>Ga0136633_1000960_pt1 | contig 21470 bp, 20 predicted proteins | sample AntDrymeUQ832206_2_FD_105494 | JGI IMG/M metagenome (GOLD analysis project Ga0136633, IMG submission 105494) | Polar desert sand microbial communities from Dry Valleys, Antarctica - metaG UQ83 (22.06) | ecosystem: Environmental > Terrestrial > Soil > Desert | place: Antarctica: Dry Valley...
CACCGTCATAACCGAAGATGAAGGCAGTGTTTCCCCAGTGCCAGAGACCGAGGATCTCTGCCACGGCGACGGGCACGTCCTGGGTGGGTGCCCAGGCTCGCTCGATCGTGGGTTCGAGCTCTTCTAGGGTTCCGAGCAGGTCGATCGGCAGCCCCTGACAACGCAGACCTGAGGTCCCATTCGCCAGACACATCGCCCCCGACCGTCGTACCCGGTCCACGAAGAACCCCGCGAGGAACCCGGGCATCGAGCCGGTGTGACCGACCAGGGTTCGTGAGCCGTCGGCGACCAGATGCAGGCCGAGGCCGAAGCCACTGCTCAAACCACCGGCCAACGTCCCGGACTGCGGGATCGTCATCTCGTCGAGCGTCGCTGAGGACAGTACGTCGTCGTGACCGCTGACCAGGAAGCTGGCGTAGCGCGCAAGGTCCTCGACGGTGCTCCACACCTGCCCGGCAGGGGCCATTGCGCCGGTGTGGGGCGACGGTTCCTCGCTCAAGGTGCCGGCGAACTGATGCACGCTGTACCCGGTGGCGGCGGGAGGTTGCGACAGGTAGCTCGTGCGGTGCATCGCCAGCGGCTGCAGAATGCGCTGATCGACCTGGTCCCACCACGTGCTCCCCCGCAGCCGCGCGACGATCTCGCCGAGCAGCCCGAACGCAAGGTTCGTGTAGTGGAACGTGTGGCCGACAGGGAAGGGGCCTTGGCTGTCATCGATGGCGGCGGCGAGCTCGTCGAAGGTGCGGCCGGGGCTCCGCTCCCACCACGATCCGACGGGTTCGGACTGCATCCCCGACGTGTGCGACAGCAAGGTGCGAATCGTGCGGTCCCCATAACCGATGCCCGGCAGGTGTACGTCGACCCGATCGCCGAGGTCGAGCTTGTCCTCGTCCCGCAGCTGCATGATGAGCACCGCGGTCATCGTCTTGGTGATCGACCCGATGCGGTACTGGGTGTCCGACGACGGCGGCGGCTTACTTCCGGTATGACTGCCGTGGCTGCCACTCCAGATCAGGGCGCCGTCACGGACCACGCCCGCGACGAGGGAAGGCAGCCGTGCCGACGACTGTTCCTTCGCCACCAGCGCCTGCAACCGACGCGCGGTGAGGTCGGTGACCGACTGAGTCACTGGCCCGTCTCCCCTGCCGGCTCCTCGGCAAACGCCTCTGGTGACGGGCACGAGCAGACCAGGTTGCGGTCGCCGTACGCCTGGTCGATCCGGGCTACCGGTGGCCAGTACTTGTCCGGGTCGGGGCCAGCCGGGAAGACTGCCTGTTCGCGGGTGTAGGCACGGTCCCACTCGCCGGTGAGTGCACGCGAGGTGTGCGGAGCGCCTCGTAGCGGCGAGTTCGCAGCCGTCCAGTCCCCCGCCGTCACCCGGTCGATCTCACCCTTGATCGCGATCATCGCGTCGCAGAACCGGTCGATCTCCGTGAGGTCCTCGGACTCGGTCGGCTCGACCATCAGCGTCCCCGCGACCGGGAAGCTCATCGTCGGTGCGTGGAAGCCATAGTCGACAAGTCGCTTGGCAACGTCGTCGACCGTGACCCCGCTGGTCTTGCTGATCTCACGTAGATCCAGGATGCACTCGTGCGCGACGAGACCGCCATGGCCCTTGTACAGCACGGGAAAGTGCTCACCGAGCCGCTTGGCGATGTAGTTGGCCGAGAGCACCGCGACGGCAGTGGCGTGGGTCAGACCTTCGGCACCCATCATCCGGATGTAGGCCCACGAGATCGGCAGGATACCGGCCGATCCGTAAGGGGCTGAGCTGATCGCGCCGACCCCGTCGCGCCCAGCGGAGTCCGGATGCATCGGGTGGCTAGGGAGGTACGGCGCGAGGTGCGCGCGCACGGCAACCGGCCCGACACCGGGACCTCCGCCTCCGTGCGGGATGCAGAATGTCTTGTGCAGGTTCAGGTGCGACACGTCGCCACCGAACTCGCCGGGTTTCGCGTAGCCGAGCAAGGCGTTGAGGTTCGCGCCGTCGACGTACACCTGGCCGCCGTGTTCGTGCACGATCTTGCACAGCTCGGTGATGCCGTCCTCGAACGCACCGTGCGTCGACGGGTAGGTGACCATGATCGCGGCCAGGTCATCCTTGTGCTTCTCGCACTGCGCCATCAGGTCCTCGAGGTCGACCGAGCCGTCGACCGCTGCCTTGACGACCACGACGCGCATCCCCGCCATCACCGCGGACGCGGCATTCGTGCCGTGCGCGGACGACGGGATCAGGCAGATGTCGCGGGCCGGATCGCCGTTGGCCACATGGAATGCCCGGATCGCAAGCAGTCCCGCGAACTCGCCCTGCGAGCCCGCGTTGGGCTGGATCGAGACTTTGTCGTAGCCGGTGACCTCCGCCAGCCAACCCTCGAGCTGTTCGACCATTGCGATGTACCCCTCGGCGTCGGCAGCTGGTGCGAACGGGTGCAGGGCTGCGAAGCCGGGCAGGCTGATCGGCTCCATCTCGGTCGTGGCGTTGAGCTTCATCGTGCACGAGCCGAGTGGGATCATGCCGCGGTCGAGTGCGTAGTCGCGCGCCGAGAGTCGACGCAGGTAACGCAGCATCGAGGTCTCGGATCGGTGAGTGTTGAACACCGGGTGCGTCAGGAAGCTCGTCGCGCGAGTCAGTCCCTGGCCGAAGTCGTCGCCTACCCTGCTGTCCACCGCGTCGAGGTCGACCCCGTCGGAACCGAACGCCGCAAGCACCGCCTCAAGGTGCACGCGCTCGGTGGTCTCGGAGGTGGAGACTCCGACCGTGTCTGCGTCGATCAGCCGCAGGTGTACGCCGTTCTCACGGGCCTCGCCGACGACTGTCTCGGCACGGCCGGGAACGTTGATCGTCAGGGTGTCGAAGAACTGTTCGTGCACGACCTCGATGCCCGCATCCTGCAGGGCGCCCGCGAGCACACCGGCGTACCGATGTGCTCGTCGTGCGATCGAAGCCAGTCCCTGCGGCCCGTGGTAGACGGCGTACATCGACGCGGCAACCGCAAGCAAGACCTGTGCAGTGCAGATGTTCGACGTCGCCTTGTCCCTGCGGATGTGCTGTTCGCGAGTCTGCAGTGCAAGCCGGTACGCCGGCTCCCCCTCGGCGTCGACGGAGACACCGACCAACCGACCGGGAAGGTGACGTTCCAGCCCGGCGCGCACCGACATGTAGCCAGCGTGCGGGCCGCCGTAGAACAGGGGCACTCCGAAACGCTGCGACGATCCGACGACGACGTCGGCACCCATCGAGCCCGGGGACTCCAGCAGGGTCAGTGCCAGCAGGTCCGCAGCAACCACGGCCATCGCGCCGCGTTCGTGGACCTCGTCGATCAGCGGCTTCGGGTCGAGGATCCGTCCGCTGGCACCGGGGTACTGCACGAGCACTCCACATACGTCCCCGTCAGGGAGACCGGCCGTCAGGTCGGCCACCTCGACGTCGATATCCATTGCTCGGGCTCGGGTCTGCACCACGGAAATCGTCTGCGGGAGTGCGTCGGCGTCGATGACGAAACGGCCCGACGTGTTGCGGTTGGCCCGACGGACCAGGGTCATCGCCTCGGCGGCCGCGGTGCCCTCGTCGAGCAGCGACGCGTTCGCGGTCGGCAGCCCGGTCAGGTCGCCGATCATGGTCTGGAAGTTCAGCAGTGCCTCGAGCCGCCCCTGGGAGATCTCCGGCTGGTACGGCGTGTAGGCGGTGTACCAGCTCGGGTCCTCGAGCACGTTCCGGCGTACGACGGGAGGGGTGATCGTGCCGTGGTACCCGAGCCCGATCATCGGTTCGAGAGGGTTGTTCCGCGACGCGATCGCGCGGATCTCTCGTGCCGCCTGCTCCTCGGTCGCGGGGGCCGGAAGGTCCAGCGCGTCAGCGGCGCGGATGCCACCGGGCACCGCGGCGTCCATGAGATCGGTCAGCGAGTCGAAGCCGAGCGACGCGAGCATCGCGGCTTCTTGTTCCTCATCGGGCCCGATGTGACGGTCGGCGAACGCCTGTGCGGTGTCGAGTTGGGACAAGGTCGGGTGGTCGGACACTGAGGCTCCCAAGGGGTCGGTCGTGGGTCGCCTCCCCCTCTGTCGACCGTCCAACTGGTGACTCCAGCTGGGAGATCTTCAGAGTTGCCTCGCCCGCACGGTCCTGGCGCCTGAGAGGTTCCGGGGAGGATTTGCCCCTTCGGCGCTCCGCAACGAACTCCAGGTGTTGTTCCTGGGTGGCTCGACGGAGACTCTCCCGTGCATGTTCTTCAGCGTGCCAAACCTACCAGTTGCTGCGCTTCAGCCGACCTGACGCGTCTTGCGGCGTGCGGCCAGCTCGTCGCTCTCGGTGCTCTCCTCGCGGACAGCCTTCTCGCTGGGCAGCTTGGCGAGCGAACCCTCGATCTCGCGCCACACCCCACCGATAGCGATACCGAAGACGCCCTGACCACCCTGCAACAGGTCGATGACCTCGTCGTTGCTGGTGCACTCATAGACACTGGCACCGTCGCTCATCAACGTGACGCGGGTCAGGTCGTCGGTGCCGCGTGCACGCAGGTGGTGCACGGCGATCCGGATCTGCTGGAGCGAGATGCCGGCGTCGAGAAGTCGCTTGATCACCTTGAGCAGCAAGATGTCGCGGAAGGAGTAGAGGCGCTGGGTGCCCGAACCGGTTGCGCCACGCACCGTGGGATCGACCAGCCCGGTGCGGGCCCAGTAGTCGAGCTGGCGGTAGGTGATGCCTGCCGCGCTGCACGCCGTGGGGCCGCGGTATCCGGCATCACTGGGCAGTGGGGAGACGTCGTCGTCGAACAGCAGTCCCTGCGCGTCGGCGGCTGCTTCCGCCTCACGTGCGGCGGTCTGGTCGGCTGCAAACTGGGCTGACTGTGCAGCCTTGTCGCCGTTGCCTGTCACGTGGACCTCCGTCGATCGCTTCGCTGGGCGTGTAACTCCGAGGAAGCCGCAGGTTCTTGGACAGAACACAACGGTGGAGTTACAGCGAAGACACTTACCAAGGTAAGCCTCGACTTGAGGGTGGTCAACGACGTTCGACCAATCGCGAGTGCGTGTCGCAACCCTCGACCAAAGGTTGAGGTTGAGGGTTTCCAGGCCTCCCCGCTGGCGACGCCAAGCGCCCGCAAGGGGCGGCAGGGCGTGACTCAGGCGATCTCGAAATCCTCGGGTGTGACCTGGTCGAGGAACTCGCGGAACTTCTCGACCTCGTCCTCCTGCTGGTCCGGGACGGCCAGACCCGCCTCGGCGAGGACGTCCTCCGCGCAGACGATCTTCGTGCCTGTGCGCAGCGCCACGGCAATGCAGTCGGAGGGGCGGGCACTGACCTCGACGCCCGAGTCGAAGACCAGGACCGCGTAGAAGACGCCGTCCTTCATCTCGGTGATCCTGACCTCGCTGAGGTCGTTGCCGGTGGCGACCAGCAGGTCCTTGATCAGGTCATGGGTCAGTGGTCGGGGGGGTACGACGCCCTGTTGCGCGAACGCGATCGCGGTTGCTTCCACAGCACCGATCCAGATGGGCAGGTACCGATCCCCTGCGACCTCACGGAGCAGGACGATGGGCTGGTTCGAGGGCATCTCCACCCGGACGCCGATCACATCAACTTCAAGCACAGAATTAGCGTACTCCGATTGGATCGCCGTACACAGAGCGCGATCGGGCCACTCGGAACTATCTCAGCGTGACGAGCGCAGACCGCTCTTGACCAGGCTCGCGTGCAGCCGAACCGACAGTGCCGCGATCTGCTTGATTGCGTCCTCGGCACGTGCCTTGGCACCCGCGTCGCGACCTCGCTGCAAGGGCGACACGACCTGCTCGACGAGACCAACCTCACGGTCCGCGGCGATCTTGACAGCGCGAAGGTGCCTCGGCTCGAGCCCGAAGGCGGCTAACTCCCCGGCTGTCTTGGCGATCACGAGGGCATCGCCGTCGTAGTGCGTGGCGCCGTGACGTGCACGGACCAGTCCGAATGTCTCAAGCTGTTCGAGGAGCTTCTCGTCGATCTCGGCGGCCGCCAACAGTTCGGCGCGTGAGAGCCGCAGATCTGAGGCGTCGAGGGAGAAGGACTCTGCGGTCGGATAGCCGTCGCCGGCGAGGTGGACGCGGGGCACCTGCGGCCCGGCGTCGGTCAGCGGAGGCGGCTCCAGGCCGCGGTCGATGGCGTCGAGGTGGTCCTTGATCACCTTCAGCGGCAGGTAATGCTCGCGCTGGCTGGTCAGCACGTAGCGCAGGCGCTCGACGTCGCGGTGCGAGAACTTGCGGTAGCCCGAAGGCGTGCGCTCAGGTTCGATGAGTCCCTCGGACTCGAGGAACCGGATCTTGGAGATGCTGATCTCCGAGAACTCCGGGCGGAGCAGCGACAAGACCTCGCCGATGCTCATTCGCGACCGAGATGTTGCTGCTGCTCTCACCGCTCGCTGCCTGCTCCTGCATGGCTGGCGAAGTACACCAGCCGGTATTTGCCGATCTGCACCTCGTCGCCACCTTGCAGCGCGACCTCGTCGATCCGGTCCCGGTTCACGTATGTGCCGTTCAGGCTGCCTACGTCGGCGACGCTGTAGCCGCCAGGTCCGCGACGGAACTCCGCGTGACGGCGCGACACGGTGACGTCGTCGAGGAAGATCTCGCTCTCGGGATGCCGACCGGCTGAGACGAGCTCGGTGTCCAGCAGGAAGCGGCTCCCTGCACTCGGGCCGCGCTGCACCACGAGCAGCGCGCTGCCCAACGGAAGTGCATCGACCGCAGCCGCGTCCGCGTCGTTCAGGGAGCGCTCTTCCCCATGCTCAGGCGCAGGCTTGACCGGTGCACCGAACGTCATCGTGGCGGTGGTCTCGCCGGGGGCTTCCTGGCTGCGCGACTCTGCACTGGCTGACTCTGCACTGGCTGACTCTGCACTGGGCTCGACTGGTGCATCGGCCACGATGCGGTGGCCGCACTGTGAGCAGAATCGTGCGTCGTCCGGATTCTGTTTCCCGCACTCGGTGCAGAACGGCATCGTGAGCCTCCCGTTGACTTGAAACCGCAACCCTCAAGGGACAGTCGAGGTTGATGGTTCCTCGAACCTATCAGTCGAGTGCGCTCGATCAAGCCCTAATCCGCAGAGTTTGCGCAGACGTCAGACCTCGATCGACGACCGGTAGCTGGCCGCGTCCATCAGGCCATCGAGTGAGGCCGGGTCCGCGAGGACAACCTCGAACAGCCAGCCCTCGCCGTACGGGTCGGAGTTGACCAGCTCAGGTGTGCCGTCCAGCGCCTCGTTGCACGCCACGACCTTTCCCGTCACCGGTGCGTAGACGTCGCTGACGGACTTGGTGGACTCGAGCTCACCGACGGTTGTGCCGCTGACGATCTCGCTACCGACCTCGGGCAAGGCGACATAGACGATGTCGCCGAGCGCATCCTGGGCGAAGTGCGTGATGCCGACGCGTACGGCGTTCTCGGATTCACCCGGGCTGCGGACCCACTCGTGCTCACTGCTGTATTTCAGGTCTTCGGGGTACACGGCACTCCTTTGATGACGAGCGACTTTCCAAACCGGACGCGTGCAGGCTACTCGTTTTGCAGCGGCTCGGCGTACTCCGCTGGCGCGGGCGCACGCGTCGTCGCGATCTCCACGTTGTCGAGCTCCTTCACAAGCACCTTGCCGCCGATGCCAGGCAGTTCGATCGCGTCGGTGAACCCGCCCGTGAAGTCGAGTGCCTGCGCGAGGGTGTGAGAGTCGCCGATCGCTTTGATGGTGTACGGCGGGGACAGCCGCACGCCGTCGACGATCACGCCGTTCAGTCCATCTGTCAGGGAGGTCTGCGCGATCACCCGGACGGTGTCGTTGATCTCGATGGCCTCAGCGCCGGCGTCCCGCAACTCCTCGAGACCGTTGAGCAGCTGGTCCGTGCCGACCGCACCGCTCGAGTCTTCGACCGTGACCACGATTCCGGTGCCGACGGCAGGCAGGGTTCCGGCCAGGATGCCGAGCACGTCCGCCTGACGGTGGGCCTCCTCAAGCGCTGCTCGTCTGCTGTCAGTGTCGCTGCGCAGCGAGCTGCGGGTCTGCTCGAGCTGCGCGATCTCGTTCTCCGTCCGCTGGGACGCGGCGGCCAGCGAGTTCAACAGCTGGATCAGGTCCTCCTGGCGTTGTCCGGAGTACACGTCGCTCTGCCCGATCTCCTGCACCTGGACCGTGGCGGCGAACCCCAGGACAGCGAGCAGTACGCCCGCGGTGACCTGTCCACGCGACAGGGGCTTCTTCAGCGTCTCGCCCAACCGCTCACGACCACTGGGCGGGGATGGGTTCTCGTCGGTCATGTCCGCGCCGGAACTCATGCGTGGAAGATGTGACGGCGGATCGCAGCCACGTTCGAGAAGATCCGGATACCGAGTACGACGATCACGCCGGTCGACAACTGGCCACCGACACCGAGCTTGTCCCCGAGGAAAACGATCAGACCGGCGATCAGGACATTGCTGATGAACGAGACAACGAACACCTTGTCGTCGAAAATTCCGTCCATGAACGCACGGAGCGCGCCGAACACGGCGTCGAGTGCGGCGACCACGGCGATCGGCAAGTAGGGCTCGAGCCACAACGGAACGTCTGGCTGCAGCATCAGTCCGAGGATGATCCCGACAAGCAGGCCAAGCCCCGCGATCATCGGAGATTCTCCGGAGTGGTCGCGTGGCGCAGGTCGAGACGGTTAGCCGCTGGCAATGTGAGGGACTCCTCCGATGTCATGTCGAACTGCAGCCCGTAGGCCGCTTCTAGATCCAACCATGCCGACCCGTCCTGCGTTTCCACGAAACGGGCAGGAATCGCGTCGGGGTTCCCGATGGCCGACACGACGTAAGGGCGCGACAGTGACCGGAAGTTCACGGTGATCGCCGAACCCGCGTGCCGGATCGCGCTCAGGGTGGTCAGCCGTTGGCCGTTGATCGAGATCGCCTCGGCCCCTGACTCCCATAACGCGTTGACGAGCTTTTGCAGGTCCTTGTCGAGCACCTGCTGTTGTTCGCTGATCGCGTCGGGCGCATCATCGACGACCGTGCGCACACCCGGCCCCGTCACTGCAGTCGACCCCGCCCGCACCCCGAGCCTGCTCAGCTGGGTGGACAGTGCCCGGCCCTCGTTCGTGGTCTCCAGGAACTGCGTTTCCAGGGTCGTTATCTCATCGCGCATCTCAACGATCCGGGCGCGTCGCGAGTCGACCTGCGCGCTGCGCGCTTTGATCTGGGTGATGATCTCGCTGCGCCCACTCTCGGAGACGGTCTCGGTTCGTGAGTGCTGCACGGCCGCGGTGGCAACGAGGAGGCCAAACAGTCCGAGGATCACCAACGCCGCAAGCCCTGCCTGCGGCTGTTTCGATGCACCGCCGGCCGGCTTGCGTCCGGAGACGTGCGCGTAGTCCTCGTCCATCGAGTGGGAAGTGACGTAGTCGAGTAGGCCCATCGTCACCTGCGGTGGCCGGTTATCAGGTGCCATCAAGTGCCGGCGCTCGTCTGTCGTGGTCGGCGAGAAGTTTGCGTACCTGCCAGGCGTAGAGGATCCCGGCCCACCAGTAGAGACCGGTCCCCCATATTGCGAACGCCCAACCGAAGACGTCGGCCAGCGTCGCGACCACGCCGACGCCGTCACCAAGCAGGAGCAGGGGAAAGGCGTAGAGCAGGCTGGCGGTTGCTGCCTTGCCGAGAAAGTGCACGGGCAGCGCACTGTAACCACGGGTGCGCAGGAACGGGACCAGAGCCCAGAGGAACAGGTCCCGAGCCGGCAGCATGATCGCGAGCCACCACGGGATGATGTCGCGCCAGGCTAGCCCCACCACGACGGCCAAGATGTAGAGCCGGTCGGCGACCGGGTCCAGGATCTCGCCGAGCTTGGACATCTGGTTGAGCTTGCGGGCCAGGTAGCCGTCGAGGAAATCGCTGATGCCGGACAGCATCAGCACGGTGAGTGCCCAACCATCTGCCTCAGGTCCAAGCACCAGCCACAGAAACAGGGGCACCCCTGCCAGCCGGATGATGCTGATCACGTTGGGGATGGTGAGGACTCGGCTGGTTTCCACCAACGCGCTGTCCTGTTGTTTCACCCGACAAACCCCTTGCCTGCTACAGCCATAACCGTCGCAATTACCTTAACCGCTCGCCTGCGGCCAGAGCTGCTCATAGGGGTTCATCGACTGGCCGTTCGAGGCTGGCTTTCGAGACTGGCGGCCGCCGCCTTGGGTTCAAGGGTTGACGGCGGCCGCAGCTTGGGATCGCGACTTTTCAGCCGCGACGCAAGGTGCTGCCACATCGGGGACAGTGGGACCGAGAGCATGTGTCCAGGTCCTGACCGCACCGACAGTTGTTCACCGGAGCCGGTCGCTCCGCCGCTTTCGCTGTCCTTCTGCCGCGACCTTGGATGGTCGCCTGCTGAATTGGCATCAGCCTTCTACCGCCTTTGATTGCTTACTGATTAACTCAACCAAGGAATCAGCACGGCCGTGGCGGATTCTTGTAATTTGGCCCCTCTGTGGAACCAACTCAACCGTTCGGTCAATCCGGCCATGCGAAGACCAACCGTTTGGTCTGGTCTGGGGGCAGATCGAGCGCGGCTAGGCTTGAGCAATGCCCCCGAACGACACGAACATGACCGACACCGACTCTGACCAGCCTTTGACATTCGCTGACCTAGGCATCGACAAGCGCGTGCTCCGAGCACTGAACGACGTGGGCTACGAGTCGCCGTCGCCGATCCAGGCCGCGACCATCCCGGCGCTGCTCGAGGGTCGACACGTCGTCGGGCTCGCACAGACCGGCACCGGCAAGACGGCTGCTTTCGCGGTGCCGATCCTGTCGCAGATCGACCTGAAACAGAAGACCCCCCAGGCGTTGGTCCTTGCGCCGACCCGGGAGTTGGCGCTGCAGGTCTCCGAAGCGTTCGAGCGGTACGCCGCGCACCTTCCCGGCTTGCACGTGCTCCCCGTGTACGGCGGCCAGGGGTACGGCGTGCAGCTGTCCGCCCTGCGTCGTGGCGTGCACGTCGTCGTCGGCACACCCGGCCGGATCATGGACCACCTAGAAAAAGGCACGCTCGACCTTTCCCAACTCCGGTTCCTGGTCCTCGACGAAGCCGACGAGATGCTGAAGATGGGCTTCCAGGAGGACGTCGAGACGATCCTTGCCGACACTCCGGAAGGCAAGCACGTGGCGCTGTTCTCCGCCACGATGCCGGCCCAGATCCGCCGGATCGCCAAGAAGTACCTCACCGACGCGGCTGAGATCACCGTCAAGAACAAGACCACGACGGTGGCCAACCTCACCCAGCGATACCTCCAGGTCGCCCAACCGCAGAAACTCGATGCTTTGACCCGAATCCTCGAGGTCGAGAACTTCGAGGGCATGATCGTGTTCGTCCGCACCAAACAGGCCACGGAGGGCCTCGCCGAGCGACTCCGTGCCCGGGGTTTCTCGGCTGCCGCGATCAACGGCGACATCGTGCAGGCACAGCGCGAGAAGACCATCAACCAGCTGCGCGACGGCCGGCTCGACATTCTGGTTGCGACCGACGTCGCCGCGCGGGGGCTGGACGTCGAACGGATCAGCCATGTCGTGAACTACGACATCCCCACCGACACAGAGTCCTACGTGCACCGGGTCGGCCGCACTGGTCGTGCCGGGCGTTCTGGTGATGCGCTGTCGTTCGTCACCCCGCGCGAGCGACACCTTCTCAAGGCGATCGAGCGCGCCACCCGCCAGCCGCTGACCCAGATGCAGCTGCCGAGCCTCGAGGACGTCAACACCACGCGCGTCGCGAAGTTCACCGACAAGATCACCGTCGCCTTGGATTCCGACCAGGTCGCCTTCTTTCGGGACTTGGTCACCGACTACGAGCAGCAGCACGACGTACCGGCCGCCGACATTGCGGCAGCTCTGGCAGTGCTGGTGCAAGACGACGAGCCGCTGCTCATGGAGCCGGCACCCGAGCCCAAGGCCGCCCCGAAGCGAGTTTTCGATGGCAAGCGTGTCGGCGAGAAGGGCGGCGTGTGGGATCACGAGAAGGGACGTCGCCGCGACCAGCAGGTTCATGACCGGCCCAAGCGTCACGAGACAAAGCCCAAACGTGGACGCGCCGACGTACCGATGGCGACGTACATGATCTCGGTCGGCAAACGACACAAGGTCGAGCCCCGCCAGATCGTCGGCGCGATCGCCAACGAGGGTGGTCTGAGCCGGACCGACTTCGGCCACATCGACATCCGAGGCGACCACTCACTGGTCGAGCTCCCCGCGAAACTGGCCCCGGAAACTTGGGCCGCGCTCGAACGCACCCGGATCTCCGGAAAACTCATCGCGCTGACCCTTGAGGGCGACAAGAATACGCGCCGCTGAGCCCGATTTAGCCCTTGACAGACGACCCCAGCGGAGCACCATAAAGGGTGGGGATCAACCGGAGAGGCGGGGCCATGTACACGTACGCACACACTGTTGAGAAGTTCATCCCAGCACCCCCCGAAAAGGTTTTCGCGGTGCTGTCCGACGTCGCTCACCACGACAAGTTGGCCGGCAGCGGAGAGGTGAAGTCGATCCGCGTGCTGACGCCCGGCGACGTCCACGTGGGCACGGAGTGGGAAGCCGACAAGGAGATCACCGTCGGCAAGCAGACTGACAAGTTCATCGCGAAGTCAGTGGTCAAGGAGTACGACGAGCCGACCGTCATGTCGTGGACCTCGACTCCCCCGATTCCGCCGATTCCAAGGCGGATCCAGTGGTGGTACCACCTGACGCCCGAACAAGGTGGGACGCGAGTCTCCGAACACGTCGAGGTCGACTTCGGCGGAGCGAAGAACCTGCTGATGAAGGTGCCCTACCAGATGATGCGCGCTCCTGCCGTTGCGGCGGGGATGAAGCGCACGCTGGACAATCTCGCAGAAAAGGCGAGTGCGACGAGCGACTGACTGTCTAGCACCACGGTGATACTGGCTAGATGGCTCCGATGGGGCAATGCCGGTGGATCGCGCGGCTGAGAATACGCAGAGGACGCTGGCCACCAGGATCGGGAATCCGATCGAGAGGATCGCGAGCACTCCCATGGCAGCCAGGACCACGCCCGCGAGCACAAGCGCAGCACCTCGATGCGGTGCCGCCGTTATCGCGCCGTACCCGGCCGCGGCGGCGCCCAGAATGAACCCCGAAACGAACCACGCCGCGGGACCATCCGATCCCTGACGCATGATCGACAGGTAGACGACCATCATGACGAGAGCCAGCACGGCAGCGGCGACGGCGATGAGGTCAAGGCGGGGTCGACTCATAGGTCGATTCTGCTCCTCGCGCAAAGCGCGTGACGAAGAGGAGTTCGATGAGCAGCCAGCGCATCACTAGGTTCACCCGAGGCGGACTCAGCTTCGACGTGCGTGACGAGGGGCCGATCGACGGGACCCCCGTCGTACTCCTGCACGGCTTTCCCCAAGACTCGCGGTCATGGGACAGGGTCGCCCCACTTCTGCACGCACGGGGATATCGCACCCTCGCACCCGACCAGCGCGGCTACTCCCCCGGCGCTAGGCCCCGCCAGCGGCGCGCGTATCGCGCGTCAGAACTGACTGCGGACATCGCCGCGCTCATCGAGGTTGCCGGCCTCGGTCCGGTGCATCTGGTGGGACACGACTGGGGTGGCGCGGTGGCGTGGGGACTCGCGGCGGAGCGACCGGATCTGGTGAGGTCACTTTCCTCCCTGTCGGCTCCGCATCCAGCCGCGTTCCTGCGCGCGATGCTGACCAGCAGCCAGGGGCGGAAGTCCTGGTACATGTACTTCTTCCAGCTGCCGTGGCTGCCCGAACGGCAACTCATGTCCACGGACTCATGGGAAAGCGCACTGCGTTCGACCGGACTCTCGCCAGAGGCGGCGGCGCGCGATGCCGCAATCATGAGCGATCGCCGCACCGCCCGCGGCGCCCTGAACTGGTACCGCGCGATGACCTTTACGACGCCGCGGAGGTTGCGCGCGAAGGTCGGCGTTGCGACGCTGCACATCTGGAGCGACAGCGACGTGGCGATCGGTCCTCAAGCCGCTGCACTCACCGAGCGTTTCGTCACGGGGCCGTACACGTACGAGGTCCTCGAAGGTGCCCATCACTGGACACCTGACGAAACACCGGAACGAGTCGACGGTCTGCTTGCGAGGCATTTCGATGCGGCGACGGCGTACGCGAACTAGCGTTGCGTGGTGACCAACGTGTAGCGGCTTAGCCGTAGGAAGTACTCCACGCCCTGGAGAGGAACCGCATGAGGGATCCGTCCCGAGAACACTACGGCGGTGATGTTCCACCGGATGCCCCTGCAGGCTCCGATGCCAGCGGACCGATTCGGAAAGCCAGCCTCATCGCAGGAATTGCGCTCATGCTCATGGCTGCGCTGGCAGGATTCGGCAACCTTGTTGTCCTGGAAGGACTCGTGACACCAGGCGATGCCGGCAAAACAGCCGGCGACATCCTGGCGTCCGAAGGGGTGTTCCGCTTCGGAATAGCGAGTTTGTACGGGGTCGTCGTGCTCGATGTCGTGATTGCATGGGCACTACTTCGAGTCTTCAGTCCTGTGAGCAGGGACATCTCGCGGCTCGCGGCGTGGTTCAGGCTGGCCTACGCAGGGGTGTTCATGGTCGCCCTCAGCCAGCTCGCCGGAATCCCTGACCTGTTGAACAGCGACGGCTACTCGGCCGTGTTTCCAGCCGAACAACTACAAGCCCAGGCCCTGCAGAAGTTCGATACATTCAACGACATCTGGTTTGCCGGGCTCATTCTCTTTGGGTTCCATCTCCTCGTCATTGGCTACCTGGCCTACAAGTCGGGCTACGTTCCCAGAGTCCTGGGAGTCCTGCTTGTCATCGCAGGCTTCGGCTATGCGTTCGACAGTTTCGTCACGGTGTTCTCCGACGGTTCTGTGTTCGCGATCTCCACGGTCACCTTCCTCGGAGAGTTCCTCCTGGGCCTCTGGCTCCTGATCCGGGGTAGCCGCCTCTCGTTGGGGACGGACGGTCATGCCGTCTGAAATGCAGGCAATCGGGAAGGGCACGTACGGCTCTGCCGACCGCGGCAACAGTTGGTCTGCGACCACAGAGCTCGCCCTGCGCCAGTTGGCGGCCGTTACGTGGGCGGGAGGACTGCTCGGCTTCCTCATCGGCGGGATCGGGGGTCGGCTCGCCATGATGTTGCTCGCGAAGCTCAACCCTGAGGTCGCCGGCCTCACGAGTGACGATGGCTTCACGATGGGTCAGCTCACCCTCGAGTCACTTGACCTGTTGGCCACGACGACGCTGCTCGGCGTACTCGGTGGTGGCCTCTACTTCGTGCTCCGGGGACTGATGATCGGGCCCCGATGGTTCCAGATCCTTTCGATCTCTTTCGGGCCCGCGATCGTGGCCGGGAGCGTGATCGTGAACGTCGACGGGATCGACTTCACGCTGGATCCAGTGCTGCTGGCGGTCGCGCTGTTCGTGGCGATCCCGTGGGCGTACGCCGTCACGCTGACTGTCATCGCCGAGCGCTGGTTGGCATCCGGCGCCAGGTTCATGACTGTGTCGAAGTGGCTGGCTGGGTTACCGCTTCTCTTGTGGCTCCCGATCTTCGCGCTGCTCGGGGCCTTGCTGCTCGGTTTGCTGGGATTCGAGGCGGTACGCCGGACGCCAAGGGGTCGGGCCGTGCTCGCCCATCCCGCAGTGCCATGGCTGGCCTGGCTCGCGCTGGCAGCTCTGTTCGTCATGTCCCTGATCGGCCTCGTCCGCGACACCATCGACCTGGTCTGAGGAACTATCGAATGCCGGTGTCCACCTGCAGGGTGACTTCAACGAACCGTCCGTCAGAGACGGTGACCTGGACCGGTTTGGAGAATGCCACTCCCCCGCTTTCCACGACCGGCTGAACGACGTACTCACCAGGAGCAACAGCCGCGTCGAATCGCCCCTCAGCATCGGTGCGCGTTTTCGCTGTGGTGGATCCGTCGGGAGCACTCACGCTGACGACGATCCCGGATACGGGGAGGTCGGGGCACGGGCTCTCAATCGTCTCAACCGGGCACTGGGGTCCGGAAACCACAACTCCTCGGACGCCGGAGTCGACCTTCGAGGACGGCGTCTGATTCCCGCAGGAAGCCAGCATGACCAGAGCACTCAGGATTGTTGCGACGCGCATCATGTCCCTTCGACGAAGTTCTCATCCATCGGGTTCCACCTCGGCGGCGACGTGCTCAGTGCGCCTTGAGTTTGAGACAATCATCGAAACCAGCAAGGGCCGCCGGTGACGTTATGGGAGTTGTATGAGTGCTCGTTTTGAGGAACTCGATTGGCGTACGACGCCGATGGGCGCCATCAGCCTGCGACGGCGGCGGGATCCGATTTCCGGCGAAGACATCTACGAGGTCAAGCTCGATGACGACTACCTCATGTCGAGCCTGTTCGTGGTGGCCGAGGTGGAAGTTGCGCGGCTTGCCCTGGTGGAGCTCCACGACATGCCAGGCGGTGGCCTGGACGTGGCCGTTGGCGGGCTCGGGCTCGGCTACACGGCGCAGACCGTCCTCGAGCACGAAAACGTCGGTTCCCTTGTTGTGGTCGAGACCCTCGGCGAGGTGATCGAGTGGCACGAAAGCGGGTTGATACCGGTGGGAGCGACCTTGACGTCAGACGCTCGATGCCGCTTGGTGCAGGGCGATTTCTTCGCGATGATCGACTCGATGTCAGGGCTCGATCCCGAGAATCCAGGTCGACGGTTTCACGCGATCATCCTCGATGTCGATCACTCGCCGCGTCACCTGCTGCATCCGAGTCACGCCGCGTTCTACGAGCCGGCGGGAGTACGACGCCTAGCCGAGCACCTGCATCCGGGTGGCATCTTCTCGCTGTGGTCGAACGACCCACCCGATGAGGACTACACCAAACTGCTCGCGGAAGTCTTCGTGGACGTGACGTCGCATGTCGTCAGCTTCCACAACCCTCTGCAGGGACGCGACGCCACCAACACGGTCTACGTCGCGAAAACAGCAGCCGCGTCAGTTGACGAGGCCACTGCCACTGGAGACCTTGAGGCTTGACGTGTCGACCGCGACGAAAGCTGAAGCAGGGATCCGCTTCAGGTCCGCAATCAACCGATCGGGCCAGTGGGAGTTGCGCTCGCCCTGGAAGAACCACGGCGAGCCGTTGTCCGCGAGAACCAGCCCGTAGTCCTTCATGGCTGCGATCACGACCTTGGCGCGGGCGCCGTACCCAGTGGCTGCGAATGACTTCCTCAACCTGAATCGCGCGCCCATCGGCGGGTAGGCGAGGCTGTCGCGGGAACCCGCATCGTGTCGCGCGGGCCAGATGTGGTGGCGACTCGTGATGTCGGTGGTGAACCTGATCGCGTGGTCTACGTGGCCGTCCCTGACCTCCTTCCACCGGAGCAGGCCGGGAAGAATCGGGAGGCCCGCTGCATCGGCCGAGGTCCAACCGTTCGGACGGAGCTTGTTGCTGGTGAGCGACCAAGTGGCGCCGGAACCGGCATGCCATCTGCCCGATGTCACGTGTGTCGCCCAGGTTTCGTAGAGGCGGCAGTTGGACTTGTCGACCACGATCGCGTGCCGATCGCCGTCCGACGACCGCCCGCCCTCGATGCGGGTGTCGCTGCCGAACGGGTAGCGAACGTGGTCGCTCTCGCTCGCGTACGTGAAGCCGACCCTGACCTTCCGGTGCGCCGCGGTGACGACCGTGACAGGCATCCCGTAGTTCGGACCGTCACCGTAGGACGGACCGAAGTCCGGGTGCAGCTCCCTGCTCGTCGACATGTGGGACAGCCAGGTCCTGCTCCGCTTGTGCACTGGCAGGTTGCTGATGTCGGCGTGCCAGTAGTTGTTCGCTGGAAACGCGCTGCACGAGGTGCCGCCGATCCGGTCAGTACGTCGGGCAGCATCGGCGGGCCCCGGATCGACGTACGCCGGCACACCGACACCGACCGCTAGGGCGAGGAGCATCGCCAGGCTGCGAACACGCATGACGCCTACTCCACCACAGTGCGCCCCCGACCTCCGGCATCTCTGAATCGAGATCCGGGGGACACAGCTCGGTCAGCGTCAGCACTTCGGGCCCACCGAACTCTGTGATCTGGATGGCGCGCACTGGAACTGCTCCTCGGGTTTGTCCTGGGCGGCTAACGTACGCTGTACGGTAACCCTGCAGCCAGGGACGGCGTCGTGAAACGCGTCACGGATCGAGGAGGCCAGGAGATGCCCACCCGACAGGCACCTCGAAAACGCGCACCACGTAACAGCCTCAGCCGCGACGCGATCTTGCAGCGTGCCGTGGCCGTCCTCGACGAGAAGGGCCCGAGCGCGCTGACCATGCGCGCGCTTGCCGAGCACCTCGAGGTGGGTGCCATGGCTCTGTACACCTACTTCCCCAGCAAGAACGCACTTCTCGACGCCGCCCGCGACCACGTCCTGCGTGAACTCGCAGACCAGTCGATGGAGGGCGACTGGACCGACCGGCTGCGCTGCGTCGGTCTGGATCTCTACCGTCTGTTGGTCCGCCACCCCGCGCTGATCCACCTGTTCGCGACCCGCCCGCTCGCCGGACACGAGGCCGCGGACGCGACCGAGGCGCACCTTCGGGTCTTGCGCGAGGCGGGGTTCGACCGGGTCACGGCCGCGCGCGCCCACCTCGCCCTGCTGCACCACGTGCTGGGCTCGGCGACCTGGGACGCACAGCTCAACAGCGGTGAGCACGGCGACGAGAGCCGGCACCGGAGGCAGACCGCGCTCCAGGCCATGTCGGCCGACCGCTACCCCACTTTGGTCGACCTTGCCACCGAACTCGTAACCGATGCCATCGGCGAGCAGCAGTTCACATTCGGCCTCGAGTTGATCCTCACCGGACTTCGCGCGCGACTCAACGAACGGAGACATCGTGACTAACCCCGAAGATGTTCAGCCCGCACGGACGGCGTACCTCACCTGCCCCCTGTGCGAAGCAACATGCGGCCTACAAGTGGATCTCGAGGGCGACACCATCACGTCGGTCCGCGGTGACGAGAGGGACGTCTTCTCGGCTGGGTACATCTGCCCGAAGGGCGCGTCGCTGAAGGCACTGCACGAGGACCCTGACCGTCTTCGCACTCCGATGATCAAGCGGGACGGGCGTTGGGAGCCCGCAAGTTGGGACGAGGCCTTCGCCGAGATCGACCGCCGCCTCATGCCATTGATCGCCGAGCATGGCAAGAATGCCGTGGCGGTGTATCTCGGCAACCCGTCGTCGCACAACCTCGGTGCGCTGTTGTACGGACGCGTGCTCTACAAGGCGATCGGTACGCAGAACATCTTCACGGCAGGAACTGTCGACCAGATCCCGAAGCACTTCTCATCCGGCTACCTGTTCGGTGACCCGCTCACGATCCCGATTCCGGATCTCGACCGCACCGATCATCTTCTGCTGCTCGGCGCAAACCCGCTGGTGTCCAACGGGAGCCTGATGACCGCGCCCGATGCTCGGGGTCGGCTGAAAGGGATCCGCTCGCGAGGCGGCAAGATCGTGGTCGTTGACCCACGGCGCACGCGCACCGCCGAGGCCTCCGACGAACATCATGCGATCATCCCGGGCACCGACGCACTGCTGCTCTTCGCCCTCGTGAACGTGATCATCAGCGAAGACCGGATAGCACTGGGTCGGCTGACCGAGCATGTGACCGGACTCGATGAGCTGAGAGCGCTGTGCGAGCCGTTCACGCCAGATGCTGTCGCGCCACACACCGGCATCGCCGCAGCCGACATCCGGCGGATGGCACGCGAGCTCGCTAACGCGGAAACGGCCGCCGTGTACGGCCGGATCGGCACGACCACGCAGGCCTTCGGCACTCTCGCCAGCTGGCTGGTCGACGTGCTGAACGTCATCACCGGCAACCTCGACCGCGAGGGCGGGGCGATGTTCCCGCTCGCCGCTGCCGGCCAGGCCAACTCGACACCGGGACGTCGACGCAGCTTTGAACATGGCCGCTGGCACAGCAGGATCCGCAACCTTCCCGAGGTGATGGGCGAGCTCCCGGTCGCCACGCTCGCCGAAGAGATCCTGGCGCCGGGCGCCGGCCAGGTGCGCGCGTTGATCACCCTGGGTGGCAACCCTTGCCTGAGCACCCCGAACGCCGAGCGGCTGACCGAAGCGGTGCAGCAGCTGGACTTCATGGTCTCCATCGACGTCTACCTCAACGAGACCAGCCGGCACGCCGACGTCATTCTGCCCGGACCGGAGCCGCTAGCACGAGATCACTACGACCTCGTCTTCTATCAGCTCGCCGTGCGCAACGTCGCGAACTGGACGCCGGCAGTCCTCGACACTGACATGCTCCAGGAGTGGCAGTCCCTGTTGCGGATGGTCGGCATCGTCACCGGCCAGGGTCCGCTGTGCGACGTGGCCTTCCTTGACGACTTCGTCGCCGCCGACCTGGCCAAGCGACGCGGCGTCGACGTGGCGGTCGCGGCGCCGCGAACCGGGCCGGCCCGCTTGGTCGATCTGATGCTTCAGGCCGGGCCGTACGACATCACCCTGGCCGACCTTGAAGCCTCGCCCCACGGACTCGATCTCGGCCCGCTCCAACCCCGCATCCCGGAGGTGCTCAGGACGTCAAGCGGCAAGATCGAGATCGCGCCCGAGGCAATCACCGCCGACGTGGCGCGTCTGGCCGCCGTACTCCGTAAAGCTCGGGGAGATCAGCTGGTGCTTATTGGCCGTCGCCAGCTCAACTCGAACAACTCATGGATGCACAACCTCGCGCCGCTCGTGCGCGGCGCCAACCGCTGCACCGCCCACGTGCATCCCGAGGACGCGGCTCGACTCGGACTCGTTGACGGAGGGAATGCCCGAGTGCGTTCACGCACCGGCGCGATCACTGTCCCCGTCGAGATCACCGACTCGATCCGGCCTGGGGTGGTGAGCATCCCGCACGGTTGGGGACACGACGTCGACGGCACTCGCACACCGGTCGCCGCGGCGCACGCCGGCGCGAACTCCAATGTGCTAGCCGACGACCTGCTCGTCGACGGCCTCACCGGAACAGCAGCCCTCAACGGCATCCCGATCGATGTCGTCCCAGCCTGAGGCGTGGGGTTGGTACACACAACTTGGGTCCTCGGCCAGTGGATCCCCGGTCGTCGCATAGGCATGTGAGCGCGAGCCTCCGCAGACGGTTCTGAACTCACACTCTCCGCACTTGCCGCCGAAGGTGTCTGGGCTACGCAGCGCTTGTAATAGCTCAGACCTGCGGTAGATCTCGGGGAACCGCTGGTCACGCACCGAGCCGACGGCCACCGGCAGGAACCCACTGGGGTACACCATTCCCACGTGGTCAACGAAGGCAAAGCCACGACCCGAGTTGACGTCGATCGGTGCACGCGGATGGCGCCGAGTTGGCTCTTGCCCCGTGAGTAGGTCTGCGGTGTCGTGACGCAGCTGCGCGCGGAGCGGTCCCACGGGAAATGCGCCATCCAGGTCATCTACACCCACTCGCTGCATG
>Ga0136633_1000961_pt1 | contig 21468 bp, 16 predicted proteins | sample AntDrymeUQ832206_2_FD_105494 | JGI IMG/M metagenome (GOLD analysis project Ga0136633, IMG submission 105494) | Polar desert sand microbial communities from Dry Valleys, Antarctica - metaG UQ83 (22.06) | ecosystem: Environmental > Terrestrial > Soil > Desert | place: Antarctica: Dry Valley...
GTGGAACTCGTGGATACGATCGAGGTTCTGCGCCTGCGTGAGCACCATGAGGTCGGTGTCGCCGCGCGTGCCGATCGTCGAGAAGGCCCGCAGCAGGTGCCCATCGGCGAAGTCCGCGCAGGCGGCCGCGAACTCCCGCTTGCCGGCTTCGCGCACGTCGGCGTCCAGGCGCCGCCAGGCGGGATCCATCTTCAGGAAGGTGTACTTGACAAAATGACGCTGCGCCACGGACTGACAGGATAGAACGGGCGATGGCCCGCCTTCTCCTTGTCGTGATCGTGCTGGCGCTGGCACCGGCACCCCCCGCACACGCTGCAGCGACCTCCGGCACAAGCGACGCGCGCGTGGTGCTGGCCTTCCTGCCGTCCGGCGGCGAGGACAACCCCAAGCCGGTCCTCGAGCGCCTCGGCGCGCGGACGTCGCTCGCGCTCGGCCTGGCCAGCGCGACCCAGGGACGCTTTTCACGCGCGCAGATGATGCTCGACATGAGCGCCGGCTCGCGCACCTCGCGGGCGGTGCACACGCCGCCGGCGCCGCCGACCCTCGAGCTCGTCGTCGGCGGCGACGGGACCGGCTTCATCTTCGGCTGGAGCAAGGCGCGCGCACGCGCCGCGACGCCGCCGGCCGAGCTCGATCCCGGGATGCTCGCGGGGCAGATCCCCGGCGGCGCCGCGTACGCCGGCCTCGCCGGGCGAACGAACATCGAGGCGACCGTGGCGGCCGATCGCCAGGGCGACGTCGCGGCGGTCTCGCTCGGTCGCGCGGCCTCGCTCGCCGCTCGCACACGCGAGCTGCTGACACGCCACCGCCTCGTGGTCGTCGGGCTGCCGACCTCGGCGAAGGGCGACGCGACGCTCGACGCGCTGCTGCGCGACCGCCGCCCGCAGGACCTGCTCGTCGTCACGCAGGCGCCGCCGCGCGCCACCGTGCCGGTGCTGCTGCCGATCGGCATCGCTGGACTGGACAGCGCGGGCGCGCTGACCTCGTCGACGACGCACCTCGACGGCGTCGTGGCCGGCATCGACGTCCCGGTGACGATCCTCGAGCACCTCGGCCGGCCCGTGCCCGACGGCGTGCGCGGCCAGACGATCGTGTCGGAGGGCGCCCGCGACGCAGCCGCGCTGAAGTCGACCGAGAAGCGCCTGCGCGTCGTCAGCGGCCGGCGCACCGCGATGCTCGGCGCGCTGCTGTTCACGTGGCTGGCGCTCGTGCTCGCGCTCGGCATCGCGGCCGATCGCCGGGGTGTCCGCGCGGGCCTGCGGATCGGCGCGCTCGCCTTCCTCTGGGTTCCGCTGGGGCTGCTGTTCACCGCGTGGCTCGCGCCGACGCGCAGCGTCGAGGTCGCGATCGTCGTCGTCGGCAGCTTCGCGCTCGCGGCGCTGACCGACCGCTTCGTGCGCTGGCCGCGCGGCCCCGCCCTGCCGGCGGTGGTCTCGCTGGTGGCCTACGCCGTCGATCTCGCGCTCGGCTCGCCGCTGATCATCCGCTCGCTGCTGGGCGCCAACCCGCGTTCGGGCGTGCGCTTCTACGGCCTGGGCAACGAGCTGGAGTCGACGCTCACGCTGATGCTGCTCGTCGGCCTCGGCGCCCTGCTGTGGGGCCACGCGCGGTCGCGGCGCAGCGCGGCGATCATCGCGCTCAGCGGTGCCGTCTTCGCCGTCTTCGTCGGCTCGGGCCGCCTCGGGGCCGACGTCGGCGGCGTCATCACGATCGGCGCCGGGATCGCGGCCGCGACGCTGCTGATGCTGCCGGGGACGCTGTCGCGGCGGCGCCTGTTGCTGGCCGCCGCGGTGCCGGTGGCCGCGCTCGCGGCACTCGCCGCCCTCGACCTCGCGACAGGCGGCAACGGCCACTTCACGCGCACGATCCTGCAGGCCGACAGCGCGGGGTCGCTGTGGGACGTCGTCACGCGCCGGTACACGCTCGCCTTCAACGTCCTCAAGACCGGCGCGATGCCGTTCGTGACGCTCGTCGCGTTGCTCGGGGCCGTCTACGCCGTGCGCCACCGCCGGCGGATCTTCGCGCCGCTCGGGGCCGCGCCCTCCTGGCGCGCGGGGCTCATCGGCGGGCTGACCGCGTCGGTCGCCGGAGCGCTCTTCAACGACTCCGGCCCGATGCTGCTGGCCTTCGGCGTGTTCGTCCTCGCGTGCGCGACGGCGTACATCCGCGGCGACCCGCGGCTGGCGATCGAGGAGGAGCGGGCCGCCGCCGGTGCGTGAGGCCGCGATCCGCGCAGAACATTCATATCCGCGTCGCGTTGCCGGGGGTGGGCCAAGGTAGGATGCCGCGGATGCGGATTGCGTTGGTATCTCCGTATTCGTGGACGTACCCAGGGGGAGTGACGCGCCACATCGAGGCGCTGGCCGAGCAGTACCTGGCTGCGGGTCATGAAGTGCGCGTGCTGTCGCCGGTGGACCCGGACGATCGCGTCGCGCTGCGCATGCATCGCGGGGCGCGCCCGTCGCAGCGCCCGCTGCCCGACTACCTCGTCCCGCTCGGCCGGACGCTCGGCTTTCCCTCCAACGGGGCGGTCTCCAACGTCGCCTACGAGGTCTCGACGCTCGTCGGGCTGCGCCGCGAGCTCGAGCGCGGCTATGACGTCGTGCACCTGCACGAGCCGGTCGCGCCGATTCCCGGCTGGGACTCGCTGATGAGCGTCGACGCGCCGCTCGTCGCGACGTTTCACTGCTACTCGGAGAACATCTTCTCCAACAACCTGGCGAACCTCCTCGGCGCGCGGCGGCGGCTGAACCGCCTGCACGTGCGGATCGCCGTCTCGCAGGCAGCCGGGTGGACCGGGCGGCGCTTCTACGGCGGGACGTACCGCGTGATCCCCAACGGCGTCGACCTCCCCGCCGAGGCGCCGAGGCCGCGCGCGGCCGAGGCGGTCGAGAGCGAGCGGCCGCTGCGGATCGCGTTCATCGGCCAGGCCGTCGAGCGCAAGGGTCTGCCCGTCCTGCTGCGCGCCTTCGAGGCGCTGCGCGAGCACGTGCCGGCGTCGCTGCACGTCGTCGGCGTCAGCGCCGAGGAGCTCGCGCCGCTCATGCTCGATCCGCGCGACGTCGTCGCGCACGGCAAGTGCAGCGACGAGGAGAAGACCGCGGTGCTCGCCGAGGCCGACGTGCTGTGCGCGCCCTCGCTGGGCGGCGAGAGCTTCGGCATGGTGCTCACCGAGGCGTTCGCGGCCGGCGCGCCGGTCGTGGCCTCGGACATCGCGGGCTACCGCGACGTCGTCGCCGACGGCGTCAACGGCGTGCTCGTGCCGCGCGGCGACCCGACCGCGCTCGCCGAGACGCTGCGCGACCTGGCGCTCGACCCCGAGCGCCGCGCGGCGCTGTCGGTCGCCGCGGCGCAGTCGGCGCCGCGCTACGCCTGGCCGACGGTGGCCGGAGAGATCCTGAGCGTCTACGAGGACGCGATCGCGCTGCACGCCGCGGCGCAGAAGACCGTGCCGGAGCGGCTCGGCCTCATGCCTGCCGACGGCGAGCGGGTGCGCGCGCAGCGGCTGCCGACGCTGGAGCCGGCCCTCGCCGGCGCCGCGAAGGACGCCTCCCGGCCGGGGGCGCGGATGGCGCGCCGGCTGGCGATCGGCGCGGTCGGCATCTTCGCGCTCGCGCTCGCGCTGATCGCGCTGCAGCGCATCGGCACCGACCGCGTCAGCCACGCGCTCGTCAACGCCGCGCCGCCGTGGGTGCTGCTCGGGCTGGGCCTCATGTGCTTCTCGATGGTGCTGCGCGCGTTCTCCTGGCACGCGATCCTGCAGGCCGCGCTGCCGCGCGCGACCGTGCGCCTGCGCGACGCGTTGCAGGGCACGTTCATCGGCGTGCTCATGTCCGCCACGCTGCCGGCGCGGCTCGGCGAGCCGTCGCGCGCGTTCGTCGTCGCGCGGCGGATCGGCAGCCCGCGGCTGCACCTGCCCGTCGTGCTGGGCACGATCGTCTCGCAGACGCTGCTGAACATCGTCGCGCTGATCGTGCTCGGGATCGTGATGTTCTCGACCGTCGACCTCTTCACCCACCACACAGCCCTGCTCGTCGTGGCGATCGCGCCCTTGGCGATCGTGGCTTCGCTGCTGCTCGCGCCCGCCCTGCTGCGCTCCGGCAAGCCTTCGCGCTACGCCCGCGCCGCGGCGCTCATCACGCAGGCGCGCGCGGCGCTCGAGCAGCTGCGCGCCGGCCTCACGGTCTTTCGCCGCCCGCGGCTGGGCGCCATCGCGACGTTCGCGCAGCTGTCGGCGTGGGTCGTGCAGTGGCTGTCGTGCTACGTGCTGCTCGTCGCGCTCGGCCTCGACGACACCGCCGGCCTCGGCGCCGCCGCGGCGGTGCTGTTCGCCGTCAACGTCACGGCGGTCCTGCCGGCCACGCCGTCGAACGTCGGCATCTTCCAGGCCGCCTGCGTCGCCGTGCTGGCGGCCTACGGGGTCGGCTACGCCGACGCGCTGGCCTACGGGATCATCCTGCAGGCCGTCGAGATCGCGACGGCGATCGCCATGGGCGCCCCGGCGCTCGTCAAGGAAGGCCTGTCCTGGCGCGAGGTGCGCCTGCGGGCCATGCACAGCTCGCCGGTCGAGCTCGCGCCCGTGCAGCCCTTCGGCCGTGGCGAGGCGCGCGAGCTCGCCTGATCATCCGGCCCGCCCACCCAGCGCTGCTCACCTTGCGGTCCACGGCGATCGTCGCCATCGATCCGCGCGGCGATCTGGCCGCGATCTGGCCGCGCGTCGGCCCCGGCGGCTACATCGTTGCGCGCGCGATCGTGCCCTGAGGACCCGAATCGCGCGTCAGTCCTTGGCGCAGCCGAGCGCCTCCATCGTGTGCGCCTTCCACTCGGCCGGGTCGTGGCCGTCGATGACGATCCACTCCTCGTGCGTCTGGCCGTCGTGGACGAAATGACGTCCTTTGCCGGCCTCGATGAGCTCGGCGCAGCGCACGGGATGCAGGCGCACGACAAGCTCCTCGCCGTGCAGCATCGCGAAGCTCTGGCCGGACGCCTTCAGCAGCGGGGCATCGTCGGGACCCGTCGTCAGCTTGACGTCGAGGCGGCCGGAGAACCGGCTCGTGAGTGATTTGAAGATCCCTGCGGGATCCTGGGTCTCGGGCATCGTCGCGATGGTACCCGCGCGCGCCGCGCTCGTCGGGTCCGGCTCGCATCGCCGGAGCGGGTACGCGCCCGGTCATGCTGCGCCTCAGCAGGGATCGGGCGGCAGCCGCCGCGGGCTGCCCGCGAAGGCGTGCCACGCGCGGTAGGAGGCGTACGTGTCCAGCAGCGACGAGCTGACGAGCCCGACGGGGTAGTGGCGGTTGTCGCGGAACGTGTACTGAATCGCCGCGTCGATGCGGTCGTTGACCGCCCACGAGCGCAGCGCGGCGGACATCCCGACGCAACGGTGGTCAAACGCGCCGGTCTCCGCGATCCACAGCGCCTTGCGCTGCGGGCAGCCCTTCGAGTCCAGCGCACGGATGACCGTGTCGAGCAGCCCGTAGCGCGCTGCCGTGACCGGGTTGGCCGCCGGTGGCACGGTGTCACCGCGCGCGTTCACGCCGACGTAGGCGTGCTGGGCGAACGGCCCGTCGATGCAGGCCACGTCGCGCGGCAGCCCGCGGACGAACTCCGCCGCGCCCGCGCCGTAGACGCGAGTGTCCTGCAGCCCGGCGAGGCTGCCGAGGACGATCGTCTGCCCGGGGCGCAGCTCGGCGCGCGCCGCGCGCACGAGCCGCGCATAGGCCAGCGGCGCGATCGCCTTCGAGCTCGCGTGGCAGCGCACCCGCTGTGGCTGCAGGAAGGCGGGATGGTTGGGCTCGTTCCACGGCGAGACGTAGTCGATCTTCACGCCGACCTTGTCCGCCAGCCCGTTGAACGCGCGCAGCAGCCGCCGGTAGGCGGCGATCCGCGGCATCTGCGCGCGAGCGTGGCGATTGCGCCCCTTCTGACAGCCGCTCGGCGGGGCCGCCATCGCCCACAGCGGGGTGAAGTACGGGACGGCGAGGATCCTCCAGCCGCCATCCTGCGCCTGGCGTGCCTTGATCGCGCTCAGCAGGCCGCGCGTCCCGTACTCGCTGCGACAGCCCGGCACGAGCCGCGGGCAGCCGCCGAACGGCGCGTCCCAGTTGGGCTTGCGCCCGCCGCTCGGCTGCAGGCGCTCCCAGGGGATCAGCACGCGGACGTACGCCGGCTTGAGCTCGATCAGCTTGGCGGCCACGCTCCCGACCGGGCTGTCGGGCTGCAGCAGCCGCGGATCGTTCTCCGTCACCCCGATCGCCAGCGGCGGGCCGCTCTCCTGCGCGGCGGCCGCGGGCGCCAGGACGCCGAGCAGCGCAAGCGCCGCGAGGCCGATCGTGACGAGAGCTCGCGGGTGACGCACGCTCGGCGATCATAGTTTTCGCGCCGGTTGGCCGAGCCGCGGGATGATCACGCGGTGGCACGTCGAACCTCGCTGACGATGACCGGCGCCTGGGTCTACCTGCTGCAGTGCCGCGACGGCTCGCTGTACTGCGGGTGGACGTCGGATCTGGAGCGGCGCCTGGTCGCGCACCGCAGCGGTCGCGGCAGCCGCTACACGGCCAGCCGCCTGCCGGTCTCACTCGCGCTCGCCCAGCCGATGGCCGACCGCAGCGCCGCGCGGCGCGAGGAGGCGCGCATCAAGCGCCTGTCGCGCGCCGAGAAGCTCGCGCTTGTCGCAGCGGGGCCGACGGCCGTGTAAGGTCGCGCGGTCCGTGAGGCGGATGTCGTCTCCGCCGCCGTTCGATCTGGGGAAGTGCAACGGTTCGCATGAAGGAGTCCATGTCGACCGGCGCGTCGCGCGCCTGGCTCGGGGTCGCGCTCGCCGGGCTGCTCGTCGTGGCGCTCGTGATCGGCCTCATGCTGATCCCGCGCCTGGGCGCCGGGCAGCGGGTCGTCGACCGCGCCGAGCCGGCCTTCAGCGACGCGCGCGTCGACGGCACGCGGGCGGGCGTCCGCTTCCTCTCGCAGTACGTCGATGTCGTGGATCCGCTGCTGACGCGGCGCGGCGGCGGCAGCGGGGAGGTTCCCCAGCTCATCGGCTACATGCAGCGCAAGCTCGGTCTCTCGACCGAGCAGGTGCGCAGGATCCTGCGCCGCGAGGCGCCGCACACCGAGGCGCTGACGCGCGCCCTGCCGCTCGACGGCGTCGCGGCGGAGGTGCCGCGGCTGACGGCGTACCTCGCGACGATCATGGGCACGAGCGAGGAGGAGCTCGCGGCGATCCTCGAGTCGGACTTCCCGCGCATCTCGCAGACGCTGACCGCGCTGGCGAACACCTCGGATGCCTGGTACGACGTGCCCGGCATCGACGGGCTGACGCGCCTGCGCGCCGACAAGCCGGTGCGCACGCTGCCCGGCCTGCGCAAGTACCTGCGCGACGACGTCGTCGCGCTGACGGTGTCCCACAAGGAGGACTTCCAGAGCCTCGCCGGCCGGGGCGGCATCGGCTACATCCCGTGGATGCTGCTCCTCCTCGGCATCGGCCTGCTGGCGTTCGGCGTGCTGGGGGTCAGGCGCGCGCGCAACCGCGCGCCGGGCAAGCTGTCGTGGAGCGTCGTCGTGGCCGTCGGCGTCGTCCTGCTCGTCGCCGTCGTCGGCGGGCAGTACTTCCCGCGCCTGAGCGGCGCGCAGGAGACGATCACCGACTTCGAGCCGGTGTTCAGCCAGGAGCGCGTGCGCGCGACCGCCAACGGCGCCGACACGATCCATGACGCGGTCTTGTTCGGCGACCCGCTCATGACGTCGCTCGGCGGCGTGTCCCGGGAGGCGCCGCGGCTGTATCGCTTCATCGCAGAGCGCACCGGCCGCCGGACCGACGACGTTCGCAGCGCGCTGCGCCGGCGCACGCCGCAGACGGTCGCGCTGCTCAGCGCGGTCCCGCTGACCGAGGTCGGGCGGGAGGTCCCGCGCCTGCTCGCCTACCTCGGCAAGGCGCTGCGCCTGTCGCGAACGCAGGTCGTGGCCGCGCTGCGCAAGCGCACACCAGCGCTCTCGCAGGCGCTGCTGACGACGCCCGACGTCGCGCGAGGCTGGACGGCGATCGCCGGCACCGAGCGGATGACGCGCTTCGACGGCTTCACGCCGGTGCGGACGATGCCGGAGTTCGACGCCTATCTGCGCGAGGACCTCGTCCCGGTGCTGACCTCCGGGCGCGACGACTTCGCCACGCTCGCCGGCGGGCAGCCGTCGATCGACGTGCTCGCGCCGCTGCTGTTCGTGACAGGGCTCTTCGTGATGCTCTACGGCGGCGTGATGATGCAGTTCGTCGCCCGGCGCGACTGACGTGACGGGGCATAGGCTCGCATAGCCGCGCATTGACGAGTTGGTCACAACGTGTCGGGCGCGGCACGCAGGCCGGCAACGGCAACGGCAACGTCTACGCGTTGCGCCTTAACCGTCTGTGGCGGCCTGACCCCGGTGCTGCGGGTCAGGCCGCCACATACGTTGCAGTAGCTCTTCACTACAGGATGCGGGCCATCGTCCGGCGGCCCGCAAAAAGGGTCTAGATCCTGCGGTCGCGATACACGCCCGGCTCCTCCACGACTCCACCACGGGTGCCGACCGAGCGGGCCTGGATCATCTCGACGACGAGCCAGATGGCGCCGGCGACGAAGAGGATCATGCCGATCGTCTGAATCGAGATGCCGGCCACCGTGGCGGTGACGGCGAGCCAGAGCACGAGCCCGAGGGCCATGAGGAAGATGGGGGGTCCTGCGTCGGCAACCATTTCGATGTGACCTCCTGTAGTGAGGAACGTGCTCCGGTTTTGCCCGACCGGGGATCGCCGGAAGCGCCCTCTCAGAGGAATCTCATACAGACGCCCGGTGTATTCAGTGCTAGTGCGGTTGTCGCGGGGCCGCGCGGCAGAGATGATCGGCGCGTGCGTATGCGACGGAGGGCTCCATGGGTGCTGCTCGCCCTGACCGTGGCGGTCGGCGTCGTCGTGACCTGGCTCGACGTCATCACCGATGCCCGGGCCACGGAGGCCTGGGACGCCTACGTCTTCCCGCTGGCTGTCCTGATGTCCAGCGCGGTGGGCGTCGTGCTCGCGACGCGCCGGGACGAGAACCCGATCGGCTGGCTCCTGCTCGCCAACGGACTCATCCTCGCGTCGAGCGGCATTGCCGAGAACTACGCCGCCTACGCGGTGCTCGAGCATCCTGGCACTGCGGGCGGCGCGCTCGCCGCGACCGTCAACGATTCGATCTGGCCGCTGCTGTTCGCGCCGTTGGCCGCGATCGCGTTCGTCTTCCCCGACGGGCGCCTGCCCTCGCCGCGCTGGCGACCGGTCGCGATCGGCTCCGTCGTCTGTCTCGTGGTCATGCTCGCGTGCACGCACTTCGGGCCGCGCGAGATCCCGGCGCCGTACGACGGCGTCGACAAACCGTTGCCGCAGATCCCCGACCCCGTCTACCTGCCGTTGTTCCTGATGGCCTCGATCGGGATGGTGGCCGCGCTGGTCGCATGCGCGCTCGCGGTGCGCACACGGCTGCGACGAGCCACGGGGCTGGAACGCCAACAGCTCAGGCTGCTCGCCTACGCGAGCGCGCTGATCCCGCTTGCGGTGGCCATCGGCTGGACCGAGAGCCTGATCGCCGGCCACTCCGGCGCGGCTGCCACCACTTCGTTCGCCGTCGCGCTCATGGCGATCCCGCTGGCGATCGGCGTCGCGGTCATGCGCTACCGGCTCTACGAGGTCGACCGGCTCGTCAACCGCACGCTCGTCTACCTGACGCTGACCGCGCTGCTGGCGGCGACGTACGGTGCGGTCTCGCTCGGGCTCGGCGTCGCGCTCGGGTCCGGCTCGACGCTCGCGACGGCGGCGGCGACGCTGACCGTCGCGCTCGTGTTCGGCCGGGTTCGCGGACACGTGCAGCGCATCGTCGACCGGCGCTTCAACCGTCCCCGCTACGAGGGGCTGCGGCGGGTCGAGCGCCATCTCGCGGACCTGCGCGCCGGTCGGGCGCTGCCGGAGCAGACGGGGGACGCGCTCGCCGAGGCGCTCGGCGATCCGGCGCTGAAGCTCGTCTTCTCGCTGGAGGACGAGGAGGGCTACGTCGATGCCGGCGGGCGTCCCGCCGAGGCCGCGCCCGACGACGAGCGTGACGTCACGCTGGTCCGGCGCGGTGAGCTCGCGCTCGGCGCGGTCGTGCACGACCGCGCGCTCAACAAGCATCCCGACGTGCTCGAGAGCGTCCTCAACACCGCGGGCCTGGCGATCGAGATCGCGCGCCTGGGGACCGAGGTACGTTGCCGGCTGGCCGAGGTGGAGGAGTCGCGGGAGCGGATCGTCACCGCCGGCTACGAGGAGCGCCGGCGACTGGAGCGCGACCTGCACGATGGCGCGCAGCAGCGTTTGGTCTCGATCGGCCTCTCGATCCGCCACATCCAGGGCCGGACCGGCGACGGCGCCGACGAGATCACGGCCCAGCTCGACGAGACCGTCACCGAGGTCACGCGCGCGATCGAGGAGCTGCGCGAGCTGGCCCGCGGGGTGCGGCCGGCATGCCTGGACGACGGGCTGGGGCCGGCGCTGCGCGAGCTCGCCGCGCGCGCCCCCCTGCGCACCGAGGTGGCGGCGACGACCGAGCGCTTCGCCGAGCCGATCGAAGCCGCCGCGTACTTCGTGGCCAGCGAGGCGCTGACGAACTCCGTCAAGCACGCGCGCGCCTCGCTCGTGACGGTCAGCGCGCAGCGCGACAACGGCAGCCTCGTGCTGCGCATCACCGACGACGGCATCGGCGGCGCCAGCGCGAGCGCGCGCTCCGGCCTCTCCGGCATCACCGACCGGGTCGCCGCGCTCGGCGGCAGCGTGAGCCTGTCCAGCCCGCGCGGTGAGGGGACCGCGGTCGTCGCGGAGCTGCCTTGCGCGTCGTGATCGCCGAGGACCAGGCGTTGCTGCGCGAGGGGCTGCGGAGGCTCTTCGAGGACGCCGGTCACGAGGTCGTCGCGGCCGTCGACGACGCCGACCGGCTGCGCGGCGCCGTCAGCCAGCACGTGCCCGACCTCGCGGTCGTCGACGTCCGCATGCCGCCGACGCACACCGACGAGGGCATCCGCGCGGCGCGCTGGATCCGCGACGCTCATCCCGAGGTCGGCGTGTTCGTGCTCTCCCAGCACATCGAGACGACCGGCGCGGTCGGGCTCGTGTCGCAGGGCGGCTTCGGCTATTTCCTCAAGGACCGCGTGCTTGACGTCGGCGAGTTCCTCGAGGCGGCGCAGCGCGTCGCCCGCGGCGGCTCGGCGCTCGATCCCCGCGTCGTCGCCTCGCTCGTCGGCGGGCAGGCCTCCGATGGGCTCGGCGAGCTGAGCGAGCGCGAGCGCGAGGTCCTGTCGCTCATGGCGGAGGGCCTGACGAACCAGGCGATCGCGGCACGGCTCGTGCTGACCGAGCGGACGGTCGAGAGCCACGTGCGCAGCGTGCTGATGAAGCTCGACCTGCCCGAGGGCGAGGGCGGCCATCGCCGCGTGCTCGCCGTGCTGGCGTACCTGCGCGCCGCCGACGCTCGGTAGTAGCACCGAACCGACGAGTGGTGTGGGCACCGGTGCGATCCGGTGCTGGCGTCGATGGCAGTGCGGCGCACCGAAGTTAGCTTCGGGTCATGCCTTCCAGCCACCCCGAGAGGAGTCCCCATGGACACCACGATGAACCGCTCCGTCGACGTCGGCCCGACCCGCGCCCGCCCCGGTCTGGCCCTTCTGCTCGCCCTGCTCTCCGTTCCCGGGAGCACGATCGTCTGGGACCTCGACGTCCCGGTTCCGGGCTTCTGGATCGGCCTGCCGCTCGGCGTGGCGGCGATCGTCCTGGCGCTGCGGGCTCGCCGCGAGCCGATCTCCAAGGCCGGCAGGGGGATGACCATCGGCGCGATCATCCTCGCGACGCTGGCGATCGGCCAGATGCTCATCTGGACCGCCGTCGAGGTGGCATCCGCCGAGGCGCCGGCGGCAACGACGTTGACGTTCACCGAGCTCGAGAAGGGCGGGACGTTCAAGCACGTCCGCAACACGAAGTCCAAGAGCTCACGGGCAAACCTGCTCGGCGATCTCATCGTCTTCACGAGCCCGATCGCCGACAGCGCCGGCAAGACGGTCGGCAAGCTCCACGCCACCTGCGTCACGACCGTCGGCTCGAGCGACTTCTTGAAGTCCAAGCTCACGTGCTCGGGCGTCATGGCCCTCGGCAAGAGCAGCCTGACGCTGCAGGCGATCACGAGCCCCGGCACCGCCACCACGACGGGCGCGATCACGGGCGGCACCGGGATCTACGCCAACGCGCGCGGCGTCTTCACCTCCGTGGAGGGTCGCAACGGCAACTCCGCCGACACCATCACGCTCGTCCCCTGACCGTCTGAAGCGGGCGGCCGCGGCCCGCCCCGAGGATCAGCCCTGCGCGTCGCCGACGAGCGCGGGCTCGTCCTCGGGCGGGCCCTCGCGCGGGTCGGCGTCGCCGCGGCGCAGGGTGGCGTCGCGATCGGAGCCGGCGATGATGTCGTCGGGTGCGCTCCTGTCCTTGGGCAGGAAGCCGGACTTCATGCCGAAGTAGACCGCCTGCGGGTGGTGGGCGACGATCGCCAGCGTGGACTGCTCGGGCTCGACGGCGAAGCCGCCGGTCAGCGTCAGGCCGATCGAGGGGCAGTCCAGCAGGCGGTAGATCTTCTCGTGCTCTGACTGCTCGGGGCAGGCGGGGTAGCCCCACGAGTAGCGCCGGCCCTCCGCCGGGCCGATGCCCAGCTCGCTGCGCACGCGCGAGTGCAGCCACTCGGCCGTGCCCTCGGCGGACTGCACGCCCAGGCCGTGCGTGAAGAGCTGCTCGGCGAACTCGCCCTCCTGCTCCAGCGCGGTGATGACCTCGGTGACCTGCGGGCCCACGGTGACCGCCTGCAGCGCGACGACATCCAGCTCGGGTGGGTGGGATCCGGATTTTGGGCGAAAGAAGTCGGCCAGGCAGATGCGGTCATGCTTCGGCTGGCGCGGGAAGACGAGGCGTTCGAGCACCGTCTCGCGGTCGTCGGGGTCGAGCACGACGACCTCGTTGCCCTCGCTGTAGCAGGGGAAGTAGCCCAACAGCGCACGCGGATGCAGGTAGTTTTGCTCGCGCCACATCCGCTCCAGGCGCGGCTGGAAGTCCTCGCCGACGAGCTGCTCCCACGCCTCACCCTTCACGCCCTTGCCGCCCCAGTGCAGCTTGAACAGGACGTGCGTGTCGAGGTGGGGGAAGAGGGCGTCGATCGGCACGTCGATCTCCCGCGCGCCCCAGAACGGCGGCTCGGGAATCCGCAGGTCCGTGGCCGCGGCGGAGCGCACCGTGTCGTCGTCGGTGACGAGCACCTCGGGCTCCTTGCCGTGCAGGCGGAAGTTCTCGGCGGCCTCGCGCGTCTTGGCCAGCAGCGCCTCGCGCCCCTCGGGCTCGATGAGCTGGTCCATCTTGTTGAGTCCCTCGAACGCGTCCTTGCAGTAGAAGACGCCCGGCTCGTAGATCTCGTCGGACTCGCGACGATAGGGATATAGGGCGCGCAGGCCGAAGTCGCGGTTGATCGCGGCGCCCCCGATCAGCACGGGGAAGTCCAGGCCCTTGGAATGCAGCTCCTCGATCGCCAGCGGCATCTGCTTGGAGGTCGATACGAGCAGCGCGCTCAGCCCGATGGCGGTGGCCTCATGCTCCTGGGCGGCCTCGAGGATGGTCGAGATCGGCACCTGCTTGCCGAGGTCGACGACCGTGTAGCCGTTGTTCGTGAGGATCGTGTTGACGAGCGACTTGCCGATGTCGTGCACGTCGCCGAACACCGTCGCCAGGACGACGGTGCCCTTCGTGTAGCCCGCAACCTTGTCGAGGTACTTCTCCAGCTGCGCGACGGCGCGCTTCATGACGGTCGCCGACTGCAGCACGAAGGGCAGGATCAGCTCGCCGGCGCCGAACTTGTCGCCGACCTCCTTCATCGCGGGCAGCAGCACGTCGTTGAGCGTCGGCACGGCGCCGATCTTCTCGACGCACTGGTCGATCCAGTCCTCGACGCCCTCCTTCTTGCGGCGCAGGATGTGGAAGTGCAGCGCCTCCTCGGGCTCCATGCCCTCGGTCGGGTTGGCCTTCTCGTCCTCGGCGACCTCGCCCTGGGAGTCGAAATGGGCGATGAAGAGCTCGAGCGCGTCCTCGCGGGTGTTGAGCACGAGGTCGTCGGCGAGCTTGCGCTCCTCCTCGTTGATCTCGCCGTAGGGCGTGATGTGGTTCGGGTTGACCATCGCCAGGTCCAGCCCTGCCGCGACGCAGTGATGCAGGAAGACCGAGTTGAGGACCGCCCGGGCGCGCGGCGTGACGCCGAAGGAGACGTTCGAGACGCCGAGCGACGTCTTGACGCCCGGGATGTGCTCCTTGACCAGGCGGATGCCCTCGATCGTCTCGACCGCGGACGGGCGCCACTCCTCCTCGCCGGTGGTCAGCGTGAACGTGAGCACGTCGAAGATGAGCGCGTCGGGGTCGAGGCCGTGCTCGTCGCAGCACAGCTCCTTGAGGCGCTGGGCGATCTCGAGCTTGCGCTGCGCCGTCTTCGCCATGCCGACCTCGTCGATCGTCAGCGCGATCAGGCAGGCGCCGTGGGCGAGCGCGAGCGGCACGACGCGGTCGAGCTTCGCCCGGCCGGCCTCGAGGTTGATCGAGTTGACGATCGCGCGCCCGGGGATCTGCTCCAGCGCGGTCTCGATGACCTCGGGCTCGGTCGAGTCGACCTGGATCGGCGCGGGTTGCGAGAGCGAGACGCCCTCGGCGACGCGGCGCATCTGCTCGGCCTCGTCGTCGCGCTCCACGAGGGCGACGCACAGGTCGAGCACGTGGGCGCCACCATCGACCTGGTCCTCGGCGATCCGGTTGAGGCCGTCGTAGTCGTCGGCCAGCAGCATCTCCTTGGCCTTGCGCGAGCCCTGCGAGTTCACGCGCTCGCCGACCATCGTCGGACGCGGCTCCTGCACGAGCGGCGTGGCGGTGATCATCGAGCTGACGTGGACGGGGCGCCGGGCCGGGCGCGGCTTGGCGGACCGCCCGCTCAGGCCCTCGGCGAGCACCTTGATGTGATCGGGCGTCGTGCCGCAGCAACCGCCGACGACGCTCACGTCATAGCGGTCGACGAAGTCGACGAGCGTCTTGGCGAACTCCTCCGGGCCCTCGGGGAAGATCGTCTCGCCGTCCGGGCCCTGGATCGGGATGCCCGCGTTGGGCACGCAGGCGACCGGCACGGGCGAGAACTCGCCGAGAAAGCGGATCGCGTCGCGCATGTCCTCCGGGCCCGTCGAGCAGTTCAGGCCGATGGCGGCGACACCGAGCGCCTCGAGCGTCGTCAGCACGGCGGAGATGTCGGTGCCGAGCAGCATCTTTCCGCCGTTGGGCAGCAGCGAGACGTGCGCCTCGATCGGGACCTCGCGGCCGGCACGCTTCATCGCCGCGCGGGCGCCGAAGATCGCGGCCTTGACCTCGAGGATGTCCTGCGCGGTCTCGATGAGGATGAGGTCGACGCCGCCCTCGACGAGGCCGAAGGCCTGCTCCTCGAAGCCGTCGGCCAGCGTGCGGAAGGAGATCTCGCCGAGCGTCGGATCGTCGGAGGCGGGCAGGAACCCGGTCGGGCCGACTGAGCCCGCCACGAAGCGCTCGTCACCGGCGACCTTGCGCGCGATCTCCGCGGCGCGGAGGTTGATCTCGTGCGTGTGCTCGCCCAGGCCCCACTCGTCGAGCTTCAGGCGGCTGGCCTGGAAGGTGCCGGTCTGCAGCGCGTCGGCGCCGGCCTCGACAAAGGATTCGTGGACGTGCTCGATGACGTCGGGGCGGTTGAGGATGAGCGCCTCGTGCGCGCGTCCGGGCAGCTTGTAGTCGTTCTCCAGCGAGAGATCGAGCTGCTCGAGCGTGGCGCCCATGCCGCCCTCGAAGATGATGACGTCGCTGCGGATAGCCGAGGTGTAGTCGCGCATCGTCCCCCTAAGGCTAGGCGACACCGAATCTGAAGCGCGGCGCGGCGCCAGGATTCAAACCTAGGCGGCGATCGCGCGGTGCATCGCGAGGTGCTGCTCGAGCGCCTCGACGTGCTGGTGCTCGAGCGCGCGGATGCGCTGCACCCACGGTCCGCCGACGCGGTGCGCGAAGGCGGGGTCCTCGGGGTCGATGGCGGCTGCCAGGGCGCGCCACGCGTCGGCGAGGTCGTCGCAGACCAGGGCGGCGTGACCGAGCTCGGGCGAGCCGAGCAACGCGGCGGCCTCGTGCAGGAAGCGCGCCTGCAGGGAGCGGTAGAGGGCGCCACCCGTGCCGCCGTCGCGGATGCGGAAGCGCAGCGCGTCGAGCGTGGGGCCCAGCCGCGAGCCGGCCGCGGCGGGCAGTCCGGGCCAGGCGGCGGCGAGGGCGTCGGCGGCATCGAGCCCGGCGCGCACGTGCGGGTGGTCCGGGCGCACCGGCCGGCGCATCGTCTCCACGACCCGGCCCAGCGCCGCCGCGACGGCCTCGCGCGGGTCGGCGAGCCGGCTTGGGCGCCCGCCGAGCGCCAGCAGGCCGTGGTGGGCCGGCTCTGGCCAGGCTTGCGCGGCGCGCGCGGCGCGCAGCGCGTCGAGGCTGCAGCGCTGGGGCTCGGGAAAGCTTCCGTCGGCGACCCAGGCCACGCCCGCGGCCTGGTCGGCGCTCGTCACGATGATCGCGTGGCGCGTGTCGTGGCGCTCGTCGGAGCGGTAGTCCAGCTCGGCGAGGTCGGCTCGCACGAGCGTCGGGCGCCCGGCGGCGAGCTCGCTGCGCAGCAGCTCCCAGCCGGTCGCCGGGTCCGAGCTCGTGCGCCACCGCGCCGCGATGCCGAGGTGCTCGCAGAGCTCGAGCTCCATCGACGCGGCGCGGCCCTCGAGGTCGATCGTGGGGACCGCGGCCTCGGCGACGCGGACGCGCAGGTCGAGCGCGCCGGAGAAGCCGAAGATCGCGCCCTCCGACAGCGGCTCGGGCGCGTAGGAGAGCCGGAGATGCTCGAGCAGGTCGCGCAGCGCGCCGCTGGCGGCGTGCTCGGCGACGCGGTGGCGCAGGCCGGCGGGGCTGAGCGGGGAGGCGACGGTCATCGGACGCCCCCGTGCCAGGGGTGATCCGTGCGGTGACCGTCCATGCTCCCTTCGGCGTTACTCCAACGTGAACACTGTTCAACGACCAGCCGTCGTGGCGACGAGCGCGTCGAAGAGGTGCGCCAGCGTGGCCGGCGGATCGTCGGTCAGGCCGGTGTGGACCGGCGAGGGCTGGATGATCGTCGAGGCCGGCGCGACGGCCCAGCCGAAGCGATCGGACTGCGCCAGCGCCGCGAGCGCGCCGCCGGCCGGCTCGCCGCAGAGCACCGCGCGGATCGCCTCGACGCTCTCGCGCACCGCGGCGGGGTCGAGATCCGGCGCCAGCGCGGCGAGGCGCGCATCGTCGACCTGGGCGCGCATGTCGAGGAAGTCGCGCTGGCGGCAGAAGAGGACGACGCCGACGTTGAGCCGCTCGCCGCGCTCGACGCGCGGCACGACGCGCAGGATCGCGTACGCGAAGGGGATGTCAGCCCCGGGCATCGGCGATGTCCTTCAAAAAGGAGCGCGGCCGGCCGAGCCGCTCGACGAGAAACGAGGCGAGGTCGGCGCGGCGGGTGGTCGGGTTGACGCCGAGCCACTGCGCGGGCACACGGGCGATCGCCTCGCCGACGGCCGACAGCGCGCGGCTGCCGAGGCGCTCGTCGGCCTCCTCGATCGACCCGGCGGCGCCGAGCAGGACGTGCTGGTCGAGCATCGGGACGTTCTCGTGCGCGGTGAGCGTCAGGGACGTGTCGCCGTGCTGGCGAAAGAACGCGGCGCCGTGGTCGATGAGCCAGATCCGCCCGCCCCAGATCAGCAGGTTGGGGTTGCGGTGCGTGCGGTCGACGTTCGTGATCAGCGTGTCGAACCAGACGATGTCGGCGGCGAGCTCGGGATCGATCGCCGCGCCCGGCATGTACGGCAGCGCGCCGGGCAGGAAGTCCATCCCGAGGTTGATGCCCGGACTGGCCTGGATCAGGTTCTGGATCTCGGGATCGGGCTCGGCCGCGGCGAGTGCCACGTCGACGTCGACGACGACGAGCTCGGGCACCGGCAGCCCGAGCGCGCGCCCGAGCTCACCGGCCACGACCTCGGCGACGAGCGCGCCCTCACCCTGGCCGGCGCCGCGGAACTTCGTCACGTACATGCCGTCGTCGTCGGCCTCGATCAGCCCGGGCAGGGAGCCGCCCTCGCGTAGCGCTTCGACGTAGCGGGTGGCGGTCACGGTGCGCAGGGGCTCGATCACGCGCGCAAGCTTCGCAGTCGGCGTCGTGTGGCGAGTTTCGGAGCCTCAGGCGTTGAAACTCGCACCGTGCCCGGCGGGGCACGGTGCGGAGGCCCCGCCGGAGGCGCTGTCGGTCAGCTCCTGAGCGCGATCAGGGCACGCTGACGGTCTGCTCGCACGCGACCGCCGTGTCGCTGCCGCCTTCCCCATCACAGCGATCCGGCGTGCCGGCACCGCCGTCGAGGGAATCGGGATCACCACCGCCGAAGAGCCGATCGATGCCGGCATCGCCGAACAGCCGGTCGCGTCAGAGCCGAGGGGCCGTCGGTCGATAGTCGTAGAACGCGTAGGGGTTGAACACCGCGCGCCCGGCGAACGCCTGACGCTCCGCCGCCGTCATCGACGCTTCGTCGCAGACGGCATCCCATCCGCCGGCGATGACGTCGATCTGGTGATCGACGATCGCCCGGGCAGCGGGCTCGGAGAGCTGGTAGGTCGCCGCCGCACGCACGCATCCGTCGAGCTGGCTCAGGCGAAACCCGTCGGGGCCGATCTGCATCGCCTGGGCTGCTTCGCCACCGGCCCGAGCCTGCGGGCAGATGTCGTAGGCGGGCGTGAGCGTCAGCATCCGGCCGTCCCAGAACGCGGCGTGGTTGCGGGCGTGGTCGTCGGTGTTGCCGATGAGGACGTTGAACGTGATGCGGGCGAACAGCTCGTGCAGCGTGTGGCGCGGTCGGGTGAAGCGCTCACGCACGATCTGGGCCAGGTCGGCGTAGCTGGCGTAGCGGCCGTTGAGCTCGCCCAGCGCGAGCATCGTGAGGGCGGACACGTGCGCGCGCCGAGCGCCAATGCCGGGAGTGCGATCGAAGCGCTCGACGAGCAGGACGTCCTTGCCCAGCGCATGCGTGAATCGGACCCGCGCGACGTCGAGCCCCGCGCGCCGGGCCAGTTGCATCGCCGCGTACTCGCCCTTGACGACCGGATAGTGATCGGTGCTGGAGGAGAACTTGGCGATGAGCTGGCGATCGCCGTCCGACAGGAGCGCCTTCGGTCGCGCCCCGCCGACCGAGCTGCCGTGCAGCAACGCCTGATCGAGCTGCGGTGAAAACGGCTCGCCCGCCTCGAAGCGCCCGACCGCCGCGACGAGCTCTTCGAGCGGGGCGGGAGTCGTCTCGCGAGCTGTGTAGACGTCAGCCGCGCGCTGGAAGTCCAGCGCTCCGATGCGATCCGAGCCGGAGGTCAGCAGGTAGGTGAGCGTCGAGAGCTCGTCGGGATCCTCGGCCCCGGCGCCGAGCAGGCGATGCATGATGACGCGCCGCCCCCAGGCGTCTGGAGCGCCGTCGGCGATACACCCGGCGACGCGCATGCCGGGCAGCGGCTGAAGCTCGCCGGCGCGCAGCGGCAGCTCGGGTGTGTACAGCGAGATCGCGTCGTCGCGGCGCAGGTAGCTCCGGCCGTAGTTGAACGTGATGAGGTCTCCCACCGCCTCGATCCGGCCGGCGACGACCGGTTCGTCGGCGCCGGGCAGCCAGACCCAGACGTACGCCTCGCCGGCGTCGCGACCGTCAGAAATCATCGTTGACGGTCCGGCGTGGTTGCACGCGCTGCGGCAGCAGAGCGTCGCGGGCGCGGACGAGGTCAAGGTCGGTCCTCACCTGCTCGCGCGACTCATGAAAGAGCGTCACGCCGACGAGCGCAGCCGCCTCGAACGCGACGCCGAGACCGACGCTCGGGTCACCGCGCTCGACCTTGCCAAGGGTGAAGGGCGTCACGCCGGCGCGCTCGGCGAGCTCGCGGACCGACCACCGGCGCTCCTTGCGCGCGCGGCGGATGCGCGCGCCGAGCAGGGCGGCGGCGTCGACGGCGTACGGGGAGTAGGCTCGGGCCCGCTTCATGAGAGCATTATAACGACGATAACAACGATCAAAGCGTAATAAAACGCTCGTATGGTATCGGCCACGGCGCTCAAGGCCCGGATGAGCGCCCTGGCGCGGAGGCGCGGCGACGGCCGCCCTGACGTGAGCCGAAACGACGAAAGCCCCGCGTTCGCGGGGCTTTCGCGGGCCAGCGGATGGGAGCCAGGGCCTACTTGATGAACAGCACCTCGGAGTACTTCGGCAGCGGCCACAGGTCGTCGGCGACGAGCCGCTCGAGGCGGTCGGCGACCTCGCGGACGTCGGTCATCGCGGTGAGGACCGTGTCGCGGAAGTACTCGGCGAGCTCGATGCCTTCCAGTCCCGGGTCCTCGTTGGCCTTCTCGAGCGCCACGATCGTCTTGTGGAAGTCGGCGATGAGCGGCGCGAACTCGTCGATCAGGCCCTCGCGACCCGAGAGGATGAGCTCGTTGAGGTGGCGCACCGCCGCCGGCAGGAGCATCGTGCGGGCGATCGATGCCGCCGTCTCCGCCTCGATGTTGACCTTGGTGCCGTATTGCTCGACGCCGACCTCGAAACGGGCCTCGAGCTCGCGCTCGGACAGCACGCCGTACCTGCCCATGACATCGACGGTCTGCTGATTGACGAACCACGGCAGCGCGTCGACCGTCGAGCTCAGGTTGTGCAGCCCGCGCGCCTCGGCCTCGGTGTGCCATTCCTCGGAGTAGTTGTCGCCACCGAAGACGATCTGCTTGTTGGCGCCGTAGGCGTCCTTGACGACCTCGACCACCGCCTCGATGAGCGATGTGCCGTCGCCGAGCTTGCCCTCCAGCGCATCCGCGAGATCGTCGATCGCCTCCGCGGCGATGGTGTTGAGCACGGTGTTGGGGAAGCCGAGCGACGAGCTCGAGCCGAGCATGCGGAACTCGAACTTGTTGCCCGTGAACGCGAACGGCGAGGTGCGGTTGCGATCGCCACCGTGCAGCGGCAGCGGTGGCAGGACCGGCGTCCCGAGCCCGAGGAACCCGTTGTCGGACGTTGCTGCGGCCTCGCCGGAGGCGATCGCGTCGAAGACCTCGCCGAGCTGGCCGCCCAGGAAGATCGAGATGATCGCCGGCGGCGCCTCGTTGGCGCCGAGGCGATGGTCCTGGCCGATGTTCGCGACCGACGCCCGCAGCAACGCCTGGTGCTTGTTGACGGCCACCACGACGGCCGTGCAGAAGAACAGGAACTGGATGTTGTCGTGCGGCGTATCGCCGGGCTCGAGCAGGTTGGCGCCGGCGTCGGTGCCCATGGACCAGTTGTTGTGCTTGCCCGAGCCGTTGA
>Ga0136633_1000962_pt1 | contig 21454 bp, 22 predicted proteins | sample AntDrymeUQ832206_2_FD_105494 | JGI IMG/M metagenome (GOLD analysis project Ga0136633, IMG submission 105494) | Polar desert sand microbial communities from Dry Valleys, Antarctica - metaG UQ83 (22.06) | ecosystem: Environmental > Terrestrial > Soil > Desert | place: Antarctica: Dry Valley...
CTCCGCAACGAGCGGGCCGGCCGCGAGGTGATCCCGGAGACGGTGCTCACCAAACCGCCGTCGGCTGAGCTCCGTCCCGACCAGCGGGATGACCAGTCGCTGCCTCCGTACGACGAGCTTGACCCCCTCCTCGAGGCCTACGTGGAGCACGACCTCACCCGCGCCGACCTCATCGAGCAGGGCTTCGACGCCGCCGTCGTGGACCGCATCACCTGCCTCGTCGACCTCTCCGAGTACAAGCGGCGGCAGAACCCGCCCGGCCCGCGCATCAGCGCCAAGGCCTTCGGCAAGGACCGCCGGATGCCGATCACCAACGCCTACCGCGGATGACGCCGATCACCGCGGTCCTGTTCGACTTCGCCGGCGTCCTCACTTCGTCCCCCTGGGGCGCCATGACCGCGGCCGGAGGCGGGAACCTCGAGCTGCTCATCGGGCCGTACGAGGAGGACACCGACCACCCGTGGCACCAGGTGGAACGAGGGGAGCTGGCCATCGCCGACTGGGCGGTGGCCGTCACCGACCTCGGGCGGGCCCAGGGCATCGAGGTGGACTTCGCGCCCCTGCAGGCCATGCTCGGCGAGATGACGCTCCACGAGCCGATCATCGAGCGCGTCCGCACGCTCCGCACCGAGGGCTACCGCCTCGGCCTCGTCACCAACAACGTGCGCGAGGGCAGCGCGACCTGGCGCGCGATGGTGCCGGTCGACGAGCTCTTTGACGTCGTCGTCGACAGCTCCGAGGTGGGCATGCGCAAACCCAACCCAGCCATCTTTCGCCACACCCTCGAGCTCCTCGGCGGCGTGCCGCCCGACCAGGCGATCTTCCTGGACGACACCCAGAGCAACGTGGACGGCGCTCGCCGCGCCGGTCTGCAAGCGATCCTCGTCGACGACCCCGACGAAGCAGTCGCCGACTTGGACGCAATCCTCAAGACCCAACCCTGACCCGACCTGTGTGCGCCGTACACCGCCAGGCGGTTGTGAGCGCACACAGAAGCGGTCAGGGTTGCTGCACCGACAGGTTCCAGGTGGCGACCATGGCGGCGTAGCGCCCACCCTGGGCGACGAGGGCGGCGTGGGTGCCGAGCTCGACGACCTGGCCGGCGTGGATCACGGCGATGCGGTCGGCTCGCATGGCGGTGGCCAGGCGATGCGCGATGAGGATGGCGGTGCGTCCCTCGAGGAGGGTGTCAAGGGCAGTCTCGATCTTGGCTTCGGAGCGCAGATCGAGGTTGGAGGTGGCCTCGTCGAGCACGAGGATGCGCGGCCGGGCGAGGAACGCCCGCGCCAGCGCCAGCAGCTGGCGCTCGCCTGACGACAACGACACGCCGCGCTCGTGGACCGGCGTGTCGATCCCGTCGGGTAGGCGCTCCAGCAGATCGCCGAGACCGACTAGGTGGCAAGCCTCGAGGATCTCGTGTTCGGAGGCGTCGGGGCGGGCGAAGGAGACGTTGGCGCGGATGGAGCCACCGAAGAGGAACGCCTCCTGGGGCACGGTGCCGACCTGCCGACGCACGGAGGCGAGCGTGACCTCGCGGATGTCGATGCCATCGAGCAGCACCCGTCCCTCGATGGGGTCGTAGAGGCGGTTGACGAGCTTGGCGATGGTCGACTTGCCGGCCCCGGTTTCGCCGACGAAGGCGAACGTCTCCCCGGCCGGGATGGTGAGGTCCACGTCGTGGAGCACGTTGCGACCGGGCCCGTAGGCGAACGTCACGCCCTCGAGGCGCACCTCGCCGTCGAGGTCGGGGAGGTCGGGCGCGCCGGAGCGCTGGGCCACGCTGGGCTGCTCGGCGAGGAGCTGACGCAGCTTGCGCACCGATGCCTGGCCCTGCTGGTACGTGTTGTAGAGCTGCACCAGCTGCTGGATCGGGGCGAAGAAGGCGGTGAGGTAGAGCACGAAGGCCACCAGCTCCCCGATCTCCATGGAGCCATCGAGCACCCAGCGGCCGCCGACCACGAGGATGACGACCTGCCCGGCCATGCCCACGGTCTCGGTGATCCCGCCGTAGGCGCCACCCACGGTGGCGGTGACATCGTTGGCCTGGCGGTAGGTGTCAACGATCGTGCGGTGCTCGGCCACGTTCCGACGCTGGCGGTTGTGGGCGGTGACGATGCGCACGCCCGAAAGGCTCTCCTGGAGGTGGGCCATCACATCGGCGATCCGATCGCGCACGACGTCGAAGGTCGAGTCGGAAGCCGAGCGGTACCAGAGCGTGGCCGCCAGCATCAGCGGCACCACCACCAGGAGCGTTACGGCGGCCAGGGCCGGGTTGAGGACGATGAGCACACCGCTGACGAAGACCATCGTGAGGCCCTGCACGAACAGCTGCACCAGCCCCTCCTGGAGCAGCTGGGTGAGGTTGTCGAGGTCGCTCGTCATGCGCGTCATGAGCCGCCCGGCCTTCTCGCGAGAGAAGAAGTCGACAGCCAGGCGCTGGAACTGGCTGAAGACCTTGATGCGCAGGTCGTAGAGCAGGCGCTCCCCGACTCGCCCGGTCCAGGCGATCCGGCTGCGGCTGGTCACGGCGCCCACCACGACGCTCAACAGATAGAGCACCGCCACGGTCACGATGACCGTGCGGTTGGCCAGGCGGATGCCGTCGTCGATGGCGATCTGGGTGAGCAGCGGCCCGGCCTGCAGGGCCACCGTCTCGAGGACGACGAGGGCGATCGAGCCCGCCAGCGCGGCGCGGTGGGGCACGAGCAACTGCCGCAGCGAGAACGGGGATGTGTCGCTGGCGATCGGTTCGTAGGGCACGTGCTCGTGCTCCTGCTCCGGCTCATCGCGGAGGAGCCTGTCGACGCGCTCCTGCATCTCGGGGGGCACACCGGCGAAGGGCAGGTTGGCGCCGCCCGCCGCCGCGCCAGCGAAGGGCGCGCCACCGCCACCACCGAAGCCACCACCTCCCCAGGCCATCAGGGCAGCTCCCCCATGCCGCCGGGCTGCGAGGCGGGGACGTCGCGCACGGCCAGCTCCGCGCGCAGCGCCTTGGCCGCCTGCTCCTCGTCAGCCCGCTGCCGGCGGACGGCATCGGTCTCCTCGATGTGGGCCAGCACCTCGGCGTAGTGCGGCTCCGACGCCATGAGCCCAGCGTGGGTGCCGTCGGCGACGATCCGTCCGCCCTCAAGCAGGACCACCCGCTGGGCCAGGTTGATGGTGGAGATGCGGTGGGCGATCACCAGTGTGGTGCGGCCCTCCATGAGCACCCGCAGGGCGGCGTGGATCTCCTCTTCCACCTGGACGTCGATGGCGCTGGTGGCGTCGTCGAGGATGAGGATCGTCGGGTCGGCCAGCAGGGTGCGAGCGATGGCGATCCGCTGCCGCTGGCCACCGGACAACGTGTAGCCGCGCTCGCCCACCTCGCTGTCGAATCCCTCAGGCAGAGAATCGATGAACGTTTCGGCGCCGGCGGCTCTGGCGGCATCCCGCACGTCAGCGTCGGACGCATCGGGGCGGCCGTAGGCGATGTTGTCGCGCACGGTGGCCGAGAACAGGAAGGGCTCGTCGAGCACCAGCCCGATGGAGGCTCGCAGGCTGCGCACAGCGAGGTCGCGCACGTCGTGGCCATCGACCCGCACGGCTCCTTCCGTTGCGTCGTAGAAGCGCGGCAGCAGCCGGGCGATGGTCGACTTGCCACTCCCCGTCCGGCCAACGATGGCCACCCTCTCACCCGGAGCCAGCCGCAGGTCGAGGTGCTCCAGCACCGCTCCCCCGTCCCCGTAGCGGAACGTCACGTCGTCCAGCTCCACCTCACCACGAGGGTCCAGCAGATCCACGGCCCCGGGCCGGTCCACGATCTCGGGGGTGGCGTCGAGGATCTCGTAGATGCGGGCGGCCGACGCCGCCGCCCGCTGACCGAGCAGCAGCATGAAGCCAAGCGTGCGGAACGGCGCCTGCAGCAGCACCACGTAGGTGCTGAAGGCCACGATGGTTCCCACCGTCACCTTGCCGTCGATGGCGAGGAAGCCGCCATAGAGCAGCACCGCCGCCAGCCCCAGCCGGGGCAGGCCCTCCATCAGCGGTGCGTAGCGGGCCCGCACGTCGACCTGGCGGATCGACGCCCAGCGCAGCCGGCGAGCCGCCACGCCGAGGGCGTCGAGCTGCGACGGTTCCGCCGCGAAGGACTTGACCACCCGGGCGCCGGTGACGTTCTCCTCCACGATGGTCGCCACATCGGCGGTGCGGGACTGCACGACCCAGCTGATCGGGAAGAGCAGCTCGCGCATCTTCACGCCAACCACATATATGAGAGGTATCGGCAGCACCGCCACCAGCGTGAGCGGCACGTTCACGCTGAGCATGATCCCGAGGGCGACCACGAAGCTGGCCAGGCTCAACGACACGATCGGCATGAAGGTGAGGAACATCTGCACCGAGCGGATGTCGCTGTTGGCGCGCGAGATCAGCTGCCCCGACTGCACCCGGTCGTAGAACGGGAACGACAGCTTGGTGAGGTGCTCGTAGATGGTGGTGCGGAGGTCGTACTCGAGCGCGAACGCCAGCTTGAAGAGCGTCGAGCGATAGTAGAAGGTCAGGCCGCCCCGCACGATGGCCAGCCCGGCCAGCGTGATGACGAACGGGGTGAGGTCGCTGGTGCGCTGCGTGAGGGCACGATCGATGGCCGCCATCAGCACCCGCGGTGCCACGACCTGCGCCAGCATCGCAACAGCCGCGGCCAGCAACCCAGCGGTCAAGCGGGCTCGCCTGGCGGCCAGCAACGGCATTACCCGGCGCACCCACCCCAGGTCACGATCGGGGGCCACTGCGGCCGCGGGAGGCCGAGCCGCCGGGCCGTCGGGCAGCGGGGGCTCGTAGTGATGCGAGGCCGACGCGAGCAGCGCGAGGTCCCGGTCGAGCGCGGTCATCGCTGGCACACCCCTCTCCGACACGACGAGCCCGTCGCAGCGTGTCGTGCCCACCACGCCAGGCACAACTCCCGCTCGAACCTGCACAGGAAGTGCACCGAGAACGGTCACCTCCCGTGCGAGTTGATCGTCTTGGCGGTGGCGGTCAGCGAGGTCGTCCCCAGTGGCTTGACCGGAGGGTCAGGACGCGGGAGGCTGGCCCCGATAACGATCGTTCTCAGCCGGCCACAGGATGACCGGCACACACACGACCGGGGGGTCAAGGTTGGCTGATCCGAAGAAGCCGCGGGCACCATTCACACCGTGGGACCGCCGCGAGATCCCGGGGATCTTCACGGTCGAGGAATCAGCGCGCCGAGTCGGTAACTACAAGTGGATCGAGATGCGCCTGTTCGAGGTGCTCGGCGGCTGGGTGGCCACCGTGCCCGAACTCGACGTGAAGCTACGCCTCGGCACCCACTGCTACCACCACGCCTGGCACTCCGAGCTGTGGCACAAGCGCCTCCCCGAGCTGCGGGAGATGAACCCCGAGCGCCTCACCGTCCCGCCCAACGACGAGCTGGTCGCCTTCGTGGATGCCATGACCGAGCCGGAAGGCCCCGGCCTCACCATCGAGAAGCTGGCGGGCGCCTACCGCGTGCTCATCCCGGCCAAGATCGCCGCCTACACGTACCACCTGAACAACACGTCCACCATCACCGACGCCCCCACGATCCGTTCCCTCAAGTTCGCCCTCGCCGACGAGTTCGACGACTGGCGGGACGGGGAGATGATGCTGCAGTCGCTCATCGAGACCGAAGACGAGCTGCAGCGGGCGATCGACCACCAAGCCAAGCTGCAGAGGTTGCTGTTGGCCGCCGGGGGCATCACCGGACCCGGTTCCATCGGCGATTCGTACTCCACCCAAGAGGAGAGCCACGCATGAGGAAAGCCTTTCCCGTAGAGGACCTGGCCCGCGACGGACGCTTCGTCCGCGTGCCCCTCGCCGAGCGCTTCGACGACCCCCGCACCGCTCGGGTGGAGCAGGGCGCTGGCAAGAACAAGCGCGGCCCCGGCCGGCTCACCCCCGACCGGCCCGACGCACCCGACGCCGCTCGGGCCCTGATGCACGGCATCTTCGTCGGCGAGATCCAGGCCCTCGAAGGCGCTGGGCGCACCTGCTGGGACTTCGAGGTGGGATCCGGCAACGGCGAAGGCATCGCCGAGGTGCCCTTCGAGCTCAAGCTGGACATGGCCCGCCAGTGCTGGGATGAGGCCCGCCACTGTGAGATCTCCATCAAGCTCAGCGCCCACATGGGCACCGAGCTCGGTGAGTTCTCCGAGAACACCTTCCTCTACGAAGCCGCCTGCAACCCCGACCCCGTGCTGCGCCTCACCGGCGTGAACCGGGCCCTCGAGGGCCTCGCCATCGACGTGTTCAACACGATGCGAGAGTTCGGCGACATCGCCGGCGACCCGGTGCTCGAGTTCTGTGAGGACTGGATGCTGGCCGACGAGGTCACCCACGTGAAGATGGGCTCCGACTGGCTGCGCAAGCTCACGGCCAACGACAAGCCGCGCCAGGAGCGGGCCCTCGAGTTCCAGCGGGTGGTCGACAAGCTCTTCTCCCTCGGCGGCTTCCGCGGCGAGGAAGAAGACAGCCCGGTGCGCCTGGCCCGCCGCTTCCGCGAGCTGGCCGGCTTCGAGGAAGCGGAGATGGACACCCTTGCCGAGATCGCCAAGGAGGCCCGCGAGGAGATGGAAGCCCGCGTCGAGGCCAACCGCGCTGCGGTCGCCAGCTAGGCACGCTGATGCCGGTCGAGGTCCGGCCCGACACGTTCTCGATGGTGTTCTTCGACGCCGCCGAGGTCAGGGCCATCGTGGAGAAGCTCGTGGCCGAGGTCGGCCTGCCAGCCGACCTGTCCGTCACCATCGAGATCGATGAGACCACCCCCATGGGCCGCGCCCGGGTGACGTCGTTCGACCCAGTCGTGATCAAGGCGGAGTCGGGCGCCCTCGAGGACGTGAAGGCACCCCGGAAGCTGAGTGCCGACGGCACCACGGATGTCATCGGCAAGCTGCTGTTGTCAGTGCGCGATCGTCGTGACCCCAACTTCGGCGACCCACCGGCTGAAGACGACCTCACGCTGCAGGAGTCGGTGGCGTGGGAGGTCTACTGCGTCGGACGGCTGGGCCGGCTCGGCCATCAGGTCCAGCGTCAGCGTCGGCTCTACCAGTTCCGCAACCGCCACGGCTTCACCGATGCCGCCGACGCCGCCTTCGACAAGCTCTGGACAGCCGACCAGCTCACCTGGGCCGACATCAGCGCCATCTCCCAAACGGCCCTCGCCGCGCTGCCTGTATAGCCCAACGGGTTCTGGCCGCTCGTCAGTGCAGGTCGTGGACGGAGATGGCGTCGAGCAGGTCAATGTCGGGGGCGGCGGCGAGGAGGCCGACGCAGCCCTCGGCCATGGTCACCATGTCAGCCGAGTCGAAGTGGGCCTGCTGGTCGGTGGGACGCTCCCACTTCTGCACGATCACAAAGCGGTTGGGCTTGGTGGAGGACATGGCCAGGTCGATGTTGCGGCAGCCTGGGTGGCCGCGGCTCACGACGACGTAGCGAGCGAGCACCGCCTGCAAGGAGTTCGCGTCGAGGGCGTCGAAGGTCATCGTCACCATTGTCAGATCTACCTCGTCGGACGGCGTGTCCGCCATGCAGGGGCTCCGCTCAGGGTGGTCTCGCTTGACCAAGTCGGTATCGTAGATCCGTACCCCCCTCGACCACGGCCCCTGCCCGTGGTTCTCACCTCTCCAAACGAAGAAGGTTGCCTGTGGCCAAGGAGCGCGTCGAGCGCGACGAGGAAGACCTCGTCCGGCTGTACCTCACAGATATCGGTCAGTACCCATTGCTGACCAAGGACGACGAGGTGCGGCTAGCCCAGGCCATCGAGGCCGGCAACGAGGCCCGTACCGAGCTTGAGGCCGGCGGCAAGGACGTCACCCCGGCCCGCAAGCGGGAGCTGCGCCGCACGTCTCGCCAGGGAGAGACGGCCGAGCGCACCTTCGTGCAGTCGAACCTCCGCTTGGTGGTGTCGATCGCCAAGAAGTACCAGGCCTCGGGCCTACCCCTGCTCGACCTCATCCAGGAGGGCAACCTCGGCCTCATGCACGCCGTCGAGAAGTTCGACTGGCGCAAGGGCTTCAAGTTCTCCACCTACGCCACGTGGTGGATCCGCCAGGCCATCACGCGCGGCATCGCCAACACGGGTCGCACGATCCGGCTACCCGTCCACGCCGGCGACACGCTGGCCCGCCTCCAGAAGGCCCGCGCCCGCCTGGAGCTGAAGTTCGGTCGCCCGTCCACCCTCGCCGAGCTCTCGGCTGAGGTGGAGATGCCCGAGGACAAGGTCACCGAGGCGCTGCGCTTCGCCGCTGAGCCCCTCTCCCTCAGCGAGCCTCTGCGTGAGGACGGCGACGCCGAGCTGGGCGACGTCGTGGAAGACCGCTCGGCGGAGTCGCCCTTTGAGGTGGCCGCTACGGCCCTGCTGCCCGACGAGATCAACCGGCTACTCGCCCCCCTCGATGACCGCGAGCGCGAGATCCTGAAGCTGCGCTTCGGCCTCGATCGCGGCGAGCCCCGAACCCTCGAAGAGGTCGGCGAGCACTTCAACCTCACACGGGAGCGGATCCGCCAGATCGAAGCGCGGGCGATGTCGAAGCTGCGCCACCCGAGCAGCGACACCGGCGCCCGCGACCTCCTCGCTGTCTGACCGGTACCCTGCCGTCATGAAGAAGCTGCTCCTCCTCGTCATCTTCGTTGCGCTGGCCTCCATTGCTGCCAAGAAGGTGCGGGAGCTCTAGCCGCCGCCACCCGGCGCCAACCCCACCACATCCCGAGTGCTACCGCGCCGGCCGCCGCGGCACCGCCGCCCACGGCGGCCGCCTGCTTCGGTGCTGGCATCGACACCCTCTCCCGCAGCGGCACCTCAAGCCGGAACTGCTCCACCTGCCAGCCCCGCTGGCGAGCGGCTCTGGTCAGCTCGCGATCGGGGTTCACGGCCACCGGGTGACCCACCGCTGCCAGCATGGGGATGTCGGTGGCCGAATCGGAGTAGGCCCAGCAGTGGTCGAGGTCGAGACCGTCGCGCGCGGCTGCCTCAATGATGGCCACCACCTTCTCCTCGGCGTACACGTAGCGCTCGGTGCGCCCCGAGTAGCGACCCCCGTCGTCGAGCTCGGCGCGGGTGGCGATGGCCTCGTCGACCCCCAGCAGCTGAGCGATCGGGGCCACAACCTCCTCCGGCGAGGCGGACACGATGAAGACCTTGTGGCCCCACTCTTGATGGGCCCGGATCCGGTCGAGGGCCTCCTCGTAGACGATGGGCTCGATCACGTCGCCGATCGTGTCCCGCACGATGGCGCTGATCTCCACCTGGTCCCAGCCCTTGGTGAGCTGCAGCACGGACTCCCGCAGCTTCTCCAGCTTCTCGGGTGACGCCCCCATCGTCTGGTACACGAGCTGCCCCCATGCAGCCTTGAGCATGAGGCGTCGGGTGAGCATCCCCGCACGGTGGAGAGGCCGGCTGAAAGCCACCATCGAGGCCTTCGCAATGACGGTCTTGTCGAGGTCGAAGAACGCCGCGATGCGGGTTGCGTCGTCGGCAGGGGCCACGGATCCGAGGGTATAGCCGCTTCAAACCGACCCCTTGCCGAGGCGAAGGGGGCGGCCTACCGTCGGCTTGACGACCGGCGCTGGCCTCTGCCCTCCCGATCGGCTTCCCCCGAACAGCCCCACCGTGGGTTTCCCACGGTCGCGCCTCCCGGAGGATCCGATGCTCGTCGCCTGCTGGTCGTCGAAGGGTGGTGCCGGCACCACCGTCGTCGCCACCACCCTGGCCCTGCTCTACGCCCGCCGATCGGAGCACGGCGCGCTCTTGGTCGACCTGGCGGGCGACGTGCCCGCGGCTCTCGGTGTGCCGGAGCCCGATGGGCCCGGGGTGGCGGGCTGGCTCGACGCTGGCGCCGAGGTCCCACCCGACGCCCTGGCTCGCCTCGAGTTGGCGGGAGGGGCGGGGCTGGCGCTCCTGACCCGTGGCCTGGGCGCCCTCGATCCGGCTCGGGGCGACGTGCTCGCCACCCTGTTGGCCGCCGACGCCCGGCCCGTGGTGGTGGACTGCGGCACAGACCCCCATGGGGTGGCTCTCACCGTCGCCGCCGGCGCCACGCGGTCGATCCTCGTCACCCGGCCCTGCTTCTTGTCCCTGCGGCGGGCCCTCACGCTGCCGCTGCGCCCGTCGGAGGTCGTGCTCCTCACCGAACCGGGTCGGTCGCTCACCCGCCACGACGTGGAGGACTGCCTCGGTGCCCCGGTCACCGCAGAGGTGGCCGTCGACCCACTCGTCGCCCGCGCGGTGGATGCCGGGCTGCTGGCCACCCGTCTCCCGCGGGCTCTCGCCAAGGAGCTGGGCCGTGCTGCCTGAGCGCCACCGCGAGGCCATCGTCGATGCACTCCACACCCGGCTGCTCGGCGACGACCCGCTCCGCACCGCCGACCTCGCACGGATGCTGGAGGAGGTACGCCAGGAGCACCCCCTGCTGTCGCAGGGCGACGTGGCCACTGTCGCCGGCGCCGTGACCGCACGCGCCACAGGGCTTGGCCCGCTCGAGCCTCTGCTGGCCGACCCCGCCGTCACCGAGGTGATGGTGAACGGCACCGGCCCCGTGTGGATCGAACGGGACGGTCGCCTCCACGCCACCGACCTGTACCTCGGTCGGCCCGAGGTAGACCTGCTCGTCGAACGCATCGTGGGGCCGCTCGGCCTGCGGGCCGACCGCACCTCCCCGGTGGCCGATGCCCGCCTCCCCGACGGCTCGCGGGTGAATATCGTGGTGCCGCCGCTGGCCGTCGATGGGCCCTGCATCACGATCCGCCGCTTCGGCGCCCGGCGCATCCCCCTCGGAGCACTGTGCCCGCCAGGGGTGTCCGAGCTCCTGGCGTGGGCCGTGCAGGCGCACGCCAACATCGTCGTCAGCGGGGGCACCGGCGCCGGCAAGACCACTTTGCTAAACGCCCTCGGCGCCCTGCTCCCCGATACGGAGCGGGTGGTCACGGTGGAGGACACGGCCGAGCTTCGCCTGCCCGTCGCCCACGTGGTCCGGCTCGAAGCCCGTCCGGCCACGGCCGACGGTGTCGGCGCCGTCACGATCCGCCAGCTCGTTCGCAACGCGCTCCGCATGCGCCCCGACCGCATCATCGTCGGGGAGGTCCGCGGCGCCGAGGCCATCGACATGCTGTGGGCGATGAACACGGGCCACGAAGGCTCGCTGTCCACCTGCCACGCCAACTCCCCCGTCGACGCGCTGCGCCGACTCGAGGTGATGGTGCTGTCGGCAGAGCTCGACCTTCCGCTGGTCGCCGTGCGCGACCAGCTCACCTCCGCCCTCGACCTGGTGGTACAGGTGGCTCGTCTCGACGACGGCCGGCGGGGCGTGGTCGCGGTCGGCGAGGTGGTCGATCCACCCACAGACAAGCGACGGGTACGGCTCCTGGCTGGGCCCACCGGGCTCCACGACCTGCCCACCCGGGAACCGCGGTGCGCCGGCGTGGCGCCCCCCGATCCAGCCTGGTGCCGATGATCGCGCTCGTGGCAGGAGGAGTGGTGACCTGCGTAGTGGTCGCGCTCGGGGGTCGGGCGCCGACGGCACGGATGCCCGGTCGGGTGACGGCGTCGGCCCGACCGCCGAGCCTGACCGACGTCGTCGATGGGGCCGTCCGGCTGCTGGAGAGCGCTCTTCCCGCGCGGCGTCGGTCCCGGCGCGACGCCCAGCTGCCCGATGCCCTCGATCGCCTGGCGTCGGGGCTCCGAGGCGGGCAGTCCATCGGCCCTGCGCTGGTGGAGCTGGCCGGCCCACTCCCCGAGCCCCTCGGCCTCGAGCTCCGATCCGTGGCTGCGTCCCTCGCCCACGGGGCGCCGGTGGCGACAGCCCTGGCCGCCTGGGCCGAGCTCCCAGGAGCGTCGGTCGACGTGCGCCTGGTGGCGGCCGCGCTCACCCTCGGCGCCAACGCCGGCGGCGAGGTGGCCCGGGCCGTCGATCGAATCGCCGCCACCATGCGGGAGCGTCGCGAGCTACAAGCGGAGGTGCACGCCCTCGCCACCCAGGCCCGAGCGTCGGCCGCGGTCCTGGCCATCGCCCCGCTGGCCTTCACTGGGCTGGTCGCCAGCATCGAGCCGGGCGCCGTCGCCTTCCTCGTCACCACCCCGGTGGGGCTGGCCTGCCTCACCGTCGGCCTTGGTCTCGAGGCCCTCGGAGCCACGTGGATGGCCCGGATCACACGGAGCATCGCATGAGGGCCCTCGTGCTCGGTGGTCTCGTCGGGCTCGTCGTGGCCCACGCCACCAGCCGCGCCGGTACCCGCCGGAGGCCGTGGCCAGCGCCCACCCTCAACACCACGCACCGTCGGGTGGCGGTCGGCGTCACGCTGGCGGTCCTCACCGTGGTGCTGCCGCCGGCCGGGCTGTTGGCCCCGCTGGCCTGGTGGACCCGCCGACGCATCCGAGTAAAGCGAGGCGAGCGCACCCATGCGCGGCGCGTGCGCGGCGCGCTGCCAGATCTCGTCGATCTGCTGGTGTTGGCCACCAGCGCCGGTCTTTCGCTGCCCGTGGCCCACCCGCTCGTGGCCGCCCAAACGCCGGCCCCGGTCGGCCCTGCCCTGGCCGTCGCCCACGAAGCCGCCACCCTCGGCCGGCCACGGGCCGACGCCCTGCTCGATGCGCTGGCCCCGCTGGGCGAGCGTGCCCACGCCCTCGCCCACGTGCTGGTCGACCACCTGCGCTACGGCGTGCCGCTGTTGCCCGGGCTGGAGCGAACAGGGCTCGAGCTGCGCCTCGACCGTCGCCGCCAGGCGGAGCTCGACGCCCGGCGGGTGCCGGTGCGGCTCCTCGGCCCGCTGGTCGCCTGCGTGCTCCCTGCCTTCGCCCTGCTCACCGTCGTCCCCCTGCTCGCAGCGTCGCTCGAGGCGCTGCCCACCTGAATCCACAACGACCCATCGGAGGTCTCCATGCTCCGGACACTCGTGTCCCTCCAGGTCATCGCTCTCGCGACGACCGACCGCATCCGCCGACGCCTCACCGACGACCGTGGCCAGTCCACGGCGGAGTACGCCCTCGTGCTCATCGGTGCCGCCGGTGTTGCCATGCTCCTCGTGGCCTGGGCCACCAAGTCAGGCAAGATCACCCAGCTGCTGAACTCGGTGCTCGACCAAGTGATCGGCCGGGTGTCATGAACCGGCCGCGACGCGCGCCCATCGGGCGGGGCGACAGGGGCCAGGCATCCGTGGAGCTCGCCCTCCTGCTCCCGGTCGTCGTGCTCCTCCTGCTGGCCGTGCTGCAGGTGGGCCTCCTGGCCCGCGACGTGGTGCTCGTCAGCCATGCCTCGCGTGAAGCGGCGCGCGCCGCGGCCACCGACCCAGACCCTGGTGCGGCTCGAGCCGCTGCCGCCGCCTCCAGCGGGCTCGACCCCGATCGCCTGGCCGTCACGGTGAGAGGCCGGGGGGAGGCCGGCAGCCGGGTGCGGGTGGAGGTCACCTACCGGTCCCAGATGGCCGTGCCGCTCATCGGGACCTTCGTGGGGGATCGCACCATCCGGACCTCCACCACCATGCGGGTGGAGACACCGTCGTAGGAGGTCTCCCTCAACCCGCGGGTCCGCGATCCGGTCAAATCGGGAGAAAGCGGACAACCACCGCCGCGTTTTCTCGGGAACCCGGGTTTCGTGGGAGGATCCGGCTGTAATCGCGACGAAGACGGGCAAGGGAGCGGGCGCCGGCAGGTGTGTGCTTGCCGTACTCACGAGGCGTATCCCTTTCGCCCACACGTCACACAACCCAGAGCCGGTCCCGCAGGGGCTCCGTGGAGGAAGCACAACCATGTTCAAGCGATCGGTCGCCATCCTGGCCGGCTCAGCCGTCCTGGCCTTGCTGGTCACCCCCCCGGCGCAAGCCAAGGGCCCTGACGCTCTCGCGGAGTACGGGGCCGGGAGCTCGGCCACGGCTCTCGTGCTCACGCTCCTCGGGGAGGAGCTGGCTGTTTCATCCACGACCGCCGCGGTGGGCTCGACCCCTGAAGCGGCCGCCGACGGCGCCGCCCTCCTCCTGGCCGGCACACCGGTGCCTGGCGCCGCCCCCTCCAGCACTCCTGGCGGCCTGCCGGCGAACCAGGCTTGTCCCATCCAAGCCGATCTTGACGAGATCACTCAGGGCGCCCTTTCAGGCCTCGAGCTCGAGATCGCCTGCGTAGAGACGAACACCAGCATCGCCGACGGCGCCCCCGCCGCTGAGTCCGGCTCCGACGAGGTCACCATCACCGTCCGGGGCCCCGGCGGCGCCGTCCTCGAACCGATCCTCACGCCGCTGCTCGAGGGCACCACCCAGGTCACCGACCCGATCATCACGGCCTTGGCCCCGCTGCTCGGACCGATCCAGGACGTCACGCAGATCGACGTGGGGCAGGTGCTCGACGAGCTCCTCACGGCTGTCGGCGACGACGTGTTCGTGCTGGCGGAGATGGTGGTGGCCCCCACCCTCAGCCGGGCTCGCGCCAACGACGTCGATGGCGTGGTGGCTGAGGCGGGCAGCAACGGTGTCACCATCAACCTGCTGCCCGGCATCGAGTCGACCCTCGCCCAGCTCACCGGCCTCGTCGCCATCGCAAACCCAAGCGAGGGCCCATTGCTGCAGGTGAAGCTCGGCTCGGCCAGCGCCAAGGTGGTCCGCGACCCCATCACCGGTGTCGCTGCCCCTGATGCCAGCGCCGCTCAGCTGCTCTCGATCACCGCTGACGACCAGCTCGGAATCCTCACAGACATCACCGGTCAGCTGACCGAGGCCATTGATGGCCTAGCCATCGACGAGCTGTCCTGCGACGGCGGTGCGCTGGCCGACATCGTCTGCATCGACCTCGGGTCCGTGTCCGCTCTCACGGCCGAGGAGCTGGCGGTTCGCTACCCCGACTTCGGTGCCGGCACTGTCGGCCAAGAGGCTTCCGCGGCCAGCGTGGCCGTGCTGCCCGTCCTCTCCGAAGCGCTCGGCATCGAGGGCCCGGGCGTGCTGGGCCTCTCCCTGGCCAGCGCCGACGCCGCCGCCTTCGCCATCCCCGCAACCCCAGCGACCCCCCCTCTGACCGAGGACTCGCGAGGTTCGCTTCCCACGACCGGTGGCGCCGTGCCCGTCCCGGTGGCTCTGGCCCTGTTCGCCGCAGCCGCCGCTGGGCTGGCGATCGTCCGCCGCACCCGCACCGTATGATGTGCGCTCGGCCGGGATCCTGACCTTGCTCGGGATCCCGTCTCTGGGCGCCCACCACCCCCCGTCACCATGACCCCGCTCATCGCCACCGTCTCCATCGTCCTCATGGTCGCGGCGCTGTCCGTCTACGGACCGGTGGCGCGGCCCCAGCGCCCCGCCCACCTGCGCTCGCCAGGGGAGCTCATCCCGGTGCCACCGCAGACTGGGAACCGGGTCCTCGACAGCCTCGTGGGCGGTCTGCGCACACGGCGCTGGGCCCGGATGCTGCTCACCAGCGCGTCGGTGGGCTTGCTGGTCGGGGCCGTCGGCACGATCGGCTACCCCTTCTACACGAACCTCCTCCAGGACCGGCTCCAGGGCCAGCTCGATCGCCAGATCCAGTCCCCCGAGCTGCGCCAGGCCTACCTCGACCGCAACGTGGACGTCGGGGACAGCCTCACCCGCATCACCATCCCGGACATCGATGTCGACGTGGTGGTCGTGGAGGGCACGACCGCCAGCGCCCTACGCGCCGGTGCCGGCCACTATGCCGACACCCCGCTCCCCTGCGAGATCGGCAACGTCGCCATCGCCGGCCACCGCACCACCTACGGCCGCCCCTTCCACAACGTCGACCAGCTGCAGGTCGGGCAGAAGATCACTCTCGAGACACCGATCGGCTCGTGCACCTACGCCATCAGCCGGACGCCGTTCACCGTCTCGCCCCGGGCTCTTGAGGTGGTGGCCAACACCCCCAAGGAAGCCACCCTCACCCTCACCACCTGCCACCCCAAGGGCAGCGCCCGCCAGCGTCTGATAATCAAGGCCACTCTGGTGAGCAGCGACGTTGAACCCGTCGGCGGCGATGCCACGTGATGCGCCGCCTGCTCTTGATGCTCACGACGGTGCTCGTCGGGCTCGGCGCCGCGATCCCCGCCATGGCCGGCGAGTCGATCGACAGCGGCACATGGGCGGGTTCGAAGCTCAGCCCTGGTACGGACGCGGTCAGCTCCGGGAGCTCGATCCCGCTGGCCGTCGAGATCCGCCGTGCGCAGCAGGACGTCGACCGCACCGTCCGCGTCGACGTCCTGGTCACTCCGATCGACGGTGGCTGTGCCGTGGCCAGCACCAGCTCAAGCGAGGCCATGACCCCACGGAGCGCCTCGTTCGACCTCCCGACTCCCTGCAACGGCACCTATCGCCTGGATGCCAGCGCCAGCACGACCCAAAACAACGCCATCTTCCCGGCGCAGACGTCGCCCACCATGGATCGGGTGGTGACCGTGACCGTGCGGCCCCCGAATGTCCAGTCCGTCGACGCCGTCGAGGACTCGGATCGAAGCGTCACCGTGACCTGGGCACCGCTCGACCCCAGTCCTGCCGACCACCTCGGCTACGCCGTGGAACGGACCGCGGCGGACGGCGACGTGACCAGCTTCGCCGTGGGCGACGTCACGTCCTTCGTCGACACCGACGTACCCGCCAGCGGTGGTGAGACCACCTATGCGGTGGTGGCGCGACGCCCCGGCGCGAGGGCCGGCTCCGAGGTGACGTCACGGGTCCCCGCCTCCAAGAGCCTCACCGTGTCGCCGGCCCCGGACACCGGTCCTGGCGGTACCGACGGCACCGACCCTGGTGGGGCCGATGGAGCCGCCGGGGCTGACGGCTCCGGCGGCCGGCCGGGCACCGTTCCTGGGCGAGCTGCGCCGTCAATCCAGGTCCCGCGCGTCGGTACGCCATCACGCAACTTCTTCCCGCCGCTGCTGGCGCCACCGGTGGCCGAGGACACCGGGTTCAGCGAAGAGCTGCCCTTCGAGGAGCGGGAACCGGGCGAGGAGGACGCAGTGCTACCCGACGAGCTGGCGTTTGGGCCCGAGGTGGCCCCCGGTCGCGGGCTGGTAGTACCTGCGGCCACCGGGCTGGTGCTGGCCGTGTGGGCCCTGCACCTGCGCTTCCTGGCCCGGGCGGCTAAGCCCGAGTACCTCGACCAGCGCGACCTCCCCGAGCTCGTGCAGTGGTAACCCGCTCCTAAGGAGCCGAGCCGATAGGCGAGGCGACCAGACAGCACAGCGCCGATCGTTGAGCTCTGCGGCGTACCAGGGTGACCTATCCGCGCACGTCCTAGGCGAGCAGCACTCGGAGCAGGTCGAGGGCGGCTTGCTTGTCGAGGTGGTCATTGCCGTTGCCACACTTGGGTGACTGGATGCACGACGGACAACCGTCGTGGCAGCCGCAGGCCAGCACGCTCTCGAAGGTGGCGGCCAAGTGCCGGTCGGCGGCCTCGTAGCCCAGCTCGGCCACGCCGGCCCCACCCGGCATGGCGTCGTAGATCACGATGGTGGGCCGGTCGGTGTCGACCTGGCGGGCCGTGGACACGCCGCCGACGTCCCAACGGTCGCAGATGGCGAACAGCGGGAGCATCCCGATGGCGGCGTGCTCGATGGCATGGAGGGCACAGGAGAGCCGGTGACGGTCGAGACCCGCCGCCTCGACGAGCTCTGGCTCGATCACGTACCAGATGGCCCGTGTGACGAGGGTGGCGGAAGGCAGGTCGAGAGGTTCGGTGTGCACGAGCGCCCCGGTGAGGCTGTCCTTGCGCTGGTAGCCCACCACCGTCGAATGCACCTCGGCCGTGCCAAGGTGGAGCTGCGCCTGGCCCACGGCCCGTTGGGCGTCGACCTCGAGCAGCCGGATCTGCGTGTCGCGGCGGGGGACGGTGTAGGTGGCGCCGTCGTCGGGCTCCACCCTGGCCACCCCGGCGTCGAGGTCCAGCTCCACCACCCGCCAGTGCTGGCCCTGGTGGAGATACGAGGCCCCGGTGTGCACCTGGTCCGGGGCCCGGGCCCGGTCGACATCGCCGATCGGCCGCTGCCCCTCGGCCGTCACGATGCGCACGGGCAAACCTGACGCGTTGCGCAAGCCCACCCCGTGCGAGGGCCATCCGGTGCCGACCCACACTGCGATGGGCTCCTGGCGGCGGCCGCGACGGCGCACGGCCAGCTCGTCGGCCTGCACGAGCCGGCGAACGCCGTCGTCGAGCACCCCGGGCCACCACCGTTGGTCGGCGTGGGTGAGCGGCAGCTCGTGGGCCGCGCAGCGGAGATGCGGGTCGACGACGTAGGGGTTGGCCGGGTTCACCACCGCTGGCTCCGGCCGGCGCGTGAGCAGCTCGTCGGGATGGATGGCCAGCCACTGGTCGAGCTGATCGTTGCCGGCCACCAGCACCGCCGCCGACGCGGCACCCGACCGGCCGGCCCGACCGGCCTGCTGCCAGAAGGAGGCGATGGTGCCAGGGAAGCCATCGATGACCACGGCATCGAGGCCGCCGACATCGATGCCCAGCTCCAGGGCGGACGTGGCGACGATGCCGGAGAGCTGCCCGGCGAAGAGCTCGTCTTCGATGGCGCGCCGCTCCTCAGCCAGGTAGCCGCCCCGATAGGCCCGCACCCGCCGGCCCAGCGAACGAGGCAGGCGTCGGCGCACATCAGCGGCCACGATCTCCACGCCCCGGCGGCTGCGGGCGAAGCCGAGGGTGGTGTGGCCGGTGTCGATCATCCCGGCCATGACCGCGGCGGCCTCCCGGTGCGCCGAGGCTCGAGCTCCGGAGGGTTCGTCGAGCAGGGGCGGCTGCCACACGGCGATCGTGCGGGGACCACGCGGCGAGCCGTCGTCGACCACGGGGATGACATCGACGCCACATATTGCGGAGGCGAGGCGCTGAGGCTCGCCGATGGTGGCGGAGCAGCAGATGAACACGGGGTCGGCGCCGTGGTGGAGGGCCAGCCGTCGGAGGCGCCGGAGAAGCTGGGCCACGTGGCTGCCGAACACGCCCCGGAACGTGTGCAGCTCGTCGACCACGACGTAGCGGAGCCGCCCGAGGAAGGTGGCCCAGCGCTCATGGTGCGGAAGCAGACCCGAGTGCAGCATCTCCGGGTTGGTGAGCACCACCGACGCGTGCTTGCGCACCCAGGTGCGCTCCTCGGGGCTGGCGTCGCCGTCGTAGGCGCCGGCCACCACCCCGGGAAGCTTGAGAGCAGTGAGGGCCCGCAGCTGGTCGTGGGCCAGGGCCTTGGTGGGGAACAGCACGAGCCCCGTGCCCGGCCGGACCGGGGCGACAGCCGCCTCCGCCATGGGCACCTGGTAGCAGAGCGACTTGCCCGAGGCGGTACCCGAGGCCACCACCAGCGACCGCCCCGCCCGCGCCAGGTCGATGGCCTCCGCCTGGTGGGACCACAGCGGGCCCGGGAGGCGCTCGGCCACCCCCGGGGGCAGCGCCCGGGCCAGCTCGGCGTAGCGCGGGGCTCGGGCCGGGAGCGACTCGACGTGCAGGAGCCGGCTGGGACCCAGATCCTGGCCCACCCCGACGTCGGTGTGGTGAGCCCGATCACGCTCGGCCGCCAGCGCGGCGAGCACATCAGCGATGCTCGCACCGTCGCGCTGCGCGTGAAGGTGGTCGGGGCGGACGGCCATGAGGTGCGACGAGCGTACGTCGGCGCCGCATGGGATGACAGGCGTGTAGTTCCAGGCCTGTCATCCCACCCTCGGATAGGTTCAGACCATGAACCTCGGGGTGCAGGTGGGCGAGCAGGATGGTTGGGCGGTGGTGCGCGTCAACGGCGACCTTGACATGACCACCGCGCCGCGGCTGCGCGAGCAGGTGATCCGGGTGGTGGTCGACGGTCAGCCGAACGTCGTGCTCGACCTCGAGGGCGTCGACTTCATCGACTCCACCGGGCTGGGGGTGGTGGTGGGCATCCTCAAGCGCACACGGAGCCAGGGAGGTGATCTGCGCCTCGTGTCGACGCGTCGCAGCCTGCACAAGGTGCTGGAGCTCACCGCCCTCGACCGGTCGCTGCCACTGGCCGACAGCGTCGAGAGGGCCATCAGCGCGGATCGCCCGGCACGGGATTAACGCGGTGGGGCGGACGATCCACCTCGAGATCCCGCCCCGTCGCGACCACCTGGCACTGGTGCGGCGAGTGGTCGCCACGGCGGCGCGTGCTGACGGCGCCCTGCCCGACCGCCGGATCGATGACCTGAGCTTGGCCGTGTCCGAGGCCTGCACCAACGCCATCGATGGCCAACGCTCGGCCAGGTCGTCCGCGCCGGTGCGGGTGATTGTGGAGCTGGACCGCGCCTCCGTGTCCGTCACCATCACCGACCACGCCGGTGGGTTCTCTCCCGACGAGCTCGAACCCCTCCCTGCAGTCGACGATCCCGGTCGGCTGCGCCACGAGCGTGGGCTCGGCCTCCCTCTCATGCGGAGCCTTGCCGACGCGGTCACCTTCACTGCCACTCCCGACGGCACCACCGTGCGCATCACCGTGGAGGCGTAGTGTCCCGTCAGGTGTGGCCCCCCTGGCTGTCCAGCGAGGCTCGTCCGCCGCCCCACCCAGCCTCACCCGGAGGACGTCGTCCTCGACGAACACCAGCAAGGGCCTTGTAATCCATTCGCAACGGTTGTAACGTAATTGACACGTTGCTGGTGCCCGTCACACGCCGCTGGCAGCGTCCCTCTGAGGCATCGGTTGTATCGTCGGTTTGCCCGCCCGCCCCGACGACGCACCGGTGCCTCGGGACGTTTTCAGCCCGGTCACCCGATCACCTCACGACGACCCTCGAGGGCCCGCCCGAGGGTGAGTTCGTCGGCGTACTCAAGGTCGCCCCCCACCGGGAGGCCACTGGCGATCCGGGTGACCTTCACCTGCAGGTCCTTGAGCAGGCGGCTCAGGTACATCGCGGTGGCCTCACCCTCCAGGTTGGGGTTGGTGCAGAGGATCACCTCCTCAACCCCCTCCCGCTCGATGCGCCCCAGCAGCTCGCGGATCCGGAGCTGGTCTGGGCCGATCCCGTCGATCGGGCTGATGGCGCCCTGCAGCACGTGGTAGCGACCGCTGTACTCCTGGGTCTTCTCCACGGCGACGATGTCGTGCGGCTCTTCCACGACGCAGAGGATCGTGGCATCGCGCCGGTCGTCGGTGCACAGCCCACACGCGCTGCCCTCGGCGATGTTGAAGCACTGCTCGCAGAAGGTCACGCGGTCCTTGGCTTCGGAGATGGCGTGGGCCAGCCGGAGGGCGTCGACCTTCTCGGCCTTGAGGAGGTAGAACGCGATGCGCTGGGCGGACTTGGGCCCCACGCCCGGGAGCCGGCCGAGCTCGTCGATGAGCTCTTGCACCGGTTGGGCGTAGACGTTGGCCATCAGCCTCCACCGAGGAGGTCGCCGAGCCCGGCGAGCGGACCCATGGCCTCCCGTTGGATGTCGAGCAGCTTGGCGTTCATGTCGTGCAGGGCCGCCGTGATGAGGTCCTCGAGCATGGCCACGTCA
>Ga0136633_1000966_pt1 | contig 21436 bp, 31 predicted proteins | sample AntDrymeUQ832206_2_FD_105494 | JGI IMG/M metagenome (GOLD analysis project Ga0136633, IMG submission 105494) | Polar desert sand microbial communities from Dry Valleys, Antarctica - metaG UQ83 (22.06) | ecosystem: Environmental > Terrestrial > Soil > Desert | place: Antarctica: Dry Valley...
CAGCCTCGCCAGCTCGACCCCGACGCCGTCCACGGCTCGGTTCTCGTCACGCAGCTCGTCAACCGGTTGATGCTGGACGGCAAGAAGTCCGTCGCCGAGCTGATCGTCTATGACGCGCTCAGAATCGCGTCCGAGAGAGCGGGCAAGCCGGAGCTCGAGGTGCTCGAGCAGGCGGTGAAGAGCGTCACGCCCGTGCTCGAGGTGCGCTCGCGTCGAGTGGGTGGCGCGAACTACCAGGTGCCGATCGAGGTTCCGCAGCGGCGCGCGCGAACGCTTGCGCTGCGCTGGCTCGTGCAGAACGCGAGGGACCGGCGTGAGAAGGGAATGCCGCAGAAGCTCGCCGGCGAGCTCGTCGACGCGGTGAACCAGCAGGGCGGCGCGTACAAGAAGAAGGACGACATCTACCGAATGGCGCAGGCCAACAAGGCCTTCGCGCACTATCGCTGGTAGAGGCGGGTACTGACACTATGAGCGCCGTCGCCACATCCGTCGCGCTGGACCGCGTCCGCAACATCGGGATCATGGCCCACATCGACGCGGGAAAGACTACGACGACCGAGCGGATCCTCTACTACACCGGACGCACCCACAAGATGGGGGAGGTCCACGAAGGCGCCGCGACGATGGACTGGATGGCGCAGGAGCAGGAGCGCGGCATCACCATCACGTCCGCGGCCACGACGGCCGCCTGGCGCGACTACCGGATCAACATTATCGATACGCCCGGGCACGTGGACTTTACGATGGAGGTTGAGCGAAGCCTCCGCGTGCTCGACGGCGCCGTTGCCGTCTTCGACTCCGTCGCGGGCGTGCAGCCGCAGTCCGAGACGGTCTGGCGCCAGGCCGACCGCTACGCCGTGCCGAGGATCGCGTTCATCAACAAGATGGACCGCACCGGCGCGGACTTCGACGCTGCCGTCCAGTCCATGCGCGACCGGCTCGGCGCGATACCCGTCCCGATTCACCTTCCGATCGGGAGCGAGGAGCAGTTCTCGGGGATCGTCGATCTGGTCGAGATGAAGGCGATCACATACTCGAACGCCCTCGGCACCGAGTTCTCGACCGATGACATCCCGGCCGCACTTGCGAGCGCGGCGCAAGCCGGGCACCACGCGCTCATCGACGGTATCGCCGAGTTCGATGACGAGCTCACGGAGACCTACCTCGAGGACGAAGCAGCGGTCACGCCCGAGATGATCCGGCGTGCCTTGCGGCGGGGCACGCTCGCCGGACGAATCACGCCTGTTCTCGCCGGCTCGGCGTTCAAGAACAAGGGTGTGCAGCCCCTGCTCGACGCGATCGTGGACTATCTGCCGAGCCCGGTCGACGTCCCGCCCGTGCAGGGCGTCGACCCGAATTCAGCAGAGGAGGCGACCCGGGCGCCCGCGCTCGAGGCGCCCTTCGCGGCGCTGGCGTTCAAGGTCATGACCGATCCCTATGTCGGAAAGCTCACGTACTTCCGCGTCTACTCGGGTCAGATCAGGGCCGGCGACAGGGTGCTCAATACGACGAACGGCAAGACGGAGCGACTCGGCCGCATCCTCGAGATGCACGCCAACCACCGCGAGGAGCGGGAAGAGATCGGCGCGGGCGAGATCGCTGCCGCGGTCGGCCTCAAGTTCACGACGACAGGCGACACGCTTGCCGTCTCCTCTGCTCCGATCGTGCTCGAGTCCATGTCCTTCCCCGAGCCGGTGATCTCGGTCGCGATCGAGCCGAAGACGAAGGCGGACCAGGACAAGCTCGGCGCCGCTCTGCAGCGGCTGACCGAGGAGGATCCCACCTTCCGCGTGTCCTCAGACGAGGAAACGGGTCAGACGCTGATCGCCGGGATGGGCGAGCTCCACCTCGAGATCATCGTCGACCGTCTGCTCCGAGAGTTCCGAGTGGAGGGAAATGTCGGCCGCCCGCAGGTCGCCTACCGCGAGACGATCTCGCAGCCGGCCGAGAAGATCCGCGGACGGTTCGTGCGTCAGACCGGCGGCTCCGGCCAGTACGGAGACGTTGAGATCAACCTCTACCCACAGGAGCCCGGCGGAGGCTACGAGTTCGACGACAAGATCGTCGGTGGAAAGATCCCAAAGGAGTACATTCCCGCCGTCAACGCGGGCATCAAGGAGGCCATGAGCTCCGGCATCCTGGCCGGGTTCCCGGTGGTCGACCTCAGGGTCGAGCTCGTCGACGGCTCCTACCACGACGTCGACTCGAGCGAGCGAGCATTCAAGATTGCCGGCTCGATGGCGTTCAAGGAGGGAATGAAGCGCGCGAAGCCAAAGCTTCTCGAGCCGGTCATGTCGGTCGAGGTCGTTTCCCCCGAGGACTACCTCGGCGACGTCATTGGTAACCTGAATGGCCGTCGCGGCCGGATCGAGCACCTCGAGCCGGTCGGCGGGTCGCAGTCGATCAAAGCGAGCGTGCCGCTCGCGGAGATGTTCGGCTACGCGACCGACCTGCGCTCGATGACGCAGGGCCGCGCGACGTTTTCGATGCAGTTCGACCGCTACGAGGAAGTGCCACGCACGATCGCCGAGGCGCTCGTGTCCAGCGACAAGCCAGCCTAAGACCCCAGTTAACGAGTTACCCCGGAGGCATTCACCCATGGGCAAGCAGAAGTTCGAGCGCACCAAGCCACACGTCAACGTCGGCACGATCGGTCACATCGACCACGGCAAGACGACGCTCACAGCCGCGATCACGAAGGTGCTCGCGGAGTCGGGCACCAACACCCAGGTCGCGTCGTTCGACTCGATCGACAAGGCGCCCGAGGAGCGTCAGCGCGGCATCACGATCAACACCGCGCACGTGGAGTACGAGACCGAGAACCGCCACTACGCCCACGTCGACTGCCCGGGCCACGCCGACTACATCAAGAACATGATCACGGGCGCCGCGCAGATGGACGGCGCGATCCTCGTCGTATCGGCGGCGGACGGCCCCATGCCGCAGACTCGCGAGCACATCCTCCTCGCCCGCCAGGTCGAGGTGCCTTCGATCGTCGTCGCCCTGAACAAGGCCGACATGGTCGACGATCCCGAGCTCCTCGAGCTCGTGGAGCTGGAGGTGCGCGAGCTCTTGACCAAGTACGAGTTCCCCGGCGACGACATCCCAGTCATCCAGGTGTCGGCGCTGAAGGCGCTCGAGGGCGATCCCGAGTGGACGCCGAAGATCCTCGAGCTGATGGAGGCCGTCGACTCGTACATCCCCGAGCCCGTCCGCGACGTCGACCGGCCGTTCCTGATGCCGATCGAGGACGTGTTCACGATCACCGGTCGTGGCACGGTCGTCACCGGCCGCATCGAGCAGGGGAAGATGACCGTCGGCGAGGAGATCGAGATCATCGGCATCCACCCGGAGGTCGCGAAGACCGTGATCACCGGGCTCGAGATGTTCCAGAAGACGCTCGACTACGCGCAGGCCGGCGACAACGCAGGCGCGCTCCTCCGCGGCGTCAAGCGCGAGGACGTCGAGCGCGGCCAAGTGCTTGCCAAGCCCGGCTCGATCACGCCGCACACGCAGTTCAAGGCCGAGGTGTACGTCCTCTCGAAGGAGGAGGGTGGACGCCACACGCCGTTCTTCGACGGCTACCGCCCGCAGTTCTACTTCCGCACGACCGACGTCACGGGCGCGATCAAGCTCCCGGAGGGCCAGGAGATGGTCATGCCGGGGGACAACACGAACATGGAGATCGACATGCATCAGCCGATTGCCATGGACCAGGGCCTCCGCTTCGCGATCCGCGAGGGTGGCCGCACCGTCGGCGCCGGCGTCGTCACGGAGATCATCAAGTAGGAATGGGCATGCCCGTCCCCTACAGGAACCCATAGAGATGGCACAGCAGAAGATCCGCATCCGCTTGAAGGGCTACGACCACCAGCAGGTGGACCGCTCCGCGTCCCAGATCGTGGAGACGGCGCAGCGCACCGGCGCCACAATCACGGGGCCGGTCCCGCTGCCGACGGAGAAGAACGTCTACTGCGTGATCCGAAGCCCGTTCAAGGACAAGGACTCGCGCGAGCACTTCGAGGTGCGCACGCACAAGCGCCTGATCGACATCCACTCTCCGACGCCGAAGACGGTCGACTCGCTGATGCGGCTCGATCTCCCGGCCGGGGTCGACATCGAGATCAAGCTATGAAATTGCTTCGCAATTTCATAGTAGAAAGGCATTGCGGCGCGCTTGCGCGCGCCACCTCCTATCACTTTCGCCGGAGGCGAAAGTGATAGGCATCCTCGGCACCAAGCTCGGCATGACCCAGGTCTTCGACCCGGAGACCGGGCGCATGTCCGCGGTGACCGTGATTCAGGCCGGGCCGTGCCCCGTTGTCCAGGTGAAGACGGTCGACACGGACGGCTACGACGCGGTGCAGCTCGCGTTCGAGCCCGTGGCCGAGCGCAAGCTGTCGAAGCCTGAGAAGGGACACCTCGCAAAGGCCGGGGCCGGGCCGCATCGCCATCTCGTCGAGATGCGCGGCGAGAGCGGCCTGACGGTCGGTGAGACGGTGACCGTCGAGGCGTTCGAGCCCGGCGAGGAGATCAAGGTGTCCGGGGTCTCGATAGGCAAGGGATTCCAGGGGACGATCAAGCGCCACGGCTTCACGCGCGGCCCGGTCTCTCACGGCTCGCACAATGTCCGCAAGCCGGGATCGATCGGCGCGTCCGCGACGCCGTCCCGCGTCTTCAAGGGGATGCGCATGTCGGGCCGTATGGGCGGCGTGCGGGTCACGCAGCCGGGGCTCGTCGTGCACGAGATCGACGTCGAGCGCAACCTCCTGCTCGTCCGGGGCTCGGTCCCCGGGGCGGCGAGCGGGCTCGTGGAGATCCGGGAGGCGTAGGAGCTATGGCGACCGCACCAAAGGCGCCCGTGCTGGGCGGCACGAAGGCGAAGGACATCACGCTCGACGCGTCCGTGTTCGCCGCGGACCTGAAGCCGCATCTCGTCCACGAGACGGTTCGCGCGGAGATGAACGCTGCCCGGGCGGGAACACGCGGCGGGAAGAGCCGCGGGCTCGTCGCCGGCGGTCGCGCCAAGCCGTGGCGGCAGAAGGGAACAGGACGCGCCCGCGCGGGCACGACCCGCGCGCCGCAGTGGACCGGCGGAGGCATGGCCTTCCCACCCGGCATGCGGAGCTTCGAGGTGAAGGTGAACCGCAAGGCGCGCCGCGCAGCGCTCAAGGGCGCGCTGTCGAACCACGTGGAGAACGAGACCTTCGCGTTGCTCGACGGCTCCGACTTCGACGCTCCCTCGACGCGAAAGGCCGCGGAGCTGCTCGCCGACTGGTCTGACCGTCCGACGCTCGTCGTCGCGAACGAGGACGAGGAGATACTCGTCAAGTCGTTCCGGAATCTCGACCGGGTGCTCGTGATCGTTCCCGCGGAACTCGAGGTCGTTTCGGTCGTGTGGGCACGCTCTCTGCTCGTGACCGAAGCCGCCCTCCCGCTCGTCCTCGCGCGCGCGGGCACCGAGGCCGAGAGCGAGGAGACCGGCCAATGAGCACCGCTCGCCGTCTGCTCGCTGTCGCCAGCAGAGAAAGCATCGGAAACCATGTTTCCCCCTGAAGCCCCCTTCTTCCTGAGACCGTGGGGAACCTCCCGGTTCCCCACGCCCCTCTACGCTCCTCGGCCGGAGGCCAGCCGATGAGTCTCCATCCGAATCAGGTGCTGCTCGCGCCGGTGGTATCGGAGAAGAGCTACTCGCTCATCTCCGACCGCAAGTACACATTCCGCGTCCATGAGGACGCGCACAAGACGCAAATCCGGCAGGCCGTCGAGGAGCTCTTCGAGGTGAAGGTGCAGAAGGTCGCGATCCTCAAGGTCCAGTCGAAGCCCAAGCGCCGTGGCGGCACGCAGGGCCGCCGACCGGGCTGGAAGAAGGCCATCGTCCAGCTCCGCGAGGGACACGAGATCGAGATCTTCGAAGGAGCCACTGTCTAGTGGCCCTCCGCAAGTACAAGCCCACGAGTCCGGGGCGCCGCTTCATGGCGACGTCGGGATTCGAGGAGATCACGAAGTCCGAGCCCGAGAAGACGCTCCTGGAGCCGCTGACCAAGAAGGGTGGCCGAAACAACCGCGGCCGGATCACCACGCGACACCAGGGAGGCGGTCACAAGCGGCGCTTCCGCACGATCGACTTCAAGCGCACGAAGGACGGCGTGCCGGCGAAGGTCGCCGCGATCGAGTACGACCCCAACCGGTCGGCGCGGATCGCGCTCCTGCACTACGCCGACGGAGCGAAGGCCTACATACTCGCGCCGTCCCGGCTGCGCGTCGGCGCGACGGTCGAGTCCGGTCCGAACGCGGACATCAAGCCGGGCAACGCGCTTCCGCTGGCCTCGATACCGACCGGGACGCTGGTGCACTCGGTCGAGCTCAAGCCGGGACAGGGCGGGCGTATGGCGCGCTCGGCGGGCTCTTCGGTTCAGCTCGTCGCCAAGGACGGTGACCATGGCGTGCTGCGGCTCCCCTCGGGCGAGTTGCGCCGCGTGCTCCTGACGTGCCGCGCGACGGTCGGCCAGGTGGGAAACACGGATCACGCCAACCAGTCGAGCGGCAAGGCGGGCCGGAGCAGGTGGCTCGGCAAGCGGCCGACGGTGCGTGGCTCGGCGATGAACCCGGTCGATCACCCGCACGGCGGCGGCGAGGGCAAGTCAAAGGGCGGTCGCCATCCAGTCACGCCGTGGGGCGTGCCGACGCTCGGCAAGCGCACGCGCCGAAAGCACAAGGAGTCCGACAAGCTGATCGTTCGCGGCCGGCGCCGCGGCAAGGAGAGGAAGCGCTAGGTGAGTAGATCTTCGAAGAAGGGGCCCTTCGTCCAGGAACGGCTGCTCAGCAGGATCGAGGCGATGAACGCGACGGGCGAGAAACGGATGGTCCGCACGTGGTCGCGCACGTCGACGGTCTTCCCTGAGATGGTTGGGCACACGATCGCCGTTCACGACGGGCGCAAGCACGTGCCCGTGTTCTTGACCGAGCAGATGGTCGGCCACAAGCTCGGCGAGTTCGCGCCGACCCGGACATTCAGAAGCCATTCCGGGGACCGGCAGGCCCAAGTGAAGAAGCGCACATGAGTGCTACAGCGACAGACGATCGGCAGCGAGTGCGCAACGCGCGCCTCCGGCTCGCGTTCGCGGGGGAAACCATGTTTCCCCCGCGTGCCCCCTTCTTCCTGAAGGCGTGGGGAACCTCCCGGTTCCCCACACCCCTCCCCGCGCACGCGCTGGGAGGATGTCGGTGAGCGCAGTGACCACAGACGACCGCCAGCGCGTGCGCGCCCAGGCGAAGTGGGTGCGGACCTCCTCGCGCAAGGCGCGGCTCGTGCTCGACCACATTCGCGGTCGCACGGTTCCCGAGGCCCGAACGGTGCTTGCCTTCAGCACCCGCGCCGCGGCGATCGACATCGAGAAGGTGCTCCGCTCAGCAGTCGCGAACGCCGAGGCGAATCACGGCCTGGACGGCGACGATCTCGTCGTCGAGGTCGCGTACGCCGACGAAGGCCCGACGCTGAAGCGCTGGAAGCCGCGCGCGCGCGGCCGCGTAAACCGCATCCGCAAGCGCACATGTCACGTGACACTCGTCCTCGTCGAGCAGCCTGAGGCGGCGCCTAGGCGCCGCCGTCCAGCGAGAGCGGACGCCCCGGTCGCGACCGCTGCCTCCGCTTCCGAGGGCACAACTCTCGCCGCGCAGCCGAAGGCTTCGAGGCGGCGAAAGAAGGAGGCTGTCGCCTAATGGGCCAAAAGGTGCATCCCGGCGGTTTCCGCGTCGGCGTTATCCACGACTGGAAGTCGAACTGGTGGACCGGGCGGCAGGAGTTCGCGGCCTATCTGCTCGAGGACGTCAAGATCCGCAAGCACATCCTCGGCAAGCTCTCGCATGCGGGGCTCTCCGACATCCTCATTCGCAAGGACAAGCAGCGGATCACCGTGGACATCTACACGGCGCGCCCCGGCATCGTGATCGGCAAGTCCGGCGTCGAGGTCGACGCTTTGCGCCGGGACCTGCACGCGCTCACGCAGAAGAACGTGCACATCAACATCAACGAGATCAAGCGTCCCGAGCTCGACGCGAAGCTCGTCGCGCAGTCGATCGCCGAGCAGCTCGAGAACCGCGTGAGCTTCCGACGCGCGATGAAGCGCTCGCTGGCCTCAGCGATGCGATCCGGGGCTCAGGGGATCAAGATCACCGCGGCGGGCCGCCTCACCGGCGGTGAGATGAGCCGCCGCGAGATGTACTCCGAGGGCCGGGTGCCGCTGCACACGATTCGCGCGGACATCGACTACGGCCAAGCGGAGGCAAAGACGTCAGCCGGCCAGGTCGGCGTCAAGGTCTGGATCAACAAGGGCGAGATCATGCCCGAGGGCTTCGAGGGCGCCGGCGGTCGCGACTCGCGACTCGGCGACCAGGATCAGGCGCGCCGGCGACAAGGCTCGTCGGGCGAGGGGCTTGGAGCTTCACGGGAGGGTCGCGGACGCAACGTCGACCGCGAAGGTCTCGGCATCGTCCAACGCAAGCGAAAGGGACAACGTCCCGGCGGCCGCGCGACTCAGCGTCCGCGTCGTGAGGACGTTGGCGCGATCGCGGCGGAGGCTGAGACGCAGCCGGTCGGGGCCGAGACCACCGCACCGGAGCCGGGTGTCGAGCCGACGCTCGAGGTCGCTCCCGAGCAGACGCCCGAAGCAGCCTCCGAGCCTACTCCCGAGGTCGCTCCCGAGCCGGCATCCGAGACCGAGGGTGAAGCCTGATGCTGATGCCGCGCAAGACGAAGTTCCGCCGTCACCACCGGGGGCGGCGCGCAGGCCTGTCCAAGGGTCAGACGACGGTGCAGTTCGGCGACTACGGGCTCAAGAGCATGGAGGCGGGTTGGATCTCGAACCGCCAGATCGAGGCGGCCCGAATCGCGGCCACGAGGAAGATTCGGCGAAGCGGGAAGGTCTGGATCAACCTCTTCCCGGACAAGCCCTTCACCAAGAAGCCGGCCGAGACCCGCATGGGCTCCGGCAAGGGCTCTCCGGAGGGCTGGGTCGCGGTCGTCAAGCCGGGCCGCGTCATGTTCGAGCTGGCCGGGGTCGACGAGGAGCTGGCGAAGGAGGCGCTCCGGCTCGCGGGCCAGAAGCTGCCGGTGAGAACGAAGTTCGTGAAGAGGGAGGCCGATCTCTTTGAGAGCTAGAGAGTTGCGAGCTCTGTCCGACGACGAGCTCGACCGGAAGATGGCCGAGACCCGGCGGGAGCTTTTCAACCTGCACTTCCAGACCGCGACCGGCGTGCTCGAGAACAGCGCTCGGCTACGGACAGCCAAGCGCGAGATCGCACGCATCCTGACCGTGAAGAACGAGCGTGCCAGAGGACTGACGACATGACTGAGGAGAACGTGAACTCAAGCGAAGAGACGCAGGACGAGACCGTGACCGACGTCATACCGCAGGAAGCATCGTCGGAGACGACCGATGCGCCGGACGGCGTCGCGGATGTCGAGAACGTGCCGGAGGAGGCCGCCCCCGACGAGGCCGACGAGCCCGGAGCAGGGGCGGACCCGCCCGCTGCCGAGCCTGCGACTGCCGAGCCCGAGGACGTGCCCGACGCTGTGGGCGACCAGCCTGCTGCGGAAGCGGTCGACGTGGCCGAAGAGACGACCGTCGCGGAAGCAGAGGAGGTCGTCGAAGAGGAAGCTGTCGCCGAGGAGTCTGCACCGAGCGAGAGCCCGGCATCCTCGGAGCCCGAGCCCGAGCCCGCCGCCGTGCCGGCCGCCGTCTCCGAGCCCAAGAAGAAGAAAAAGCGCCTTCCTCGCGCGCTGCGTCCCCAGCGGACGAAGACGAAGCGCGACTGGCCGGCCGAGCGCAAGCCCATCACCCGACTGCCCAAGCCGGAACACGATCGTGGGCGCCGCCAGGAGCGGCAGGGCAAGGTGGTGTCTGCGTCGTCCGACAAGACGATCGTCGTCCGCGTCGACACCGCGAAGGTGCATCCGATGTACAAGAAGGTCATCCGCCGAAGCACCAAGCTGCACGCACACGACGCGGAGAACCAGGCGAAGATCGGCGACGTCGTCCGCATCGTGGAGACACGGCCGATCTCGAAGCAGAAGCGCTGGCGGTTGCAGGAGATCGTCGAGGCCGCTAAGTGACGCTCGCCACCCGCACAGCTCGCGCGCGCTGGCTCGCTGCAACGCGGCGCCATGCGTCGTCCTCAGTCACGTTCATATCCAGGAGATATGAACGCTCCCTGCGTCCTAGCCTGGCTTGCGTTTCGCGGCCATCGCGCCCGATCTGTGCGGGTGGTGGATAGCGCCCGTGATCCAGCAGGAATCCAGGCTTCGGGTGGCGGACAACACGGGCGCGCGCGAGATCCTGTGCATCCGCGTGCTCGGGGGCTCTCACCGTCGCTACGCGCGGGTGGGAGACATCATCATTGCTACCGTGAAGTCGGCCACGCCGCAGGGCGCGGTCAAGAAAGGCGAGGTCGTGAGGGCAGTCGTTGTGCGGACGAAGAAGCCCTACGGCCGCGACGACGGCACGCTCATCGGTTTCGACGAGAACGCCGCCGTCCTCATCGACCCCCAGTCCAACCCGCGCGGGACGCGCATCTTCGGCCCTGTCGCGCGTGAGCTCCGTGAGAAGAACTTCATGAAGATCGTCAGCCTGGCCCCGGAGGTTTTGTAGGTGTCTCTGAAGATGAAAGTGAAGAAGGGCGACATGGTCCAGATCATCACCGGCAAGGACCGCGGCAAGCGCGGTCGCGTGCTCGAGGCTCGCCCGTCGGAGAAGAGGGTCATCGTCGAGAACCTGAACGTCTCCAAGCGGCACACGAAGCCGCGTCCGATCAGGGACTCCTCCCGGATGGGCGGGGCGCAGATCCTGCCCGGCGGCATCATGGACAAACCGGCGCCCGTGCCGGTTTCGAACGTCATGGTCGTTTGCCCCGTGTGTGGGCTTCCGACGCGTGTCGGAATCGTCGAAAAGGAAGCAAAGGGCGGAACCGTTCGCGTACGGGTGTGCAAGCGCGAAGGCTGCAGACAGGAGATCGACAAGTGAGCTCTGCGGCCGTCGCCAGCAAAGCACCTACCCCCGAGGCCTATGTGCCGCGTCTGAAGGAGCGGTACGAGACGGAGATTCGCCCGCGGCTCCAGAAGGAGCTCGAGCTCCCGTCGATCATGCAGGCCCCGCGAGTCACGAAGGTGACACTGAACATGGGGGTCGGCGAGGCGAAGACCGACGCCAAGGCGCTCGACGCCGCCATCGACGAGCTCTCCGTCATCTCAGGGCAGCATGCGCAGGTGCGGCGCGCGACGAAGTCGATCGCCAGCTTCAAGCTTCGCGAGGGAATGCCCGTCGGCGCGCGGGTGACGCTGCGCGGCGCCCGCATGTACGAGTTCCTCGATCGGCTCGCCTCGATCGCGTTGCCGCGCATCAGGGACTTCCGAGGGCTCGATCCGGGCTCGTTCGACGGCCGCGGCAACTACTCGATCGGGATCCGGGAGCAGATCATCTTCCCCGAGATCGACTACGACAAGGTCCCGTCGGTGCGCGGGCTCGACATTGCGATCACCACCTCGGCGACGACGGACGAGCACGGGCGCGCGCTGCTCGGCGCTCTCGGCCTGCCGTTCGCCGGCGAGAGAAGGGAAAGGGAGTAGTCACCACATGGCCAAGAAGTCGCTCGTCGTCAAGCAGCAACGGGGGTCGAAGCACAAGGTGCGCGCGTACTCGCGTTGCAACAAGTGCGGTCGCCCGCGTGCCGTGTACCGCAAGTTCGGGCTCTGCCGAATCTGCCTGCGGGAGCTCGCCCACCAGGGCGCGATCCCCGGCATGACGAAGTCGAGCTGGTAGGAGGAAACGTGCTCACCGATCCGATCGCCGACATGCTCACCCGCATCCGCAATGCGAATCGCGCGTTGCACGAGTCTGCATCCATGCCGACCTCCCGCATGAAGGAGGAGATCGCGCGGATCCTGAAGGACGAGGGCTACATCGCGGACTTCCGGGTAATCGAGACGAAAGACGAGAAGGACCAGCCGCTGCCGTACCGGACGCTCGTGGTCGAGCTCAAGTTCGCGCGGGACCGGCGCCGCGTCATCACCGATCTCAAGCGGGTCTCCAAACCCGGCCGGCGCGTCTACGCGGGCAAGGACCGCCTGCCGCGCGTGCTCGGCGGGCTCGGCACCGCGATCATGTCCACCTCGACCGGGGTGATCACCCACCGCCAGGCCGCCGAGCGCGGCGTCGGCGGCGAAGTGATCGCATTCATTTGGTGATCGAAGATCACCAAATGAATGGAAAGGCAGCGATGAAATTCCTTGCTCTTCGTATCGGAATTTCAACGGAGTTGAAATTCTGATGTCGCGAATCGGCCGAAAACCCATCGAGCTGCCAGCCGGAGTGCTGGTTGCACTCTCGCCCGGGCGCGTTCAGGTCAACGGCCCGCTCGGCGAGCTGAGCCAGGTCGTGCCCGCGCGCATGCAGATCGAGAAGACGGAGGCCGAGATCGTCGTCACCCGCCCCACCAACCGGGGAGAGGATCGCGCGCTGCACGGTCTCACCCGCACGCTCGTCGCCAACATGGTCGAGGGCGTCACCAAGGGCTACGAGAAGCACCTCGAGATCCAGGGTGTCGGGTACCGCGCGCAGCTCAAAGGGGCCGAGCTCGAGCTCGCGGTCGGCTTCTCGCACCCTGTGACGATCAAACCGCGCGACGGAATCAGCTTCGAGGTTCCGATCCCGACCCAGATCGTGGTCAGGGGCATCGACAAGCAGGCGGTCGGCCAGACCGCTGCCGAGATCCGCAAGGTCCGCCCGCCCGAGCCGTACAAGGGCAAGGGCATCCGCTACCAAGGCGAGCTGGTGCGCAGGAAGGTCGGGAAGCGAGCATGAGCACCGTTCGCTTGCAGCTCACGGTCGCGGGGGAAACCATGTTTCCCTACGCTTTTTCGCGACGGGACTTCGCGCGAGCGAGTTCCCGTCTTGCGAGAATCATGCGTGCCCCCTTCTTCCTGAGAACGTGGGGAACCTCCCGGTTCCCCACACCCCTCCACACTCATGAGCCGGGGACCGACTCATGAGTGTCATGACCAAGCGCCAGGCGCGCATGCGCCGCCACCGCCGCATCCGCGGCAAGATCGCGGGGACCGCCGAGCGACCGCGGCTCGCCGTGTTCCGCTCCAATCGTGGGATCTTTGCGCAGCTCGTCGACGACCAGAGCGGACGCACGCTTGCCGCGGCAAGCTGGTCTGCAGTCGCATCCTCCGGTTCGAAGACCGACCAGGCGACCGCTGTCGGCAAGGCACTCGCCCAGGCGGCGAAGAAGGCCAAGATCGAGCGCTGCGTGTTCGATCGCGGCGGCTATCTCTACCACGGACGCGTCAAGGCGCTCGCCGAGGGCGCACGCGAGGAAGGACTCGTATTTTGAGCACCAGGGAAGTCGCTGACTCCCGCGAGCTGAAGGAGCGGGTGATCGAGATCAACCGCGTCGCCAAGGTCGTGAAGGGCGGCAGGCGATTTTCGTTCACCGCGCTCGTCGTCATCGGCGACGAGACCGACCGGGTCGGCCTCGGCTACGGGAAGGCGCGGGAAGTTCCGCTCGCCATCTCCAAGGCAGTCGAAGACGCCAAGAAAAACCTGTTCACCGTGCCCAAGCACGGGCAGACGATCACGCACGAGATCGTCGGCCAGTTCGACGCCGCGCGGGTCGTGCTGCGTCCTGCGAGCGAGGGAACGGGCGTCATCGCCGGCGGCGGCGTTCGCGCCGTGCTCGAGCTAGCGGGTATCCGCGATGTGCTCGCGAAGAGCCTCGGCACCACCACGCCGATCAACATGACTCGGGCGACGGTGGAGGGCCTGCGGCGGCTCGTGCGGCCGGAGGACGTCGCACAGCTCCGCGGCAAGACGATCGCCGACGTGATCCCGATCCCCCGGCCCGCGACGCGTGCGCGAGCAGAGGAAGCGCTCGCGCTGGAACGCGCTGCGATGGCGCCGCCGGCGGACGAAGCCCCGGTTGCAGCGGCCGTCACCGAGGAAACGGCTTGAGCATCGTTCGCCTTCGGCAAACGATCAGGGGGGAAACCATGTTTCCCCCCTGTGCCCCCTTCTTCCTGAGAGCGTGGAGAACCTCCCGGTTCCCCACACCCCTCCACGCTCATAGGCCAAGGATCGACCTATGAACTCGGTGAAGATCACGCAGGTGCGCAGCACGATCGGCCAGACGGATCGGCACATCGGTACCCTGCGCGCACTTGGGCTCGGAAAGATCGGCCGCACCGCCGAGCACAAGGATTCTCCGGAGCTGCAGGGCCAGCTCCGGCAGGTCAACCATCTCGTTCGCGTCGAAAGCGCGTAGGTCATGGCTTCCGAAGAGCTCAATCTCTCCAACCTCGAGCCCGCGCAGCCGCGCAAGGCGCGCAAACGGATCGGTCGCGGTCTCGGCTCCGGCAAGGGCCGGTACTCGGGTCGCGGTATCAAGGGCCAGAAGTCTCGTGCGGGCTCTCACAAGATGCCCGCCGGGTTCGAGGGCGGCCAGATGCCGATCGACATGCGACTCGGCAAGCTCCGCGGGAACACCTCCGCGGATGCGATGCCGATCGGGCCGTTCCGCACATATACCCAGCCCGTCAACGTCGGCGATCTCGAGCGTCGCTTCGATGCGGGGGCAGAGGTGACGCCCGAGACGCTCAAGTCCACCGGGCTAGTGCGCAAGCTCTCGATCGACGTGAAGGTGCTCGGCGAGGGGGAGCTGACGAAGAAGCTGGCGGTCTCTGCCCACGGATTCTCGAAATCAGCCGTCGAGAAGATCGAGGCGGCCGGGGGATCGGTCACCTGGCTTCGCGGCGAGCCGGTCAAGAAGAAGAAGAAACGGCACAAGACGAGCGCGCCGAAGGCCGAAGCGCCGGAGACGGAGACGGAGTCCGAAACGGAGGCTGAGGCCGAGGCCGCGCCCGAGACCGACGCAGAGCCCACCGAGGACGCCGAGTAGGTGCCTCCTCAGGGGATGTCATCCGTGTCCCTGCCGGCTGCAAAGCAGCGCCGTGCGGCGTCCTCAGTCGCGCCCATATCTACTGATATGGGCGCTCCCTGCGTCCTTGCCTGGCTTGCTTTTCGCGCGGCAGGAACACGGCAACATCCCCTGAGGAGGCACTGATGTTCTCCTGGCTCGCGAACGCCTGGCGCGTGCCGGAGCTCCGGCGCCGCGTGCTCTTCACGGCGATGATCCTCGCCGCGTATCGGCTGGGCTCCTGGATTCCCGCCCCCGGCGTCAACTCGGAGACGATCGAGAACTACTTCCAAGGCCGTGGGGACACCATCCTCGGCCTGCTCAACCTCTTCTCGGGCGGCGCGCTGTCGCAGTTCTCGCTGTTCGCGCTCGGAATCATGCCGTACGTCACGGCGTCGATCATCCTCCAGCTCCTGACCGTCGTCATCCCACGCCTCGGTGAGCTCCAGAAGGAGGGCGAGGCCGGGTACGCGAAGATCACGCAGTACACGCGGTATCTGACGGTCGTCCTCGCCGCTCTGCAAGCCACGGGATACGCGTTCCTCTTCCGTGACCAGGGCGCGCTCCAGGCGGGCGCGGGCGAGTTGGTGCTGATCGTCGTCACGCTGACCGCCGGAACCACGCTCCTGATGTGGATGGGCGAGCTGATCACCAAGCGGGGAATCGGTAACGGCATCTCGATCCTGATCTTCGCGTCGATTCTCGTCGGGGCACCGATCGGGATCGCGGCGTGGTGGAACGGCGGCCCCATGGAGAAGCTCTTCTATCCGCTGATCGCGATCGCGATCGTGGCCGCGGTCGTCTTCGTGCAGGAGGGTCAGCGGCGAATTCCGATCCAGTACGCGAAGCGGATGGTGGGGCGGCGCATGACTGCCGGCGGGTCGACCTACCTGCCCCTGCGCGTCAACATGGCAGGCGTCATCCCGATCATCTTCGCCGCGGCGATCCTCGCCTTCCCGCCCACCATGGCGCAGTACTTCCCGACGACGCAGAAGTTCGTCAACGAGTACTTCCAGCCGGGCGACTGGATCTATCTGGTGATCGAGGGAATGATGATCGTGCTCTTCACCTACTTCTACACGGCGGTGCAGTTCAACCCAGTCGACCAGGCTGACAACCTCCGTCGGCACGGGGGCTACATCCCCGGCATCCGCCCCGGTCCTCCAACCGCCCAGTACTTGGACCGCGTGCTGTCGCGCCTGACGTTGCCGGGGTCGCTCTTCCTGGCGCTCGTCGCGGTGCTTCCGAGCCTGTTCATCGCCTACGGCGGCTTCTCCCAAGCGAGCGCAGGGGCGCTCGGCGGGACGTCGGTGCTCATCGCGGTCGGCGTCGCCCTCGACACGATGCGCCAGATGGAATCGCAGATGATGATGCGCTCGTACGAGGGCTTCCTGAAATAACGGGCCCGTGCGCATTCTGATCTTGGGTCCGCAGGGCAGCGGGAAGGGAACGCAGGCGAAACGGATCGCGGCGGTCTACGACGTTCCGCATGTCGCCACGGGCGACATACTCCGCGGGGCGATCGCCGAGGGCTCGGAGCTCGGCCGGCGCGTGGAGCCGATCCTCGAGCGCGGCGACCTCGTGCCCGACGATCTCATGGTCGATCTCATCCGTGAGCGGCTTGCCGATGAGCATGGCTTCGTGCTCGACGGGTTTCCGCGAACGGTTCCCCAGGCCGAGGCTCTGGATGCGATGCTTGAGGAGATCGGGAAACCGCTCGACGTCGTCCTCCTGCTTGAGGTATCCGACGACATCGCTCTCGAGCGCCTGCTCGAGCGTCGCGCGGAAGAGGGTCGGCGGGACGACGCGCCGGACGTCATCCGGAACCGCCTTCGCCTCTACCACGGCCTGACCGAGCCGGTCGTCGCGCGCTACCACGCGATGCTGCACGCGGTGGATGGGGAGCTGACCGTGGGCGAGGTCTTCGCCGCGGTCGAGGAAGCGCTCGGACAGGTCGCCGTGGTCAGGCTTCAGCCTGAACCCGGCTCCTCGCTGGACTCTGACCCCGAGAGGGTGACGAGATAGTGCCTCTTCAGCTAATGCCTTCTCTTCGCTCGGCAGGCACGAGGCGACATCACCAGAAGAGGCAGCGATGATCATCCGCAAGAGCGCGAGGGAGATCGAGAGGATCGCCGCCGCCGGATCTCTCGTAGCAGAGTCGATCGCCTACGTCGGCGCGCTGATCGCGCCCGGCGTGACAACGGGCGAGCTCGATGCCGCCGCGAACAGATTCATCCGAGAGCAGGGGGGCGTGCCGACGTCCGAGGGCTACAAGGGGTACCCGAAGGCGATCTGCATCTCACCCAACGACGTCGTCGTCCATGGGATCCCGGGGCCGTACGAGGTTGCGGAGGGCGACCTCGTCACGATCGACGTCGGTGTCACGCTCGCCGGCTATATCGCTGACAGCGCCTACACCTTCGCCGTCGGCGAGATCGACGCCGACGCGCAACGCCTGCTCGACGTCGCCCAGGACGCGCTCGCTGCGGGAATCGCCGAGGCCCGCCATGAGAACCGGGTTGGTGACATCGGCCACGCGGTGCAAACGATCGTCGAGGATGCAGGGTTCTCGGTCGTGCGCGCCTGCGTCGGTCACGGAGTGGGGCGCTACTACCACGAGGATCCGCACATCCCCAACTTCGGCGACCCCGGGCGTGGGCCGAGGCTTTCCGACGGGATGACCATCGCCATCGAGCCGATGATCACCGCCGGAGGACCGGACATCTCGATCGCAGACGACGGCTGGACGATCTCGTCGGCGGACGGCTCGCTCGCTGCCCATTTCGAGCACACGGTCGCGATCACCGCTGACGGGCCGCGCATTCTCACCGCTCGCGTGGGCGTGGCGAGAGGCGTCGAGGCTTGATGTCACCGAATCCAGCGGCCGCGAAGCGGACGCCTTTTGGGGATCTCGCGGACCGGATTCCGCGCGAGCGGAATCCGGCCTTGCGCAAAAAAGGGCTGTGCTACGATGATCGACCGCGGCGCGGGGCTGTATTCCTGTGCCGGGCTGGTGTTCGGCTCGGGCCTGGCACCGACTCAGACTTCTGCATTACCGACAGCGCGAATCTCTGGCCAGGTGAGGTATCGATGAAAGTCCGTCCGTCCGTCAAACCGATGTGTGAACGCTGTCGCGTGATCAAGCGACACGGTCGCACGATCGTCATCTGCTCGAATCCCCGGCACAAGCAAAGGCAGGGCTAGCCGACACATGGCACGTATCGCAGGCGTCAACCTCCCCACCCAGAAGCGGCTCGAGATCGGGCTGACATACATCTACGGCATCGGGCAGTCGACCGCCCAGAAGATCTGCAAGACGCTCGAGCTCGACCCCTCGGAGAAGGTGCGAGACCTGACCGACGAAGAGGTGACGAAGCTCCGAACGTACATCGACTCCGATCTCGAGGTCGAGGGTGATCTTCGCCGCAACCGCGCTGGCGCGATCAAGCGGCTGACGGAGATCGGCAGCTACCGCGGTGTCCGACACCGCCGCGGTCTCCCGGTGCGCGGCCAGCGGACGAAGACCAATGCCCGCACGCGCAAGGGTCCGACGAAAGCCGTCGGCCGCAGCAAGAGGTCCAAGTGATGGCAGTCGCTGCTCGCGTTTCGCGGTGTGAAACCACGATCCGGTCGCGAGGCGACTGATGGCCCCTCCCCGCAGGTCCGCGGCTCGGGGTCGCACACGGCGCCGGGTCAAGAAGAACATCGCCATCGGCCAGGCGCACATCAAGACGTCGTTCAACAACACGATCGTCACCCTCACCGACCGCAAGGGCAACGTGATCGTCTGGGAGTCCGCCGGGTCAGCAGGTTTCAAGGGGTCGCGTAAGTCCACCCCATTTGCGGCCCAGGTGACTGCGGACAACGTCGCCCGCAAGGGCATGGAGCACGGTCTCCAGAAGGTGGAGGTCTTCGTGAAGGGCCCCGGCTCCGGCCGCGAGACCGCCATCCGCTCGCTGCAGGCCGCGGGTCTCGAGATCCTCGGCGTCAAGGACGTGACTCCGCAGGCTCATAACGGCGTTCGCCAGCGCAAGCGGAGGAGGGTTTAGTGGTCGCTCCGGGAAGTACGGCACCGCTTGGCCGGCTGCAAACGCTTCGCATCGCGTCGTCCTCAGTCGCCCCGACATTCACCAATGTCGGGGCTCCCTGCGTCCTAGCGCTGCTCGGTTTTCGCTCGGCCAAGCAGCACCGGACTTCCCGGAGAGACCACTAGTGGCTCGCGATCTCGGGCCTAAGTGCCGCCTCTGCCGCCGCGAGGGGCTCAAGCTCTTCCTGAAGGGCGAGCGCTGCCTGACCGAGAAGTGCGCGATCGAGCGGCGCAGCTATCCGCCGGGCGAGCACGGACGTGGCCGCATCAAGCAGAGCGAGTACCTGCTCCAGCTGCGCGAGAAGCAGAAAGCGCGGCGCTACTACGGTCTGCTCGAGAAGCAGTTCCGCCTCACGTACGAGCGGGCGAGCCGCGGTCAGGGCGCCCCGGGCGAGAACCTCCTGCGCATGCTGGAGACGCGCCTCGACAACGTCGTCTACCGTCTCGGCTTCGCCGGATCACGTGCGCAGTCGCGCCAGCTCGTCCGTCACGGTCACTTCCAGGTCAACGGCCGCCGCGTCAACATTCCGAGCTACGGCGTGAAGGCGAACGACGTCATCGCGCTCAGGCCGGGCAGCCCGGTCGAGCAGCTGGTCCGCGAGGCGACAGACCTGACCGCGTCGGTCGCCCCTTGGCTCCAGGCCGACCACGACGGGCTGACGGGCCAAGTTCTGCGATTCCCCGAGCGGGACGAGATCGACGTGCCCGTCCAGGAATCGCTCATCGTCGAGCTCTATTCCAAATAACGCTTAGGGGCGAGGCATGCCTCGCCCTGTCTGACACAGAACCAGAAAGGATCGTCTTGGCTACGAGAACCAGCTTGATGGACTTCCAGATCCCGCGGATCGCCCATGAGGAAGCGGACGACCACCGGGGCGTCTTCCAAATCGAGCCGCTCGACCGCGGCTTCGGTAACACCTTCGGAAACTCGCTCCGTCGCGTGCTCCTCTCCTCTCTCGAAGGCGCAGCCGTCACCGCCGTGAAGATCGAGGGCGTCGCCCACGAGTTCACGACACTCCCGGGAGTCCGCGAGGACGTCACCGACATCATTCTCAACCTGAAGAACCTGATCGTGCTCCTGCACGGCGCATCGCCCGAGATCGAGGTGTATATCGCCAAGAAAGGCGCCGGCGTCGTGACGGCAGCCGACATCGAGGCGCCCGCCGACCTCGAGATCCTGAACCCGGAGCTCGAGATCGCCCATGTCTCCGACAAGGGCAAGCTCGAGATGACGCTTACCATCGGCCGCGGGCGCGGTTACGTCCCCGCCGAGCTGAACCGAGGGCCCGAGATCACGATCGGCGTGATTCCGATCGACTCGATCTTCTCCCCGGTGCGTCGCGTCGCATACGAGGTCGAGGCGGCGCGCGTCGGTCAGCGCACCGACTACGACAAGCTCGTCCTCGACGTCACCACCGACGGCTCGCTCGACCCGCGCGACGCAATCGGGCAGGCCGCCGAGATTCTCATTCGGCAGCTCCAGATCTTCACGGACCTCGATCTCGCGAGCCTGGGAGAGGTCTCCATGGATACGACGGCGGAAGCTCCCATCACGCACGGGATGGAGAACTTCCCGATCGAGGAGCTCGAGCTGGGGGTCCGCTCGTACAACTGCCTGAAGCGGGTCGGCATCGAGACGATCGGCGACCTCACCTCCAAATCCGAGAACGAGCTCGTCGCGATCCCGAACTTCGGCCGGAAGTCGATCGAGGAAGTGCGCTCTGCGCTCGCCGCGCACGGCCTGATGCTCAAGGGCGAGGACACCATCGGGTGAGACACCAGCGGTCAGGGAAGAAGCTCGGGCGGTCTCCCGCCCATCGTAAGGCGCTCTATTCGAACCTCGTGGGCGCCCTGATCGCGCACGGCCGCATCCAGACGACCGAAGCCAAGGCGAAGGCGGTCAAGCCCTTCGCCGAGAAGTTGATCACGCTCGGGAAGCGCGGCGATCTGCATGCCCGCCGGCAGGCGCTCGCCGTGCTTCATTCCAACGACGTCGTACATCGGCTGTTCGCGGTCATCGCGCCGCGCTTCTCCGAACGACAGGGCGGCTACACACGCATCGTCAAGCTCGGCCCGCGGCAGGGCGACGCCGCGGAGATGGTCTATCTCGAGCTAGTCGACTACGAGCCCGCCCGCTCGCCGCTCGCCCCTCCTCGCGCCCGGCGCGAGGAGGAGGCTCCCGCCGAGGCGTAAGTCTCAACCGGGGTCTGGCTTCAGCCAGACCCCGGACATCGGACCGGCGGCGGTTTTGGAGTCAGGCCCTTCAGCCTGACCGCGGTTCGGGGCGTACCCTCAAGTGGTGCTCGTCCTCATCGCGCTGTCTCTCGCGATCTTCGTCCTCCCCTCGCCGTGGGGCCTGGCCGCCGTGGTCGTGGCGGC
>Ga0136633_1000968_pt1 | contig 21425 bp, 22 predicted proteins | sample AntDrymeUQ832206_2_FD_105494 | JGI IMG/M metagenome (GOLD analysis project Ga0136633, IMG submission 105494) | Polar desert sand microbial communities from Dry Valleys, Antarctica - metaG UQ83 (22.06) | ecosystem: Environmental > Terrestrial > Soil > Desert | place: Antarctica: Dry Valley...
GCGCACCAGGGGCAGGCTCGGCGGGTTCGAGTGCAGCGGCAGGCCCAGCGGGCGCTGCCACCGCTGCCGGGGCCGACGACGCCACGGGCTCCGCGACCGGCATCGCGACGGGTGTCGCGAGGGGTGCCGCGAGGGGTGCCGCGAGGGCGCTGCGCTCCGGCGCACCTGGCTGGGGCACCGCAGGCGCGGGCGGCGGCTCCACGCGCGACGGCGCCGGTGTCGGTGACTCCGCGCGGGACGGTGTCGGCGTCGGTGAGTCATCGGCGATGGAGAGCCGTCGCTCGAGCCGATCCAACCGGGCCAGCGTCGCCGCCTCGTCGACCGCCGCACCAGGCAGCAGAATGCGAGCGCACACCAGCTCGAGTGTCAGCCGGGGACTCGTCGTACCCCGCATCTCAGTCAGCCCGGCGTACAGCAGGTCGGCCGCCCGGGAGAGCTCTGCGGCGCCGTACGCGCCCGCCTGCTGAGCCAGTCGAGGTCCAAGGTCAGGAGGACAGTCGAGGAGCCCTCGTTCAATCGCATCGGGCACCCGCTGAGTGATGAGCAAGTCCTTGAAGCGGTCGAGCAGGTCGCTGGCGAACCGCCTCGGGTCGTGGCCCGCTTCGACGACGCGCGCGACCACGTCGAAGACGGCTCCGCCATCTCGCACAGCCACCGCATCGACCAGCTCGTCGATGAGCGCACCGTCGGTGACGCCGAGCAGATCCCGGGCGAGCTCATAGGTGATACCGCCCTCGCCCGCCCCGGCGAGCAGTTGGTCGAGCACGCTCAACGCGTCACGGGCAGATCCGCCGCCGGCCCTGACCACGAGCGCCAGGGCACCCGGATCGATCTGCACACCCTCTTCAACACAGATGCCACCCAGCAGCTCGGTCAGCTTCTTGGGTGGAATGAGGCGGAAAGGATAGTGATGGGTGCGCGACTTGATCGTCGCGATGACCTTGTCCGGCTCAGTCGTCGCGAAGATGAACTTCAGGTGGTTCGGCGGCTCCTCGACCAGTTTGAGCAGTGCGTTGAAGCCCTCGCGCGAGACCATGTGCGCCTCGTCGATGATGTAGACCTTGAACCGCGCGGAGACCGGCGTGAAGAACGCGCGTTCGCGAAGGTCGCGGGCATCGTCCACCCCACCGTGGCTCGCAGCGTCGATCTCGACCACGTCGAGACTCGAGCCAGCCGCGATCGCCACGCACTGGTCGCAGGTCCCGCACGGGTCGGGGGTGGGGCCCTTCTCGCAGTTCAGCGAGCGAGCCAGGATCCGAGCACTGGAGGTCTTGCCGCAGCCGCGTGGGCCGGAGAAGAGGTAGGCATGGTGCACTCGGTCGTTGCGCAGCGCCTGCATCAGCGGCTCGGTGATGTGCTCCTGGCCGACCAGCTCCGCGAACGTCGAGGACCGGTACTTCCGGTAGAGAGCCAGCGCCACAGGTCCTCCGACTAACCCGGCCGAGCAGGAGTGGAGGCGCGTCCGCCTCCGAGAAGGACCCCCCGCGCACCCGCCAGAGCCCGCTTATCCTTGCTGCCTTCCGGCCCTGGGGAGGTTCACAGGATGTACGCCGCGCGAGGGGTCTGCCGAGGAGTCTAAAGGGTGCGGCGGACGCCCGACAGACCACCCGGGGGCGCCCTCCGCAACCTGACGGGAAGGCCGGCCGTCGAACCCCCGCACGACGACCGGCCGTCCATGTCCCCGGAGCGCACGCAGCATCCCGAGCCGGCGTACGCCGGTACGTCGGCTGCCCGACGTAGTGTTGGTGACGTAGAGCACATCGAGGCACGAGAGGTTCGCACTCCCGGAGGACCCTGTGGCCACCGTACTCGCGCACGAGTCGTGGTTCGTTCCCGACCCCCGGCGATTCCCCGTCGAGTACGACCGGCTCGGCAACGCCCCGACGCTGGTGGCGCTCGCCCTCGCCGCCGGCGCGTGCCTGGTGTTCTGGTACGTCGACCGCCGTTGGGGCGAGCCGCGCCTGCGTCGCCTCGACCTGCTGGTCCGGCTGCGGCCGTGGCTGCCCCGTCTCCTCGGCCTGCACGCAGGCTTCGCCCTGCTGGGCACTGCCCTCGACGGCGGTTACCTCGCTCCCTCAATGCGGCTGACCGAGGGCAGAGCAGGCGCGGTCCTCGTCGTGGTCGAGGTCGTCACTGCGGCCATGCTCATCACCGGCTTCCGCCGGCACGCAGCGGCGGCTCTTCTGGTCGCAGCCGGGGTCATCGGCCTTCCGTTCTACGGCCTGCTACCGGTGCTCGAGCGCGCGGATCTGCTCGGCGCGGCGGTCTACCTCGCGTTTGCCCGGGGACGCGGATCGACGCGTGAAGAGCGCGCGGAGGTCAACCCCTCGGCGGCGATGGCGATGCGGATCCTCACCGGAGTCGCCCTCGTCCTCCTCGCCTTCACCGAGAAGCTGCTCAACCCTGGTCTGGCCCGAGCGTTCCTCGACCTCGAGCCATCCTTCGACATCTACGCCCAGCTCGGCATCTTCACTACCGACCAGTTCATCTGGACAGCAGCAGCGATCGAGCTGACCCTCGGTGCGCTGCTCATCGCGGGGCGGCTGCCCCGGCTGACCGTCGTACTGGTCGGCATCCCGTTCAACGCCACACTCCCGCTGCTCGGCTGGCGAGAGCTGGTCGGTCACCTGCCGGTGTACGGCGTCCTGCTGGTCGTCCTGATCGAGGCACAGACCAGGCGGTACCGCGACGACCCAGTGACCGCGCCGCGCGGTCCGCACTCCGGGGACGAGCCCCCGGAAGGCTCGGCTATCCTCTCCGACGGAGGATTCGCCTAGTTGGCCTATGGCGCACGCTTGGAAAGCGTGTTGGGGGCAACCCCTCGCGAGTTCGAATCTCGCATCCTCCGCCACGCACGCCCGCGCCGGAAGGCTTGCCGATGAACCGGATCAGGATCGGCGTCCAGCTGCACCCGCAGCACACGACCGTCGACGACCTGCGCGCCGGCTGGCGAGCCGCCGACGCGCTCGGCGTCGACAGCATCTGGACGTGGGACCACTTCTATCCGCTGTACGGCGAGCCCGACGGCGCGCACTTCGAGGGGTGGACGCTGCTCGCCGCGATGGCGGCCGACACGCGCCATGCCCACGTCGGGCTGCTCGTCAGCTGCAACACCTACCGCAACCCTGAGCTCGTCGCCGACATGGCCCGCACGATCGACCACATCAGCGGCGGCAGGGCGATCCTCGGCATCGGCGCTGGCTGGTTCGAGCGCGACTACGCCGAGTACGGCTACCACTTCGGTACGGCGCCGGAGCGGCTGCGTGCCCTCCGCGAAGCGCTGCCTCGCATTGAGGCCCGGCTCGCCGAGCTCAACCCGCCGCCAGTCCAGTCCCCGCTGCCGATCTGCATCGGCGGCGGCGGGGAGAAGGTCACGCTGGCGCTGGTCGCCAAGCACGCGCACATCTGGAACGGGCTTGGCCAGCCCGACGTCATCAGGCACAAGAACGCCGTCATCGACGAGTGGTGCGCCAAGGTCGGCCGCGACCCGGCCGAGATCGAGCGCTCTGTCGCCATCTCTGCAACGGAGCTCGACCGTGCCGAGGAATGGGTCGCTGCCGGCGCCACCCACCTCATCGCCATGACGGCGCATCCCTTCGACCTGGCCCCGGTCGAGAAGCTCATCGCCCGCCTCCACTGAGCCCGGACCCCGCCCCCGCGTCACCCGCCCCGTCCACGACCGGAATGAGGCCTGGCGAGGCGCTCGGCTGGGGCTGGGACGCCGGCGATCTAACGATCCACGCTCCATCCGGCGCACCCTCCATACGTCGACGGAGGCCCGTCGCGCCGGCGCAGGACACCTTCAATCACGTCGCCCCTAGGCTCAAACTTCGAAGACCACCTCGACCTGCCTGGCGCGCGGCTCGAACGTGGTCGTCGTCGTCTCGAAACGCAGGGTGTACTGCCCGGGCCCGTGGCGGTCAGCATCGAACGGCAGCCGCAGCGACCACACCAGGCAGTCGCCCTGCAGCACCACGCGCTCGCGCGGACGCTGGGTGTAGGTGACCGTGTCGGAGAACCGGTACAGCCGCCGGCCCTCGTCGTCGTACACCGAGAAGTCGGCCTCCGCCTGGGTCTGGAACTCGAGTGTGCCGTTGTAGACGCTTTCCGCCTGCCAGCACAGACGCAGCGTCGGCGCGAGGTCGGTGACGCCCGATGCCGCCGGCCCGCGGAACGTCGGCTGCACGCAGTACCCGGCGTGGAGGTAGGTGCGCGAGCCCACCGCCAGCTGGGACTGCCGGCATGCGGGGTAGGCATACTCCTCGACCCGCGGCCCGAGCTCACCGCGGTACGGCCGCTTCTCGCCCGGTTGCGGCGAACGGGTGGAGCCGGGCGTCGGCGAGGGTGACGATGAGGGGTGCAGCGCCGGCGGAATGGTCACGACCGGGATGGGCGCCGCGACGGCGTCCGGTGCGGCCGCGGGGTCAGCGTCGGCCACCGACGGCGACGCCGCCGCGGTCTCCGTCACCTCGGTCAGCGGATCGTCGGCGAGCTCGAGCTGGTGGTACGACGACGTCGGCGCGGACAGCAGTGAAGCCGAGACCGCGACCACAGCGACCGCGGACAGTGGCACCGCCGCGCGCAACGCCTTGCGCCGTCGGCCGCGCGCGACGATCGCGGCGGCCTCGCCCGGCCGTGGCGCCGGGTCGAACGGCAGCCGCTCAGACATCGGGGCCTCCCAGTGACGTTGCGAGCAGCGCTCGCGCCTCGGTGAGCCGTCGGCGGACGGTGCCCTCCGGCTGGCCGAGCTGCCGGGCGACGTCCGCCACGGCCAGGTCGGCGTAGTAGTGCAAGACGACAACGTCACGCCACTTGCGCGGCAGCTTCTCGACGACGTCGCGGATCCCGGCGTCCGGCGGCGCGGCGGTCTCGGCGCGCGGGTGCGCACGGCGTACGGCGGCCGCCTCGTCCCGGCGGCGACGCCACTGACGACGGGCCAGGTTGGTGGCGACGAGGTAGACGTAGGCCCGCGGATCACGCACCGCGCTCCACCGGCCGAAGAGCCGGACGAACGCCTCCTGAGTCAGGTCGCGCGCGAGCTCCTCCTCGCCGACCAGGCGGTAGAGGTAGCCGACGACGCCGGCGTACTCGCGCTCGCAGAACGCCTGCAGCGCATCCGCCCGCGTCGTCACCGCCACCCCCACCGTCGCCGTGGTCACACGATAGGAGAGTCGCGGGCCGCGCAATGCGCTCAAGTTGAGCGAACTGGGCGCGCCGCGGCTCTTCCTTCGCAGGAGCGACGGCCCGGGGAGGCGCACATGCGGCGATGGGTGGCGGTGGCGGTGGCGGCCGTGGCGCTGGTGAGCGCGCTGCCGGGAGCGGCGGCGCGGACGCGGGAGCGCGACCACGACCGCGCGGTGGCGCCGGCGCCCGGACCACGGATCGAGCCGTCGGTCGCGGTCAACCCGCGTCGCCCGAGCGAGGTGCTGGTCACGCTGATGCGGATGCGCACGACGTACCAGACCGGGTTCGGCCAGGTCGGCGTCCCGGACGTCGAGCTGCACCTGTCGACCGACGGCGGTCGCAGGTTCACCCGCACCGGGATCGTCCCGAGGCCGAAGGATACGAACTACACCGGCGATCCCTCTGTGGCGTTCGACTCACGCGGGCGCGCGTACGTCAGCTACCTCGCCTCGGCGCGCAACACGGAGGCCGGGTTGTTCATGGTCCGCTCCGACGACGGCGGGCACACCTGGCCGACAACGGCAACGCGGGTGGCCCGGGAGATCATCGGCGAGGACGGTTGCGTCGGCCACGACAAGCCCTACGTCGCGGTCGGCCCTCCGCCCGGGCGCCGCCGCGGCCTCCCGGACGCCGTGTACGTCACCTGGCACACCAACACCTACGCCGACCCCGAGTGCACCCAGCCGACCGCGCCGAACATCCGGCCGATGTTCGCGCGGTCCACCGACGGCGGGCGCACGTTCTCGCCGCCGGTAGAGCTATCCGACCAGATGTCGTTCGCGGCGATCCCCGCGGTCGCGCCGGACGGGACGCTGCGCGTGGTCTACCTGGGCAGCGGGACGCGGTCGTGCCCGCAGTCCTACCCGTCAGAGGTGCGGGTGATGACCTCCCGCGACGGCGGGCAGAGCTTCACCGAGCACGTGGCCACCGAGGTCTGCTTCGCGTTGCCCGGCACGCCGACCGGCGGGCTCTACTACGCGAACAGCCTGCCCACGATCGCGATCAACCCGCGCACCGGATCAGTCACGGTCGCGTCGGTGCACCGGGACGCGGTCACGGACGCGGTCGTGGTCGCCGGCTCCGACCGCGGCGGTCCGTGGGCCCCGCGAGCGGCGATCCCCCGGCCGCCGGGCATCCTGCAAGAGCTGCCGTGGCTCGCGTACGCGCCGTCGGGCAAGCTCGCCGCTGCCTACCTCGGCCAGGCGCCGGGCGGGGTGTACGACGCCTACCTGGCCTGGTCAGCCGACGACGGGCGGACCTGGTCGGAGCCGGCGAAGCTGACGTCGACGCCGTCGCTGGGCAACGTTCGGTCGTTCGCCGACGCGTGGAGCCTCGGTCACTACCTCGGGCTGGCGGTCGGCCGGGACGATGTGGCTCACCCGGTGTGGCCCGACATCCGACCCGGCGAGCCCACGATGGTGAACATCTGGACCCGCCCGGTCCCGCTGAGGTGAGCCGCGGGTCACCAATACCGCCCAGTCGGTACTGATCTGCTGCCGAGATCCTCAGGTCCACGTCGGACGCAAGCGCGTCGCCCGGCTCATGAGGGCCGCCGACATCGTGGGCTGTCACCGCCGGAAGCGATCGTTCTCGATCACCAAGCAGAACCCGAAGGCCGACGTCGCGCCGGACCTGGTGGACCGCAAGTTCGTCGCGACCGCCCCGAACCAGCTGTGGGTCGCGGACGTGACTTACGTTCCGACGGTGCAGGGCTGGCTCTACCTGGCTTGCGTTACCGACGTGTTCAGCCGCATGGTGCTGGGCTGGTCGGTGGCCAGCCACCGCAAGACCGATCTGGTCGTGGACGCGGTCACGATGGCGGTGCACCGCCGCGGGGGCCACGTCCCTGGTGTCATCCACCACAGCGACCGCGGCGGCGAGTACAGCTCGCACGCCCTGGAGCGCGAACTGCGACGGCACGGCGCCCTGGCGAGTATGGGGTCGGTCGCGGATTGCTTTGACAATGCCTTGGCGGAAAGCCTGTTCGCGTCGCTGGAGTGCGAGCTGTTCGACCAGCAGCCCGGCGGACGGTTCGAGACCCGCCGCGAGGCCAAGCTCGCAGTCTTCGACTACCTCGAGACGTTCTACAACCCACGCCGGCGGCACTCCTCGCTGGGCCAGGTCTCATCCGCCCGCTTCGAGCGGGAGCACACTGCACGAACCACTGCGGCCTAACCCAGGTCCGCAGTCACGAGGTGTCCGCGAAAGCGGGTCAACTCCAGCCGGCTGTTGACCCGCTACCGCGAACAGGGCGAACAGGCCTTCGAGCCTCGCTCCCGACGACCCAAGACCAACCCGAACGCGACTCCCCAGTCCGTCGTCGACCTGATCGTGCGGCTCCGCGCGGAACTGACCGAGGGCGGCCTCGACGCCGGACCCGACACGATCGTGTGGCATCTGCAGCACCACCACCAGGCGAGCGTCTCCCCGGCCACCGTCGCCCGCAAGCTCCTGCAGGCCGGCTTGGTGGTCCCGGACCCGCGCAAACGCCCCAAGAGCAGCTACTGCCGATTCGAAGCCGAACTGCCCAACGAGACCTGGCAGTCCGACTTCACCCACTACCGCCTCGGTACCGGAACCGACATCGAGATCCTGACCTGGCTCGACGACCACTCCCGCAAGGCCCTGCACCTCAGCGCCCACCACCGGGTCACCGGGCACGCCGTACTGGCTGCCTTCCGTGAAAGCTGCTGCCAGCACGGCATTCCCGCCTCCACCCTCACCGACAACGGCATGGTCTTCACCACCCGTCTCGCCGGCGGCCGCGGTGGCCTCAACGCCCTCGAGAAGGAACTCCAGACCCTGCACGTCGGGCAGAAGAACAGCACGCCGAACCACCCGACAACCTGCGGCAAGGTCGAGCGGTTCCAGCAGACCCTCAAAAAGTGGCTCCGCGCCCAACCCGACCAGCCGCGGACCCTCGCCGAGATCCAAGCCCTCCTCGACGAGTTCTGCACGATCTACAACAGCCGGCGCCCGCACCGGTCCCTCCCGCACCGCGCCACCCCCGACACCATCTACACGGCCCGCCCGAAAGCAACCCCGAGCCCGGGAAACCAGCGCTCCCACGAGCGCGTCCGACACGACCGCATCGACGACAGCGGCGTCGTCACCCTGCGCCACGCCGGCCGCCTCCACCACATCGGCATCGGCCGAACCCACGCCCGAACCCACGTCATCCTGCTCATCCAGGACCTCGGCATCAGGATCGTCCACGCCGCCACCGGCGAGCTCCTTCGCGAACTCACCCTTGACCCGTCAAGGGACTACCAACCCCAGATGAAAAACAAGCCCTGAACCCACCATCCGTAGGTTCAGGGCTTGCTGATGACGTGAGAGATCACATGGCGGTGGAGGTGGGATTTGAACCCACGGAGAGGTTGCCCCCTCACACGCTTTCGAGGCGTGCGCGCTCGGCCACTACGCGACTCCACCGTCGGGCAGCCTAGCCGATCGTTGCCGGACTCCTCATCTGGGTGGTTTCGCTGAATTCGCCCCCGAACGCTCCTCGCCCCACACATACTCCAGATGTGGCAACTCCCAACCGCACCGGCGGGCAGCAGGCCGCCCTGCTCTTCCTCGCTGCGGGCGCACTCACGATCGTCAACAACTACCTTCCCGGGTCGGAACACCTGGACAAGCTCGTCCTCAACTCGATCGGCGTGCTGACCTGCCTGGTGGGCTGGGCGGCCTACGTCGCACCGTGGGGCCGGTGGTCGAGGCGTTCCTCGCTGGTCTTAGCTCCACTGGCCTTCGCGATGATCGGATTCTCCACGCTGTACGGCGGGGTCGGGCCATACAGCCACGCGGTGTTCTTCATCGTGGTGTTCGCCTGGATCGGAGTGGCACACCCCCCAAAGACGGGGTTCTGGCTCGTCCCCTTTGCAGCCACCGCGTACGTCGTCCCGCTCGCGATCAGCGACCGCACCGCGACGGGTGGCGTGGCCTCGGTCACGGTGGCGATCCCGGTGTGCCTTCTCGTGGCGGAAACCATTGCCCGGTCGGTACACCGCTTGCGGGAGTCTGAGATAGCCCTGGTGGCCTACGCCGAGCAGCTCGAGCGTCGGCAGGCTCACGAGCAGGCGGTGATCGACTCGATGCCTGACGGGATGGCAGTGCTCTGTGCCGACGGCCTCGTCTGCAGCTGGAACTCCGCCGCCGCCGCACTCACCGGGCGATCTTCGGCAGACGTCGTGGGCATGGCGGCGCCGTTCGACCTGCCGATGGTGGGAGACGTCATCGAGCACCAGATCGATGACCACCGGTGGATCGAGATCGCTGCAGCGCCGCTGCCGACCACCGGCGAGTCCGTCGTGACCTTTCGCGACATCACCCGGCAGAAGGCGCTGGACAAGGCGAAGGACGTGTTCCTCGCCACGACCAGCCACGAGCTCCGGACCCCCCTCACCGTCGTCAAGGGCTACGTCGCCACCCTTCGACGGCACTTCGACCAGATGACGCCGAGCTCGCGCGAGGAGGCGCTGCGCACGGTGGAAGAGCGCACCGACGGCCTCATCTCACTCGTCGATCACCTGCTGGCAGGCAGTCGGGCGAGCTCTGAGCTCTCGCTGCGCCCCGTCCCGGTCGATCTCGCCGCTCTGACTCAGACGCTCGTAGACGAAGTGGCGGCCGTGACACCCAGCCACGACTTCACGCTGGCCGCGCAGCCGGAGATGCGAGCCCACCTTCTCGATCCTGGGGCGGTATCCACCGTCATCGGGCAGCTGCTCGAGAACGCAGTCAAGTACAGCCCAGCTGGCAGTCGGGTTGAGATCAGCGTGGGCACGGGGGATGACACGCTGCTGCTGGCTGTCGCAGACCGCGGCATCGGCATCCCCGCTGGCGATGAGCGACAGATCTTCGAACCCTTCTACCAAGCGGGTGCTGTCAACCGACGTCAGTACGGCGGAGTCGGCCTCGGCCTCTACATCGTCGACGAGCTCGTACAGGCCCACGGCGGGACCACCCAGGCGGCCAACCGGGCAGGCGGCGGCTCCGTGTTCACGGTCACGTTGCCGGCCATCGCCGCGGTACTCCCGCGACAGCGCGGGCAGGCTGCGGACGGATCCGTGGAACGGACGGGCTAGGCCCGCTGCGCGCGAAAGAACTCGCGCAACAGCTCGGCCGATTCCTCGGCCAGCACGCCTGAGGTCACGTCCGGTCGGTGGTTGAGCCGCGGATCGCGCAGGACATCCCAGAGGCTGCCCGCTGCGCCGGCCTTCGGGTCCGTCGCGCCGTAGACAACCCGCTTCACTCGGGCGAGCACCAGAGCACCGGCGCACATCGTGCAGGGCTCGAGAGTCACGACGAGGGTGCAGCCCAGTAGCCGCCATGTGCCTAGCGCCGATGCCGCTCGCCGTACGGCGATCAGCTCGGCATGCGCGGAAGGGTCCTGCGCGAGCTCGCGCTCGTTGTGCGCCCGCGCCACCACCGCACCCTCGGCGTTGAGCACCACCGCTCCCACCGGTACGTCGCCGTGTGCAAGCGCAGCTCGAGCCTCGTCCAGAGCGAGGCGCATCGTGGAGTCGTCTGTGGAGCCGACCGGCCCCGGTGTCACGTCCCGCGGACCTCGTCGAGCACTTCGACGCAGCCGGCCTTCTCGCAGATCGCCGTCATGATGTCCGCCGGGAGGTAGCCCTCTTCGGCGCAGAGCTCGAGAAGGCTGTCGGCGCTGATGCCGAAGCTCGCGACGATCTCAGCGTCGCCGACGGCCTCGGGCTCAGGCTTGATGCTCTCCTCCTCGTCGTCTTCGTTCGGCTCCGGCACGACGATGTCCTGCATGATCATCTCGGCCAGCACGGACGTGCCCACCGCCCGGTCATCGGAGATGAAGGTGCGCGGGTCACCGTCGCCGTCCACGCGGACGATGGCGAGGTACTCCTCGTTCTCCTCCAGGAACAGCAGCGCCGTGCCTTCGCCGGTCTCGCGCATCTGGTCAGCCAGGGCGTCGAGATCCTCGACACCGGCCAGGTCGAGCTCACGGCCGACCCAGCCACGAGAGGTCTGAGCTAGCACGGCGGCGAAATACGGCACGGGCGTCTCCGGCACGGGGCGATGGGCTGGGCTGGGCTGGGCTGGGCTGGGCTGGGCTGGGCTGGCGCGATCGTAGGGACTCGGGTGAACCTGAGACAACACGGACATTCGACCGGCTAGTGAACCACCGCGTCGACGACCCGCTCATAAGAGTCCGCGAACCCCAGGCGACGGGCTACGAGCAGCAGGGTCTCATCGGCGTAGGCGTCGAGATCGCTGAGCAGCATGCCCATCTCCATCTCGTCGAGACCGAGGTCGCTGAAGATCGAGAGGTCACCCACGGGCCACACCTCGTCGAGGTCGTCGTCCCCGGGACGTTCGACCTCCAGCCAGTCGCAGACCTGCGCGGCGAGGTCCCAGGCCACCGCGGCGGTGACATCGCTGAGCAGCAGGCGCACATCCCCCGCAACGATCCGCACTGCGACGAAGAACTCATCAGCGACATTGACCAGACCGATCACGCCGCCTTCGCCCGGCTGCTGGCGCAGCGCAGCGACCAGCGCCGGGAGGTCTTCGGCGAGGACCTCAGGGAGCAGCGAGGTGCTCCAGCGGCCTTCTTCACGCGCAACGACGACCGCGAAGTCAGACAACCTGCACCTCCGATCGTGGGCCCGACGGCGATCGTGGCAGATCGGAGCGAGGAGTGCAGCCGTGAGCACGGCGGCGGGCTCGAGGTCAGAGCGCGGCGCGTATGACGAACGTCGTACCGTCGAGGTGGATCTCGGCATCGGGAAGAAGCTGTCGCAGCAGGCTCATCGCGGCCCCGTTGTCCGCCTGTACGTCGGCGGTGATCGTGGCCACCCCCCGGCTGCGGGCCAGGTCCATGATCCAGGTGAACAGGTGCCGTGCCACTCCGCGGCGCTGCCACAGATCCTCGACGCAGATGGCCATCTCGGCCTCATCACCCGTGCCGACCTTGTCGAAGCGCGCGACACCGATGATCTCGTCGTCGACGACCGCGACGACTGCGTGCCGGTTTACGTAGTCGACGGATGTGAGGCGTTGGAGGACCCACTCCGGCGGTGCGGGGTAGTAGGAGAAGAATCGCCGATAGATCGTCTCTCTGGAGCACCGGGAGAACATCCGGCGCAGCCGCTCCACATCATCAGCCCGGATCGGACGGACGTCGTAGGAACTGGGCCGCTCGGCCGCAACGGCGCTCACGCCCGCGTCCTCTCCAGCGAGTGGACGTAGCCGGTGAGGTGCTTCGCGGCGCGGGTCATGTACCGCGGGTCGCCGTAGAGCATCGAGAGCATGACTGCCCCCTCCAGGGTGGCGGTGAGCACGGTGGCCACCTCGCGCGGATCGGTGCCCGGCGCAAGCTGTCCAGCGCCAACACCGTCACGCACGATGCGACCGACTAGACGTTGCCAGCTCGTCATCGCCTGGCGCGCGCTCTCGCGAAGCGCGGTATTGCCCTCGACCGACTCGACGGCGGTGCGCAACACGGGGCAGCCACCCGGTAGCGCCGGGTCGTTGACGAGACCACTCATCACCGCGATCACTGCGAGCAGTCGCTTCGGCGATGTGTCCGCGGCCGCCAGCGCTGCCTCGAACCGCAGGCCGATGCGGCTCACCGCGAAGTCGAATGCCTCCACCGCAAGCTGCTCCTTGCTAGCGAAGTGGTTGTAGAGGCCGCCCTTGCGCAAACCCACCTCCTCGAGCAGCTCAGCCATCGTCGTGCCGACGTACCCATGTCGGTTGAACGCGCGCGCGGCGCGCTCGACGATGCGCTCACGAGTCGCTGTTGCTCGGGTCACCATCAGGTTCGCTCCCATATAAGACCGACCGGTCGGTCTGACTATCCCTGATTGCTGGGATCGGCACAACCTGGCACGTGGTTGTTACCCCCTCATGTCCGTCACGTGTCGGTAAGCCGACGTGACTGATGTCACACAGGCGTCGTTGCGCGGCGGCGATGCCCGGCAGGGTGGGTCCTTCGAACCCCCGGGAGGCTCTGCGATGTGGCTGGCAACGCTGCGCGACCTGCAATGGCGCATGCGCCGTTTCGTCATCGCCGTGATCGGCACAGCGCTGGTCTTCGCGATGACGCTGATCCTGGCCGGACTGAGCGACAGCTTCCGAGCGGAGGCGGGTCGCACGGTGCAAGGCCTCGGCGCGGATGCCTGGGTAATGCGGGAGGGGGTCTACGGACCGTTCACCACGGTCGCCGCAATGCCCGCGTCGACTGCCGACCAGGTCGCGACGATGCCCGGGGTGACCCGGGCTGATCCGTTGCTCATCCTGCACCAGACCGTCGTGGTGCCGGAGATCACTGACGTCAACCTCATTGGCTACCGCACGGGGGGACTTGGCGCACCGCGCGGCGTCGACGGTCGCCTGCCGGCCAAGGCGGGCGAAGCCGTTGTCGACCGATCACTTGGCCTCCGCAGTGGCGAGACCTTCGACATGGCCGGCCAGGAGTTCACCGTCGTCGGACGCACCACGGGTCGGACGATCAACGCTGGCCAGCCGCTCATCTTCGTGCCGATCGAGGATGCTCAGCGAGCCATGCTTTCCGGTGCTCCAGTAGCCACCGCCGTCATCACGCAGGGCGTGCCAACGTCGCTCCCGCCGGGTCTGATCGCGCGCACGCCCGCGCAGACCGAGCTGGACCTGCTCCGGCCCCTGGCTAACGCCATCCAGTCGCTGGACCTCACCCAGCTGCTGCTCTGGCTGGTCGCCGCGCTGATCATCGGCTCGGTCGTCTACCTCTCCGCGTTGGAGCGGCTCCGCGACTTCGCCGTGTTCAAGGCGACGGGCTGGTCGACGGCAGGCCTCTTGGGAGGTCTTGCCCTCCAAGCGATCGTGCTCTCCGTCGCCTCTGCGGTGCTGGCGATCGGGTTGTCCCGCCTTCTCACTCCTGTCTTTCCTTTGACGATCGCCATTCCTACCTCCGCCGTGCTGCTCCTGCCCTGCGTCGCTCTCGGCGTCGGCCTGCTGGCGAGCCTGGCCGGGTTGCGGCGAGCTATGAGCGTTGAGCCCGCCGTTGCCTTCGGCGGTCCGTGATGGCCACCTTGAAGATCGACAACCTCACGGTGGAGTACGCCAGCGGCGGCTACCTCGTTCGCCCACTGGAAGACTTCTCACTCCACGCCGACTCCGGCGAGCTCGTGCTCCTGCTCGGGCCTAGCGGTTGTGGCAAGACGACGCTGCTCTCCTGCCTGGCCGGGATCCTGACTCCGACCGCGGGCAGCATCTCCGTCGGAGACGTCGACGTCCTCGGCCTGGCCGGCGCAGCGCTGACGTCGTACCGCCGCAGCACCGTCGGCATCGTCTTCCAAGCCTTCAACCTGGTGCCCAGTCTGTCGGCCACGGAGAATGTCGCGGCACCGCTGTGGGCAGCCGGCATCGACCGGCGTACCGCCCGGGTCCGCGCCGAGGAGCTGCTCACCCAGATGAACTTGAGCGACCGGGGCCGGCATCGCCCCGGCAGCCTCTCCGGTGGACAGCAGCAACGAGTGGCCATCGCTCGCGCGTTGGCACATGACCCGACGCTGCTGCTTGCCGACGAGCCGACCGCCCACCTCGACTACATGCAGGTGGAAAGTGTCATCGGGATCCTCCGCACTCTCGCGAGACCGGGCCGGCTCGTCGTGGTGGCAACCCATGACGAACGGATGGTTCCGCTAGCGGACCACGTCGTACGGATGACACCCAAGCTCAATGCTGGCGCTGCAGACGAACGCGAGGTGCAGCTCGCAGCGGGTGAAGTGCTCTTCGAGCAGGGGTCGCGTGGGGCGCTGATCTACGTCGTCGACCGCGGCGAGATCGAGCTCGTGCGCACCCGGGTGGACGGCACCGAGGAGAAGCTCGGCGTAGCGCGACCCGGCGACTACTTCGGCGAGCTCGGTCCGCTTCTCGGCTTCCCTCGCGCTGCCACTGCGCGGGCCCGCAAAGCGACGACGCTGACGTCGTACACCGTCAGCGACTTCCGCGAGTACGTCGGACACGAGAAGGTCGCCCAGATGCTCGGCCGGGGGCACGGGCCGCGGTAAGGCCTCGGCCGCTTCCGTTTAACGCCAGACCTCAGGCCCGTCGCAGGCCGATCAACGTCAGCACGTCGGTGTTGAGCAGCTCGCCGAGTGTGCGCTGGCGTGGCATGTCGACGTGCTCGCGATCTGCGAACGGGTCCTGCCCGGGCGGCGTCTCCAGCTCGGCCCTCGGGCAGGTAGCCAGCGACAGCCCCGCGTGAGCCAATGCGTCGTCACACAGCGAGTCGGCGGTGAAGCCATGCTCCCGCCCCACGGCAGTCAGCGTCACCTTGAAGAGGGTGATCTCGTGCCGCCGCGGACGGTCGTAAACCACGGCGATCGAGCCAACAAGCTCAGCTCCGCCCCGACTGCCGGCGGGGCCCGTCCACGGGCGGTCGTACCGTTGCCAGACGCCCGCCGTAGCGTTCCAGAGCCCGCCTCGCGACACATCGCGCGCCGCCAGCGCGTCAAGGATCTGCACTGCCGACTCCACGGGCAGCACGGCAGCAGGACGAATCGCCGCAGCCGCGATGTGAACTGTCACCTGGGCACCTCATCGATAACGGCGAGTGGCTGACCTACTCAGCCGAACTAGTCATCGGCCGAACGGAGGCCACATTTGGTAGGCCAAAGGGGTGATCCGAGTCGCGGCGCTGCGATGCTCGTCGAGCAGGGGCTCGCCGGTATCGTTGGGCGGGTTGGAGGGCTCGCCTAGTGGCCGATGGCGGCGGTCTTGAAAACCGCTATGAGTGCAAGCTCATCGTGGGTTCGAATCCCACGCCCTCCGCTGCGCGGTTGTCACGCTAGAGGTCAGGCGGAAAGGGTCATCTGCCGACACTGACCCGGTGGACGTGTTTCGTCGTACGACGTGGGCGCAAGGCGCGGCCGTGCTCGCCTGCGTCCTGCTGGGCTGGCTGGCCCGCGACGGCTGGGTGCCTTTCGTGTCGGGCGTGGACCTCGGGGTGCACGAGTTCGGCCACCTGATCACCTTCTGGGCACCGTCGGTCATCACGGCAGCGGCAGGCTCGGTGCTGCAGGTCGCGACGCCGCTCGGGCTCGCGGCCTACTTCGACCGGGTCCGGGGAGAGCGGCCCGTCGCCGCCGTACTCGTCTCGTGGGCCGGCACTTCGGCCATCGCGGCAGCCGTCTACATCGCCGATGCGCCGTACGAGGAGCTACCCCTCTTCGGTGGGGGCGTGCACGACTGGGCCTACCTGCTCGGCCCTGAGCAGTGTGGCTGTCTCGACCGCGCCGCCGGGCTGGCGGCCTTCGTGCGCATCATGGGCTGGTTGCTCGTGCTTGCCGGTCCGGTGCTTGCACTCTGGCTGGCGCCGCGGCCCGTGGTCATCCCGACCGGCGCGGTGCTATCCGCGGACTGGGGAGGGGAACCCGTCTCCTCAGTCCAGCCCGCAGTGCCCTAGGCGTCAAGGCCGGCACGTTCCATCGCTGTCGTTCAACTCCGCGCTTTGGTGCACACTCCCGGCGCGGCGTGACCGCACCGCGGAGTTGAGAAGACCTCAGCGGCCAACCCCAGAGTGGCGATCGGCGTGGGCACGACCGCGACACCTTTTCGTTAGCGGTACCGAGCTTCGTCGAGCCGCCTACGGTGTGCTCAGCGTCGGCTGGCAGTCGGCCGAAGCTCGTACGCACCCCACACAGCGAGCAGCGCGACATACACCCACGTCTGCCCGGCGAAGGGCTTGACGGCCTGCTGCTCGAGCAGGGCGAACGCGCCGAACAGCAAGACCGACAGCGACACGCTCATCGCGCTGATCGAGAACCCGCGCAGCTGCGCGAACAGGGCGGCGAGAACGCCACCGACGCCAAGCGCCATGACGGCCAGGGCGAGGAACTGAAAGCTGTCGGGCATGCGGCCGTCGCGCAGCCACAGCGCTGCACCGAGGCCGACGCTGGTGATGACGAAGCCCGGTGCCCACAGGGTGCCGTGGCTGCGCCCTACCGCGGCTGCGGCGAGGTACGTCAGGCCGGTGAGGGTCGGGAACCAGTAGAAGGCGATGGTCTCGGTCTCGATGAGCGCGACGATGACCACCGCACCCACGATCAGCGCGAGGCCGCGGGCACGCCGCGCGCTGGTGTCGTCCGGGGCGAGGTCGCTGTCGGCGGTAACAGGCCTACTGGCGGCGCGGGTCATGTCGTCCTCCTTGGCTACGCCGCCTGTGTGCGGCCCATAACCGATACGTAGCGCGTCGGTACACGGTTTCCGCTTGGCATCCCAAGTGGCCGAAGCGAGCACGAGGCTCGGAGTACGGCGACACTGCCATCGCCGGAGTGGCCATGACGGGAGTCGCAGTGCAGGACAGCGGTCCGGAGCGCGTGCCGCAGCCGACCGATCTCGAGCGCTGGGTCGGTGAGGGCGGCTGGCTGGTCGACTTGCTCCTTCCCCGCACCGATGCGGGCGTGGCTGTCCAGGCCGTCGTCATGACGGGAGTTTTCGCCGTGCTCTACCGACCCGCTCGGCGCGTCGGAGTTGTGCAGTTGTGGGCCGGCATGGCTCTGTTCATCGCCGGCCTGTTCGTCCTGCGTGGCGCACACTGAGCCGTTTCCGCCAAACTCCGTCACTCCGGTTGCCGTTCGGCCCGGCATCATGGGTAGATGACCACTCCTGCGGCAGTGACGACCGGCCGGTGGATCAGTCCGTCGTCCGCGCGGCAGAACGTGGGGCTGCTGCGCCGCGGCGAGCTCGCGGAGCTGCGCCGGTCCGGCACCGTCCGTCACGTCGGGGCCGGGACGGTCGTCGCCGCCGCCGGCTCACCGGCCACCCATGTCCAGGTCGTCGGAGAGGGTGGGCGTCGCGCGGCAGAGCGACCGTTGCCGGGAGGGACACTCAGACTGCTCACCACATTGGCGGCGTGCGGCCGATCCACGGCTGGGCTGCCTCAAGCTGGGCGGAGAGCGCAATGAGGGTCACCTCGTCATGCGGTCTCCCGACCAGTTGGATGCCAACCGGGATACCGCTGTCCGTCCACTGGAGCGGAACGTTCACCGCCGGCTGACCCGTCGCGTTGTACGGCGCGGTGAACGGCGTAAACGCGGCAAGCGCGTCGAACTCCGCCCACGGGTCGTCGTCGTCGCGGAAGCCGCCGATCGCGCGGGGCAGTTGCGCGAGGGTGGGGGTAAGCACGACGTCGCAGTGGGCCGTGGCGGCGATGGCGAAGCGGGTGCCGAGCTGAATCGCTGCCAGCGCGGCGGTGAAGGCCGGTGCGGACGAGGCTCGACCTCGCTCACGCAGCGTCCGGGTCAGCGGCCGGAGCCGATGCTCGTCGTCCGGCCCGACCGGCACACCCGCGGGAAGCACGGACCAGATGGTGATGAACGACTCCTTGAGCGAGGCGTCGAAGGGCGGCTCGACCTCGACGACCTCATGGCCGAGCGACTCAAGGAGCGCCGAGGTCGCGTCGTACGCCCGCCGGCACTCGGGGTCCACGGCAACATCGATGACCGGCGTGATGCACCGACCGATACGCAGCTTGCCTGGCTCCCGCTCGGCAGCGGCGAGGAACGAGCCCGTCACCGGAGGCGCCGGCCAGTGCGGGTCACCGGGCATCGGCACCGCCATCGCATCGAGCATCGCCGCGGCATCGCGGACCGTACGGGCGATCGGGCCGCACCAGGCCAGCCCACCGATGTCGCCGCGGAGTGGGCCGTTGCTGATCCGGCCGCTGGAAACCTTGATCCCGAAGAGCCCGCAGACGCTGGACGGGATCCGGATCGAGCCGGCGCCGTCGCTGCCCTGCGCAAATGGCACCAGCCCGGCGGCGACGGCGGCCGCCGCCCCGCCGCTCGACCCCCCGGCACTACGGGTCAGGTCCCAGGGGGTTCGGGCCGGTGGCGCGACATCCGGCTCGGAGTAGCAGGGCAGGCCGAACTCCGGCGTGTTGGTCTTGCCGAGACTGATCGTCCCGGCTGCTCGGAGCAGCGTGACCACGTGGTCGTCGACCGGCGGGACGAAGTCGGCGTACACGACCGACCCGAGCGTCGTACGGACTCCCGCGGTCAGGTGCAGGTCCTTGATGGCTGTGGGGACGCCGTGCAGCGGTGGCAGCTCGGAGCCGTCGCGCACCGCTTGCGCCGCATGGCGAGCCTGCTCTCGCGCCCGCTCAGGAGTCACCGTGATGAACGCACCCACGGATGCATCGATCGCTTCGATGCGGTCGAGGTAGTGGTCGACGAGCTCGACGGGGGACACCTTCTTGGCCCGCACGGCCGACGCCTGCTCCAGAGCGGTCAAGTCGTGCAGCTGCGTCACCTGAGCAGGCTACCGGCAGGTGCGTGGGGCCCTGATGCAGAAGGTGGTAGCAGAAGGTGGTAGCAGAAGCCCGATGAAGGAGTTCGTGATGCGTAGCTGGATGCTCGGAATCGCCGTGGCTGCCGTGGCCGGCAGCCTCCTGCCGGCGAGCGCCGGGGGGCTCGGTGCACCGAACGCCGCCCGCTGCTCGGGTACGCCGATGCGCTTCGGCACGCCCGTCGTCTTGGGTGACCCCGATGTCCCCGCGCAAGGCTATGAGCCGAGCATCGAGCTCGACTCTGCCGGCACGGTTTTCATCACCGCACACAAGCTCGACATCGCCCAGGAAGAGGGTCGGCTGGCCTCCTGGCTGTGGCGCTCCAACGACGGCGGAAAGACGTTCGTCGACATGGCGGGGCTCAGTGGCCAGACCACCAACGCCTACGCCCTCGAGGGCGACTTCGCTGTCGACGGCAAGGACCGGCTCTACTTCGTCGACACCTGGGCGGCGGACAACCACCTCTACCGCTACGTCGACCACGGCAAGACGATGGACTTCTACCAGCCCGCACTCGGCAGCTACGAGGTCGACGACCGGCCATGGATGGCAGCCCACGGGGACGGCCGGGTCTATTACATGTCCAACACCGGCTACAAGCACGACGGCCGGCTGACGGTGCACCGCTCGACGGACGGCGGCAAGACCTTCTCGCCGATCGGCTTCACCTTCCCGCTGTCGGGCTGGGGCTTCATCGACGCCGACCCGAAGAGCAAGCACGTCTATGCGGTCGTCAACGACCTCTTCTACGGCACGGGCCCGCTGGGCGCCAACACCGGGATCTTCGCCTGGAGCTCGCCGGACGAGGGCCTGACCTGGACCAAGACCAAGATTGCTGGCGGCGACAGCATCGACTACCCCACCGTCGCCGTGTCGCCGAGAGACGGCACCGTCTACGCCTACTGGAACACCGGCAAGAAGTTGACGCTGGCCCAGTCGAAGGACCGTGGGAAGACCTGGAAGTCCTACGATGTGACGCCCTTCGCCGGCAAGTTCTCCAACTCCTGGCTGACCGTCGGCCCGACGGGTGATGTCGCCATGGTCTTCCGCGGTGAGGCCGAAGACGGTGACGCGGCGTACATCTACGCCATGTCGTGGCGGGAGAAGGGCACGTGCGCCGCAGCGCCGAGCACCTGCAAGGGCCCGGCGACCAGTTACGCGCGGGTCGACAATGACCCCGCGCCGACCCAGGAAGACTTCTTCCAGGTCGAGGTGGGCAAGGACAACGCCATGAACGTCGCGTACAAGAACGGCGAGAGCAACATCTTCTTCAACAAGCAGACCGCCGGACCGACGATGCGCGGTGCATCGTGGTGCGGTAAGGCGGGACGCCCGTAGGCTGCGCGGTGTGACCCCGGCTCGGCAGCGCTACGACCAGGAGTCGCTTCTGGCTGTCGCCGCACAGGTATTCACCGAGCGCGGGTATGACGGCACGAGCATGGAGGACCTCGCCAAGGTCACCGGTATCACCAAGTCGTCGATCTACCACCACGTCCAGAGCAAGGAAGAGCTGCTCGGCATCGGGTTGGACCGTGCGCTCGATGCGCTCTTCGCGGTGTTCGACGAGCCCGCGTCGATGGACGGCAAGGCCGTCGAGCGGCTGCGCCACGTCGTACGTCGTACCGTCGAGGTCTTGGTCGCGGAGCTGCCCTATGTCAGCCTCCTGCTTCGGGTCCGCGGCAACACCGCCACTGAGCAGCGCGCACTCGACCGCCGACGTACGTTCGACCGAGCGGTGCGCGCGCTGTTTGCCGAGGCCATCGCGGACGGCGACCTTCGCGCCGGCCTCGACCCGGCGCTCACCGAACGCTTGGTCTTCGGCATGATCAACTCGACGGTCGAGTGGTACCGACCAAGGTCCGAGATTACGGTCGACGACCTCGTCGGCGCCGTATTGGCGATCGTCGACGGGCTCCGCCGGTAGCCGCGC
>Ga0136633_1000969_pt1 | contig 21423 bp, 24 predicted proteins | sample AntDrymeUQ832206_2_FD_105494 | JGI IMG/M metagenome (GOLD analysis project Ga0136633, IMG submission 105494) | Polar desert sand microbial communities from Dry Valleys, Antarctica - metaG UQ83 (22.06) | ecosystem: Environmental > Terrestrial > Soil > Desert | place: Antarctica: Dry Valley...
TCTCCTCGCGCTGGTTCATCGTCAAGGACGGGCCTGCCATGCTGTTGCCTCCACCGGTCGGGGTGCTCGGTCGCAACGGGCATCATGCCCGCCACGCGTGCACCGACCGGTGGAACTCGCCGAGGCGCATCGCCGTCCAGGTCGGTCGCACCACGAAGGGCGGAAGGCCGGTGTGGCGAGAACGAATGCCTCTCTCAGACCTTCGCCGATCCGGCCAGTTCCGACACACCTACTTTATTGGATACCGCTAATGTATTTGCTTGATCCCGAAAACTGGCAACGGAGCGGGCGGGGCCGGTCTGTGGAGTTTTTCGCCACGAATGAAGATCTCCTCTGGTTACTCTCAACAGGGCTTGGCGATTACGGCAAGTATCGGATCGTCGGCTTCGACCTCGTTCGCAACAATGGTAAGTACAGGAAGAGGCCCTTCGATGCGCCGTTAGCGGACCTTCAGGAGGTCATCCTGTCGAGCGGTCAACGATGCCAGTTTTGGACGTATTCACCGGAGTTGTGTCCCGGATTTGACCCACATACAGTCCAGGACGTCGTGCGCGTCTGCTCGCTTAGCGGATTTCTCCTGGTGGAACACGGTTCACGAGACGAACAACGCAGGCTGCGGCCATCGGCAGTCGGATTGGTGAACGAGATTCGTCGCGTATCCGATGGAAAGAAGATCCGTCAGGACGACTACGAAGCTGAGTTTCGCGAACTACAGAAGGTGGTCCGATCCTCAGCCGTGGCCAGAACCGCTCCAATTAGTGGCGATGCCGTCGAAGTCACGTTGCCTGCGGTGTGGCTTCCTGGTGCCGCCCGGGCATGGCACGTGGGGTCGGAACAGTTCGTCGGAGTGCCGCTCCCGTGAGGGCCAGTGACGGCCCCCATAGCCCTACGGCCTGCCGATTGTCGGTCTTGGTTGCACAATTGAGTGCTCTTCGGGTACTGGACGGGTATCGACAGGGCCGGCCAGCACCGCGTTGGGTACCCGTTACCGACGGGCGGGAACGCTGTGATGGCGACCATCAAATCGGAGCAGCAACTCCACGACGTGCTCCAACAGCGGCGACCGCGAGCCGTAATCACGTCGGGCTCCTTTGAAGTGAGCATAGCGAGGAGCAGTCGCCAGGCTCGAGCACGTATCGTCCTTGGTGGCGTCGCTGTGCTGAAGCTGTCTGGTGAATCCGACCTGACCGTCACTGACCGCGCAGTTCTTTGCTTTCAGGGGGACTGCACAGTTGAGTGCTCGAACGAAAAACGACCGTTGTGGCGCACGACGGTGGCACTGCAAGCGGAGAATCGTCCGTCCACGTCCTCGCGGGCGGAGTTGTGAACGCAGCGGAGCAAGCCGCCGTATTCGTCACGGAACAGCGACGATCTACGGCGCTGACCATGTGAGGGTTGTATTGCTGTCGGAGTCCGCCGACATCGCCTTAGACGACGGTTGCGTGCTGGACGTCATTCCAGCGGCCGACCGTACTGCCGTGCGCGATCAACTCCCCTGCTAGTGAGGGCGATCTCTCGTCGCAGGCGTCGGTCGTTGCTGACGACCAGATCTGCGCCGTGCGTAAGCGCCGTCGCGGCGACGTGGCGGTCCTTGGGGTTCACGGTCGCCACTGCGGCGGCGCTGACGTCGCCCTCGGGGTGGGTGTGAATTGCCAGAGCGGCCGCAACCTGGGCGACACGGCCCCGCATGGCTACCGGGTCGAGGTGGGTGAAGCCGTCGACGAGGTTGCGTTCGGTCTCCCCGAGGATTGTCGCCGTGACCACCGGACGGTAGAGGTCCGCGTCGAACGCCGAGAGCAGCAGGTCGCACGACAGGATCGGCACGAGCACGTCGGCGTCCAGCACCGCCACCAAGGTGGACATGCTGGTCAGTCGTAGAGCCCGAGCTCTTCGGCATCCCGGGACATCTGATCGAGCACGGCTCGGCGACGGGCGACCATGTCCTCCCGGTACGCGAGCAGATCAGCGAGGTTGACGCGACGGTGCGACCCGACCTTGCGCGACGGCAGGACACCGTCATCGATCAGCTTCACCACCGTCGGCCTGGACACGTTCAAGACAGTCGCAGCCTGCTGGGTGGACACCTCCCGTGGTGTGCGGACCACTGTCGCGGTGTCACCCTCGGCCACCGCCTCGAGCATCTCGATCAGCCCGTCGACGGCCGTCTTGGGGATCTGCACCGTCGCACCGTTCGGGAGGGTGAACCGTCTCGGGCGCCGGCGCAGGAGCACGAGAGCGTCCGACGCCAGCTCCCGGTCTTCGAGTCGCTTCGTCATGCCCGCCACCTTACCATCAAACGAAGCAAACGAAAGTACCATTGGTTGAGTCAGACGTTGAGCTCGTCGAGGAGGTCGGCGTCGAGCCTCGGAGGGGGGAACGACCGGCGCGGTACCGGGTGGGGCCAGTGCTGGCCGTCGTTGTAGCGAGCGGCCATCGCCAGGACCCAGCGCCGTACCGCGATCTGTGCCTCCACACTGGCGGGTCCGGTGGCGTGGTCGAGGAACCGGGCGAGGCTGCTGCGAAGCGGATCGGGGTCATCCCACCTCGGCTCAACCGGATCGTGCCCGTCGGTGCTGGGGGTGTGCCAGCGGAGGGCCTCCTCGATGGCGTCCCACACGGTGATGTCCGGCCGTATGCCGCGACGGAAGTGGTCGACGGCGGCCACGAGGTCGAGTAGCCAGGTGCCGCCCGCATCGAGCGGCTCGACTTCGTGATCGTCTGGGATGAGTTGGCGGGTGGTCATGGGTGGACGGGCTCCAGGTGGGCGGGCTCGATCCCGGTCAGGGTGTCGAGCAGTCGTGTGGGGTCGAGCTCGACGGAGGGGCCCGGCGGTGGCAGCACGGCGAGAAGCGCGGCAGCGGCCGGGTCGGCGCCGAGCGCAGCGCTGATCGGCGCGATGGCGGGCGAGGGGGCAGGGTTGCGCCAGGTGGTGATGGACTCGTGGTCGATGCCGGCCCCGGTGGCGATGGTGAGTGCGGTGTCGGTGTCGTGGTCGCAGCGGGCGTCCAGGGTGTCGAGCACAAGCTCGGGTTGGGTCCCGGCGTCGACGAGAACGGTGGCGGTCTGGGCAGGGGAGAGCCCGTAGGACTCGGATGCGGCGGCGAGCTGGTCGCCGGTGGCGCCGTGGCGGGCGGCCAGGCCGAGACCGGTGGCCGGGTCGTCGATCCCCGCCGCAATCCCGGCGGCGAACGCGTCGAGGGTGGGAGCGTGGGCCACGAGGTGGCCGGCGACGATGTTGGGGCCGTGTCCGGCGGCGGCCATCGTCCCGGCGGCGAGCTCCCATAGGTGTGGGTCCTCGGGCAGGGCACGCAGGATGTCCCGGGGTCGGGTGGCCATGATCTCCGTCGCCGTGCAGCCGGCGTCGCGCATCTCCGCCGCGGTGGCCCCGAGCGCAGCGGCGGCGTCGGTGGCGGGCAGGTCCCAGTGCTGGTGCAGCACCCGGATGGCGTCGGGCATTGGGACCCCGACACTGGGGAGCAGTCCGGCCACGCTTTCGGCGTCGAGGCGCTCGGCGTGCAGCACGGCGACGGTCGCAGCGGGGGTGAGCCCGGCCGCGCCCAACAGCTCGACCAGTTCGCCGGGCTGGGCGGTGTCGAGGCGTTGGCGGTCGGGCTCGTCGAGGCGCTGACCGACCAAGGCTGCCAGCTCACGGCGGCTGTAGTCGCCGCTGGCGGCGAACGCGGCGACGGTGGTGTCGAGCCGGGCGGGGTCGGCGACGGCGAGGGTCCGCACCGCTCGGTGGCCGGCGAGCTCGGCGGCGTCGCGCGCTTCCTCGACGGTGCGGGTCGACGGCAGCCGCTCCATGACCCCGGTCGGCCCTTGGTGGACAGCCGGCATCCACCGACCGCCGGGTCCAGGGATTGCGTACAGGGTGACCTGGTCACTGAGATGGCGCAGCTCCGCCGAGCTACGGCCGTGACCGGGCATCGGCTCCCACCCGCCGGCCACCCCGCCCGGCGACGGGCTCGTCACGTCGACCGGGCCCATGAGCGCGGGGTAGCGGGACCGGACCGCCGAGACGGCGTCGGCCCGGGCCTGGTCGAGGTTGGGGGCGGTGCCGGTTGCGAGCAGCCCGTTCCCGGTCCGAGCTGCGACGTCTTCGAGCCGCCACCCCGACAGGTCACCTCTTTCGACGGCGGCGAGGTAGGCCGTGGTTGCTCGGACATGCCGGCGCTTGTGCGGGAGCCAGGTGCCGGTGAGGAACTCGCCGACGTGCGCCGGCCCGCCGCGGGCAGGGGCAGTCCCAGCGTGCTCGCGGTCGATGCGGGCGGCGACGAGCTCAGCGTCGTGTCGGTCATGGCCGACGGGGTGCCAGCGTCGTCGTTCCTTGCCTGTGAGGGGGTCGAGACCGTCGTAGGCGACGACATAGAAGCGGTCCTTGCGTTGGACGATGTAGGTCATGTCCACTGGCACCGACGACTTCGGAACCAACCCGAAGAGCCTTCTCCAGCCCGTCGTGGCGTTGAGGCTCAGAACGGGTCGTTCGGGTCGCTGGTTCGGGGCGATGGCGCAGGGCGTCGTCGCCCCGTCTTCGGGATGTCGAAGCCGAGGGTTGCGTAGGCGGGGAGGCGCTTGGTGTGCATGCGGTCGAGGACGGGGATCCGGGTATCGACGTAGTCGTGGAGCTCGACGTGGTGTTTGCCCTCGTGGGTTCGCAGCAGTCGGCCGACGTATTGGACGACTCGGCCCTTGAAGGCGAGGGGGAAGGCGAGGTACAGGGTGTCGAGCTCGGGCCAGTCGAAGCCTTCTCCGAGGTAGGAGCCGGTCGCGACGAGCACGATCCCAACATGGGGAGGTCGGTTGGTGATGGCGTCGCTGACGGCGGCCCGGGCCTTCTTGCCGAGACCGCCCTTGAGGACAAGTGCGGCGACGCCGAGAACGGCGAGTCCGTCGACGATCGCTTCGATGTGGTCTGTTCGTTGCGTGAGAACAAGGCACGTCCGCCCGCTCGATGTGGCCGCGTGCACATCCGCGCAGATCTGCGCGGTGCGCCGCTCGTCAGCGACGAGCGCGGCGAACACGGACTGGATGTGGGCGGCGTCGTCCTCGGTGACCTCGGTGCGGGTCTGGTGCACGACGAGCTCCCGGCGGACGACCTCCGCGCCGGCGACCGTGCCGGGCTTGATCTCGTGGCGGGTCGGTCCGCAGTGGAACCCGATGATCGCCTCGAGCTTGTCCCGGCGGTACGGCGTCGCGGTCAGGCCAAGCCACCGACGCGACCGGGCCCGCTGCACGCACGCCGCGAACGACACCGCGGGAAGGTGGTGGCACTCGTCGACCACGACGAGCCCGTAACGCTCGAAGATCGTCGCGTCGTCGCGACGGGCCAAGCTCTGGAGCATGGCCACATCGACCACACCGGTCGGCTTGTCCTTGCCGCCGCCGATTTGACCGATCTCGTTCGGCCCGAGACCGAGGTGCTCGGCCAGGCGACCCCGCCACTGGTCGACGAGCTCTTTGCGGTCGACGACCACGAGGGTCGGGGTGTGGTGATGAGCGATGACAGCGCAGGCCATCACGGTCTTGCCGGCGCCAGGCGGGGCGACGAGCACGCCTCGGTCGTGACCGACCAGCTCATCGACGGCCGCGGCCTGTTGCGGTCGCAGCGAGCCGGCGAAGGTGAGATCGATCGACGGTGGATCAGCACGATCGTCCGCGAGCGCAAGTCGGCTGTCCAGGCTGGCGGCGAGCTCGGTCACGCGTTCGGTGAGCCCGCGGGGAAGGTGAAGCCACTCGAGGTCCTCGCCGTAGCAGGAGATGAATCGCGGGGTATCCCACGTCGAGAAGCGCATCCGCTGCTTCTCGTAGAACTCGGGGTTGGCGATCGACGCGAGGTGCTTGAACGCTGCCACCACGGCGGACGGAAGCCCGGAGCGCTCGATTGACAGCATCGCCCCGAGCCGCGCCTTGATCACCTCGGGAGGCGGCGGACCTCCCTGTCGAGCGAGCTCCGCCAGGCTCAGGGTCGGGCCGGCGTCGACCGGTCGAAGCGTCGCGGCGAGCTCGGTCACCGCGGCCGGCGACATCCTGGCGATCGACGACAGGAACGCCCACTGGTCCGGCCACGGCTCCAACGAGGTGGGATCGAGGAACACCGTCGTGCCCCAGGCCACGCACTCGCCCTGGAGCGGCAGGGCGATCAGGTTGCCGAACCCGGCCTTGGGCAGGAAATCCTGCGACGGGAAGAACCGGTCGTAGCTGGACAGGTCGAGCTCGGCCCGAGCCGCCATCGCCTGACGCAGCAGCGCCGCGCCCATCGCCCGCGCCTGGGTGGCCGGGACCGCGCCGTCGAAGAACACCCAGACGTGGCCGCCGTTGCCGGACCGGGAACGCTCGAGCGCAGCGGGCACGCCGTTGGCATGGCAGGCGTCAAGGTACGCGAGGGCGTCGAGGGCCCAGGTGCCCTTGTCGAAGTCGGATGCGAGCAACGTGCAGGTGTCGCCGCGCAGCAGCGGGTAGATGCCGACGGTCGCACCGCCGCGAAGGTGCGAGGCGAAGACTTCCGCGATTAGTGGCAGGTAGTCCCGTGAGGTCCGTTGCCGGGACCATCCGCCCTTCGTTGCCGGAGACCAACCCGACTTGCCTGTGGAGGTGTTCTCCCACCGGGTTGCGTAGACGTCCGACCGCGCCCCGAACAGCGACGCGTACAAGGCGAGCTTGGCGGCGTTCGGTGCCGTGTTGTCGATCGACGGCGACGCCCGAACCTCGGGCAGCAGCATCGGCGACCACGCGCTGGCGTGCCCGTCCGCCTCCCGCTGGTCGAGCCCGAGCAGGGAACGCAGTCGGGCGTTCTCGGCCTGTAGCCGATCTACCTCGGCCATGAGGTCGGCGCGGTCAGCGGCGTCTTCGTCCACGGTGCCATCTTCGGCGCTGAGGAGTGTCGGATGCCGCACCTCTGGTCGGCGCGGCCGGCGTTCTCGAGGATCCCGAAGAACTCGTCTTCGTCCGCGGGTGTGAGGTCATCGATCGCGAACTGAGAGGTCGTCATCGACACGATGGTCGCCAGTGCCTGGCTCGGGCTGAGGGGCTCCCCGCCAACGGAGCGGTGGCAGCCTCTGCTCGCGCAGGCGGCCTGGATCCTCCCATTCACCGTGCTGCAACCCGATGAGCTGGATCGATCGACTCCTTCCACGGTGCTCTCGCCAGAATAGATCAGTCCTACAAAAGCCTCATCGCCGAGGTGAGGATTCCTGTTTGATGAGGTATAGTGTCGGTCATGGTTGTGACGACGCCGGCCACCGAACGGGTAGCGCAAGCGATTCGGGCCGTTCTGCCGACAGGAACGCCGATCGACCTCGCCGTCCTACATGACGATCTGGTCAGGGTTGACGTAGGTGCCGGGCGTTTCACGGCCGGGTGGATCGGCGAGGGTTGGCTACGCGACGCGCGAGATGCCCTCGCCAGCGAAGGGCGGAGGCCTGAGGTCCTCGTCGCCCGGCGGATGTCGCCGGGCGCTCGTTCGGTTGCGGCTGATGCCCGCGTCGGGTGGGTCGACGAATCGGGAGCGGCCGAGATCGCTATGCCCGGTCTGCTCATCTCGCGGACCGGCCGCAAGGATCCGAAGGTCCCTCGGCCGCCCCGCTGGACCCCGTCAGTCATCGGCACCGCCGAGGCGCTGATTCTCGGGACCCGGCCGACGGTCGCCGAGGTCGAGCGGCGCACCGGTCTTTCGGTGGGTTCGGCAACGAATGCCCTCGCTGCGCTCACGACACTCGGGCTTCTCCAGTCCGACGCGGCCAGAGGCCGGGAGTCAGCTCGCGAGGTCACAGACCGGAGTCGCCTCCTCGACGCCTACGCCGAGGCAGCCGTCGCCCGGACGCCCGCGCTGTCGCTCCGCGTCGGCACCGCGGGCCGGGATCTCATCGACGAACTGACGAGCCTCGGCAAGGGCTGGGATGCCGAGGGCGTGGCTTGGGCCGCCACCGGAGCGGCGGCTGCTTCGGTGCTCGGCCCGTACCTCTCCGAGGTGGGCGGGCTCGATGTCTTCGTTGATGCTCCGACCCCCGCGACCCTCGACTCGCTCGCCGAACGGTCCGGCCTGCGGCCGATAGAGGGCGGTCGCGTTCTGCTGCGCCCCTTCCCGACACCGGTCACCAGGCGTCTCTGTGGGACGGAGTCGGGCCTGCGGGTGGCGCCGTGGCCGAGGGTGTATGCCGATCTCCGAATCACCGGCGTTCGGGGCGAAGAGGCGGCGGAGCATCTCCGGGAGGTGGTGGAACGTGGCTGACGCCGAACGATCCCGGGCTGCGCGGGTGGCCTCCGAGCGAGCCCTCGTGCGGGTCGTGCATCACTACGGCGCTCGCCCCGAGTTCGTGGTGCTCGGCGGCCTCGTCCCCGAGCTGCTTTGCGCGGAAAGCGGCTGGCGACATGCCGGCACCACCGATGTCGACGTCCAGGTCGACCTCGAAGTTGCCTGCGGCGCGGTCAACACCGCCCGCCTCGAGAACGCGCTCCGCAACGCAGAGTTCGAGCCTGACACCGAGCGGGTCTGGCGCTGGGTAGCCGATGGCACCAGCGTGAAGACGGTCGTCAAGTTCGAGCTGCTGGCCGACCTCGATACCGAGCCGAACGAGGCCACGGTGCGTTTCGATGCTTGTGACAACCTCGGCGCCGTCAACCTCCGCGGCACCGGCTTCGCTTCACGGGACCCGGTCGTGCAGCAGCTGACCGCGAAGATCGGCGGCGACCTGCTCACCGTGGAGGTGAACGTCAGCGGTCTGGCCGGGTTCCTCCTCGCCAAGTCGGCAGCGGCTCGCAGCCGTCGCCTGCCGAAGGACTGGTATGACGTCGCCTTCGTGCTGCTCCACAACGATCTCGGCGGCGCCGCATCTGCCGCGGACGCCGTGCGAGCCCGGTTCGAGCCCGACCTCGTCGGCGCGGTGCGAACAGCACTCGACGACCTCCTCGCCAACTTCACCAACCCGGGCGATCAGGGTCCCGTCGCCTACGCCGAGCAGATGCTGACCGACCACCCCGAGCTCGACGCTGTCACGGTGGCCGCCGACGCGGTGCTCGCCGTCGAGGCCTTCCACAGCGGACTGTTCGGTCCGGCCTGAGCCGCTGTCACGCGGGGCCATCCGGCAAGCCCAGACGTCGTCTCATCAGTCGTAGGCCCGAGCCCTTCGGCGTCGCGGGACATCTGATCGAGCACGGCGCGGCGGCGGACGACCACTTCGTTGCGGTAGGCAAGCACATCAGCAAGCATGATGCGGCGGTGAGATCCGACCTTGCGCGACGGCAGGACACCATCGTCGATCAGCCTCACCACCGTCGGGCGGGACACGTTCAACACGGTCGCGGCCCGCTGGGTGGATACCTCCCGTGGTGTGCGGACCACGGTCACGCGGTCGCCCTCGGCGATCGCCTCGAGGATCTCGATGAGCCCGGCGACTGCGGTCTTGGGGAACTGTACGGTCGCACCGTTCGGGAGGATGAATCGCCTCGGCCGGCGGCGCAGCGCCGCGAGCGCGTCGGACGCCAGCGCCCGGTCTTCGAGTCGGCTGGTCATGCCCCCACGTTTGCATCAACCGATGGACTCGTCGAACGATGTCGCGGCGAGCAAGCCTCGCGCCGGCGCAGTCGCCACGGGCACCTCGCGGCGGCTCGCCACGCACTATCTGCCTCGATGCCACTCTCCGTGGCTTGAGTCGCGTCATCCGGGCCGGGGTCGCGTCTAACGAGTCGTCTAACGAACACGCCGATACAGGACCCGCCCCGCTGCACTACCTGGACGGGCTATCACGAGAACTCCCTGCTCAGGGGCAGTGGACGCCCCTGGACGACACCTGCTGGACGGGCCAGGAATGACTCATAACCCGAAGGTCGCGGGTTCAAATCCCGCCCCCGCCACCACATAGCTGCAGCCGAACGTCCAGGGTCGGAGGGTCTCCGACGGGATCAAGGTTCAGCACGAGATCGAGGGTCCGGTACAGCCGGGCCCTCGTTTCGCGCTCGGCCTCGTGGAGGACCTGGGCGAGGTCGCCAGCGTGGTCGAGAGCCAGGTTGATGTCGTCGGTGCAGAGCGGCCGGCTCGGCTGGTGCTGGCGATCCCAGGCGGCGATCGTGGCGAGCGCCGCGGCCATGTCCCGCTGGATCTGCCTGGTCGTGGCAGTGGCGAGGTCGGGGTCCATGCCGGCGCGGATGGCGGCCAGGACGCGGTCCAGCTCGACGGGAAGAGAGCGCAGTGCCCGCCGGTCGGCTTGGATCTCGGCGGGCTCGGGCTGCACGTCGGCCTCGGCGGCGAGGACAGCGGCGACGGTCTCGCTGCGGTGCTCGGGGTCGGTGAGCTGGCCGAGCCAGGAGTCGACGGCGGCGAGGATGCGCTCCTCCCGGATCGCTGTGGTCCGAGGGTGACCGGTGTCCGCGTAGTCGGGCCGTTGGCTGTTGCACCGGTAGTACGGCTTGCCCTTGAGGGTGGCGCCGTGCATCGAGCGCCCGCAGGCGGCGCACCGGATCAGCCCGGACAACAGGTACACGCCGGGCGCAGCCCGCGGGCGGCGCCGCTGTGGTCCACGGGTGTTCGTGATGCGGGCGTTGACCCGCTCCCACAGGTCCGGCTCGACCAATGCCGGCCACGCGGGTTCATCGGAGGTGACCCACTCGCCGACGGGCTGCCAGCGCTGCCGGCTGGTGGTGCCCGCCGCGGGATCGGTGGGGTCCAGCAGCTCGTCACGGCGCCGCTGCCGGCCCACGACCTGATGGCCGAGGTAGCGCGGGTTGGTCAGGATCGCCCTCACCGCGGAGCCGCCCCACACCCCGGCCGAACGGGGATGCCGTGTCGGGCCGACCTCACCCGGACTCGGGAGTCCGCCGCGCTCGAGGACGTTGGCGATCGTCCGGTAGCCGAGGCCCTGGTCGAACATCTCGAAGATGCGACCCACGACTGGCGCCGTGTCCGGGTCGGGCTCGAGGACCCGGAGCTTGATCCCCGCAGCGGCCTTCTGGCGCTGCGGGTGCGCGATCGGGGTGTCGACGAGCCGGTAGCCGTAGTTCGGTCGTCCACCGAGCCACGGGCCTGCGGCGCCGTGGGCGAGCACGGCGTTGTGGGTTCGGATCTGGAGCCGGCGCCGCTCGGCCTTGGACAGCCCACCGAAAAGACTCATGAGCATCTCGTGGCCTTCGCTGTCGGGATCGACGCGCCCGCCCAGCTCCGGCACCCACAGGTCGATCCCGTAGTGGGTGAGCTGAGGGAACACGAGCTGGAACTGGCCGCCCGAGAACGCCCGCTGCGGTTCGGCGATCACCAACGCCGCCAGCCCCTCCCCGGATCGGCGGCATCAGCCAGCAGCCGGGATGCTTCCGGCCGGCGGGCCCACGGCCGCTCTCTGGTGACGTCGATGTCGTGGTAGGTGGCGACGATTGCGCCGCCGGCCGGGGTCACGAGTCGGCTCGCGGTGTCGAGCTGCCAGCGCTTCGAGTCGTCAGGCGACTGCTGATCGTCGGTGCTCGTCCGGATGTACGCGGCGCACGCCAGCGCGGGCGGTCGGGTGCTCATGGGTCCATTCTCTCCGCTCGACTACAACGGTTGCCCCGAGATCATGCGCTGCCAGGTACGTCCGGATGATCTCCCCCAAGATCCCGGCCGCCGCTGCGGGTATCGCCGCCGGCGCGGGGCCCTCGACCCGCACCGCCGACAGGCTCCCATCGAGCTTCGTCTCCGTCCTCGTCGCCACGACCCATGACCACGCACCTGGCCCGAGGTCGTTACGGGACGCCGACGCGGCCGTGTCGCCGTCTGCCGTCGGAGGCGCGCCTGGCCGGTGCTCCAGTCGAGCCGACCGGGACCAGCCAGGATTTCGTACACAGATAGTCACCAAAGGTGTGCACCGACTTCCGGGCTCCACGAGCGGGACCTCGAGCACCGTCGCCGAGGACGTTGGCCGCCTCGCCGAGCGGGGCTCGAAGCGTCATCCGCGGCGGCCGGCTTCTTGCGATCGAGCCGAGTGGGTCCGGGGCGGGCGATGTCGGGGTCCGCGGAGCCGGTCATCGAACACGACCGGTGGGGGCGCTCACGAGCGCAGCTCGGCAACCCCGTCGAGCGTCGAGCGTCGAGCGGCCCAGGCCGACACCGCATTCGACCGGCCGCTGAGGCCATCGGGCGTTCGCTCGGGAGCAAGTGCGGGAGCAACTCCGGGAGTGGGCTGCCGTACAAGCCGCCGCCGATACGGCCCGGCCCCGCGTCGCCTCACGGCCTCGGAGGTGGCCGGACGGGACCGAGCCGGTCGCCGGCCAACCCGGGTGCCAGGTCGGAGCCACGTACCGTGGGGTGATGGGGCGCGATCCGGGACCGTGGGCGCATGGCGAGTGAGGCCTACCTGACCGCAGAGGCGCGCGCCCGGGTGGAGATCGACCGCCAGCTCGGCGCCTGCGGGTGGCTCGTGCAGGACCGCAGCGACATGAACCTCTACGCCGGCCAGGGCGTCGCCGTGCGCGAGTTCATCATGGCCACCGGCCACGGCCGGGCCGACTACCTGCTGTTTGTCGACGGCAAGGCGGTGGGTGCGGTCGAGGCGAAGCCGTCGGGCACGCCGCTGGCCGGGGTGGAGCCGCAGTCGGCCAAGTACGCGGCCGGGCTCCCCAAGGACCTCACTGCCCTGGTGGCGCCGCTCCCGTTCCTCTACGAGTCGACCGGCGACGAGACGATGTTCACCGACGGGTTCGACCCTGAGCCCCGCTCCCGGCCCGTGGCGACCTTCCATCGGCCCGAGTCGCTCGCTCGGTGGCTGCGTCACTGGCAGGACGACGCCGACGGCGGATCGCTGCGGGCCCGGCTCGAACGGCTCGGTCCAGTCGGCCCCGAGGGCTTGCGGCGGATCCAGGTGGACGCGATCAACCGGGTCGAGGGCTCGATGGTCCACAACCACCCGCGGGCGCTCGCCCAGATGGCGACCGGCTCGGGCAAAACGTTCATGGCCGCCAACCTCGCCTACCGGCTGGTGCTGACCGCTGGCGCGGAGCGGGTGCTGTTCCTGGTCGACCGGGCCAACCTCGGCCGCCAGACCCTGCGCGAGTTCCAGCAGTTCGCCACGCCCGGCGACGGCCGCAAGTTCACCGACCTCTACAACGTCCAGCTGCTGACCCGTTCGGCGAAGTCACGCTTCTTCGTTCGTTCCGGCGGCTGGTTCGAGCATCGCGCCGCCGATCTGGCCGTGGGTAGACCTGATCGGCGGCGGTCACCGCCCAAGCGTTCGCGCCGCTGTCGGGACGCGCAGATGCCGCCCGGGAGTCCCAGGCGGCAGCAGCATCGGAGCTGTCCGTGCTACTCAAGGACTGGTGGGGAGCCGTTGGGCTGGCTCCGGTGATCGGGTCCGGGCCGCTGCGGGACCTGCTCGGCCTCACCCTCCTGCCAGCGGCGGGCTGGGCCATGGCCGTCCCCCTGGCTACCGTGCCGGTGCTCGCCACACAGGGCGTGCGCATCTGGCGAGACCGAGGTTCGATGCATCGAGCTGACACAACTGACATGACGGCGGCCGCGAAGTGAGCGTCGCCGTCCCTCTGCTGCTCATCGTGGTGATGGTCGCGTTCAACGCCCTCTACGTTGCCGCCGAGTTCGCGACCGTCGGATCCCGACGATCCCGGGTCCAGGAGGCCGCCGAGGGAGGCAGCCGGCCCTCGTCGCGACTGCTGGCGATCATGGCCGACCCCACCCGGCTCGACTCCTACGTAGCGGCGTGCCAGATCGGCATCACCCTCAGCAGCCTGGTCGCCGGCGCCTACGGGCAGGCCCAGCTCACCCCCCTGCTCGAGCCCGCGCTGGGCAACGTCGGCGGCCGCGGCGTCGCCGTGCTCCTCGTGCTCGTCGCCATCACCGCGACACAGGTCGTGCTCGGCGAGCTGCTGCCCAAGACCGTCGCATTGCGCTACCCCGAGCGCCTTGCCATGGCCACCCTCGTGCCGATGCGGATCAGCCAGTGGGTGTTCCGACCGCTGGTCACGGTGTTCAACGGCTCTGCGTTCAAGCTCATGAAGCTGTGGAACCTCCAGGTCGACCACAGCCACGCGCATGTCCACTCGCCCGAGGAGCTGGCCGGCCTCTACCGCGCCAGCGCGGCAGGCGGGCTCATCGACGGGTCCGAGCGCGACATGCTGGCCGGGATCCTCAACGTCGAGGCCCGGCTCGTGCGCGAGATCATGACCCCCCGCACGCGGCTCGTCACGGTCCCTGGGTCCATGACGGTGGCTGATGCGCTGGCCGGGCTCTCTGGGGGGGCCGCACACCCGGTTCCCCGTGATGGTCGATGACGACGTCGTCGGTGTCGTCCATCTCCGCGATCTCTATCTCCATGCCCGAACGCATCCAGCGGCGCCCGTCGAGGAGGCGGCCCGACCGGTGGTGGCGGTCGGCGAGGTCGTGCGCGTCCCGGTGCTGTGGCGGACGCTTCGCGACGAGGCACAGCACTGTGCGCTGGTCGTGTCGAGTACGGCGATGTGGCCGGCCTGGTCACGCTCGAGGACGCCATCGAGGAGATCTTCGGTGAGGTCCACGACGAGTTCGACCTCGAGGACGAACCGATCACGCAAGCCGACGGGCGTGTGTCGCTGCGCGGTGACGTCCTGCTGTCCCAGCTCGCCGACCGCTTCGGGCTGCGCGTCGATGCTCTGGGCGTCGACACCGTCGGTGGTCTGGTCTGGCACCGCCTCGGCCGCACCCCGGCTCCGGGCGACGTGGTCGCCATGACCGACGACGGCCCGGAGCTGCGCGTCGACGCCATGGATCGGCGCAGCGTGACCCGAGCGAGCTTCCCCGACCCCGCGGCAGCGCCCGGGAGCCTGGAGGGCGACGCATGATCGCCGACGTCGTCGTCCCCGTCGTCGTCATCGTCGTCCTGGTGCTCGTCAACGGCGTGTTCGTCGCCGCCGAGTTCTCCCTCGTCGCGGCCCGACCGAGCCGCCTCGACACCCTCGCCGAGAGCGGCAATCGGTCTGCCCGGTGGCTGTCATCGCTCATCCACCGCCCGGCTGGCAAGGACGCCTACATCGCCGTCGCCCAGCTCGGCATCACCCTCGCCAGCATCGGACTCGGCATGTAGGGCGAACCTGCGGTGGCCGGCTGGCTGTACGGGCCGTTCGAGGACTGGGGCCTCTCCACCACCGCTGCCCACACCATCGGCTTCGTCATCGCCCTCAGCGGCATCACCTTCATGCACGTCGTGTTCGGCGAGATGATCCCCAAGGCCCTCGCCCTCCAGGCACCCGAGCAGGTGACCGTCCGGGTCAACCCCGTCATGCGCACGTTCTCGGTCCTGTTCCGGCCGATGGTCGCCGTGCTCAATTCCGTCGCCTTCGGGCTCATGCGCCTGCTGCGCATCCCCGAACCCGACCAGAGCACCTCGCTGTACACCAGCACCGAGCTGGCCATCGTCACCGACGAAGCCGCCGAGAGCGGGGCCCTCGGTGCCATGCAGCGCAACCTCATCCGCAACGTGTTCGACCTCGACGAGCGGACCGCCGAGGAGCTGATGACCTCGCGGAGCAGCATCGAAGCCGTCGGCCTGGCCGCCCCACCGAGGGACATCGCTGGTCGCATCGAGGCGTCGCCACGGAGCCGCTACCCCGTCGTCGACGGTGACCTCGACCACGTCGTCGGGATGCTCCACATCAAGGACTTCGTCCGCGCCGAGCAGCGCGGCACCTCGCTCGACCTGCGGGATCTCGTCCGTCCGCTGCCGAGCGTCGCCGCCACCGCGACCGCGGAGCAGGTCCTCGACCGGTTCCGCCGCGACCGCACCCACGCCTGCCTCGTGGTCGACGAGTTCGGCGGCACGCTCGGCCTGGTCACCATGGACGACGTCATCGCCGAGGTCATGGACGACGAAGTCGCCGAAGACGACCCCTCGGTCATCTGCCACGGAGACGGATCGCTCAGCGTGCACGGCGAGGTCACCCTCGCCGAGCTGCGCGACGACCACGGCATCGACCTCGTCCAACCAGACATCACCACCATCGCGGGTCTGGTCCTGGCCCACCACGGCACCGTGCCCGGGCCCGGGACGACCGTCGCGATCCCAGGCCACGACGTGCTCATCGAGCACACCAACGGCCGCAAGATCACCCGTGTGCGGCTCACGCCGACGCCTGCCGTAGTCGACGAGGTGACCCCCCGAGGAAGCGGCTGACCGTCACGCGTCGCGGAGGGCCTCGAGTGCGTCGGGACGGGACGACGCGGAACTCCTCGGCCATCGCCAGGCCGTGTCGAGCACCGGTCGCCTCGGCCGAGCGCCGCAGCGCAGTGTCGAACAGCGGCCGGAGGTCGCCGTCCTGGGCCGCGTCGAGGGCGGCCACGCCGTAGCCACCGGTCTCGGCCTGGAGCCGGAGCTGGTGAACGATGTTGCGGAGCATGAGGTCGTGGCAGAGGGCGGCCTCGACCTTGCGGTCGATGGTCGTCGAGATGTCGACGACCTCGGTGACGTCGGCGACCTGGCGTCCGAAGTACCACCGCTCGTACACGCCGTGGGGACGTAGCCCCTCGTCCAGGTGCTCCGGGTGGTGCTTGTCGAACATCGACGTCCAGTACGCCTCATCGACTGCGGCCGCCACCACCTTGTGGTCGAGGTTGTCCTCGTGGAGCCGGCTGTCCGGATCGAACGAGGCCATGGCGAAGGGTCGCACACGGCGGACGTGGTAGATGATGCGCTCGCGGATGGCCACGGTGCTCTCATCGCTGAGCCGGTCGGTCAGCCACCCGAGGTCGACGACCTCTTCCACCCCGAGCACCTCGCAGGCGGCGCGGAACTGCTCGGCGTTGCACCGGCGGGTGGTGGCCTCGTCGACCCCGGCCGAGTCGAGTGAATCGTCGGTCACCCGGACCACGGTGACCGCCACCCCAAGATCTGCCCAGCGCGCGACGGTGCCGCCGCAGAAGAGGGTGACATCGTCTGCATGGGCGACAACGACGATGACTCGCCGTCCCCTGCCGAGACGTGGAGCTGCTGGAGCTGGCGACTGAATGATCAAAGGGTATTGACGAACTGCGGACAACGGGCGGACCGTCACCATCGTCCTCAGCGGGTTCATCGGCGCGCGTACGCTCGACCGGGAACCGATGGCGGCAGCCGCGACCGTAGCCACGCAACCGGTTCACCCTCGATGACGCGGAGGACGGCTGATGGAGCTGGCGATCAACGGCGGGACACCGGTGCGGGAGCATCCCTTCCCAGCCTGGCCCGATCACGGTGCCGACGAGCGTGAGGCCCTGCTCGGGGTCCTCGACAGTGGCGACTGGTGGGCGACTGACGGCACCGTGGTGCGCGCGCTCGAGCAGGTGTTCGGCGCGGCGCATGGCGTCGAGCGAGCCGTCGCCGTGACCAACGGCACGCACGCAGTCGAGCTGGCGCTCCAGGCGCTCGGCATCGGGGACGGCGACGAGGTGATCGTTCCCGACTTCACCTTCCTCGCCACCGTGAGCGCGGTGCTCTACATCAACGCCGTCCCGGTCATCGTCGACGTCGACCCATGCACGTTCAACATCGATCCCGATGCCGTCGAGGCCGCGGTGACCAGCCGGACTCGAGCCGTCATCGCCGTCCACGTCGCCGGCCAGCCCGCCGACATGGATCGCCTGACCGAGATCTGCCGGCGTCACGACCTCGCCCTCGTCGAGGACGGCGCCCACGCCCACGGCTCCTCGTGGAAGGGTCAGCCGGTCGGATCGATCGGCGACGCCGGCACGTTCTCGTCCAGCACTCCAAGCTGATGACCGGCGGCGAGGGGGGAGCCATCGTCTCCCGGCGCGAGGACGTGACCGCGCAGGCGACCTCGTTCTCCGACTGCGGTCGCCGTCCGGGAAAGTGGTTCTACGACCACTTCGTCCTCGGTGGGAACTACCGCATGACCGAGTGGCAGGCCGCGGTGCTCCTGCCCCAAGCACGCCGCCTGCCGGAGCTGACCGCTCGGCGGAACGCGCACGCTCAGTGGCTCAACGCACAGCTGGCCGAGCTGCCTGGCGTCGAACCGCAGCAGCGAGACGAGCGGGTCACGGCCCAGGGCTACTACTGCTACGTCGTCCGGCTTGACGAGTCCGCCTTCGGTGCCACCCGCGAAGCCGTCCGGCTCGCCCTGGGCGCCGAAGGGATCCCCCTCACCATGAGCTATCCGCCCGTCCACCGGCTCGACTGCTTCACCGAGCCGGACGGGTTCGCGCCCCGCTAGACGCCGCCTCGGCGGTCGAGGCCATGGCGAAGATCCATGAGCACCGCGACGAGCTGGCGCAGGTCGTCTGAACATGGGCACGGCGGGGACAGGCGCGGCCGACGGCCTTCGGGTCGAGGAGGCATCGGCGATCGACGTCCTCTCCGAGGTCGGTCCGTACACCGTCGCCACCTCCGATCCGCCGTGGTCGACGCTGGCCGGTCGGGTCCCGCCCCCGGAGCGGGTCGTCCTCGCGGCTGACATGGAGGTCTCCCACCTGGAGTCGCTGCTCGCCGAGGAGCCGGCCAGCGGAGTCGTCGTGGGTCTCGGCGGTGGAAGCGCACTCGACACGGCCAAGTTCCTCGCCTGGCGCACCGGCAAGCCCCTGTTGCAGATTCCCACCATCGCCTCGGTCGACGCCGTCTTCACCGACGCCGTCGGCGTGCGCGACGAGCGCCGGGTCCGCTACGTCGGCCAGGTGCTGCCCGCGCTGGTGGTGGTCGACCTTCCACTGATCCGGTCGGCGCCCGCCCGCCTGAACCGGGCGGGGATCGGCGACATCCTCTCGTGCCACACCGGACTGGAGGACTGGCGGCGCGCGAGCGCCGCCGGCGAGGGAGTCCCCTGGGACGCCGAGCTGGCCGACCTCGGAAAGAGGCTCCTCACCGAGCTCGCCGAGGCGGCCGACGACATCCGCGCTGTCAGCGACGGCGCCATCCGCTTCCTCGTCGACGCCTACCGGCGGATCGGTGCGGCGTGCGGCCGGGCGGGCCACAGCCGGTTCGAAGAGGGCTCCGAGCACTTCCTGGCCTACGCCTTCGAGCACGCCACCGGCCGCCACCAGGTGCACGGCGAGCTGGTGTCCCTGTGCGTCACCGCCATGTCGACGCTCCAGGAGAACGAACCACCGCGGGTCGTCGACCTCATCACCCGGGCCGGGGCGGTGGCGCACTCGCTCGATCTCGGCATCGACGAGGCGACCTTCACCCGCTGCCTGCTCGACCTGCCGGCCTACGTGCGCGCCGAGGAGCTCGACTGGTCGGTCGTCGACGAGCGGGGGTCGACCACGACGCCACCGCCCGCCTGTGGGCCGCGGTGCGCACCTTGCCACGGGCGGATGGGTGATCCGGTGATCCGCGCCGGCATCGTCGGATCTCGGTTCGCCGGGAGGCTCCATGCCGAATCACTCGCCGTCACCGGGTCGGCCCAGGTGGCCGCCATCTGCTCGCCCAGCCCGGATGCCCGCGACCGGCTCGCCGCCGACCTGGGTGCTCGAAGCTACGCCTCGGTCGACGAGATGCTCGACGCCGAGCCGCTCGACGTGATCAGCCTCGCCCTCCCGAACCGGTTCCACTTCGAGGCCACGATGGCGGCCGCCGCCCGGGGCGTGCACGTCATCTGCGAGAAGCCGCTGGCCATGAACCTCGACGAGGCCGATCGGATGCTGGCCGCCTGCGCCGAGGCCGGCGTCCTGCTCCTCTACGCCGAGGAGCTGTGCTTCGCTCCCCGCTACCGCCGAGTGAAGGCGCTCAAGGAGGACGGCGCCTTCGGTGACGTGTTCGCCATCCAGCATCGAGAACGCCACGGCGGCCCCCACGCCGGCTGGTTCTACGACCCGGAGCTCAGCGGCGGCGGTGCCCTGCTCGACATGGGGTGCCACGGCATCGAACTGGCCCGCTGGCTCATGGACAAGGAGCCGGTCGCCGGCGTCTCGCCCGGCTCGGCCGGTTCAGCCACACCGACGCCGCGGTCGACGACCACGTCGTGGTCGTCCTCCGCTTCGCCGGCGGCGCGCTCGCGACCATCGACTCCTCGTGGGCCGCACCCGGTGGCATCGACGAGCGGCTCGAGGTGCTGGGGACCGGGGGCAGCGTGGTGGCCGACCTGGCCCGTGGCTCCTCGCCCTCGTCCATTCGGATGCCGGCTACGGCTACGCGGCTGAGAAGGTCTCGACCACCGTCGGCTGGACCCACGCCTCCTACGAGGAAGCCTGGACTTGGGGATGGCCGCAGGAGTTCGCCCACTTCGTCGCCTGCATCGAGGGCACGGCCGTGCCGGAGGAGACGGTGCCGACGGCCGGCAGACCCTCGAAATAGTCCTGGCGGCCTATGAGAGCGCGGCGACCGGGCGAGAAGTGGCGCTGCCGTTCGCGACCGACGCCCGCCGCCCGATCGATCTGTGGTCGCCGTGACGCCGGACGACCTGCGGTCTTGACAGGCGCGCGGCCAGCCCCGGGAGGAGCCCGCCCGGAGATGAACTGGCGTTACGAGCGGAGGTCTCGCCAGCTCCACGCCGATCCGTCGACGAGGAGTTCGGGGTCGCCGGTCCAGAGGGTGGCGTCGCCGGCGACGGTGAGCGCGGCCGCGAACGCGTCGGCGTAGGCCATCGGGTGATCGGCCTTGATCCGGGCGGCATCGATGACGATCCGCTCGTCAGGGAGTCGAGCGTCGATCACGTCGCGCAGATCCCGAACCGTCTCGGCCGCGGGGTCCTCGCCGTGGAGCCGTCGCAGTACGTAGTGGACCTCACCGAGATTGATCCACGACATCAGTGGCGTCTCCCGGCCGAGCAGGTCACTGACGGCCGCGGCTGCAGGGCTGGCGTCCTCTAGGTAGCGGAGGACCGCCCACGAGTCGAGGACGACGGTCACGGGGCAGCTTCGCGGGCCCGGTCAGCGGCCCGTTCACGCTCGAGCTCGTGGGTCAGCGCGGAGCCGCGGAACCGCCCCCGGAGTGGCCGACGGTGTTCGGCGGGGCGGACGGCGACGTGGTCATCGTGGAGCCAGAAGTTGACCTCGTCGCCTGGTTCGATGCCGAGCTGGTCTCGCAGCTCCTTGGGGATGACGACCTGCCCCTTGGCGCCGACGCGGTGAGTCATACCGAGAAGTATAACCCATGAGAAGCGGCCGGCCATCACCGCAACATCAGGGTTGCAGTCAACGCGCAGCTCGGGCCCCCGCCAAAGAAACATGCAGGTCAGGGCCCGCGCGAGCACCGGTCCCGGGCTGCCTCGACGCCCCCCGGCGGCAACGTGCTGTTCATGCCAGTTCGAGCCGGTGCCCGCGAACCCGATCGCCGGGATGGAACTGCTCGACCGGCACAAGCGGCAAAGGCCATCGGCATGAGCGGCCGCTCGGCCCGGCCCGCTTCGGCTTTGTCACCGGCGAGGACCTTTTTTCGGCTCTTGTGACACATCCGTGGGCGCCTGAGTAGACCATCCGCGGCTGCACGCCGCCTCCTTCCTAGGTTTCTCGGCTTGTTGAGGGCTGGATTCCAGGGAGGGAGAACGGCGTGCAGA
>Ga0136633_1000970_pt1 | contig 21421 bp, 18 predicted proteins | sample AntDrymeUQ832206_2_FD_105494 | JGI IMG/M metagenome (GOLD analysis project Ga0136633, IMG submission 105494) | Polar desert sand microbial communities from Dry Valleys, Antarctica - metaG UQ83 (22.06) | ecosystem: Environmental > Terrestrial > Soil > Desert | place: Antarctica: Dry Valley...
CGGCGATCATCCGGCCGCACTCACCCGAAATCGGGATCGCCCTGAGGCCGGGAGGAGTGGAAGAGCGTTAGTTAGAGATGCTTTGCTGGCCGTTTTGACGCCGCGACTCAGACGACCCCGAAGAGGTCGTGCTCGTCGGAAGTTGCACACCGTGCCGGGCCCTGAGAGGGTGAGGCGGTGGACGACGTCGATCCCTGGGTCGAGGAGGTTCGCGTCGCGCTGGCGCTCAACGGCGGGGTGAGCCTCGCGGTCTGGATGGGCGGCTGCGCCGTGGAGCTCGACGAGGCGCGGCGCACCGTCTGCCTGCGGCGGCCGGACGCGCCGCAGCCGGCGGCCCAGCGGGGGACGACGTACGGCGCCCTGTGCGACGCCTTTCGCCGTGAGTTCGTCGTCGACGTCATGAGCGGCTCGAGCGCCGGCGGCATCAACGGCGCTCTGCTCGCGGCCGCGATGACCAACGGCCGCGTCCTGAGCGCATCATGGCTTCGCGAGCGCTGGCTGACGCTGGGTGACTTCACGCAGCTGCTGCACCCGCTGTCGGAGCGCAGTCCGGCCTCGCTCATGCGCGGGAAGTACTTCGCCGACCAGCTCGAGCTCGCGTTCAGCGATCTGCTCGAGAACGCCGAGAAGACGGACCCGCTCGTGACGCCGCCCGCGCTCGACGTGACGACCACCGATATCGAGGGACGTTCGCTGGAGTTCCGCGACGCGTGGGGCGGGACGATCTACGCGCGCGAGCACCGGGCGCGCTTTCGGTTTCGCGCGGGGGACGACTTCAGTGCGCAGAACCTTGCCGCCGCGGCGCGCGCGTCGGCGTCCTTTCCGCTCGCCTTCGAGCCCTTCGGCGTGCCGCCCGAGCCGGGCCGGCTGGCGGGCTTTGCCACTTCCCGCTGGGTCGTCGACGGCGGACTGCTCGACAACGCGCCGATCCGCGCCGCGCTGTCGCTGATCCCGGCACGACCGGCCGTGCGCCAGGTGCGGCGCTTTCTGTGCTACCTCAACGGCGATCCCGGCGGAGGTGTGGTCGGCGCGCCATCCGCGGGCGGCCCGACCACTGTGGACGTCGTCGGCGTCGCGGTCAACCTGCCGCGCAACGCCCCCTTCGCCGATCAGCTTCTGGCGCTGCAGGATCTCGCCCGCCGGTCGCCCGTCGCGCACAAGGCGCAGCTGTCGCTGCTGGGGGTCGACCTCGATGCCCTGACCTCCACCGCCGCCTGCCTGCTGCCTGCCTACCGCGACCGCCGGCGGCTGCGCGCGCTTCAGGACCTCCTGCCCAATCCAGGTGACGCGCAGCGCGCGTTCGATGCCATCGCCACCACGCAGCGCGACCTGCCGTGGCTGCCGGGCACCCTCATGACGCCTGCCGGGCGTTGGCCGTGGGGCTTTCAGGCGGCGCGGCGCGTGCATCACCTGGCGATTGACGTCATCCGCGCGGCGCTGCCGCGGGCCGCGCCACAGGACCGCGTGGCGCTGCTGAAGGCGAGATCGGCGATCGACGGGCGGCTGCAGGTCCTCGAGCGGTGGCGTGCGGCGTTCCAGCGCTCGGCGACGGTTCAGAAGGCGGTGCAGTCGATCGCCGCCGGGACCGCCGTCGAAGCCGAGCTGTCGAAGGTCGAGGCCGAGCTCGGGCGCGCGCCGCACGAGTTCGCGACGGGGATCCGCGGGACGGCCACAGATTTGCTCGCCGTCGCGCCCCTGCTTGGCGAGCAGTCGGGTGTTCAGGTCACAGCCGCCCTCTTCGGATCGGACGTCGCGGACGATGACACGACCCTGCGCCCGCAGCAGCTCACCACGTTCCTCGCCCGCGTCGTGGCGATCGAGGTGGTGCGGCGCGCGTTCAACGACGAGCAGCCGATCGACGACGGCCAGGAGATTGCCTTTGCGCAGCTCACCCCCGACGCGCCGATGCCGATCCTGGCGGCGCGTCCGTTCTCAGCGCCGCGCACGGCCTCGGCCGACGTCAAGCTCTGCGGGATCATCCTCGGTCACTTCGGCGCCTTCTACCGGACGTCGTGGCGCGCGAACGACTTCATGTGGGGGCGCCTGGACGCGGCCGCCCGGATCGTCGAGATGCTCACCGGCGCCTATCGCACGCGCGAGCTCGCCGCCACCGACGACGAGCGGCCGTGGGAGCATCTCGCCCGCCATCTCGCGAGTGGCAGTCCGGAGCAGCTCGCGCTGCTGGAGGAGGCGCTGCTCGACGTGCCGTCTCCGCCCGCAGGGGACTCGCTCGAGGACCGGCTGAGCGCCCTGTTGCAGGCGGACCTCGTGACCGGCGAGGGGCGGATCACGCGCGTCCTGTGCACTCGAGCGGCGCAGTTCGAGGTGCTCTGCGAGGAGCTGCGGATCGTCGTCGAGAAGGCGGCGCACGACCGCACGCTCGGTGCCAGCGCCGCCGACCTCGGCCTGGACGGGCTGGACCTGACGCAGGCCTCAGGCGTGATGGGCGCGGTCCAACGACTGCGTGCCGCGTCGGTACCGCTGCCTCTGGCACTCGGCCGCGACAGCGACGACGAGGCGACGAGCGATCTCGCGGTGCGCACGATCGCGCAAGCAGGCCTCGTGGGCCTCGCCGTCGTGCGCCAGGCCGAGAGGAAGGTCGGTGCGCCGCTCACGGCGCTGCGCTCCGTGCTGTTGCCGATCGCGGGCGCGGTGTCCCAGCACGTCCGCGACCGTCTCGGCGTCGTCGGCGCCTTCGGCGCTGCGGCCCTGTACCTCGGCGCACGGGCGTCCGGCGCGAACGCGAGTGAGGTCGTCGATGCGCGGACGCTCTCCTGGAACGGGCTGCTGCTGGCCGTGGTCGCGTTGCTCGCGGTGGTCGGCACGGCCGCGGTGCCGTTCGCGCGGGCGAAGTGGGGGGCCGGGGGCGGGCGCCCGGTCCAGTGGGCGCTGTGCATCGCCCTGCTGGTCTTCGGCGCGATCGGCAGCGCCGTCGCGGGCCTGTGGGGTCCGCCGAGCATGGCGCACCTGATCGTCGCACCCGGGTTCGCTGCGCCGTGGTTCGTCGCCCTACCGGCCACGGCGCTGGCACTCGGCGCGGCGCTTGTCGGTCCGCGGCTGCTGCGCAAGCCTGTGCGTGAGCTCGTCGAGCCGACGTGGCGCGGCACGTGGTCGCTCGTGCTCGTCGCCGCCGCGGCCGCGATCGTCGCGCTGTGGTCGCTCGGCCCGCTCGGCGACGCGCTGGGAAGCGGCGACCTGAGCCGCCAGGTGACGGCGTCGATCGCCCTGGCTGCGGCGCCGGTCGCGCTCGTCGTCGTGGTGCTCGTGCCCGCGATCGCCGCCCGGCCGCGGCGGCGGCGGGACGCCGCCGCGTAGCCCGAGCGCTCTCAGCCGCTGACGAGCTCGCGCAGCCGCGTGTGCCGCCGCCGCGCATCGGTTCGCCCCACGGCGATCGCCAGCGCCGAGGTCTCGCCGACGACGACGCAGACGTCCTGCGCGCGCGTCACCGCGGTGTAGACGAGGTTGCGCGTGAGCATGATGCGGTGGCCGCCGAAGATCGGCACGACGATCGCGCGCGCCTGCGAGCCCTGCGCCTTGTGGACGCTGGCGGCGTAGGCCAGGCGCAGCGTGTCGAGCGCGTCGGCGGGCAGCATCAGGCGGCGGCCGTCCTCGCCGGCGAAGTGGACATGGTCGCGCTCGGGGTCGTGGTGCACGAGCACGCCGCGCTCGCCGTTGAAGAGGTCGTGCTCGTAGGAGTTGCGCGTCTGCATGACCTTGTCGCCGACGCGCAGCGACGTGCCCTCGATGCGCGCGCCGTCGGGGTTCAGGCGCGCGCGCAGCTCGTCGTTGAGCGCGTCGATCCCGACCGGCCCCTTGTGCATCGGCGCGAGCACCTGCACGTCGGCGGCCGGGTCGAGCTCGTAGTGCGCCGGCAGCCGCGTCGCGGCCAGCGCGCAGACCTCGTCGAAGATCGCGCGGCCGCCCTCGCGCTCGATGACGAAGAAGTCGCGCACGTCGTCGGGGCGCGGCACCATCAGCGGCAGCTCGCCCTCGTTGATCGCGTGCGCGGCGCGCACGATCATCGACCGCGCGGCTTGGCGAAAGACCTCGGTCAGGCGCACCGACGGGACCGTGCCGGCGTCGAGCAGGTCCTCGAGTACGCGGCCGGGACCGACGGGCGCGAGCTGGTCGACGTCGCCGACGAGCACGACGTGCGTGCGCGGGCCGACCGCGCCGAGCAGCGCCTCGGCGAGGTGGATCGAGAGCATCGACGCCTCGTCGACGATCAGCACGTCGCAGCCCTCGATCGGATCGTCGGCGCCGCGCGCGAAGCCCTCGCCCGGGATCCACTCGAGCAGCCGGTGGATCGTCGTCGCGTCGGCGCCGGTCAGCTCGCTGAGACGGCGCGCCGCCTTGCCCGTCGGCGCGCACAGGCGCGTCGTGCCGGTGCGGCCCTTGACGAGCTCGACGAGCGCGCGCATCGTCGCGCTCTTGCCGGTGCCGGGGCCGCCGGTGAGGATCGACAACCGGTGCCCGAGCGCCTGCGTGACGCCGCGCCACTGGTCGTCGGACGGGACGAACACGCCCTCCGTCGGGCGCTGCACCCTGCGTAGGCGCAGCACCGGCTCGGACTCGAGCAGCGTGCGCACGTGCCCGGCGAGGCGCTGCTCGATCGCGTGCAGGCGCGCGTCCGCGACCCGGCCCTCCTCGACGATGACCTTGCCGCGGCCGTCGAGCTCGTCGATCGCGTCGCCGATCGGGGTGCCGCCGAGCAGGCGCTCGGCCTGCGCCGTGACCTCCGCGCGGGGGAGATGGCAGTGCCCTTCCGTCTGGGCTTGGTGCAGCGCGTGCAGGACGCCGGCCGACAGGCGGTCGGGCGCGTCCAGCGGCGTGTCGAGCGCGCGCGCGAGCGCGTCGGCGGTGGTGAAGCCGATCCCGTCGATCTCGCAGATCGCGTACGGCTCGCGCTGCAGCTGGGCGATCGAGCCGGCCCCGAAGTGCCGCGCGATGCGGCTCGCGGAGGCGGCGTCGACGCCGTGGGTGTCGAGAAACAGGCGCAGCTCGCGCAGCTCGCGCTGATCCTTCCACGACTGCACCGCGCCGACGAGCCGGCGCGGGCCGATGCCGGGGACCGAGCCGAGGATCTTCTGCGGGTCGCGGTCGATCGCCGGCAGCACCTCGTCGGCGCCGAAGCGCTTGACGAGTCGGATCGCCGCGAGCGGCCCGACGTGCTTGATGCTCTCCAGGTAGGCCCGCACGGCGTGGTCGCCGACGGGCTCCTGCACCCGCACGCGCGAGGCCTGAAACTGCCAGCCGTGCCGGGGATGGCGCTTCCAGCCGCCGTTGACCGCGACCGTCTCGCCCTCGCGCACATGGCTCAGCGGTCCGACCAGAACGACCTCCTCACCGTCGTCGGCCAGCGCGTCGAGCACCGCGAAGTCCCCGTCGGGCACGCTCCAGCGCACGCCCGTCACCTGCGCCGTCAGCTCGCCGGCCGTGACGTCCCGCGGGGCGCTGTCCTGCTCGGGCTCGATCACGCCGAGCAGTCTCGCATGAGCTCTTGACGACGAGCGTCTTGAGAGCGCGGACCGTGCAGCGCCCGGCACTCGGCGCTGGTCGGATCCGGCTTGACGCGCGACCAGACTGGGTGTATATACACGCTTATGCAGAAGCTGCCTTCCCACGAGCTGCAGTTGTGCCAGCAGGTGCGGACGATGTGCGCGTGCAACCAGCTGCGGCGCGCCGCTCGGGGGATGACGCAGCTCTATGACGAGGCGATGGCGTCGAGCGGGCTGAAGGTGACCCAGCTACCGATCCTCGTAGGGCTCGGGTCCTCCGGGGACCTCTCGCTGTCGGCGCTGGCCGCCGCGCTTGCGCTGGACCGCACGACCCTGACCCGCAACGTCCGGGTTCTCGAGGAGCGATGCCTGGTGCGCTCGTTCGCGCGCGAGGATGACGCTCGCGTGCGGATGGTGTCGTTGACGCCGCAGGGAAGGCAGGTGCTGTCGGCGGCGCTCGCGCACTGGGAGGACGTGCAATTGGTGGTCGAGGCGCAGTTCGGCGCGCCGCGACTGCGCTCGCTGTACGACGAGCTCGCCGCGCTGACGGAGTCCGTCGGCGGCTGAGCTCATGTGCGTTGCGCCGGCAGGCTCGGCGAAACGGCTGATGCAGCCTCAATAGGTGTAGCTACACATAAAGGAGTCGTTTTCAATGATCTCAACACCCGTCTCGCTCGCCGTCGTGATCGCCGACCTCGGGCTCGCCGTGCTGCTTGTGGCCGCCATCGCCTATGCCGCGCGTCTTGACCGCCGTCCCGCCGTGCTGTGGATCGGCTGCGGCGCGGTCGCGGGGTGGTTCGTGCTCGCCTTCGTGCTGGCGAAGCAGGGGTTCTACGAGCAGAGCGCCGCGACGACGCTGCCGCCCCGCATCGGCCCCGCGATCGTCATCCCGATCGTGGTCGGCTGCGCCCTCCTCGCGCTGGCACCGGTGCGCAGCGCGATCGCGCGGATCCCCCTGCACTGGCTTGTCGGCATCCAGCTCTACCGCGTCGTCGGCGGCCTGTTTCTGATCGCGTACCTGCAGGGCGAGATGCCGGCGGAGTTCGCCCTGCCGGCGGGCATCGGCGACGTCCTGATCGGGATCGCGGCGCCGTTCGTCGCGGTCGCGCTGGCTCGTGACGGGATCGAGCGCGCCTGGCCGCGGGTGCTGACGTGGTGCATGCTCGGCATCCTCGACCTCGTCGTCGCCGTGACCTGTGGCTTTCTGACGGCGCCGAGCGCGTTCCAGCAGCTCGCGCTGGACGACCCGAACGCCGCGATCACAAGCTACCCGTTCGTCCTGATCCCGACGTTCGCGGTCCCTGCATCGATCATCCTGCACGTGTATGTCATCGGACGCCTGCTCCGCCAGCCGCAACCAGCCACGCGGCCACTGGTCTCGTAGCGACGCCTGCATCCGTCGTTCGGGCGCGCCGGGTCACCGAAGAGGGCTCCGGCGCGCCTGCGATACTGGCGGGCGTGCCGAGCCCCGGGGCCATTCTCACCGCCATCGTCACGCCGTTCGCCGGTGACGGATCACTTGACGAGCAGGCATTCGTCAGCCTGATGGCTCACCTGCACGCCAACGGCTCGGACGGCTTCGTCGTCTGTGGCACGACCGGCGAGGCGTCGACGCTGAGCGACGAGGAGCACCTCGCGGTGATCGCGCTCGCCGTCGCCGAGCGCCCCGCGGGCGCGACCGTGCTCGCCGGCGTCGGCTCCAACGACACGCGTCACGCCGTGCATCTGACCTCGAGCGCCTGCGAGCTCGGCGTCGACGGGCTGCTGTCGGTCAATCCCTATTACAACCGGCCCAACCGCCGCGGAATCCTCGCGCACTACCGCGAGGTCAGCCACGCGGCCGACCGGCCGGTCGTGCTCTACAACATCCCCCAGCGAACTGGATCCGACATGCCCAACGACCTGCTCGCTGAGCTGGCGCAGCTCGATCACATCGACTACGTCAAGCAGGCCAACAACGACAACCTCGCGCCCGTCGACGGGCTCGGCCTCTACGCCGGCAACGACGACATCCTTGCGCGCACGCTCGATCTCGGAGGGGAGGGCGGCATTCTCGTCGCCAGTCACATCGTCGGTCCGCAGTTGCGCCAGATGGTCGACGAGCCCGCGCAGCGGGCCGAGATCCATGAGCGCATGCTGCCGGTGTTTTCTGCGTTGAGCGTCGCACCCGCGGCGGTCACGACGAAGGCCGCGCTGAATCTGCTCGGGCACGACGTCGGGGCGCCGCGGCTGCCCTACGTCGAGGCCGACGAGCACGAGACGGCGATCATCCGCGAGATGCTGCAGTCCAGCGGTCTCGCGGGAGCCCCGGCACGTTGAGCGGCCCGCTGAGAGTCCTGCCCCTCGGAGGCCTGGGGGAGATCGGCAAGAACATGACGGTCGTCGAGTACGAGGACCGGATCGTCCTCGTGGATGCCGGCCTGCGCTTTCCGACGGCCGAGATGATGGGCATCGACCTCGTGCTGCCGGACTTCGCCTACCTGCGCGGCCGTGTCTCGGACATCGAGGCGATCGTCATCACGCACGGCCACGAGGACCATCTCGGCTGCCTGCCGTTTCTGCTGCGCGAGCTCGGCGTTCACGACGCGCCGCCGGTCTACGGCGGCGCGCTGACGATGGCGATGGCGCGCTCCAAGCTCGACGAGCACAAGCTCTCCAAGGACGTCGAGGTCATCGATGTCAAGGACGGCGAGCAGATCGAGGCCGGGCCGTTCGACGTCGAGCTGATCCACATGACGCACTCGATCCCGGATGCCAGCGCCGTCGCGCTGACGACCGACCTCGGGACGATCCTCGTCACGGGCGACTACAAGTTCGACCAGACGCCGGTCGACGGCAAGCCGGCCGACGTCACGCGCCTGGCCGAGCTCGGCCGCGAGGGGCTGTTGCTGCTGTGCGGCGACTCGACCAACGGCGACCGGCCCGGCTTTGCGCCGAGCGAGAAGGTCGCCGGGCCGAACCTGCGCGACGTCTTCGGCCGCTGCGAGGGCCGCATCGTCGTGACGTCGTTCGCGTCGAACATCCACCGCGTCCAGCAGGTCGTCGACGCGGCCGCCGATCTCGGGCGCAAGGTCTGCCTCGTCGGGCGCTCGATGCGCAAGAACACGAACATCGGCCGCTCGCTGGGGCACATCGAGATCCCGGAGGGGCTGCTGATCGGCCCGCGCGAGCTCTCCCAGCACCCCGACCACAAGCTCGTCGTGATCTCGACCGGATCACAGGGCGAGCCCCTCAGCGCATTGCGGCGCATGGCGCACCGCGATCACCCGCAGGTTGAGCTGCACGCCGGCGACACCGTCGTCTTCAGCGCGACGCCGATTCCCGGCAACGAGCGCTCGGTCAACGAGACGATCGACCGCCTATACCACATCGGCTGCGACGTCATCACGACGCGCGACGCGCCGATCCACGCCTCCGGCCACGGCTATCAGGAGGAGATCAAGCTGATGCTCAACCTGACCAAGCCGCGTTACGTCATGCCCTTTCATGGCGACCACAAGCGCATCCACCTGCACGCCAAGCTCGCCGAGTCGGTCGGCGTCTCACCTGAGAACATCTTCAAGGGCGAGAACGGCCTGCCGCTCGAGCTCGACGGCAAGGGCGCGCGCTGGGCCCCCAAAGAGCAGTCGGGGATGATCTTCGTCGACGGCGTCGACATCGGCGACGTCGCCGACGTGGCGCTGCGCGACCGGCGGATGCTGTCGGCCGACGGCATCTTCGTCGTCGTCGCGACGATCTCCGAGCAGGACGGCGCCTCGGTCGCCGAGCCCGAGGTCATCTTTCGCGGCGTGCCGTTCGCCGACGAGGCCTCCAAGCTGCTCGGCGAGCTGCGCGCGACGGTCGAGCGCTCGCTCGCCCGCGCGGCCAAGGAGGAGATCCGCGAGATCGACCTGCTGCAGGAGATCCTCCACGACGACCTCGCGGCGTTCGTCTACGACCGGCTCAGGCGTCGCCCGATGGTGCTGCCGGTCGTCGTCGAGGTCTAGGAGCCGCCGCGCCGGCGGCCGTCTCAGCTCGCAGGCACGCCATCGGCTGCGCGCTTGAGCTCCGCGATGTCGAGCTTGACCATGCCGAGCATCGCGCGGCCGGCGCGCTCGGTTTAGCGCGCTGGCGTCGATCGCGAAGACGGCGAATCGCCAAGCAGCGACCGGCCGATCTGCGCGCCGGGCACGTCACGACAACCACAACAGCAGAGGGTGGCGCAGCAGCTCGGGCCGTGAGCATCCCGGCCGAACCAGTCGCGGCAGAGGGGGCATGCCACGCGGCCCGCGTCAGCGAGGCCGGTAGACGTCGGCGCGATGTTCGACGGCGACGATGTCGACGCGGTGCTCGGCGTGGTGGATGCGGTAGATCACGCGGTAGTCGCCGCGTCGAGCGCTATGCAGGCCTTCGAGGTTGAGCTTCAGCGGTTTGCCGACGCGTGGAGGGTTGGCGGCAAGCGAGCCGTAGACGAACTCGACGACGGCCGTGGCGACCTTCTCGGGCAGGCGGTTGATCGAGCGTTGCGCGGCGGACGTCCAGGCGACCGCAAAGTCGCCCGTGCTCATCGATCGGTGATCAGTCTGAGCGCCTCGGCCTTGCTGAGCGTCACGGCCTCGCTCTTGGCAAGCTCGGCCACGCCCGCTCGCACATCTTCCATCAGCGCGCTGCTGCTGAGGACCTCAAGCGTCTCCTCGAGTGAGTCGAGGTCCTCGATGCTCAGCACGACCGCCGCCGGGCGCCCGTGCTTGGTGATGACGACGCGTCCGTGCTCGCGCTCCAAGCGCTCGACGACCTCGGAGAGACGATTCTTGACGTCCGCCAACGACATCTGATCAGCCGGTAACATAGCCACAAGTATAGCCAGAAAACTGGCGATAAGCCCGGTCCTGGCTGTCGCTGGCGCGTGGCGGGACGCCACACGCAATCAGCGCCGGCCGCAGCCGCGGCGACCGCAGCGACGTTCGCGTCGAAGCGGGGTCTCCTATGGGTCTGAAGGCTTAGACCTCGCCGCCGGGGAAACTCATCGGCGCCCGCCCGGCGTCACCAGGCCTGCACGGTGTCGCAGTGCGGGCAGCGCACCGAGGTCGACACGGGAGCCTGGAAGACGAAGCCGCATCCGCACGAGTAACAGGCGCGGTCCTCGGGCCCGCCCGCGTCGCGCAGGCGGCGCTCGGCGGCGTGCTTGGGCTCCGGCCGCGGCGCGGGTTCGGGCACGACGTAGGGGCGGCGGCGCGAGCTTCGCCGCGCCGCCCTGAGCTGTCTGACCGTCGTCGTCGTCGTCATGACCCGATCACCGTCCCGCCGCCGACCGTGCGTACACGGTGCCCGAGCGGACCTTGTCGCGCAGCTCGACGCCGTTGAGCGTCGAGTCGAACAGGGGCGACGTCACCGCCGCGCGCGCCAGGCAGCGCGGGCAGTTGGTCGGGCTCACGCAGTTCACGCCGCGCGTGACCGCAAGCCGGCAGCGCGCGCAATGCAGGTAGCTCATCTCAGACGCCTTTCGTGCTGGGGAACATGGCGTTGGTCGTTCCCGGCCCCACGGCCCACACCCGGTCTTGGACGGATGTGCGAGCGCGCGTCAGGCCCGCGCGACCCGGCTCAGCGTCTCCGTGCGCTCGGCGCTCGGCGACAGCGGCAGCGTGACCTCGAAGCGGGTGCCGCACCGCCGCCCGTAGCCGTTGGATGCCGGCGACTGCAGCGCGACGCTGCCGCCGTGCGACGTGGCGACGGCGTGCACGATCGACAGCCCGAGCCCCGACGACCCGCCGCGATCGCCGACGCCGCGCACGAAGCGCTCGAAGACGCGAGCGCGCAGCTCCTCCGGGATCCCCGGGCCGTCGTCCTGGACCGTCAGGCGCACGTTGCTGCCGACGCGCTCGACGGCCGCGCGCACGTGCGTACCGCGCGGCGTGTGGCGGATGGCGTTCTCCATGAGGTTCAGCGTCAGGCGGTGCAGTTCGTCGCGCGCGCCGTCGACGATCGCGCGGTTGGCCTCGATCGACAGCTCGTGGCCGTCGGCGATGACGCCGAGCTCGGCGGCTGCCTCGATCAGCACCTGCCCGACGTCGGTCGGCGCGTGCGGCGCCTGGCGCGCGGCGTCGTGGCGGGCGAGCAGCAGCAGGTCGGCGACCAGGCGGCGCATGCGCCGCGACGAGCGCAGTGCGGAGTTCGCAGCCTCCTGCTGGTCGCCGGCGAGGCTGTCGGCCAGCAGCTCGAGGTTTGCGAGAACGCTCGTCAGCGGCGTGCGCAGCTCGTGCGAGGCGTCCGCGACGAACTCGCGCTGGCGCGCCAGCGCGCCCTCGGTCTCCGCGCGCGAGGCGTCGAGCGCGTGGAGCATGTCGTCGAGCGTTCGCGCGAGCTCGGCGACCTCGTCGTCGGCCTCGACGTCGGGGATCCGCTGCGCGGGATCGCGCGTGCGCTCGATCTTGCGCGCCGTCGCCGTCAGCGCGGCGATCGGCGCCATCGCGCGCCGCGCAACCATGAGCCCCGCCAGCAGCGCGAGCCCGGCGCCGCTCAGCACGCCGATGATGAGAAACAGCCGCAGCCGCCCGACCGTCGCCTCGACGGGCGCCATCGGTCGCGCGTACTGGATGTAGTAGGGCGGCCCGAGCCCGCCGGGCAGCAGCACGTCGCTGACGCGCCGCGGCAACTCGCGCGTCTCGACGCGGTAGCCGTCGACCTGCATCGACTTCACGTGCGGCGATCCCAGGTCCCTGGTGCTGCCCGTGTGGTTGAGCTCCTCGCCGCGGGCGGTGACGATCCGGATGATCGCGCCCGTTCCCGGGGTGAAGTCGTCGAGCTCGGGCCGCAGGTCGCTGAGGAAATGACGGCCCGTGCGCGGGTCGGTGTCCAGCGCCTGGTAGTTCACGCTTTCCGCGAGCACGCGCGCCGCGCGCTTGACCTCCTGCTCGAAGTCCTGGTGCAGGCGGATCGACGTCAGGCCGCCGACGGCGCCCGCGAAGCCGCACAGGATCACCAGCGTCAGGAGGGCGGAGCCGCCGGCGAGTCGCCAGCGGATCGGCACCTGCCTAGGCGCGGAGAACGTAGCCTGCGCCGCGGATCGTATGGAGGAGGCGCGGCTCATCGCCGGCTTCCAACTTTCGTCGGAGGTTGGACACGAAGACTTCGATCGTGTTCGTCGTGGCAAACGGATCGTAGCCCCAGACCTCCTCCAGGAGGCGCTGGCGGGGGACGACGATGCGCTCGTTGCGCATGAGGTACTCCAGCAGCTCGAACTCGCGCTGGGTCAGGTCGATCGTGCGCCCCTCGCGGCGCACCTCGTGCGTATCGGGGTTCAGCTGCAGGTCGCCAACGACGAGCGAGGCGCTGCCGCGCGGCGGCCGGCGGCGCAGCAGCGCGCGCAGCCGGGCGAGCAGCTCCTGGCGCTCGAACGGCTTGACGAGGTAGTCGTCGGCGCCCGCATCCAGGCCTTCGACGCGCGAATCGACGGCGTCGCGGGCGGTGAGCATGAGGATCGGCACGTCGCCGTCGTTGCGCAGCAGGCGCGCGACGTCGATGCCGTCGAGCTTCGGTAGCCCGAGGTCGAGGATCACGAGGTCCGGTGTGAACTCGCGGGCGTCGCCGAGCGCCGCCTCGCCGTCGTAGCTCGCGCGCGCCTCGTAGCCCTCCATGCGCAGCGATCGCAGCAGCACCTGCGCGATCTCGTGGTCGTCCTCGACGACGAGCACACGTGGGGGGCGGTCCAGCATGACTCCAACAGGGTAGGGCGAACCCTCAACCCAGTGTTAACGGCAACCGTACGCCGCGGGGCGCGGTCGTTGCCGCTGCCGCGGCGCCTGCGATGCTCGTCGTGATGAACCGCCTGCACCACTGGTACTGCAATCGCGAGGCCTGGAAGCGTCATGTGCGCGAGGATCTCGTCCCGCCGGCGATCGAGGGGCTCGATCTGGGCGAGGAGATGCTCGAGGTCGGGCCCGGCTTCGGCCCCGCCACCGAGCTGCTCTCCGGCCGCGTGCGCCGACTGACGGCACTCGAGATCGACCCGGGGCTGGCGCGGGCGCTGCGCGAGCGCCTCGGTGACCGCGTGCAGGTCGTGGAGGGCGACGGCACCACGATGCCGTTCGCAGACGCGACGTTCAGCGCGGCGGCGTGCTTCACGATGCTCCATCACGTGCCGTCCACGGCGGCGCAGGACGGGCTGTTGGCGGAGGTCCGGCGCGTGCTGCGCCCCGGCGCGCTGTTTGCGGGCACCGACAGCACCGGCCGCGGCGCGGGCTTCGTGCTGCTGCACATCGGCGACACGAAGCTCGTGATCGCGCCCGCGGAGCTCGAGCGCCGGCTCGCGGCGGCCGGCTTCGAGGACGTCTCGGTGCGCTGCGATCGCGACACGATCACCTTCCGCGCGCGCCGGCCCGATCACGGCTGAGCGCGCGGCGGCTCGCTCGAACGTTGACATCCGGCCCGGCCGGGGTAACCCGCCACGATGGCGACCCATCACGCTCATACCTGCATCCGCGTCCGCGATCCAGAGGCCTCGCAGCGCTTCTACGAGGCGCTCGGGTTCGAGCCGCGCGGCCGGCTGAACTTCGAGACGGCCTACAACGTCTACATGGGCCTTCCCGGCGACGGCGACGTCCTCGAGCTGACTGTGAACCTCGGTCGGGACGAGCCCTACGACCTCGGGACGGGCTACAACCACATGGCGCTGACCGTCGACGACATCGACGCCACGCTGGCGTCGCTCGAGCCGCTCGGGGTCCATCCGGAGAAGCCGCCGTTTCATCCCGGCGGTCGCAACGACCTGCCGCTGATCTGCTTCGTCGGTGATCCAGATGGCTACCGCGTGGAAATCATCGACGGGGGCGTGTTCGACACGCCGCAGGATCCAGTCGACGCATAGGTCGCCGCGCCACGGGAAGGCGCGGCGACTCGTCGAGTCCGCTCGCGTCGCGTCGCGTGTCGAGTTGTGGCCGCCGGGCGGTGCGAACTCGACAGGGTGCTTCCCCTGACCCGCGTTGATGGATGTCCGTGGCGGCGTATCGTGGCAGGCATGCTTGTGCAATCAACTGTTCGGCGTGCCATTCTCGCCGCGCTCGCCGGTTTGCTGCTCGGCTTGCTTGCGGCCGCGCCCGCAGGCGCCGCGCCGGCATGGCTTACGCCCGTCGACCTCTCCGCCGACAGCGGAGAGGCGTCGACCGCGCAGGTCGCTGTCGATCCGCGGGGTAACGCTGTCGTGGTCTGGGAACAGGACAACGGCAACAACATCATCGTGCAGGGCGCGGTGCGGGCGGCGGGCGGGACCTGGCAGGCGCCGGTCAATCTCTCTGCTCCCGGCCAGGACGCAAGCGACCCGCAGGTCGCCGTCGATGCGCAGGGCAACGCGGTCGCGGTCTGGACCCGCCGCGACAACGCCTACAACTCCATAGTGCAGGGCGCGGTACGTGCGGCGGGCGGCAGCTGGCAAGTGCCCGTCAGTCTCTCCGCCGCCGGCCACAGCGCGTTCGTCCCGCAGGTGGCCGTTGATCCGCAGGGCAGCGCGGTTGCGGTCTGGCAACGCTTCAAGAGCAGGTACGTGATCGCCGTGCAGGGCGCTGTGCGTCCGGTGGGCGGGAGCTGGCAAGCGCCTGTCGAGCTGTCGGCTTCTGACCACGACAGCTCCCTCCGTCCGCAGGTCGCTGTCGACGCAAACGGCAACGCCGTCGTGGTCTGGAAGAACGCCAGCGCGAGCAGCTTCATCGTAAAGGGTGCCGCGCGGCCGGCCGGCGGGGCGTGGCAGGCGCCCGTCGACATCTCCGCTGCCGGCCCCACCAGCCCGCAGGGGGCGTTTCAGGTGTTCCCGCAGATTGCTGTCGACGCCCAGGGCAACGCGGTCGCTGTCTGGGATTACCCCACCGGGCCCACCTCGATGGTGCAGGGCGCGGTGCGTCCGGCGGGAGGAACCTGGCAGACGCCCGTCACCCTCTCTGCTGCCGGTCAGAGCGCAGCGGTCGCAGACGTCGCTGTCGATCCTCGCGGCAACGCGGTCGCGGTCTGGGGCCGCTCCGCCGGGACGACCTCCGTGGTGCAGGGCGCGGTGCTCGCGGCGGGAGGGACGTGGCAGGCGGCGGTCAATCTCTCCGCCGCCAGCCAAAACACGGTCATCCCGCGCGTTGCCGTCGATCCGCAGGGCAACGCCGTCGCGGTCTGGAGCGTCGATCGCTTCAGTACCCCGACCAGCAGTTCGATCCTGCAGGGCGCGGTGCGTCCGGCAGGAGGCACCTGGCAGGCGCCCGTCGACGTCGCCACCGCCGGCGTTAACCAGCTGGGCAGCCCGGACATCGCTGAGGTGCAGACGCTGCGCCGCACCCCCGCGCCGGCTCCCAGGCAGGACCTGCGCACCCCGGCGTCGAAGATCGTGTGCGCCAACCATGGCCGCTGCCCGCAAGCCCGCATCTACACGTTCCAAGTCCACGGCGAAGCCCAAGCCGCGCGCCCGCGCGCGCCGTTCGCCGATCGAGGCGATGCAGGTGCCCCTGCTCGAGCAGCGCCACCTCGATCTCATCGGGCTCGGGCTCGTCGCGATCGGCATCTTTCTTGCGTTTCCGGTGTATCTCGGCTGGGATGGGGGCGCGGCGGGGCAGGCCGCGACCGACGGCCTCGCCTACCTCGTCGGCGAGGTCGCGCTCGGCGTCCCGGTCACGATCGTCGCCGCGGGCGCGCTGTTCGTCCTGCGGCCGGTGCTGCCGGCCGTGCGGCCGTTTCGCGCCGGCGCGCTGTGCCTCTTTCTGGCGCTGACGCTCGCGCTCGCGGGCGGCACGTTCGGCCTCGGCCCGCCCGGCGTGCGCGACGGCTACTGGAACGCGCCCTTCTACGAGGTGCGCGGCGGCATCGTCGGCGACGCCCTGCTGTACGCCGTCGCGACCGCCGTCTCGACGATCGGCGCGCACATCCTCGCGGTCTTCCTGTTCGTCGCCGGCGTGCTGCTGCTCACCGGCGCCTCCGTCGCCGGCGTGCTGCGCGCGACGGGCACGGGCCTTGCCGACACGACGCGCGCGATCGGGCGTGTCGTGCCCGCGCGCGCGCCCGCGGCGCCCAGGCCGGTCAGGCAGCTGCGCCCCGGGAAGCAGCGAAAGCCGGCGGTCGAGCCCCAGCCTGCCGACGACGTGCCGCAGTTCGACCCCGGGCCCGCGGCCGAGCTGCACCCGCCTGAGCCGGACGAGCGCGAGTACGTCATTACCGCGACGCACGTCGAAGCGCCGTCGCTGGACGGCGCGAGGCGCTATCCCGATCTCTTCGGCGAGCCGCCGCCCGCGGACGCGGGGCTCGAGGACGAGCCGCAGCTCGAGCCGCCGGCCGGACCGGTCCCGATCCCCGGCCTGGAGCCGGAGGCCGACGACGAGGACAGCACGCGCGTGCAGCCGAAGTCCCGCAAGCCGACCGCCGCCGACCTCACCCCGCAGGGGCGCATGCGCGGCTCGCTGACCGACGACCCCGACTTCCACTGGCAGCTGCCGAGCGTCGCGCTGCTCAAGCGCTCGACCGCCGAGCAGACGCGCCCGGACACCGCCGGCCAGGAGAAGACCGCGAAATCGCTGATCGAGGCGCTCGGGCACTTCGGCGTCGAGGCCAAGATCGTCGGCACCGTCGCCGGCCCGCACATCACGCGCTTCGAGCTGCGCCTCGCACCGGGCATCAAGATGAGCAAGGTCGCGCAACTCAAGGACGACCTCGCCTACGCGCTCGCGGCGACCGACATCCGCATTCTCGCGCCGATCCCCGGCAAGACCGCGGTCGGCGTCGAGGTCCCGAACGCGCGCCGCCGCATCGTGCAGCTCGGTGACGTCTTTCAGAACGCGCCGACGGGGTGGTCGCCACTGACGATCTGGCTTGGCAAGGACGTCGCCGGCAAGGCGATCGGAGCAGACCTCGCGAAGATGCCACACCTGCTCGTCGCCGGCACGACCGGCGCCGGAAAGTCGGCGTGCGTCAACGCGATGCTGTCGAGCCTGCTGCTGCGCGCCACGCCGCACGACCTGCGCCTCGTGCTGATCGACCCCAAGCAGGTCGAGCTCAACCACTACGAGTCGATCCCGCACCTGTTGACGCCGGTCATCACGAGCCCGCGGATGGCCGCCAACGCGCTGCAGAACCTCGTCAAGGAGATGGAGCAGCGCTACTCGATCATGTCGCTCGCCAAGACGCGTTCGCTGATCGAGCTCAACCGCGCGCGCGAGAAGCGCGGGGACGCCGCGCTGCCATACATCCTCTGCGTCATCGACGAGCTCGCGGACCTCATGATGGTCGCCCCGGCCGACGTCGAGGACTCGATCATCCGCTTGGCGCAGAAGGCGCGCGCGGTCGGCATCCACCTCGTGCTCGCGACGCAGTCTCCGCGCGTGGACGTCATCACCGGCATGATCAAGGCCAACGTCCCCTCGCGGATCGCCTTCAGCGTCTCCTCGCAGACGGACTCGCGCGTCATCCTCGACTGCAACGGCGCCGAATCGCTCCTCGGCCAGGGCGACATGCTCTTCTCGCCCGTCGGCACGTCGCGCCTGCAGCGCATCCAGGGCGCGTACATCGACGAGCCGCAGATCGAGGCGCTGACGGAGTTCTGGCGCCGCCAGGGCGAGCCCGAGTTGCGCGAGGACCTGCTCGAGGAGGTCGAGAGCGAAGAGGTCGCCGCGGGGGCCGACGACGGCTTCGACGCCGACGAGGACCCGCTGCTGGAGGACGCGATCCGGCTTGTCGTCGAGATGGGGACGGCATCGACGTCGATGCTCCAGCGGCGCCTGCGCCTCGGCTACACGCGAGCGGGCCGGCTGATCGACATGCTCGAGCGCCGCAACGTCATCTCCGGCTACGAGGGCTCCAAGCCGCGGCAGGTCGTCGTCGGCGCCGGCGACGTCGAGCGCTTCATCGCCAACCTGCGCGAACGCGACGCGACGCCGCCCGTCGCGGAGCCGGTCGTGGCGCTCGACGAGCCGCTGCTCGAGCCCGCCGAACCCGCGCCGGTCCACGAGTAGCCTCAGTACCGATGCCGGACATCGGGGCCACCTTGCGCGAGGCGCGCATGCGCGCGAGGATCGACATCTCCGAGGTCGAGGCCTCGACGAAGATCCGCGCAAAGTATTTGCGTGCGCTGGAGAACGAGGAATGGGACCTGCTGCCCGGCCCGACGTACGTCAAGAGCTTTCTGCGCACCTACGCCGAGTCGCTGGACCTCGATGCCAAGCTGCTCGTCGACGAGTACAAGCTGCGTCACGAGCACCTCAGCGACGTCGAGATGCAGCCGATCAACGCGGCGGCGCCCGGTCGTGAGCGCCGGCGTCAGGGTCCCGTCGTCCCGCGCTGGGTCCCGCTCGTCGCGATCTTCATCGTCCTGATCGTGCTGCTGGGCCTGCTGCAGAGCGAGGAGCCGAAGACCACGACCCCGATCGGCGACACGACGACCGAGACGACGCCTGCGCCGCCGCCCGCCGCCAACCCGCCGCCGCCGCCGAGCCGCACGCGGCGCGTGCGCCTGCGGATCGTCGCCACCGGCGAGGTCAACCTCTGCCTGAAGTCCGGCGACCGCACGCTCGTCAACGGCGTCACGCTGAACGCGGGCTCGCGCACGAAGACCTTCACCTCGAGGCGCTTTCGCCTGACGCTCGGCAACAACCTCGCGCGCATCGTCATCAATGGGAAGTCGCGCGCGGTGCCGCAATCGGCTGACCCGATCGGACTGGAGATCACGGCGCGGCGTGGCCGCCGGCCGCTGTCTGCGGACAAGCGCCCCGTCTGCAATCCGTGAGCGTTCGCGCGGGAATCGTCGTCACCGGCACCGAGGTGCTGACCGGCCGCGTTTCGGACCGCAACGGGCCGTGGCTGTCCGAGCGCCTGCTCGAGCTCGGCGCCGACACGGCGGCGATCGTCGTCGTCGGCGACCGCCCCGACGAGATCCTGCGCGCGCTGCGCTTTCTCGCCGGGGAGGGGTGCGCGCTGATCGTCACGAGCGGCGGGCTCGGCCCGACCGCCGACGACCTGACGGCGGAGGTCGTGGGCCGCTTTCAGGAGCGCGAGATGGTCCTCGACGAGCCGCTTGAGGGCCGCATCGCGGCGATCCTGCGGCCGCTGATGGCACGCTGGCCCGGCCTCGATCCGCAAGCGCTGCTGGAGTCCAATCGCAAGCAGGCGGTGATCCCGGCGGGCGCGGAGATCCTCGAGCCGGTCGGCACCGCGCCGGGGCTCGTCGTCGCGCCTGCCGGCGCTGCTCCCGGCCCGGTCGTCGTCGTGCTTCCCGGCCCGCCGCGCGAGCTGCAGCCGATGTGGGAGGTCGCGCTGGCCACCCCCGCCGTGCGCGACGCGCTGGGCGGCGCCGCGCAGTACCGCCGCGCGATGCTGCGGCTGTTCGGCATGCCCGAGTCGGAGATCGCCGCGACGCTGCGCGCCGCCACCGCCGCCGGGATCGACCTGCACCGCCTCGAGGTCACGACGTGCCTGCGCCGCGGCGAGGTCGAGGTCGTCACGCGCTACGAGCCGCAGAACGCGGACGTCTACGAGCAGCTCGCCGCGCTCGTGCGCGAGCGCCATGCCGACACGCTGTTCTCCGACGACGGCACGACCGTCGATCAGCAGGTTCTGGCGCTGCTGTCCCAGGCGGGCGAGACGATCGCCGTCGCCGAGTCGTGCACCGGCGGCCTCGTCGCGGCGCGCCTGACCGACCTGCCCGGATCGTCGGCGGCGGTGCGCGGCGGGGTGGTCGTGTACTCCGACGAGGCGAAGGTCGCGCTGGCGGGCGTCGACGCGCCGCTGATCGCCGCGCACGGCGCGGTCTCGCGCGAGGTGGCGGTCGCGCTCGCGGACGGTGCGCGGGGGGCGCTCGGCGCCGACGTGGGGGTGGGCGTCACGGGCATCGCAGGCCCCGGGGGCGGCAGCGACGAGAAGCCGGTCGGGCTCGTGTGGCTGTCGGTCGGCCACCGCGACGGGCGCCGGCTGACGCGCAGCATCAATGTTCCGGGCGGCCGCGCGGACGTGCGTGACCGCGCGACGACGGTCGCGCTGCATCTCGTGCGGCGGCTGCTGCTCGGCCTCCCGGTAGCAATGGAAAGGAACGCACGCTAAGCCGATCCGTCGCCGATGCGTAGCCCTCGCCGACCTCCGGCAGCGAGCTCGTGCGGGAGCGTGAAGGGGACCGTGCCGAGCATCAGGACGTGCTCGTGCTGCAGCGGGGAGAGCCGTGCGAGGTGCTCGTCGTTGATTTCGCGGCCACTGTCCCGGAGGTGGTTGGGGTCTATTGAGAGTTCGTGCGGAAAACCGGGATAAGGACTCCGCGACGACGGCGCAGCGCGCTACCGGATTGCGTGGAATGCGGCACTCCTGGCGGTCGGCGGCTCGCCGCTCCTGTCAGGCGACAGCAAGCATCGTCACGCGGCGCAGCAGCGGGGAACGCTTAGCCCGCGACAGTTACACCGGCGTCGTGGGACCATTGCTGCTTGGCCAACCAGCCAGTGGACCACACGGCAGCGTACTTCGCGCTTGCGGGCGCTCTCGGCGCGGCGTTCCTGGTGATTCTCGGCAATCTGCTCGGGGCGTGGCGCCAACGTAGGGCAGAAGCGGATCGCCTGACGCAACAGCTCCGGGCGGAACGCGAACGGCTTGACATCCAGTTGGCTTACGACCGCCGACTGCGGGACCTCGACGAGTTGCGACGCCAGATCTCCGCAGTGTTCGTCAAGTCCACTCGATTCATCGCGCCCGTGATCGAGATGCATGAGCTGAGGTGGAAGATTATGGCCAGGACATCGACCGAGAACGAACTGCTGGTGTCGAGAGAACGAGAGGTTCTGGACACGCTCAACGACTTACGGCTCGACAACATGGCTCTCTCGCTCCTCACTGGACTCCATGAGGACCTGGTGAAGCATCACGCTGCATTCCTGGACGCGGCGCAACGAGTTCGCTTTGCGGCCAATCTCGAAGATGGGGAGCAAGGACTACGCGAGCAATCGAGCGCCCTA
>Ga0136633_1000971_pt1 | contig 21381 bp, 17 predicted proteins | sample AntDrymeUQ832206_2_FD_105494 | JGI IMG/M metagenome (GOLD analysis project Ga0136633, IMG submission 105494) | Polar desert sand microbial communities from Dry Valleys, Antarctica - metaG UQ83 (22.06) | ecosystem: Environmental > Terrestrial > Soil > Desert | place: Antarctica: Dry Valley...
CAACAGCCCCGTGCCGATCGGCACCGTGCCCATCTACCAGGCGCTGGAGAAGGTGGACGGCAGCCCCGAGGACCTCACCTGGGAGATCTTCCGCGACACCCTGATCGAGCAGTGCGAGCAGGGTGTCGACTACATGACGATCCATGCCGGGGTGCGCCTGCCCTTCGTCCCGATGACCGCCAAGCGGGTCACCGGCATCGTCAGCCGGGGCGGAGCGATCATGGCCGCCTGGTGCCTGGCCCACCACACCGAATCGTTTCTGTACGAGCGGTTCGAGGAGATCTGCGAACTGTTCGCCGCCTATGACGTGGCCTTCTCACTGGGAGACGGCCTGCGCCCCGGCTCCATCGCCGACGCCAACGACGAGGCTCAGCTGGCCGAGTTGCGCACCCTTGGCGAGCTCACCGAGTTGGCATGGCGCCACGACGTCCAAGTGATGGTGGAGGGGCCGGGCCACGTGCCGCTGCACAAGGTGCGCGAGAACGTCGAGCTGCAGCAGGAGTGGTGCCACGAGGCGCCCTTCTACACACTGGGCCCGCTCACCACCGACGTGGCCCCCGGGTACGACCACATCACCAGCGCCATCGGTGCCGCCACGATCGGGATGTTCGGCACGGCGATGCTCTGCTACGTCACCCCCAAGGAGCACCTAGGCCTCCCCAACCGCGACGACGTGAAGCAGGGCGTCATCGCCTACAAGATCGCCGCCCACGCTGCGGATCTGGCCAAGGGCCACCCCGGGGCCCAGGACTGGGACGACGCGTTGTCTAAGGCCCGGTTCGAGTTCCGCTGGGCCGACCAGTTCGAGCTGGCCCTCGACCCCGACACCGCCCGCGCCTACCACGACGAGACCCTTCCAGCCGAGCCGGCCAAGACCGCCCACTTCTGCTCGATGTGCGGCCCGAAGTTCTGTTCGATGCGCATCTCCCAGGACGTGCGCGACTACGCCGACTCCATGGGTGTCGGCGTCGAGCAGGCCGTCGAGATCGGACTGAAGGAGAAGGCGCAGCAGTTCGTCGATGAGGGCGCCGAGCTCTACCGGGCGTCGACCTGACCGACCTGGGCGCACCGTTTGGCCGGTGGTGACCGGAGCAGAGGTTGCGCCGACCGGGCGCGGGGAATCCTCGCCAGGTGACGGACCCCTCGATAGAGCCGAACCGAACGTGGCTCGACGCTGTGCGGGCCCACCGGCTCCGCTCGGCGGCGGCGGCCCTGGCCATCATTCTCGTCCTGGTGGCGGTGATCCCGCCGCTGCGCAACGTGGCCACCCTCTCCGCCTCGAAGGTCATCCTCGTCGTCACCACCCCGTTCGCCCCCGACGTGAAGGGCCTGAACACCGCCCCTGAGAGCTCGCAGGTGGTGGCGGCCGACGGCTCGCCGCTCGGCACGTTCGAAGAGGGCGAGCGGCTACCGGTGCGGGTGGCCGACCTGCCACCGCACGTGAAGGGTGCTGTGCTGGCCGCCGAGGACGCCGACTTCTACCGCCACGACGGTGTCGACCCCTCCGCGGTGATCCGGGCGACGCTGAACATGGCCACCGGAAGCAAGCAGCAGGGCGGCTCAACCATCACCCAGCAGCTGGCCAAGCTGAACTACACCACGGGCGAGCGCACCGTGTTTCGCAAGCTGCGGGAGGTGCTCTACGCCACCCGCCTCGAGCGCGACTACTCCAAGGACCAGCTCCTCGAGCGCTACCTCAACCAGGTGTACCTGGGTGACGGCACCTACGGCATCGAGGCTGCAGCCCCTCGCACCTTCAACGTACCCGCCGCCCAGCTCAGCCCCGACCAGGCCGCGGCACTGGCGGTACGCATCCGCAGCCCAGGCAACATCGATCCCAGGAAGAACCCCGAGGCGGTGCTGAGCCGCCGCAACATCGTGCTCGGAGCCATGGCCGAGGCGGGCACAGTGCCGAAGGACCAGCTCACCGGCCTCCAAGCCGCCCCCCTCAAGCCCATCCCGCTGCCGCCGGCCAAGGCCAAGCCCGAGCGGCTGGTCGTCGACCGGGCCCGGCGGGAGGCGTTGAAGTTAGACGTCCTGGGCGGCGACCAAGAGGACCGCTTGGCCAAGCTGGAGGGCGGCGGCCTCAGGGTTGAGACCGCGCTCGACCCCAGGGGCCAGAAGGCGGCCCGTGACGCAGCCCAGGCCGCCCTCCCCCGCCCCGAGGACCCCAGCGCGGCGGTGGTCAGCGTGCAGCCCGGCGACGGCGCCATCCGGGTGCTCCTGGGCGACTCCAAGGGCGGTCAGTTCGACGTGGCCACCGTGGGGCGCCGCCAGCCGGGCTCGTCGTTCAAACCCTTCACCTACGCCGCCGCCCTCGAGGAGGGCATCCACCCGGGCACCACCTACGATTCGAAGACCCCGCAGACCTTCTCCTACAAGGGCAGCTCATTCCAGGTCCAGAACGCCGAGGAGGGTACGGGCGGGCAGATGACGTTCGACGATGCCACGGTCGGCTCGGTCAACGTCGTCTACATGCAGGTGGCGCTGAAGGTCGGTCCCGACAAGGTGAAGAAGGTGGCCGAGCGGCTGGGCGAGCCGAAAGACCTGGAGGCCGTCCCGTCGCTCGCCCTCGGCGGGGAGGGCAAGGGCGTGAGCCCGCTCGACCAGGCCGCCGCCTACGCCACCTTCGCTTCGGGCGGAACCTATGCCGAGCCTTACCTGGTGACCCGGATCAAGGACAACAAGGGCAAGGTCTTGTGGCAGCACAACACCAAGACCCGCAAGGGCATGGACCAAAAGGAGGCCGGCGTCATCAACAGCGTGCTCCAGCGGGTGGTGAACGAGGGCACGGGCAAGGCCGCAGCCTTCGGCCGGCCGGTGGCGGGTAAGACCGGCACCACCAACGACAGCAAGGATGTGTGGTTCGTGGGGTACACCCCCCAGTTGGCCACCGCCGTGTGGGTCGGCAACGTCGAGGGCCCCAAGCCCCTGACCGACAGCCGAGGCCGCCCCCTGTTCGGCGGCGGCCCCCCAGCCCGGATCTTCTCCAGCACGATGAAGGCGGCGCTGCAGGGCGTGAAGGAAACCCCGTTCCAGATCAACAAACCTGAGGACCTGGGCCTCAAGCTCCCCGGCGCCGGCGGCGGGACGACCAGCCCGACGACCCCGCCAAGCTCGGTCACCTCGACCACCGTGCCGCCGCTGATCCCGGAGGATTTCACCCCGCCCACCGAGCCGCCGGGCACCTTCGTCCCTCAGCTTCCCGTGGGTCCGAACCCCACCACCACCACCCGCACGGCGCGCACCACCACGTCGAAGCCCTGCCCGACCACGACCACCACCGGCCCCCCCGACCCCGCCCGGACAACGACGACCGTCACGACGCCGCCCGGCTGCTAACCGCCGGCCCCCTCAGTGAGCGGGCGCCACCACCATCCGACCACCACCCCCGAGCTCGACCTCCAGGCTGACCAGGCGACCGTCTAAGTCCAGCCAAGCCAGGGCCGCCGGCTCGCCGACCAGACGCAGGTGGCCGCTATCCCACCGGGCGGGCCGCTCCACCAGCGGCGCCAGCAGCACCACCGGATCAAAGGCCCCCACCTCCACGGTGGTGTCGAGCGCACTGAGCCAACTCCCCTCCTGTACGCCGGCCAGCCCCCCGACCGCCACCTCGGCCCGATCGCCCACAACCTGTGCTCGAGCCACCTCGGCACCGCCGACCACCAACGTCACCAAAAGCGGCGACCCGAGTGCGAGATCCCGAGCCCTCCGGCCCGCCACCCCCGCATCGACCACGATCGCCGGCCGGGTCGGCGCCGCAGGCCCCTCACGGTCACGGACATGCGCCACCACACCACCGACACCGGCAAACACCACCAGCAGAACCACCAAAGCACCCCGGCGCAAAGCTCACCTCCAGAGAAGATCGGAAGGGCAGGACGCCGAGCGGCCAAGACCGTGGATCTCAACCTACCCGCGGCCCGAGCGGTTCAGGCAGGATTGCCGGGTGAGTGATCCGCTGACCCCCGCCCCCGCCCCCGCCCGGGCCCGGGTCCGGGCCTCGAGGCGTGGCGCCCACCGCCGGCGCCGCCGGAGGCCCCCGGTCGTGGGCCTGGTCGTTGGCGGCCTGGTCCTCCTCGGGATCTTCGTTGTGGGGGGCAGTCAGCTGGCGGGCAAAGACGAGGCCAGGGTCGTCGTCCGCGGCCCGATCTCCACGACCTCGCAGCCCTCGACGACCCTGTCGAGCGGGCCTTCGACCACGGTGCTCGGCAGCGGCGCTCCCGTCTCGCTGACCGCAGCCCAGGCCGCGGCCCAGCTGGAGGCGGACCAGGAGCGGACCGCTCCAGACCTTGCGGTCGGCACCGCCATTTGCCCGCTAGAGCCCTACCGGGTGGGCCACGTCATGATCTGCTCAATCCCGCTCGAGGGCACGATCGTCTCCTACCGGGTTGAGGTGACCAGCGAGACCACCGTCAGACCGACGGCCCTTCGGCCCGTCATTGACACCCGCAAGTCCGCCGAGCTGGTCGAGGCCAAAGAGGCCGGCGCCACCGCCGACTGCGGCCAGCCCCGGGTCCGCCAGGTCGATGTCGGGTCCCGCTTCTCGTGCACGACCGCCAGCAGCACCTGGGACTTCACCGTCAAGGACGAGGAGGGCCAGCTGTCCGGCGTTCGCCGCTGACGGAGCTGCCAACCCCTTCGCCTTGCGAAGCATCCTGCCGTACCTTGGCGCCGGTGGGAGCGGAGGACGAGGGAGTCCAGTGGGTGCGCCGGCTGCTCCACTGGCTGGCCCCTCACAAGCTGAACGTCGGCATCGCCTTTGGCGCCGGCCTCCTCGGCACCGGCGTCGCCGGGCTCACGCCGCTGGTGCAGAAGATCGTGGTCGACGATGTCACCGGCCGCACCGGCGACGCCATCGCCCCCTGGCTGGTCCTGCTGGCCCTGGCCGGCGCCGCCCGCTTCGCCCTGGCCTACGTGCGCCGCTTCTACGGCGGCCGGGTGGCGGCCGACGTGCAGTATGACCTGCGCACCGCCCTGTTCCGCCACGTCCAGCGCCTCGACGTGGCCAGCCACGACCAGATGCAGACCGGCCAGCTGGTGGCCCGGGCCTCGACCGACGTCAACTCCCTGCACCACCTCCTCAGCTTCCTGCCCCTGGTGCTCGGCAACGTCCTGCTCTTCTTCATCGCCCTCGGCGTGATGATCAAGCTGTCGCCGCTGCTCAGCCTTCTCGTGTTCGCCGTGGTGCCCCTGATGGCCGTGGCCACGGCCCGGGTGCGCAAGACCATCTTCCCGGCTAGCTGGGACGCCAGCCAGCAGAGCGGCGTGGTGGCCGGCATCGTGGAGGAGTCGGTCACCGGGGTCCGGGTGGTGAAGGGTTTCGGCCAGGAGCGGCGCGAGCTGGCCCGCCTCAGCGATGCCGCCGCCGACCTGCTGGCCAGCCGGACCCGCCTGGTGCGCCTGCAGGCCCGGTTCGCCCCCACCCTGCAGATCATCCCGGCCCTCGCCCAGGTGGCCGTGCTGGCCGTGGGCGGCTGGCTCACCATCCGAGGCAGCATCAGCCTGGGCACCTTCCTGGCCTTCAACGTCTACGTCACCTCGCTGGTGGGCCCGGTGCGCACCGCAGCCTTCCTGGTCGCCTTCTCCCAGCAGGCCAAGGCCAGCATCGAGCGCCTGGCCGAGGTGCTCGACACCAACCCCCAGGTGACCGACCGGGCCGATGCGGGCATCCTGGCCACCGGAGCGGGCGCCGTCGAGCTGGAGGACGTGACCTTCGGGTACGTGGCCAGCGAACCGGTGCTGGAAGGGTTCAGCCTGCGGGTCGAGCCGGGCGAGACGGTGGCCCTGGTGGGCACCAGCGGCTCGGGCAAGAGCACGGTGGCCCTGCTCCTCCCCCGCTTCTACGACGTGCACGCCGGCTCGGTGCGCATCGGAGGCACCGACGTGCGAGACGTCACCACCGAGTCGCTGCGGCGCCGGATCGGGGTGGTGTTCGAGGAGCCGTTCCTGTTCTCCGACACCATCCGGTCGAACATCGCCTACGGCCGCCCCGACGCCACCGACGACGAGGTGGAGGCCGCGGCCCGGGCGGCCGAGGCTCACGGGTTCATCTCGTCGCTGCCCGGGGGCTACGCCACGGTGGTCGGCGAGCAGGGCCTCACCCTGTCCGGAGGCCAGCGCCAGCGGGTGGCCCTGGCCCGGGCCCTGCTCACCGACCCGCAGGTGCTGATCCTCGACGACGCCATGTCGGCCGTGGACAGCCGGGTCGAGGAGGAGATCCTGGCCACCCTGACCCGGCTCCTCGATGGCCGCACCACCATCCTGGTCGCCCACCGCCGCTCCACCCTGCGCCTGGCCGACCGCATCGCCGTGGTCGAGGGGGGACGGGTGGTGGCCCTCGGGACCAACGAAGAGCTTGAGGCCCAAAGCCCGCTGTACCGGGCCCTGCTGTCGGGGCCCGACGAGAACCTCGAACACGCCGCGGTGGGCCACGTCATCGAGGACGAGGACGCCGGGACGGCTGGGCCCGACCGTGCCGGGAGCACGGAGCCGCTGGTCTGGGACGGCCAGCCGACGGCCAGCCTGTGGGCCGACCGGAAGGTGTCGGTGGCCGACGCCCTGGCCGCCGCGGGGCGGCTGCCCAAGCCCGAACCGTCGGGCGGCATGAGTCGTAGTCCCGGTGGTGGCGGCGGGGGGATGCGCGGCGGTGCCGGCCACATGGGGGCGTCGATGGTGGCCACCCCCGAGTTGCTGGCCGCCGTCGCCGCCCTCCCCCCCGCCAGGGACAAGCCCGATGTGACCGTCGGCGAGCTCGACGTGGTCGAGCCCACCTTCTCCTTCTGGGGGTTCGTCCGCCGCTGGCGGCGGCTGCTCGGGCTCGGGATCGGGCTTGTGGTGATCGACTCGGTCACCAACCTCCTCGGCCCCACCGTGGTGCGCTTCGGCGTCGACCGCGGCATCGAGCCGGGCCGCACGGGGATGCTCTGGGTGGCCACCGCCCTGGCCCTGCTGGTGGCGCTGGCCTCGTGGGGCAACGCCGTGGTGGAACAGCTCGTAACGGGGTCCACCGCCGAGAAGGTCCTGTACGCCCTGCGGGTGCGGGTCTTCGCCCACCTGCAGCGCCTGTCGCTCGACTTCTACGACCGCGAGATGGGCGGGCGGGTGATGACTCGCATGACCACCGACGTCGACGCCATGCAGCAGCTGTTGGCCACCGGCCTGGTGCAGGCCGTCGTCAGCGGCGTGACCTGCGGCGGCGTGGCGGTGGCGCTCGTGGTGATGAGCCCGCCTCTGGCCCTGGTAACCGCCGCCATCGTGCCGCCGCTGGCTGTGGCCACCTGGCTCTACCGCCGCAAGGCCCACACCGCCTACGACCGGGCACGGGACCGGGTGGCCGAGGTGAACGCCGATTTCCAGGAGAGCCTCTCGGGCGTACGGGTGGCCCAGGCCTACAGCCGGGAGGGGCGTAACGAGACCCGCTTCGCCGGCCTGGCCGACGGCTACCGGCGGGCCCGGGTCGACGCCCAGCGCCTGGTCGCCCTGTACTTCCCCTTCGTCGAGATGCTCTCCGAGCTGGCCAACGCCCTGGTGCTCGGGGCCGGCGCGGTGTACGTGGCCCGGGGCACCGCCACCTCCGGCGAGCTGATCGCCTTCCTGCTCTACCTCAACCTGTTCTTCGGGCCGATCCAGCAGCTGTCGTCGGTGTTCGACACCTGGCAGCAGGCCCGCATCTCGATCGGCCGGATAGAGGGGCTCCTGGCCCGCCCGTCGGGCACGCCGGAGATCGCCGACCCGGTCGATCCCGGCCGAATCAGCGGCCGGATCGAGCTGGTCGGCGTCCGCTTCCGCTACGCCACCGCCGCCGATGAGGCCCTGCAGGGCGTCGACCTCACCGTCGAGCCCGGCGAGACGGTGGCCTTCGTGGGCGAGACCGGGGCGGGGAAGTCGACCGTGCTGAAGCTGGTGGCCCGCTTCTACGACGTCACCGACGGGGCCTTGCTGGTCGACGGCGTCGACGTCCGCCGGCTCGACCTCACCGCCTTCCGCCGGCAGCTGGGCGTGGTGCCCCAGGAGCCGTTCCTGTTCGCCGGCACCATCCGCGACAACATCGCCTACGGCCGACCCGAGGCCACCGACGCCGAGGTCGAGGCCGCCGCCCGGGCCGTCGGGGCCCACCCTGTCATCGCCGCCCTGCCCGGCGGCTACAGCCACGTCGTCGGCGAGCGGGGCCGCACGCTCTCCGCCGGCCAGCGCCAGCTCATCGCCCTGGCTCGGGCCCTGCTCCCCGACCCGCCGCTCCTGCTGCTCGACGAGGCCACCGCCAACCTCGACCTGGCCACCGAAGCCACCGTCACCCTCGGCATGGGCGTCGCCGCCCGGGGCCGCACCACCCTGCTCATCGCCCACCGCCTCTCCACCGCGGCGGTCGCCGACCGCATCGTCGTCCTCGACGGCGGAAAGGTGGTCGAGGTCGGCTCCCACACCGAGCTGCTGGCCCGAGGCGGCCGCTACACCGAGCTGTGGCGGGCCTTCACCGGCGCCGAACAGGGCGCGGCGGCCTGAACAGGGTCAGAGGCGCCAGTCAACCGGGTCGCGTCCGGATTCGAGCAGGGCGGCGTTGGCCCGGCTGAAGGGGCGGCTGCCGAAGAACCCGTTGGTGGCCGACAGGGGCGACGGGTGGGCCGACTCGATGACGACGTGGCGGTCGTCATCGACCAGGGCCCGCTTGTGGCGGGCGGCCGCCCCCCACAGCACGAACACCACCCGCTCCGGCTTGGCCGCCACGGCCCTGATCACCTCGTCGGTGAAGGTCTCCCAGCCCCGGCCCTGGTGGCTGGCCGCCGCCCCGCCCCGCACCGTCAGCGTGGTGTTCAGCAGGAGCACGCCACGACGGGCCCACGGCTCGAGGGTCCCCTGGCGGGGCGGCGGGATGCCGACATCGGTGGCCAGCTCTTTGAAGATGTTGCGCAGAGACGGCGGGGTGGGCACGCCGGGCTGCACGCTGAAGGCCAGCCCGTGGGCCTGGCCGGGTCCGTGGTAGGGGTCCTGGCCCAGGACTACCACCTTGGTCGCGCTCCACGGGGTCAGGCGCAGGGCGGCGAAGACGGCCTCGGGCGACGGGTAGACGGGGTGGCGGTCCCGCTCGCCGGCCAGGAACGCCTGCAGCTCGGCCCAGTACGGCTTGGCCAGCTCGCCCCGCAGGACAGGGTTCCAGTCGGTGATCACCAGCGTTAGATCACGCCGCCTGGGTGAGGTAGCGCTCCCATGTTGGGTCGACGCGGCCGACGCCGACCACCAGCCACCGGGTGCCCCGGGGGACGCTCGGCGTGGTGCGCAGGGCCCAGCCCAGCTCGGCCAGCAGCCGGTCGCCCTTGCGCCCGTTGCACAGCCGGCAGGCAGCCACCACGTTCTCCCACTCGTGCAGGCCCCTACGGGAGCGGGGCACCACGTGGTCGATGGTGTCGGCACTGCGGCTGCAATAAGCGCAGCGGTGGGCGTCACGGGCCAGCAGGGCGCGCCGGGTGAGGGGCAGGCGGGCCCTGTAGGGCACCCGAACGTAGGTGGTGAGGCGGATCACCGACGGGACCCGCACCACGGTGGACTCCGAGCGCACCACCCCCCCGGCAGCCTCGAGGATCTCGGCCTTGTCGGCCAGCACCAGGACGATGGCCCGCTTCATCGGCACGACGCAGAGGGGCTCGTAGCTGGCGTTCAGCAGGAGGGTGCCCTTCACGGCTGCCCCTCGACCACACCGGCCCCGACGAACCACGGAGGCCGCCCGGGAGGGCGGCCGGCGGGACTTGGGAGGCGAGAAGGGTGGTGGGCGTGGACTCGGCGCCGCCGTGGGGCGCGGTGATCCCGGCTCCCGTCCCCTGCCGGCCTCCATCTGGCTGCCACAGTCGGAACGTTACCGGTGCAGCGCCGCCGTTGTCGGCCATATCTCGTTCCCTGCCGGGAGTGCGATGCTGCGACCACCTAACATCACAGTCCGGGTGGGTCGAACGAGGATCTTGGGGTAGCGCGTGGTCGATTGGGCGACAGGACAGGACCGGGCGCCGACCTGCGGCCGCTCGGCTCCCAGGCGAGGCGGCCTCGCCCTGGTCGCCGCCCTGGCCCTGTCTGCCCTGGTCGCCAGCCCGGCCGCCGCCGCACGATCCCGGCCCGCCGCCACCACCACCACGACCGTCCCGGCGCTGGCCGTCAGCCTTCCCCCGGTCACCTCACCACCGCTCACGACGCCACTGGGCTCGGACGAGAACCTCCGGCGCCGCACGCTCACCGAGGTGGCGGTGGCGAAGAAGGCGCTGAGCCAGGCCCAGCGAGCCGAGGGCCAGGTCCGGCAGCGGGCGGAAGAGCTCGACCGGTCCATGGCCGACTACGAGGCCCAGCGGGGGGCGCTTGCCGGCGAGGAGAGGTCGGCCGCTGACCTGCTCGAGGGCACCAGGGGCCGCCTCCGGTCGGCCGCGGTCAGCGAGTACATCAGCGGCGGGGCCGCCACCATCGCCAACCAGCTGCTGCGCTCCACCGACGTCGAGGCCTTCACCCGCAACCGGGTCTACGGCGGCGCCGTCCTCGACAGCCAGCAGCGCACCCTTGCCACCTACCGCGAGGCCCTGTCGAAGGTGACGGTCGTCACGTCGAACCTCGGTCGCCAGATCGACCGTGTCAAGACCGACCGGGCCCTGGTCACCCAGGAGCTAGCGGCCCTCACCGCCCAGCGGGTGCTGCGCGAGGAGGAACTGGCCCAAAAGCAGGTGCTGAACCAGCTGGTCACCGCCGCCGCCCCGGTCCTGCCGAGCGACATCCCCGCCCTGGTCCTCGACGCCTACGTGCGGGGCGCCGTCGCCGCCAACCGCCGCACGCCCGGTTGCCGCATCCACTGGTCGGCGCTGGCGGCCATCGGGCGGGTCGAGTCCGGCCACGCCCGTGCTGGAAGCGGCTCGCTCACCCTGGCGGGAGACGTCGCCCCGCCCATCCTCGGCCCCCCGCTCGACGGCAACGGCTTCGCCCTCATCAACGATACCGACGGCGGGGTCCTCGACGGCGACACCGTTTTCGACCGGGCCGTCGGGCCGATGCAGTTCATCCCCTCGACCTGGCGCTTCTCGGGGGTGGCCGGCAACGGCGACGGCAGACGCGACCCCAACAACGTCTACGACGCCGTCACCGCCGCCGGCATGTACCTGTGCCGGGCCCGCCAGGGGCTCGACCTCGACGAGAACCTGTTCAACGCCGCCCTCAGCTACAACCGCAGCACCGCCTACGCCACCATCGTCATCACCAGGGCCCGGGAGTACGTCGACCTCCGGATGTCGGGGCTCCCTCCGGGACCGCCGCCGTCCCCGCCGCCCGCCAACCTCAAACCACCCGCACCGTGACCAGCTCCGCCCGCCGGGCCCCCGCGCCGCTGGCCGTGACCGTGCTGGCCCTCCTCGTCGGGATAATGTCCCGCCCGGCCGTGGCCCAGACCGACGCGGCGCCCCCCACCACGGTGAAGGCGACCACCACCACGCCCGTGGTGGAGCCGACCACCACCGTGCCGCCGCCGACGACGACGACCTCCACCACGGTCGCCAATCCCTTCGGACCACCGCCAAGCCCGCCGACCTCGGACCCGATCACGCCCCCCGCCGGGTCGATGCCGCCTCCCCCGATCGTCGACACCAAGGCGGAGGACTCGAGCGAGGAGCCGCCGCCCCGGGCCGAGGTGCCGCCCCGCGCCACCCCCCGGATCCTTACCCCGGCCGACCTGGCGGTGGCTCGCGTGCTCGAGGAGCAGCTGAGAGCAACCCAGCGGTCGGCCGGCGAGGCTCTCGCCGCCTCCCAGGCCGCCGACCAGGTCCTGGCCGCGGCCGAGGCCGAGCAGGCCGAGCTGCAGCGCAGCCTCGACGCCCTGCGCTCCGACGCGTCGGCCGCCGCCCAGGGTCTGATCGGACAGCGCCGGAGCATGCGGATCCGGGCCGTCGCCATCTACGTCTCGGGGCCGGGGGAGCCGATCATCCCGGTGGGCGACGACCTCCACGAGTACGGCCGTCGGCGGGTGCTCGTCGAGGCCCTCCACGCCGCCGACCGGCGCACCTTCGACGGGTACACCAGGGCCAAGGCGGCGGCCGGCGACGAGGTCGCCGACCTGGTCGACCGTCTTGAGGACCTGAACGGCACCGTGCTGGCGGCCCGGGCCGACTCCGAGGCCAAGGCGGCGGCCACCCAGCGTTTCCTGCGCAACGTGGGCCCAGCCCAGATCGGCGGGCGGCTGGCCATCAACGGGTTCGCCTTCCCGGTGGCCGATCCCCACAGCTTCGCCTCCACCTTCGGGGCCCCCCGCAGCGGCGGGCGGCTGCACCAGGGCAACGACATCTTCGCCCCCTACGGCACCCAACTGCCCGCGGCCGAGCGGGGCGTTGTCGGCAAGATGGGCACCGACAGCCTGGGCGGCATCAAGCTGTGGATCACCGGTGAGAGCGGTACGAGCTACTACTACGCCCACCTCTCGGCCTTCGCCGCCAACGTCGTCAACGGCACCGTGGTCGAGGCGGGCGACGTCGTCGGCTTCGTCGGCGACTCCGGCAACGCCAAAGGCACCTCACCCCACCTGCACTTCGAGATCCACCCCTCGAACGGCCCGGCCATCGACCCCTTCCCGGTCCTAAAGGCCGCCGACGACGCCAGCCGCCAGGCCACCCAGCAGGCGAAGGCGGGTCCCCCGGCAGCCCCCGCGCCCTGAGCGGCGGCCGTCAGACCTGAGAGACGTACAGCGACCCGGCCAGGCCCGGGCCGAGGGCCAGCAGCTGCCCGTCGATGTCGAGGGTGAGGGTGCCGTCGGGCGCCCGACCGGTCACCGTGGCCCCCACCCCCGGCATGAAGCGAGCCGCGGCCAGGTACGACAGCGACTCCTGATCGATCTCCACCTGCTCGATGACCCGCCGCAAGACCACCCGCCGCCCCGGACCGACGCTGGCGAGCGGCACCACGCCCAGCTCGTCAGGACCCGCGACCGTTCCCGGGATCGGGTTGCCGTGAGGGCAGGTGGTGGGGTGACCGAGCACCTCGACCAGGCGGGCCTCGACCTCGTCAGATATGACGTGCTCCCAGCGGCAGGCCTCGACGTGGGCCTTGTCCCAGGCCAGGCCGATGACATCGGTGAGGAGCCGCTCGGCCAGGCGGTGCTTGCGCACCACCGACTCGGCCAGGTGGCGGCCCTTGCCGGTCATCTCGAGCTGCCGGCCGGCGGCCTTGATGTAGCCCTCGGACTTGAGGCGCCGCACCATCTCCGACACTGACGGAGCAGAGTGGCCCACCCGCTCGGCCAGGCGGGCCTGGATGACGACGGTGCCCTCCTCCTCCAGCTCGTGGATCGCCTCGAGGTACTCCTCGAGCGGAGGGTGGTAGCCGTCGCCGGTCATCGCCCCCACGCTACCGGTGCGGCTCAGTTGGGCGGGACCTCGATCAGGCTGCGGTGGGCCGACAGGGCGGCGCCGGCGGCGCGCAGGGCCACGTTCAGCGCGTCGGAGGGTCGGGCGTCGAGCTCGGCCACCGAGCCGTCAGGTCGGAGCACCAGGACGCTGGCCACATAGACCCCACCGGGCCGGCGCTCGACCAGGGTGACGCCGGTCACCGCCCCGGCGAGGGTGGCCACCGCGGCCAGCAGCAGGTCGTGGGCCCGCGGTCGAGGCGCCGGGGCGCCGGAGAGGGCCTCCTGCACGAGCACGGCGTCGCCCCGGGCCATGACGATGTCGAGGTGGCCCCCGCCGGCCGGGTCGACCAGGCTCACCGTGCCCGTGGCCGGCTGCAGGCCCTCGGGCGACAGCTCGACCGAGGCCAGCGTGAGCTCGACCAGCTCCTCGGGCACCTCCGGCTCGGCGTCCACGGTGCCCGATCCTCCCACGTCGGGGAACGCCGGGCGCCGTCGGGTGGTTGCAACCCCGTGATGCTGTTCGCCCGCAAGAGCCTCGACCTGCCCACCCCGGAGACTGCCCTGCCCGGCCGACCCACGCCGATTGGCCACCTTGGCCTCCACGCCGTGACCGGCCACCCGATGGAGCCCCCCTTCCCCGAAGGCCTGGAGACCCTGGTGGTCGGGATGGGCTGCTTCTGGGGCGCCGAGCGCCTGTTCTGGGAGACCGACGGCGTGTGGACCACGGCCGTGGGCTACGCCGGGGGCATCACGCCGAACCCCAGCTACTCCGAGACCTGCTCGGGCCGCACCGGCCACACCGAGGCGGTGCTGGTGGCGTTCGACCCCTCGGTCGTGCCCCTCGCCACGCTCCTCCGGGTGTTCTGGGAGGGCCACGACCCCACCCAGGTGATGCGTCAGGGCAACGACGTCGGCTCCCAGTACCGCTCGGCGCTGTACTGGAGCGGCCACGAGCAGCGGGCGGCCGCCGAGGCCACCCGCGATGCCTTCGCCGCCGCCCTGACCTCCGCCGGCCATACCCGGCCGATCGCCACCGAGCTCGCCCCAGCCGGGCCCTTCTACTACGCAGAGCCCTACCACCAGCAGTACCTCGACAAGAACCCCAGCGGCTACTGCGGCCTCGGCGGCACCGGCGTCAGCTGCCCCACCGGCCTCGGCGCCGGCTAGCTCCGGCTAGATCCGCCCCTCCTTCTTCAGGAACGACTCCTTGGCGGCGTAGAAGGCGATCGTCGCCGCGGCGATGCCGACGCCGACGGTGGCGACGAAGGCCGACAGCAGCAGCGGAGCGCTGCCTTCGGAGGAGATGAGGACCAGCGAGCGGATCACCGCGTAGATCGAGATGATCCCGGCCAGGCCGGCGGTGGCCTGGAGCAGCAGGGGGCGGGCGAAGCCGCCGGGCGGGTCGGGCGTCAGCAGCAGGAGGGCGACGGCGATGCCGAGGAGGGCGATGTCCCCGACGTCGACGGTGTTGGTGAGGGCGAGGAGGCGGCCTCGGAACCCGGCGAGGCCCGGGTCGGCGAGGAAGCCGATGAGGCCGGCGCCGGTGGCGAAGACGACGGCGGCGATCAGGCCGGTGGCGGCCAGCGTCGAAGGATCGGCGATCATCCCGCTCAGGCCCGCCGCCGACGAGGGCCCACTCCGGGGCGGGGTGTCGGCCGGCGGCGGGGACGGAGGCGGCTGGTGGGGCGGCTGCTCAGCGGGATCGGTCACCGTGGCAGTGTCGCACTCCCGGAGCCGGCTCGGCGGGCCGAGCCGGCAAAAATCCCGACGGCAGCGGCCTGACCGGCCTCAGCCCCGCGGGGTGGCGGGGAGGACCTCAGACAGGATCTGGCGCAGCTGGAGGGTGCGGGCGTGGTGCTCGCGGAGGCGCTCCTCCTCGGCGGCGTCCAAGACGTCGACCACGGCCTCCCAGCCGCTGGAGGTCCACACCGCCGGGCCGTGGATGGGCACCCGCTTGGCCAGGCCCAGCTCGGTCAGCCCTTCCATCACCTGGTAGGTGCTGGTGCGGGGCACGCCCGAGAGCTCGGCCAGCTGGGCGCTGTTCGCCGAACCCGCCCGCAGCAGGGCGAGCAGCACCCGGGCCTCATAGGGCCGCAGGCCCAGCTCCTGCAGCTCTCGCCGCAGGCGCTCGGCCACTCCCGAGGGCATGGCTGCCACGTTGCTGGCTCCTGGATCCCTCTCACGAAGACTGGTACTCATCCGAATCCCCTTTGCTGGTCTTCGCTCGGTGCTGAGCGGACGGCGACCTCAGCCGGTGACCACTAGGTGTAGCACGTCTATAGTCCGGGTGCCAAGCATCTGCTAAAACGTTTGTGACCAAGCGAAAGCTTGCTGCTGCTGCAGGGTTGCCGCACGGGGGGTCAGAAGCGGTGCAGGTCCCTAGTGCATCGTGTCGGCGGGCCCCTTTCGTCAGCCAGTGTTGCGGAGCCCCGCGGCTATGCCGTTGATGGTGAGCAGGAGGCCTCGGCGCAGGAGGGGGTCGGGTCGGTCGCTCTCGCGCCACCGGGACAGGAAGTCGACCTGGAGGTGGCTGATGGGTTCGAGGTACAGGTCGCGCACCTCGAGGGTGCGGCGTAGGGCCGGCTGGCGCTCGAGCAGCGCGGTCTCGCCGCTGAGGGCGAGCACCTCGGCGACGGTGCGGTCGTACTCGGCCTGGATGACGTCGAAGTGGTGGTGGAGCGAGGGTTCGACGAGGCGGTCGACGTAGCGACGGGCCACGCCGAGGTCGACCTTGGCCAGCACCATCTCCACGTTGGCCACGAAGGTCCGGAAGAAGTGCCAGCCGTCGTACATCTCGGTGAGCGCCTCTCCATCGCCGGCGGCCCGCACCGCGGCCAGCCCGGCCCCCACGCCGAACCACCCGGGAACGATCTGGCGGGACTGGGTCCAGGCGAACACCCACGGGATGGCCCGAAGCGACTCGACACCGCCCGAGCCGGCCTGAGGTCGCCGGGCGGGGCGGGACCCGATGTTGAGTCCCGCGAGCTCCTCGACCGGGGTCGAGGCGCGGAAGTACTCGGTCAGGCCGTCGGTGGCCAGGAGCGAGCGGTAGGCGGCCGCCGCCGAGGCCGAGACGGCGTCCATGGTGCGGTCCCACCGGGCCAGCACGGCGTCCTCCAGCCGGGAGGTGCGGTGGAGCACGGTGGCCTCGGTCAGCGCGGCCAGCGCCAGCTCGAGGTTGTGGCGGGCCAGGCTCGGCATCAGGTACTTGTCGGAGATGACCTCGCCCTGCTCGGTCAGCTTCATGGCGCCCTGGACCACTCCGAAGGGCTGGGCCAGCACGGCGTCGTGGGTGGGCCCTCCCCCGCGCCCGACGGTGCCCCCCCGGCCGTGGAACAGCCGCAGCACAACGCCGTGGCGCAGGGTGGTGTCCCGCAGCATCCGCTGGGCCCGGTGGATCTCCCACTGCGAGGTGGTGATGCCCATCTGCTTGTTCGAGTCGGAGTAGCCGAGCATCACCTCCTGGACGTCGCCCCGCAGCCGGACCAGCTCGCGGTAGGCGGGCACCGACAGCAGCTGGTCGAGGATCTCGCCGGCCGCCCGCAGCTCGTCGACGGTCTCGAGCAGCGGGACAAACCCCAGCCGGGCCGCGCCGCCGTGCACGTCGACCAGCCCGGCCTCCCGGGCCAGCACCACCGCCGCCAGCACGTCGTCGGCCCCTTTGGTCATCGAGATGACGTAGGTCTCGATGGCGTCGGGGCCGAACCGATCGAGCACCGACCGCAGGGTGGTGAACAGGGAGAAGACCGCCGCCGCCTCGCCCTCGAGCCTGGGCACCTGGCCCAGCAGGGGCCGACGGCTCTCCAGCTCGCGGGCGAGCAGACGGTGGCGCGCCGCGGGGTCGAGGCTGGCGTAGGGCCTGTCCTGCTCGCCCAGGTCATCGAACACCGCGGCGAGAGCGGCGTGGTGGCGGCTGGCGTCCTCGCGTATGTCGAGGGTGGCCAGCTGGAACCCGAAGCTCTTGACGGTGCGGATGAACCGGGCCACCAGGCCGTCGGCGATCCGCTGGCCACGGTGGGCGAGCAGGGACTGGCGCATCAGCTCAAGGTCGTCGAGCAGGGCGGCGGTGCCCTCGTACTCGTTGGCGGCCGGCGCCGCCCCCTTGTCGGCCAGGCGGCGCTGGGTGTTGCGCAGCCGCGCCCGCACGAACGAGGCCTTCAGTCGGTAGGGCTCCTCGACGTTCAGGCGGCCGTACTGCTCGGTCACCTCCGGGAGCTGGGCGGCGTCGTCGATCATGCTGCGGGCCAGAGCCTCGGTCACGCCGGTGATCTGGGTCGACGAGCTCAGCTGGGTGACCAGCACCTCGACGCCGTCGAGGAGCAGCTCGAGCCCCAGCCCGTGCTGCTGGGCCAGCACCGCCTCGGTCACCTCGGGGGTCACGTAGGGGTTGCCGTCCCGGTCGCCACCGACCCAGCTGCCGAACCGCACGGGCGTCGCCTCGTCCGGCACCTCGGCGCCGATCCGGCCCAGCTCGCGTCTGTAGTCGTCGACCACGCGGGGCACCACGTCGCGAGCCAGGTCGGAGAGGTAGAACAGCACCGCCCCGGCCTCCTCGTTGGGGGTCGGCCGCTCGCGCCGCAGCTCGTCGGTCTGCCACAGCAGGTCCACGACCTCGGCCAGGCTCTCGTCGATGCGGGCGTGCTCGGTGGCGGCGCTGCGGGCCCGCTGCTCGAGCAGCTCGCCGATGTGGCGCAGCTTGGTCAGCACCGACTGGCGGGCCACCTCGGTGGGGTGGGCGGTGAACACCGGCCGCAGCTCGATGCCCTCGACGCAACCGCGCAGGTCCTTCACCGTCTCGGGGTCGGCAGCCACCCGGTCGGCCATCTGGCGGATGGCGCTGCCGTCGGCGGCCCGGCGGCGGTCGAGGGCCGCCGCCCGGTGCACCTGCTCGGCGGTGTTGGCCAGGTTGAAGTAGGTCGAGAAGGCCCGGGCCAGGGAGATGGTGGTGTGCAGGTCGGCGCCGCCCAGCGCCTCGTCCATGGCGTCGTGATCCGCCTTGTGGCCCTGGCGGCTCAGCCCCCGGACCCGCTCGACCAGCTGCAGCAGCTCGTCGCCGACCTGACGCACCAGGGTTTCACCCAGCAGCCGGCCGAGCAGACGGATGTCAGCCCGCAGCGCGTCGTCCGCCAGACTCTCGGTGTCCACCGCCGCAGTCTCGCAGCCGGCGATCGCTGAGGGGTCGGGTTGGGGCTGTTGGGCGGTCAGGTGGGGTAGATGTCGAGCTCGGTGGCTTTGACGGCGGCCCAGACGTGGCCGCCGTCGGCGAGGTGGAGCTGGGCGACCGCTTCGGCGGTGACCTCGGCGACGAGGGGGACCGGCCCGGTGAGGCGGATCCGAGCCCGGTCGCCGGTGGTGGTGATCTCGAGCACCTCGGCGGGCCACAGGTTCCGGGCGCTGCCGTCGGGTGGAATGCGGTGAAGGGTGACGGCGTTGGGTCGGAAGGCGACGAACACGGTGCCCCGCCCAGGCCCGGCGGCTCCGATGATCGTGGCGCCGCCGGGCAGGGTGATGGTGGTGCCGTCGGCGGTCCCGGTGAGGAGGTTGAGGCCGACCATGGTGGCCACCCAGGTCGACTTGGGGCGTGCAGTGACGTCGGCAAGGGGGCCGTCGTGGGTGATGGTGCCGTCCTCGAGGACGAGGAGGCGGTCGGCGAGGGCGGCGGCGTCGATCGGGTCGTGGGTGATCACCAGCCGGGAGCCGGGGTAGCGGCTCAGCTCGTGCCGCAGGAGGCTCCGGAGCTCGCTGCGGGCGCTGGCGTCGACGGCGGCGAGAGGTTCGTCGAGGAGCAGGACGGCCGGTTCGGTGGCCAGGGCGCGGGCCAGGGCGACGCGCTGGGCCTGGCCGCCCGAGAGCTGGCGTGGCCGCTGGCTGGCGATGTCGGGGAGGCCGACCCGGCGCAGCCATTCGGTGGCCCGTCGCCGGGCGTCTCCTCGGGGCGTGCCGCGCGCTCGCAGGCCGAAGGCGACGTTCTCGAGGGCGGTGAGGTTGTCGAAGAGGCGGTGTTCCTGGAAGACGACGCCCACGTCGCGGGCCTCGGGCGGAAGCCTGGTCCCGGCGGCCCGGTCCTCGACCACGGTTCCGTCGATGGTGATTCGGCCGCGGTCTAGGGGGAGGAGGCCGGCGAGGGTGCGCAGCAGGGTGGTCTTGCCGGCCCCGTTGGGCCCGATGATGGCCACGACCTCTTCGCCCATGTCGAGGTCGACGTCGAGGTGCAGCCCGCCGAGGCTGAGCCCGACCGACGCGGTCAGGGTCACGTGGTGCCGAACCACCGGTCCCGGAGGCCGACGAGCACGGCGAGCGAGACGGCGAGCAGGACCAGCGACAGGGCGATGGCGCCGCCGCTGTTGCCGCTCTGCAGGTTGAGGTAGATGGCCAGGGGCATCGTCTGGGTGGTGCCGGGGAAGTTGCCGGCGAAGGTGATGGTGGCGCCGAACTCGCCCAGCGCCCTGGCCCAGGCCAGCGCCGAGCCGGCGGCCAGGGCGGGGGCCACGGCGGGCAGGGTCACCCGGCGGAACCGGTAGGCGGGAGAGGCGCCGAGGGTGGCGGCGGCTTCGTCAGCCCGGCGGTCGAGGGACCGGAAGGCGGCCTCGGCGGTCACGACGAAGAAGGGCATGGCCACGAACGTCTCAGCCAGGATGGCGCCCCCGGTGGTGAAGGGGAGCCGCCACCCGGTCAGCTCGTAGAGCCACTCGCCGGCGAAGCCGCGCCGCCCAAAGGCGGAGAGCAGGGCGATCCCACCCACCACCGGCGGCAGGACCATCGGGAGAAGTACCAGCGCCCTGACCAGGGACCGGCCCGGGAACCGTCGCCGGGCCAGCACCCAGGCCAGGGGTGTGCCGAGGGCCACGGAGGCGGCCAGGGCGCCGAGCGAGCACTCGAGGGAGAGCCGGAGGGCGAGCAGGGCCTCGCGCTCGGTCAGCTCGGAGACGATCGAGTCCCATGGTGCCCGCTGGAGAAGACCGACCAGGGGCAGCACGACCAAGGCGACGGCGACGACGGCGGGGCCGGCCAGGATGGCCCCGCCGGCCCAGCGGCGGGGGGTCAAGGCCATGGGCTCGCACCCGTTCCATTGCCTCCTGGCCGTTGCGGCCATGTTCGGCCTGGGCGCCTCCTGCGGCTCCTCCTCCTCCTCCTCCTCGTCGTCGTCGTCGGGTGGGCCGGGTGCCTCACCTTCCGGGAAGCTCGACGACGACGTTGGTGGACTTGACGGCGGCGACGACCATCGAGCCGGGCTCGAGGCCAAGCTCGTCCGCCGCTTCGCGACTCATCAGCGACACGATCCGAAATGGGCCGGCCTGGATGTCGACCTGGGCCATCACCTTGTCCTTCACGACTCTGGTGACAAGCCCCGGCGGGCGTGACGACCCCGAGGTCACCGCGGTCAGCCAACCTCCGGACGGTGTCGTCGCTCACCCCGAGCAGCTCCGCAGCCTCGGCCACCGTGTACTCCCCCACACCAGCGACTCTACCCGCAGATGCGGCTACCGGAAGCCTTAAGACCCTGATCTGCAGTCGTAGGAAGCCATCCATCGCTCATGTGCCGTCGAGAAATCCTGCGCAGCCTCGCGGGACCGCTGGAAGTGATCGGTAAATCAACTTTCTGCCCCATCGCTTCAGCTCGCCGAACTCCTCACTGCAGGGTTTGAGCTGCTGCTCGGGCTGGTGACGCGGCGGCGCCCCCTCTGATGCCGATGCGCTGTGCCGGGAGCGCCCAGACTGACGTGGTCACCGCTCAAGGGCGAGACTCCGTTGTCGGCGAAGCGGGTCTACGCGGAGTGCCTGGTGCTGACCAAGTGTGCAGGACCTGGACCTCCTCGTGGCCTAGCAGGCACGAGCTACCGGAGCAGGGTCGTTACCGGGCGCCCGTGACGTGCCGATACCGCATACCCGGTCGGGCGGGCCGTGATGGGTCGTGCCAGCCCGAGAGGGTGACCTATGCATCTGCCGGCGTCTGAGCGACAACTGGCTGTAGAGCCTCGATCTGGCGACGGATCCACCAGTCCGTGGACCGGGGCATCGTGCCG
>Ga0136633_1000972_pt1 | contig 21380 bp, 24 predicted proteins | sample AntDrymeUQ832206_2_FD_105494 | JGI IMG/M metagenome (GOLD analysis project Ga0136633, IMG submission 105494) | Polar desert sand microbial communities from Dry Valleys, Antarctica - metaG UQ83 (22.06) | ecosystem: Environmental > Terrestrial > Soil > Desert | place: Antarctica: Dry Valley...
ACGAGGACGCTCGAGGCCTTCGGTCCCGTGCTCTACAACCTCTACGGGTCGACGGAGGTCGCGTACGCCGCAGTGGCGACACCGGAGGACCTTGCCGCCGATCCCCGCACCGCGGGCAAGGCGCCGCAGGGCGTCACGCTGCGCGTGGTCGGCGATGACGATCAGGACATGCCGGCGGGCGAGCCCGGGCGCATCTTCGTCGGCAGCGGCATGGCGTTCAGCGGCTACACCGACGGCTCGGACAAGGACCGGCTCGGCGACCTGATCGCCACCGGTGACCTGGGCATCCTCGATGCCGCCGGACGGCTCACCGTGCTCGGCCGGACCGACGACATGGTGGTGATCGGCGGGGAGAACGTGTACGTCGGGCAGGTGGAGGATGCGCTGCTGGCGCACCCACGCGTGCAGGAGGCCGCTGTCGTCGGCGTCGATGACGCGTCGTACGGCATCAAGCTCGTCGCGCACGTGGTCGTCCAGGGCGACGTCGAGGACGCCGACTTGCAGAGCTGGGTCAAGGACAAGCTGGCTCGCTTTGCCGTGCCACGCGAGGTTGTCCGGCACGACGAACTGCCGCGCAACTCGACCGGCAAGGTGCTCAAGCGCGAGCTGGTGTCGAAGGGGTGACCGCGCCGGCGCAGCTGGACCGACCGGAGACCGACGAGGACGTCACACCGGACCGGCCGTGGATCACCTTGGTCTGGAACGATCCGGTCAACCTGATGAGCTATGTGACGTTCGTGCTGATGGAGCTGTTCGGCTACCCGCGGGAGAAGGCGCACGCGATGATGTTGGACGTGCACGAGAAGGGCCGTGCGGTCGTCTCCAACGGCACCCGGGAGCAGATGGAGCATGACGTCGCCCGGCTGCACGCCCGCGGCCTGTGGGCCACCGTGCAGCAGGACTGACGTGCGCTTCAAACGGACCCGTCGGGGGCTTGAGGCCAAGGTCGACGCCGTCGAGGCGCGGGTGCTCAGCCAGTGCGCGGAGGAGCTGCTCGAGCTGCTCGGTGACGCCGACGAGGTACCTGATGACCCCATCGCGGCCATGGTGGGTCTGCCGACGGGCGAGGTGGAAACGCCGGACGACCCGGCGCTCGCGCGCCTGCTGCCGGACGCCTACGGAGATGATCCGGCAGCGGCCACGGACTTCCGCCGCTACACCGAGTCCGACCTGCGGGCACTCAAGCGCTCAGCCGCGACGACTGCCCTGGTCCAGCTCCAGCCGCTGCTGGAGGAGGGGGGCCGGCTCACGCTCGACCGCGAGTCGGCCGACAGCTGGCTGGCCTGGCTCAATGACATCCGGCTGGTCCTCGGCACCCGGCTCGACGTCACCGAGGACATGGACGAGCTGGCACCGGACGACCCGCGCGAGCCGATCATGCAGGTCTACGGCTGGCTGGGGTGGCTGCAGGAGTCGCTGCTGTCCTGCCTGGAGCCCCGGCCGTCTGCCTGAGATCGGTACCCTGGACCGCGTGCTCACTCTGCCCCGCGCCATGGCCGATGCCATCGTGGCGCACGCGCGACGCGACCACCCGGACGAGGCGTGCGGGGTCATCGCCGGCCGCGACGGCGCGGCCACCAGGGTGTTCGAGATGGAGAACGCCGAGCGCTCGCCCACCTTCTACCGGTTCGACGCGCGCGAGCAGCTGCGCGTGTGGCGCGAGATGGACGACGCCGATGAGGTGCCGTTCGTGATCTACCACTCGCACACGGCGACCGAGGCCTACCCGTCCCGCACCGACGTCTCGCTGGCGTCGGAGCCGGATGCGCACTACCTGCTGGTCAGCACCCGGGCCGAGGAGGACGAGCTGCGGTCGTTCCGCATCGTCGACGGTCAGGTGGAAGAGGAGTCGGTCACAGTCGTGTGACCCGGAATGCGCGCGTCGTACTGCCCTGTTGAACGATGAGAGCACGCTGTCGAACCGAGGAGAACACCCCCGCATGGCCATCGAGGTCCGGATCCCCACGATCCTGCGCACGTACACCGACGGGCAGAAGGCGGTGGAGGGCAAGGGCGACACGCTGTCCGGGCTGCTCGACGACCTCGACGGTCGCCACCCCGGCTTGCGCGGGCGGCTGATCACCGAGGAAGGCGCGCTGCACCGCTTCGTCAACGTCTACGTCAACGACGAGGACGTCCGCTTCCTCGGCGCGCTCGAGACTCCGCTCAAGGACGGCGACAGCGTCACCGTGCTGCCCGCGGTCGCCGGCGGCTGACCTTGCGGTTCGACTCCCTGCTGGACTCGGTCGGGCGCACCCCGCTTGTCGGGCTCCCGCGGCTGTCGCCGTCGCCGGATGTCCGGCTCTGGGCCAAGCTCGAGCAGGACAACCCCACCGGGTCGGTCAAGGATCGGGCCGCGCTCTACATGGTGGCTGCCGCGGAGAAGGAAGGCCTGCTCCGCCCCGGTTGCACTGTGCTCGAGCCGACCTCGGGTAACACCGGCATCTCGCTGGCCATGATCTGCCGGATGCGCGGCTACCGGCTGATCTGCGTCATGCCGGAGAACACCTCGGTCGAGCGACGGCAGCTGCTCACGATGTACGGCGCGGAGATCGTCGCCTCGCCGGCGGCCGGCGGCTCCAACCAGGCCGTCGCCGTCGCCAAGGAGCTGGCCGCCGAGAACCCTGACTGGGTGATGCTCTACCAGTACGGCAACCCGGCCAACGCGCTCGCACACTACGAGACGACCGGTCCCGAGCTGGTCGAGGACCTGCCGACGATCACGCACTTCGTGGCCGGGCTCGGCACCACCGGCACGTTGATGGGAGCAGGGCGCTACCTGCGCGAGAACGTCCCCGGCGTACGCATCATCGCGGCCGAGCCGCGCTACGGCGAGCTGGTCTACGGGTTGCGCAACATCGACGAGGGCTTCATCCCCGAGCTGTACGACGGCAGCGTGCTCACCTCGCGCTTCTCGGTCGGGCCGCGCGAGGCGCTGCGCCGTACCCGTCAGCTGGTCGAGGAGGAAGGCATCTTCGCCGGCATCTCGACCGGCGCGATCCTGCACGCGGCCATGGGCGAGGCGATGAAGTGCGTCAAGTCCGGGACCTCGGCCGACATCGCGCTCATCGTCTGCGACGGCGGCTGGAAGTACTTGTCGACCGGTGCCTACGCCGGCACGCTCGAGGAAGCCGAGGCGGCCCTCGAGGGCCAGCTCTGGGCTTAGCGCTTCTTGAACGGGTCGGGTGTCGGCGCGGGGGCGAGTGCGGCGCGAGGACAGCTGTCCAACGTCAGCCCGGCCACGGCGAGAACCTCGTCGCAGAGGGCGTCCACGGTCAGGCCACGCGCCACGCCCTCGTCGGTGACGTGCACGCGGAAGATCGTGACCGCGTACTTGTCCCAGGTGATGTGGATCGAACCCAGCAGTTGGGCCGTCCCGCGCAGGCCGCCCACTCCGTCGAAAGGTCCGGTGTAGCGCTGGAACGAGTTGGTGTCGGACGCCCAGGATCCACCGCCGCCGACGTCGTTCAGCTCCAGCCAGCTCATGATCTGCCGCACCGCGCGCTCGGGGACAATGGCGGCCGGCCGGATCACCCGGTTACTGATCTCGCTCACCGCCGTACCCCTTTCGTCCGCTGCCGGCCCCTAGTCTGCCGGACGCTGGATTGCTCGTGACGCGCCCCGCATGATCGGCTGTGAAGACGGTGCGCGGCTAGCTCGCCGCCTCTCACCCACACAGCTGATCTTCATCCGGCCTCTCACCGTCGGGCGATGATCGGTTGTGAAGGGGGTCAGCCTGCAGCCGCCAGCCTGCGTTCTACACAGCTGATCTTCAACCTGACCAACCGCCGGCTCGCAGCGCCCGGCACAACTGGTCCGCGACGTGCATCTCGCGCTCCAAGAGCAGAAAGCCTGGGAAGCGCAGCCGGCGCTCGGACTTGGCGATCTCGAGCTCATTGCTGCGGTCGAGGTCGTCGACCCATTGCCGAACGAGCAGATGCGCCAGGCCGTCGATCTCCACGTGGACGCGGTACGCCGACCACGCGACGTCCAGGAACGCCCAGCCCGCACCGCGGCGAACCAGCACCTGAAAATCGGCCCGAGGCAGGCCGTGCCGGCGCACCAGGCGCGAGAAGGCCTGCTCGTGGACCGTCGTGGCGCCGAGCTCCAGCTCGTCGAGGGTGCGCAGCACGATGCCCCGTCCGGCCAGGGGACCCAGACGCAGAGCGGCTGCGCGGAGCTCACGCACGTGCGCCCGACGTTGCTGCACCGGCGCGCAGAGCACGGCGCGGATGTCGTCACCGTCGCGGAGCAAAGTTGCAGAGTCGACGGCGGCTCTGGCCGCGGTCATGCGCGGTGGCTGACGATGGCGGTCCACGTCGGTTGGTCCGAGCACCCGACTTCGTCGTACGACGGCATCGGGTACGTGCACGGGGCCGCGCGAGTACGGGACGACGATCTGGGTCAGTGACGGCCGGTCGACCCGGATGCCTGATGCGTCCAGGGCTGACGTGGCGGCGAGGACCGCCCCCGGACCGGCACGCAGGATCGCGACCCAACGCTGCTGCACGTCGGTGAGTGGCCCGTTGTGGGTCACGACGACGTCGCCGTACCTGCGCCACACGCCCATCCGAACCCGCCAGGCGGTGTCGGTCCGTAGCGCGGCGCGGGCCTGGCTCAGGACCCCGGCTGCTTCGGCGAGAACCTCATCAACGACGACGGCGTGCATCTGCGGCATGCCCGGAGCGTCAGTGGCGGAGACCCCGTCATGCCGACCCTGCGCCCTGCTTGTGGACGGACTTGATCAGCTGTGGACGATGCAGGCGCGCGGGTCGCCGCATCCCGTCTACACAGCTGATCTTCGCCGGATGCGATCGATCGATTCCATGATCAGCTGTGTAGGACGAGAGCGGGTGGCTCGGCGCTGAACCGCTTCACCACCGATCTTGTCGGGGGCGTCCGGGGCGTCCGGGGCGTCCGGGGGCGTCCGGGGCGGTCGGGCGGGGGGGCGTGCGCCGGGGAGCGGGCGAGCAGCAGCCGTGAGCCTGATCGGGTGGTCGTAGGGTGAACGGTGTGACGCGTGACGCCCCGATCGGGGTCTTCGACTCCGGTGTCGGTGGCCTCACGGTCGCCAGGGCGCTGCTCGACCAGTTGCCCAATGAGCCCATCGTGTACGTCGGTGATACCGCCAACGGGCCATACGGGCCGCTCCCGCTGGCCGATGTACGCCGCCACGCCCTCGCCGCCATGGACGAGCTCGTGGCGCAGGGCGTCAAAGTCCTCGTGATCGCGTGCAACAGCGCGAGCAGCGCGTGCCTGCGCGACGCCCGCGAGCGGTACGACGTACCTGTCGTCGAGGTCATCCAGCCCGCGACCCGGCGCGCCGTCGCGGCCACGCGCAACGGCAAGGTCGGGCTCATCGGCACGCAGATCACGGTCGACAGCCGGGCGTACGACGACGCGTTCGCGGCCGCACCGCAGGTGACGCTGACCAGCGCCGCCTGTCCTCGTTTCGTCGACTTCGTCGAGCGGGGGGTGACGACCGGCAGGCAGCTGCTGCAGCTGGCCACCCACTACCTCGAGCCGGTGCTGGCAGCGGACGTGGACACCCTTGTCCTCGGTTGCACGCACTACCCGCTGCTGACGGGGCTGCTCTCGTTGGTTGTGGGCAACGACGTGACGCTGGTGAGCAGCGCCGAGGAGACCGCGAAGGACGTCTACCGCGTGCTGGTCGAGGCCGACCTGACCCGGGATGAGGACGCAGCGCCGCCGCTGCACCGCTTCCTGGCCACCGGCGAAGCGGAGCCGTTCGCTCGGCTGGGCCGGCGTTTCCTCGGGCCGGAGGTCGGCACCGTCACGACGCTGAAGGAGCGCCAGTGCAGCTGACCGTCCTTGGTTGCGCGGGCACCTTTCCCGGACCTCACTCGCCCTGCTCGAGCTACCTGGTCGAGCAGGACGGGTTCCGGCTGGTGCTGGATCTCGGCGCCGGCTCGCTCGGCACGCTGCAGCGCCACATCGGACTGCTGGATGTGGACGCGATCTACGTGAGCCACCTGCACGCCGACCACTGCATCGACCTCGTCGCCTACTCCTACGCCCGTCGTTACCACCCGTCGGGGCTGCCGTCGCGGCTGCCGGTCTACGGGCCGGTCGGCACGGCCGAGCGCATCCGCAACGCCTTCGAGGCGCCGCCGCCGGGCGGGCTGTTCGACGTCTACGACTTCTGCGAGGTCCCCGTCGGGCAGCAGATGATCGGCCCCTTCACGATCCGAACGGCGAGGACCAACCACCCGATCGAGTGCCACGCCATCCGGGTCGAGGCCGCCGGTCGCTCGCTGACGTACTCGGGGGATACGGGCGTCAGCCAAGCCGTGACAGACCTGGCGCGCGACACCGACCTCTTTCTGTGCGAGGCGTCCTGGACGCACAGCGAGAGCAACCCGCCGGGCGTGCACCTGTCCGGGCGGGAGGCCGGGGAGCACGCCAGCCAGGCAGGTGCGCAGCGGCTGCTGCTCACCCATGTCGTGGCCTGGTCGGACGAGACCGCCATCGCGGCAGAGGCCACGGCGTCGTACGACGGCCGCGTCGACGTCGCCCGCTGCGGCTCGACGTACCAGGTCTGACTAACCTCGACCGGGTGACCCGACCCGACGGCCGCGCGGCCGATCAGCTCCGACCCGTCTCCCTCACGCGAGGTTGGCTCGACCACGCCGAGGGCTCGTGCCTGGTGGAGTTCGGCGCCACGAGGGTGCTCATCGCGGCCAGCGTCACCGAGGGCGTCCCCCGGTGGCGGAAGGGTTCCGGCCTGGGCTGGGTGACGGCCGAGTACGCGATGCTGCCGCGAGCCACCCACACGCGCAGCGACCGGGAGTCGGTGCGCGGCAAGCTCGGCGGCCGCACCCACGAGATCAGCCGACTCATCGGTCGGAGCCTGCGCGCCGCGATCGACCTCAAGCTCCTCGGCGAGAACACCATCGCCATCGACTGCGACGTGCTGCAGGCCGACGGCGGCACCCGCACCGCGGCGATCACCGGCGCGTACGTCGCCCTGTCGGATGCGTGCACCTACCTCAAGCGGCCGCAGGCGATCATCCGCAGCGTCGCCGCCGTCAGCGTCGGGATCCTCGATGGGGAACCGCGCCTGGATCTGCCGTACGTCGAGGACGTCGCAGCCGACACCGACATGAACGTCGTGGCGACCGGGGACGGCGAGCTGATCGAGGTGCAGGGCACGGCCGAGGGTGCACCCTTCTCCCGCAAGGAGCTGGACGCCCTCCTGGACCTGGCGCTCAACGGGATCGCCACCCTGGCTGACCTGCAGAAGGCCGCCCTCGCCGAGCCACTGCGCGCCAAGCACACGGGGGACACGACAGCGCTGTGACGCAGGTCGTCCTCGCCACCCGTAACGTGGGCAAGTTGATGGAGCTGCGCCGGATCCTGGAGCCGTACGACGTACAGCTGCTCGGTCTCGATGATGTCGCGCCGTACGAGCCTGGACCGGAGACCGAGCCGACCTTCGCGGGCAACGCGCTCGCGAAGGCGCGCGAGGCCTGTGAGCGGACCGGTCTGCCCGCCGTGTCTGACGACAGCGGCCTCGAGGTCGATGCTCTGAACGGCATGCCGGGTGTGCTGTCGGCGCGGTGGGCCGGCCGGCACGGCGACGATGTCGCCAACCTCGAGCTGGTCCTGGGGCAGGTCGCCGACGTGCCGGACGGTCGCCGCGGCGCGCGTTTCGTCTGCGCCGCCGCTGCCGTGCTGATGGACGGGCGACACGTCGTCGTCGAGGGCGAGATGACCGGCACGCTGATCCGTGCACCCCGCGGCGACAACGGCTTTGGCTATGACCCCGTGTTCGTGCCGACCGGTGAGACGCGGACCAGCGCGGAGATGTCAGCGGCTGAGAAAGACGCGATCAGCCACCGGGGCAAGGCCTTTCGTGCACTCGCACCGGCGTTGCTGAAATCCCTAGCGGGCTGACCGGATCACCGTGAGGCAGCGCTCGGGGTTGCGCTCACCGACCTGCGTCGGCGTCTGCGCGCCGGTGGATGGATCAAACAGCCACGCGTCGGCCTGGGTGTCGCTCAGGTGCCGGATCTCGCGGGTGACCGTGCGGATGCGGGCCAGGATGTCCTCGATGGTGCCGAGGCGTTTGGTGGCCGTGAGCCGGTGGCTGGAGATGACCCAGACCCGCTCGGTGGCGAACCGTCCAGCGTTCAGGGCTGGCAGGTCATCGCAGGCACCAACCCCCTTGCGCTGGTCGAACAGGATGACGCCGTCGCGGCTGACGCCGGTCTGCTCGGCGTAGTACTCGAACGCGTCCCGCGTCGCCACCTCGACGTAGACGAGGTCACCGGGCAGCCGCTCCTGGGCGAACCGGAACAGCAACGGCCGGAGCTCCTCGACTTCCTGCGTCGTCGTCGTCAGCCGCAGCCCGGCCGAAGCTGCTGGCGCGAACGTGACGGTCAGCGCGACGATGCCGACGACAAGCCAGCGCGTCCCGCCCTGGCGCAGCTGGTGTGGCAGGGCGGCAGCCATCGTGATGGCGGCCAGCGGCACCAGCCACAGCACGAGCCGGTTGGCGAAGGGGTAAGCCGAGACCGCAGCGGCCAGCATCGCGGCCGGTACGGCCGCCCACAGCAACGCCGTACGACGACCGGCCCCACGACTGAGCCGGACGAGGCCGTACACGAGCAAGGCCAGTCCGACCACCCGCACAGTCAGTCTCAGCGGCGCACCGGCCAGGTCGTACCAGCGGCGGACGAACCAGGCGGGCAGGTCGAGCGCCGAGGTGGGGAACGTGTAGGCCCAGAAGTCCGAGAGCGGCTGGTTCTGCGTCAGCGGTCTCAGCACGGCCACGTAGGAGATCGCCAGCGAGACCAGCCAGGGCGAGAGCACAAGTGCAACGCGCACGGCCCGACGAAGGTCGCGTTGCAGCACGGCGCGCAGGACCAGCACGACGCTCACTCCGGTCAGCGCGAAGATCGATGCGTGGGACAGCCAGATGGCGACGACGCCGGCCGCGGCGAGTCGCCGCAACGCCGGACCGTCCACGGGTCGCGCGGGGATGCGGAACGACATGAGGATGAGCACCAGGACGACGACCACGTCCATGGAGTACTGCTTGACCTCGTTCGAGTAGTAGATGAGCTGCGGGTGCAGGGCGACAACGACGACGGGTATCGGGACGAGCACCCGAGGCAGGACCTGCCTGGCCAGCAGGAAGGTGAGACCGAGAGCGGCCAGTCCCGCCAGCAGCGGGATGATGCGCAGGCTCCGTTCGCTGGTACCGAAGAGCTCGACGCACAGGCGCTCCAGCCACAGCCACAGCACCGGCGCGGCCTGGCTGTGCAGGAGCGGCTCGCGCACCAGGTCGATGAAGCCGCGCTGCACGAGGTTGTCGGCGATGAGCACCTCGTCGAGCCAGAGCGATCGGCCACCGGCCCACTGCCGGATGCGCGCGAAGGTGCCCACAGTCAGTGCCAGCACTGGCAGCCAGACGAGCCATGTCGTGCTGAGGAGCCCCGTGGTCGGGAACCTGCGGGCGCGGTGCCGGGCATGGCGTGGCCGACCACCGACCCGCGGGGGACCAGCCGGACGGGTGGCGCGTCGCGTCGTACGGGAGGGGCGTGCTCCGACAGCGCCGGAGACCGCGTGGGTCACTTCGTGCGCGCGCGGAACCGCTCACGCGTGAGGATCCAGAGCGCCTCGACGCCGTCCTTCCAGGTCAGCTTCTTGCCCTCTTCACGCGTGCGGGCCTTGTAGCTGATGGGCACCTCGAACGGGCGCATCCCCCGGGCGAGAAGCTTGCCGGTGACCTCGGCCTCCATGCCGAAACCGGCACTCTTGATGTCCAGCTCGCGGTAGAGCGGCAGCGGCATGAGCTTGAAGCAGGTCTCGAGGTCGCTGATCCAGCAGTCGTAGACGACGTTCGCGAACATGGTGACGGCCTTGTTGCCCAGGACGTACCAGAAGCTGTACGCCGTATGCGAGCCGAAGCTGCGGGTGCCATAGACGAGCTCTGCCTCGCCGGTCAGGACCGGGGCGAGCAGCGCGGGGATCTCCTCGGGGGAGTACTCCAGGTCGGCGTCACAGATGATCATGTAGTCGCCTGTGGCGTGCCCGGACGCGGTCCGGATCGCGGCGCCCTTGCCGCGATTAACCGGGTGGTGCACGACCTGCAGTCGGGTGTCCCCGATGGCCTCGAGCAGTTCGGCGGTGGCGTCCATGCTGCCGTCGTTGACGGCGACGACTTCGACCTCGCACGGGTAGTCGACGTCGAGGATCCGCTTGAGCGCCGCGTCTACGGTGGCGGCCTCGTTGTAGACGGGTACGAGCACGCTCAACTTCACGACGTCAACGCTAGCCGACCAGCTCCGGATGACCCTGGAACCAGGCGATGGTCTTCGAGAGCCCTTCGTCCAGCGGGACCTGCGGCTCCCACCCCAGCTGAGTCCGCGCCAACGTGATGTCGGGCTGGCGCACGGATGGGTCGTCCTCGGGCCGCGGGATGAACGCGATCTCGCTCTCGCTCTTGCTGAGCTCCTTGATGCGCTCGGCCAGCTCGAGCATCGACAACTCGTACGGGTTGCCGATGTTGACCGGACCGACGAGGTCACTCCGCAGCAGGCGCAGGATGCCCTCGACCAGGTCGTCGACGTAGCAGACGCTGCGGGTCTGGCTGCCGTCGCCGGCGACGGTGATCGGCTCGCCGCGGAGGGCCTGTCGGATGAACGTCGGGATGGCGCGACCGTCGTTGGGGCGCATGCGTTCGCCGTAGGTGTTGAAGATGCGCAGGATCGCCGTGTCGACGTTGTGTGTACGCCGATAGGCCATCGTCAGCGCCTCCGCATAGCGCTTGGCCTCGTCGTAGACACCGCGCGGGCCGACCGGGTTGACGTGGCCCCAGTAGGTCTCCGGCTGCGGGTGCACCTGCGGGTCGCCGTACGTCTCGCTGGTGCTCGCCAGCAGAAACCGCGCACCCTTCTCCTTGGCCAGTCCCAGCGCGTGCAGCGTGCCGATCGACCCGACCTTGAGGGTCTCGATCGGCAGCAGCAGGTAGTCGATCGGGCTGGCCGGGCTGGCGAAGTGCAGGATCTGGTCGACCGGACCGGGCACGTGGACGTAGTCGGTGATGTCGGCCTTGACGAGGCGGAACCGGTCGTTCTCCAGCAGGTGCTCGACGTTGGCCGGCGTACCGGTGACGAAGTTGTCCAGTGCGACGACCTCGCAGCCGTCGTCAAGCAGGCGGGTGCACAGGTGCGACCCCAGGAAGCCGGAGCCACCGGTCACCACCACGCGCGTCATGCGGCCAGCCTAGAGCCGCGACGCACCGTCGAGCCGAAGCAGCATCGTGGGTGCTTCCGGATTGCCGCCCACCTCGATGAAGCCCAACGTGAACGCAGCGTCCGACGGTGTGGCACGGCGGAGGCAGCACGTCAACATCGACCTCGTGCAGGTCACGCCGCGCCAGCAGGCGTCTGCGACGCAGGTCGCCCGCCGCGCCCCTGACCCTCCGTGCACAGATGATCTTCTCAGTGCGGATTCGATGTTCGACACGCCGGCGTGTTGTAACACCGACCACGCGCTCAGAAGATCATCCGTGTCGGGCCGCGGGCGCGGGCGGGGCGCGGGCGCGGTATGCGTTGGAACCAGGCCCCGACCGCCGAAGCATCGCAATGGTGCGCACGGGGGGACTCGAACCCCCACACCCGAAGGCGGCGGCACCTAAAGCCGCAGCGTCTGCCAATTCCGCCACGCGCGCGAGGTCGTCATCGTACGGCGGGTTGCTCAGATGTCGAGGTCGCGGCGGAGCTTGGCCACGTGGCCCTTGGCCTTGACGGCGTACGACGCAGTCACGACCCGACCTTGCTCGTCGAGCACGAACGTCGACCGGATCACGCCCACGACCGTCTTGCCGTACAGCTGCTTCTCGCCGTAGGCGCCGTACGCCGTGAGGACCTCGCGGGAGGGGTCGGACAGCAACGGGAAGGTCAGACCCTCGGCATCGCGAAACCTCGCCAGCTTGTCAACCGGATCCGGTGACAGCCCGACGACCGCGTAGCCGGCGTCCACGAACCCCTGCAGGTTGTCGCGGAAGTCGCAGGCCTGGGTCGTGCAGCCAGGTGTCGCGGCCGCCGGGTACACGTAGAGCACGGCCTTGCGCCCGCGCAGGTCCGACAGGGACAACGCCGCGCCATCCGCGGACGAAAGGGTGAAGTCCGGCGCCGCGTCACCGGGCGACAGGCGTGGGGTCGCCGCCATCAGGCAGCCACCGCCACCCGCGGCTCCGCGTGGTCATCCATGCGCGCTGTACGACGCAGCGTGCGTCCACCGGTCAGCGCCAGGACCACCAGGAACACCAGGGTGTTGGTCAGCACGATGGTCGTACCGGACGGCACCTCGATCTGGAACGACAGGTACATGCCGATGCCGCCGCAGACGGCCCCGATGCTGGACGACAGCCACAGCATCCGGCTGAACGAGTCGGTCAGCATGCGGGCCACCACCGCGGGGATGACGATGGTCGCGGCGACGAGCGTCACGCCGATGATCGTCAGCGTCGCGAGGATCGACAGGGACAGCACGAGCATGAGCAGCGCGTCCATCCTGGCGACCGGTACGCCGGACACGTCGGCAACCTCTGGGTCGAACGTCGTGAACAGGAACGCACGGTAGAGCGCCGTGAAGACGACGACCGCGAAGACCAGCGCCACCACGAGCAGGATCAGGTCCCCCCTGGTCACACCGTTGATGCTGCCGAACAACGCGGCATCGAACGACGGTCCCTTGTTGCCGAAGCGGCTCAGCAGCGCCACGCCCAGCGCGAAGGAGGCCGTGGTGACCACGCCGATCGCCGCGTCAGCGCCGATGCGACGTCGTCGCGTTACTGCGTTGATCGCCAGCGCCGAGGCGAGGCCCCACACGCCGGCACCGAGGACGACGTTGATGCCGATCAACGGGGCAGCCGCGAAGCCGCCGAAGATGGCGTGGGCCAGTCCGTGCCCGATGTAGCTCATCCCACGCAGGGTCACGTAGACGCCTATCAGCCCGCACAGCGCTCCGGCCAGCACGGCGGCGAGCAGCCCCTTCTGGAAGAACTGGTACTGGAACGGGTCCAGCAGCGTCTGCCAGGTGCTCATCCGGCCACGCCCAGGGCACCCACGTGGTTGCCGTCGACGACGACCGGCATGCCGAGGTGCATGAGCACGTCCATGCGGGCGCCGAAGGTCTGCTCGAGCACGGCCGGGACGATCACTTCCTGCGGCGTGCCGGAGGCGATGATCCGCTGCTGCAGAGCTACGAGGTGAGGCAGGTGCGCGGCCATGCCGTTCAGGTCGTGGGTCGTGAGGACGATGGCCAGCCCGTCGCGGTTGAGGTCGCCAAGCAGGTGCAGCACCTCGTGCCGGGTCGCGACGTCGACGCCGGATGTCGGCTCGTCCATCAGCAGGAGCTGCGGTCGGCGGATCAGCGCGCGCGCGATGAACATGCGCTGCTGCTGGCCGCCGGACAGCTCGCGGATGTGCCGATGGCCGAGGTCGGCGATGCCGAGCCGGTTGAGCACGGCGGCGACATCGGCCTTCTCCTGCGGCGTGGCCCAGGGGAGCAGCCGCTTGGACGCCCGCGACATGAGCACGCACTCGGCCACGGTGACCGGGAAGTTCCAGTTGACCGTCTCGAGCTGCGGCACGTAGCTGACGGCGACCCCCGGGCGTCGCGACACCGAACCGTGATGGGGCTTCACCGTGCCCAGCAGCACGCGCAACAGGCTGGTCTTGCCCGAGCCCGACGGACCAACGATCCCGGTGAAGGCGCCCGCCTCCACGGCGTACGAGACGTCCCGGAGGACGGGGGCGCCGTCGTAGCCGAAGGTCACGCCGTCGAGCCGTACCAGCGCGTCTGTCGTGTTCACCACTGAACGCTAACGCGCCGTCGCCGTACCTGCAAAAGATGCGCAACAAGGCCTTTGGTCGCGACAGGACAGGATGCGGCATGGCAACACGCGACTTCGAGCTCGGGCTGCTCATCGAGGACTACGCCGTCGTCGGCGACACCCGGACCATGGCGCTCATCGGCCGGGATGGCTCGGTGGACTGGCTGTGCCTGCCCCGGTTCGACTCGGCGGCCTGCTTCGCCAAGCTGCTCGGCGGCGAGGGCAACGGCCGGTGGCAGATCGTGCCGAAAGGCTGGTCCCGAGGTGTCGTACGGCGTACGACGCGGCGCTATCGGCCAGGCAGCCTCGTCCTGGAGACCGAGTGGGAGACCGACACCGGCGTCGTCCGGATCATCGACGCCATGCCGCCGCGCGACCGGCACGCCGACCTCATCCGTCGGGTCGAGGGGGTCGAGGGCGAGGTCGAGATGGCCATGCGATGGGTGGTCCGCTTCGCCTACGGCTCTGCCATCCCGTGGGTGCGGCACGTGCAGGACGAGGACGGCAACGACGCGCTGCTCGCCCTCGCCGGGCCGGACGCCGTGATCCTGCGCGGCGACGTCCTGCCCGAGCAGGACAAGCGCGGCGGTTACCGGGCGCACCACCGCTACTTCCCGGTCCGCGCCGGCGAGACGGTGGACAGCACCCTCGCCTGGTACGCCAGCACCGATCCGATGCCGCACCTGCACGATCCCGGTGAGGGGATCGAGCGGACCGACGCCTTCTGGACCGAGTGGTCCGCGCGGTCGACGTACGACGGTATCTACGGCGACGCCGTGCAGCGCTCGCTCATCACGCTGAAGGCCATGACCTACGAGCCGACCGGTGGGATCGTCGCAGCGCCGACGACGTCGCTGCCCGAGCACATCGGTGGCACGCGCAACTGGGACTACCGCTTTTGCTGGCTGCGGGACGCGACGCTGGTCATCCTCGCCCTCGTCGGTGCCGGGTACGTCGAAGAGGCCAACGAGTGGCGCGAGTGGCTGCTGCGGGCGGTGGCCGGCAGTCCCGAGCAGCTGCAGATCCTCTACGGCCTGTCCGGCGAGCGTCAGCTCCCGGAATTCGAGCTGGACTGGTTGATCGGCTACGAACGCAGCAAGCCCGTCCGCGTCGGCAACGCCGCATCGCGGCAGTTCCAGCTGGACGTGTACGGCGAGGTGATGTCCGCGCTCTACGCCGCGAGCGAGGCAGGGCTCGAGCCCGACGACTTCTCGTGGTCCGTGCAGTGCGCGATCATGGGCCACCTCGAGCAGGTCATGGACATCCCGGACTCGGGGCTGTGGGAGGTGCGCGGCCCGGAGCGCCACTTCACCTTCAGCAAGGTCATGGTGTGGGTGGCGTTCGACCGAGCCGTGCGCATGGTGGAGGAGCACGGCCGTGAGGGCCCGGTCGAGCACTGGCGGCAGATGCGCGACACGGTGCACGCGCAGGTGTGCGAGCAGGGCTGGAACGAGCAGGCGCAGGCCTTCACGCAGTTCTACGGGGGGACCGAGCTCGACGCGGCGCTCCTGGTGATGCCGAGCGTCGGCTTCCTACCGGGCGACGATCCCCGGTTTCTGTCCACGCTCGAGCAGATCGAGGGGACGCTGCGCAACGGCTGCTTCGTCGATCGCTATCAGACGACCGAGGAGATCGACGGCCTGCCGCCCGGTGAAGGCGCCTTCCTGGCCTGCTCGTTCTGGCTGGTGACGGCGCTGGCGCATGTGGGCAGGACCGAGGAGGCGCGGGAGGTCTTCGAGCAGCTGTTGGAACTGCGCAACGAGGTGGGCCTGCTGGCTGAGGAGTACGACCCAGCGGCCGGCCGGATGACCGGCAACTTCCCCCAGGCCTTCTCGCATCTCGCGCTGGTCGAGGCCGCAACTACCCTGAGCAAGCTGGGTTCCCCGGGCGGCGTCCGGGGGACGACCAGGCCATAGCAAGGACCAGCACCGACCAGGAGGAACAAGGCGTGGCTGACGCGGACGAGACGGCACCGAGCGGCAAGCCGGACCCGGCGGCGCCTGCGCTGGACAAGCCTGCGGGGAAGGCCCCCGCCAAGCCGCGCACGTCGGCGGCGAAGAAGAAGCCGTCGGACCCGGACGAGCTCGCCGCGGAGATCGAGAAGACCCGCGAGGACCTCGCCGAGACGCTCGATGCCATCGCGGAGAAGGTCAGCCCGAAGCGGGTGGCCAAGCGGACGACCAAGAAGGTCACGACTGCGGTCAAGGACACGGCGCACGAGGCGGCGGAGTCGGTTAAGGACGGCGCCAACGTCATCAAGGAGAAGGTCAGCGGCGGTCCCACCCACCTGACTGAGCTGGCCGAGACGGCTGACGTCACCGAGCCGATCGGACTGCTGCAGCCGCCTGGGCCGTCCCTGCACGTCACGCCGGCGTGGAACCCCCCGGCCGAGCCCCTGGTGCGGCCGGTCTACCTCGCGGCCGGCGCGGCAGCTGCGCTCGTGGCGTGGTTGCTCGTTCGCTCCCGCCGCTGACCTGACCCCAGCAGCCCTCAGGCGTCCTTGGGCAGCTGGATCAGGCCGGTGCTCAGCGCGGACGTGACGGCCTCGACCCGGGTACGCGCCTCGAGCTTGGACAGCACGTTGCTGACGTGGTTCTTGACCGTGTTCTCGCTGATGAACAGCTGACTGGCGATCTCGCGGTTGCTCATGGAGCGGGCCAGCAGGTTGAGCACCTCCAACTCGCGGGCCGACAGCCCGGAGCTGCTCAGCACAGGGGCGGACGGCCGGGCCTCGTCGCGGAACGCCGACAGCACCGCGCTGGCAGCCTCGGCCGGGAGCAGGGACTGGCCGGCGTGTACGGCCCGCAGCGCGGACGGGAACTCCTCGACGGGGTGCTGCTTGGACAAGAAGCCCACGGCGCCGCTGCGGAACGCCTCGACCATGTCCTCGACCTTGTCCGTCCCGGACAGAGCCACGATCCGTGCCGACGGGGCGGCCTCGTGCAGCTGCCCGACGTACGCCAGACCGCTACGACCACCGAGGTCGAGGTCGAGCAGGATGATGTCCGGGGCGAGCTCGGCCACGGCGTCGACGGCTTCAGGACCGGTCGCTGCTTCGCCAACCACCTGCAGGTCCGGCTCCATGTCGAGCTGCAGGCGCAGCAGCTGTCGCCACATCTGGTGGTCGTCGACGAGGAAGACCAGAATCGCGTCGCCGTCCGGGTAGGCCATGACGCCGGAGTGTAGTGAGCACGACGCCGTCGCGGCGCGTCGACACGGGTCAGCCGCCGCTGACGTACACCTCGTCCGGCGGTGCCGGGTCGTCCCGGGTGGCCAGCCAGTGCTCGGGCAGGCTCACCGCCTTCGGTCCTTGCAGGTGCCCGCGCGGCAGTCGGTGCGCGTCGGGTGGGAGGACGGCGGTGGGGTCGAGCTCGTCGAGCAGAGCGTCCAGCTCGGCCAAGGACGAGGCCATCGCCAGCAGGCGCCGCTTCACCCCGCCGGCCGGGTAGCCGGTCAGGTACCAGCCCACGTGCTTGCGGAAGTCGCGGACGGCCATCCCCTCGTCGCCGCCGAACGCGTCAACGAGCAGTCGCGCATGACGGCGCATGACGTCGGCGACCTGGCCCAACGTGGGTGGCTCCTGGATCGGACGGCCCGCGAACGCGTCGGCCAGGTCGCGGAACAGCCACGGCTTGCCGAGGCAGCCGCGGCCGATGACGACGCCGTCGCAGCCCGTCTCGCTCATCATCGCCAGGGCGTGCTCGGCGGCCCAGATGTCGCCGTTGCCAAGGACCGGGATGGTGCTGACCTGCTCCTTGAGCTCGGAGATGGCCGGCCAGTCGGCCCGGCCGGAGTAGAGCTGCTCGGCAGTCCTTGCGTGAAGGGTGATAGCGGCGGCGCCCTCGTCCGCGGCCCGACGGCCTGACTCGAGGTAGGTCAGGACGCCGTCGTCGACTCCCTTGCGCATCTTCACGGTCACCGGTACCGATCCGGCTGCCTGTACGGCGGCGCGCACGATCGCGGCGAACAGCACGCGGTGCACCGGGAGTGCCGCGCCCCCGCCGCGCCGGGTCACCTTGGGCGACGGGCAGCCGGTGTTCAGGTCGACGTGGTGGACGCCGAGGTCACCGACGACCCGACGTACAGCCTCGGCCGCGATGCGCGGGTCGACGGCGTACAGCTGCACGCTGCGCACCGCCTCATCCGCTCCGAATCGCACCATCCGCCGGGTCGTGTCGTTGCCCTCGACCAGTGCCCGCGCCGACACCATCTCGCTGACGTACAGGCCGGCGCCGTAGCTGCGGCACAGCCGTCGGAACGCCGCATTGGTCACGCCGGCCATAGGCGCGAGGACGACGGGCGGGTCGACCTCGATCGGCCCGATCTTCAGGACCACAGGTCGGTCACCCCTACGCCGAGCCGGCTCAGCAGGGCCCGCAGCAGGGGCAGGGAGATGCCGATGACGTTGCCTGCATCTCCGTCGATCCCGTCGATGAAGGCGGCCGCCCGGCCGTCGATCGTGAATGGCCCGGCCACGCTCAAGGCCTCCTCGGTCTGGGCGTACGCAGCAAGCTCGGCGTCGTCCGGGTTGCCGAAGCGCACGGCTGTCGTGCCGACCTCGGACACACGCCCGCCCGTGGCTGTGTCGATGACGCAGTGACCGGTCAGCAAGACACCCTGCTTGCCCCGCCAGCGCTGCCAGCGCGTGACCACCTCAGCCGGCGAGTCCGCTTTGCCGTACACCTGCCCGTCGAAGACCAGCAGGGAGTCGCACCCGATCACGAGCTCGTTGCTGCAGTCAGCGGCGACGACCTCGGCCTTGCTGATCGCCAGCTGCTCGACCAGCTCAGCCGGCTCGTCCACGGTCAGGCTGGACTCGTCGAATCCGCTGACCACAACGCGCGGGTCCAGCCCGGCGTCGCGCAGCAGCCGCAGTCGGGCCGCAGATGCAGACGCGAGGACGAGCGAGCGGGCGGCCACGAGCGTCCAGGCTACGTCCGGGATCGATCAGGCGGGACGCTGCAGTACGTCGGCCGCGCCGCCGGCGCCCACGGGCGTCGACGCAGCAGGTCCCGCGTCGCGGATGCTCTGCTCGATCCGACGAGCGTCGTCCTTTGGCGCGTGCGCTGTCACTGACGGCATCGCGCTGCGGACCCACGTCAATGCGCGCACCCAGCCCTGGGCGTAGACGTGCGGCGCGCGGGCTGCGATGCCATCGACCAGCCGCGCGACGGCCGGTTCCAGCGGGTAGGTCCGCCCGAAGACCCACGGCAGGTCCTTGCGCATGCCGCTGAGGCCGGCCCGGGCATCCGCGCCGCGGACCATGTCGGTGTCGGTCCAGCTGAGGTAGGCGACGCCGACATCGACGCCGTGGTGCGCGAGCTCGCCACGCAGGCTGTGCGCGAACGCCTCAGCGCCGGACTTGCTCGCGCAGTAGGCGCTCATCATGGGGATGGGGATGAGCGCCGCGACGGAGGCGATCTGCAGCACGTATCCCCGGGACTGCACGACCTGCGGGAGGAACGCGCGCACGGTGCGGATGCTGCCGAGCAGGTTGACCTCGATGACGCGGTCGTACGACGCCGCGTCTGCGACCAGGAGCGAGCCCCCGGCGGCGATGCCCGCGTTGGCGATGACGACGTACGCCGGTCCAAGCGTGTCCGCGACCTGCTCAGCCGTCCGGTCCAGGGCCGCGCTGTCGGTGACGTCCACCTCGTACCAGGCGCTGCCCGGACAGGTGGCGCTCACCTCTGCCAGCACAGCAGGCTCGAGGCCGAGCAGGGCCACCCGAGCCCCACGGGCGGTGAGCTGTCTTGCGAGTGACGCTCCGAGGCCGCGGGCAGCGCCGGTGACGACGACCACCTTGCCGGTGAGGTCCTCAGCGGTTCCTGTACGGCGCATGCGCTGATTATGACCGGGAGGCGGAGACCATTCCCTCGCGCTCGACGACCTTGACCCGCTCGCGCGGCTTGTCGCCGACCGGTCCGAACGCCTCGCCGAGCCCACGCTCGTACTCGTCCAGCCGCTCCCAGCCCTCCCACGTCGTGTAGTTGAGCCCCCGCTCCTCGAGCAGGGCGACGACCGACTCGGGGGACGGGTCCGCCGGCGCGGGCAAGGAGTCGATGTCCGCGAGCAGGCTCCCCACGGTCTCGATCGCGTCGCCCTTGGTGTGACCGATCAGACCGACCGGCCCGCGCTTGATCCAGCCGTTGACGTACACGCCCGGGACCGGCTGCCCGTCGAGGCCGAGAACGCGCCCGGCGTCGTGCGGCACGACGTGCTTGGCCGGATCCCACGGCAGGTCGGCCAACTCGGTGCTCCGGTAGCCCACGCAGCGGTAGACCGCCTGCACCGGCCAGTCGTGGATCACGCCGGTCCCGCGGACGTTGCCGGTCCCGTCGAGCTCGGTCCGCTCGGTGCGGAACCCCTCGACCTTGCCGTCGCCATAGACCTCGACCGGGCTCTCGAAGAAGTGCAGGAAGAGCTTGCGTGGCCGCTCGCCGACGCCGTGCTCGGCGGTGCGCATCGCGAAGCGCTCGATCTCTCGGACGACGAGCCGCAGCTGGTTGTCGCTGTTCATCGCCGCGACGCTGCCGTCGTCGTACTCGATGTCCTCGGGCGGGACGATGACCTCGACGTTGGGGGAGTGGTCGAGCTCGCGCAGCTCAAGCGGCGTGAACTTCGCCTGCGCCGGTCCGCGTCGGGCGAACAGGTGGACTTCCTTGACCGGGTTGGCCTTCAGGCCGTCGTACACGTTGTCGGGGATCTCTGTGTAGAGCAGCTCGTCGGCGGTCTTGGACAGCATCCGGGCGACGTCGAGGCCGACGTTGCCGGCGCCGATGACGGCGATGCTCTCGGCCTCCAGGGGCCACTCGCGGGGCACGTCGGGGTGCCCGTCGAACCACGACACGTAGTCGGCGCCGCCGAAGCTGCCCGGCAGGTCAATGCCCGGGATGTCGAGGTCGCGGTCCCTCTCGGCGCCGGTCGTGAAGACGACGGCGTCGTAGTGCCGCTGCAGGTCCTCGAGCTTGATGTCAACGCCGTACTCGACATTGCCGAACAGCCGCAGCGTCGGGCGGCTCATCACCTGGTGCAGCGCCTTGACGATGCCCTTGATCCGCGGGTGGTCGGGAGCGACGCCGTAACGGATCAGGCCGTACGGCGCTGGGAGCTTCTCGAACATGTCCACGGAGGCCGGCGTACCGGACTTGTGCAGGACGTCGGCGACGTACACGCCGGCCGGTCCGGCGCCTACGACGGCAACCCTGAGTGGCCGGTCCACGACGTCTCCTCCTCGCTGCGAGGTGCAGCCTGTGCACAGAGCAACCGCCGGGGGGCTCTGCGGCTTCCTCCCATTATCGGCGCAGATCGTGAACGGCGTCTGTGGTGTGCGCCACTCGCTCTACGCTTGTGCCATGGGTGTCGACCAGCCGGCCGCGGCCGAAGCCGTCCGGGCGCTGTTGGTGGCGCTGGGTCAGGACATCACGCAGGAGTCCCTGCTGGAGACGCCGGAGCGGGTCGCTGCGTCGTTCGCGGAGCTGCTCGCGCCGCACGCGTTCGACCTCAAGAC
>Ga0136633_1000973_pt1 | contig 21360 bp, 19 predicted proteins | sample AntDrymeUQ832206_2_FD_105494 | JGI IMG/M metagenome (GOLD analysis project Ga0136633, IMG submission 105494) | Polar desert sand microbial communities from Dry Valleys, Antarctica - metaG UQ83 (22.06) | ecosystem: Environmental > Terrestrial > Soil > Desert | place: Antarctica: Dry Valley...
CTCACGCGCTGATGCGGTCGTGGACTCCATTTCCGCATTGCTGCGCACCCAGGGATGGAACCTTGGCCTGGGCATCGGCGAGGTGTCGGAGCCTCTCCCCCGAAGTGTCCGGGCAGGTAGAGGTGAAGCTTTCATCCACGCGCGCCAGGCAGTGAACCGGGCGAAGTCGGGCCCGCACCACGTCAATGTTGTCGGCACCGACAGTTTACGTGCTGAACAGGTGGAGACAGCACTGTGGCTCTGGTCCGGACTTCTCAGTCGCCGCACAGTCCGGGGCTGGGAGGTCGCGGACCTCCTTGCGCAAGGTCTGTCACACCGCGAGGCCGGCGACAGGTTGGGCATCAGCCAGTCGGCGGTGACCCAGCGCGCGCAGGCAGCTGGAATCGCCGACGAGCAGAGGGTACGACGCCTGGCCATCGAGTTGCTTACCGAAGCCTTGCATGGGTCAACGGAAGAAATGTTCCGCTGACGGCAGCCGCCTTTGTCCAGCCGTGGAATTCGACAAGTCCTTGCGAATCGAGCGCGCCCGTGGACCGACAAGGAGTACTTTCGGGACATGGACCTTGCCGAGTTGTTTCTGCTGCTGGCCGTGACGGTGATCCCCCTGGCGCTTGGAGTGGCTGTAGCTCTCCTGAGGCGGCCGTGGCTGTGGGCAGCCATTGGTGCCGTCGTGATCGCGATGGCCGCGGCCATCGCCCCGACACCCGAGGCGGGGGAGGCGCGTGTGGCGGCCGGCGACCTGGGGTTCCTCGCAGGAGTGGCTCTCTGGGTCATCGGGTTAGCGTGGCTGGCAGGCTTCCTGACCCGTTGGTTCTCCCAGCGAAAGCACGGCGACACAGGCGTCCCGTCCCCCAGATAGTCGCCGCAGCTTAATCCGGCACTAGACCGGCAGCTTCTCGAACGGGCCGGCGATGGCCAGCGTCTCAGGCTGGTTGAACAGCTCCGTAGCGAGCACCTGAACCTCGTCGATGGTGACTGCGTCAATGCGCCGGATCACCTCGTCGAGGCTCGGCAACTCGTCGTACAACAGCTCGGCCTTGGCGATCCGCGACATCCGTGAGCCGGAGTCCTCGAGGCTCAGCACGAGTCCGCCTCGCAGCTGTCCCTTGCCGCGCTCGAGCTCTTCGGCGGTGATGCCATGCTCGGCGAGTTTGAGCAACTCTTCGCGCACGACGGACAGCACCTCGTTCGCCTTGGACGGCAGGCAGCCCACCGCGACACCGAACATGCCGGCGTCGGCGTAGTGCGAGGCGAACGAGTACACCGCGTAGGCGAGTCCCCTGCGCTCGCGCACTTCTTGAAACAGTCGTGACGACGTGCCACCGCCGAGTGCTGCGTTGAGCACCCCGAGGGCGTAGCGACGGTCGTCGGTGCGGACGATTCCGTTGACGCCGAGGACAAGGTTGACCTGCTCGAACGGCCGCGATGCGACGACCTGGCCGGTGGCCGATCTCCGCGGCCGGGCGGACCGTCGTACCGGCAGCGGCCTGGTGGTGGTGTCTGACAGGAAGTTGGCCCGACCGAAGGCTTTGCGAACCAGGCGTACGGCGGTCGCGTGGTCAACGTTGCCTGCGACGGCGATGACCATGTTCTCGGGACGGTAGCGCGTCTTGTAGTAGCGGGTGATCTGCGCACGGGTCAGTATCTTGATCGACTCGACGGTTCCGGCGATCGGACGGCCCAACGGGGACGAGCCCCAGGCCTTCTCGGCGTACAGGTTGTTGACCACATCGTCCGGGTCGTCGTCGTGCATCGCGATCTCGTCGAGGATCACCTCACGCTCGGCCTCGACGTCCTCGCTGTTGATCAGGGAGGACGTGATCATGTCGCCGAGGACATCTACCGCAAGTGGCAGGTCCTGGTCGAGGACACGGGCATGGAAGCAGGTGTACTCCTTGGCGGTGAAGGCGTTGAACTCGCCGCCGACGGTGTCGAGCTCGATGGAGATGTCCATCGCGGAGCGGGTCGCCGTGCCTTTGAAGAGCACGTGCTCCAAGAAGTGGGAGGCGCCCGAAAGAGTGGGGGTCTCATCACGCGACCCGACCCCGATCCACACACCGATGGTGGCGGACCGGACGCCGGGCATCGCCTCGGTGATGACCCGCAGCCCTCCAGGGAGAACGGTCCGGCGGACAAGTCCACCTTCGTCCTCGCGCTGGAGGGTGCGGGTCGTACCGGGCTTCTGCAGTGTTGCGGGCGAAGCCTTCGTCACAGTTATTCGGAGTCGTCCTGTGCACCAGAGGAGTCTGCTGCTCCATCTTCGACAACCGGAATCAGCGACAGTTTGCCGCGGTCGTCGATCTCGGCGATCTCGACCTGGACCTTCTGGCCGACCGACACGACGTCCTCGACAGCCTCGACTCGCTTGCCACCGGCCAGGGAGCGGAGCTTGCTGATGTGCAGCAGACCGTCCTTGCCGGGGAGCAGCGAGACGAAGGCACCGAACGGGGTGGTCTTGACGACCGTGCCCAGGTAACGCTCGCCGACCTCGGGCATCGTCGGGTTGGCGATGCCGTTGATGATCGCGCGGGCAGCCTCGGCCGACTCGCCGTTGGTGGCACCGATGTAGATCGTGCCGTCGTCCTCGATGCTGATCTGGGCACCGGTGTCGTCCTGGATCTGGTTGATGACCTTGCCCTTGGGCCCGATCACCTCGCCGATCTTGTCGACCGGGACCTGGACGGTGATGATCCGCGGAGCGTGCAGCGACATCTCATCGGGAGTGTCGATTGCTTCGGACATCACGTCGAGGATCGCCAGACGCGCGTCCTTGGCCTGCGTCAGCGCGCTGGCCAGGACGTCGGCCGGGATGCCGTCGAGCTTGGTGTCGAGCTGGAGTGCGGTGACGAACTCCCGTGTTCCGGCGACCTTGAAGTCCATATCACCGAATGCGTCCTCAGCACCGAGGATGTCGGTAAGGGCGACGTACTCGAGCTTGCCGTCGACCTCTCCGGAGACCAGACCCATGGCAATACCGGCGACGGGTGCGCGCAGTGGCACACCGGCCTGCAGCAGCGACAGCGTCGAGGCACAGACCGAACCCATCGAGGTAGAACCGTTGGAGCTCAGCGCCTCGGACACCTGACGGATGGCGTACGGGAACTCCTCGCGCGTCGGCAGCACCGGCATGAGCGCCCGACCAGCGAGAGCACCATGGCCGATTTCGCGGCGCTTCGGCGAACCGACGCGGCCGGTCTCACCGGTGGAGTACGGCGGGAAGTTGTAGTTGTGCATGTAGCGACGCTTGGTCTCGGGCGACAACGTGTCGAGCTTCTGCTCGAGGGTCAACATGTTCAGCGTGGTGATGCCCAGGATCTGGGTCTCTCCGCGCTCGAACAGCGCCGAACCGTGCACGCGCGGGATCACGCCGACCTCTGCCGACAGCGTGCGTATATCGCTTAGGCCACGGCCGTCCATGCGGACCTTGTCGCGGAGAACACGTTCGCGCACCAGGAACTTGGTCAGCGAACGGAAGGCAGCACCGAGCTCCTTCTCGCGACCCTCGAAGTCGGGGGCCACCTTCTCCATGACGGCGACCTTGACGTCGTCGAGCTTGGTCTCCCGCTCCTGCTTGCCGGCGATGGTGAGCGCCTGCCCAAGGTCGGCCGTCGCTGCTTTCTCGATCGCGGCGTAGGCGTCATCCTGGTAGTCCAAGAAGGTCTGGAACTCGGCGACCGGCTTGGCGGCCTGCTTGGCGAGCTCGGACTGCGCGTCGCAGAGCTGCTTGATGAACGGCTTGGCCGCGTCCAGACCGCCGGCCACGACCTCTTCGGTCGGTGCCTGGGTGCCGGACTTGACCAGGTTCCAGGTGGCGTCGGTGGACTCCGCCTCGACCATCATGATCGCAACGTCACCGGTCTCGGTGACGCGTCCCGCGACGACCATGTCGAAGACTGCGTTCTCGAGCTGGCTGTGCGACGGGAACCCGACCCACTGACCCTCGATGAGCGCAACCCGCACTCCACCGACCGGGCCGGAGAACGGGAGCCCGGAGATCTGCGTGGACAGCGACGCTGCGTTGATCGCGAGCACGTCGTACGGCGTCTCGGGGTCGAGCGCCAATACCGTGATGACGACCTGGACCTCGTTGCGCAGACCCTTCTTGAAGGTCGGTCGCAGCGGGCGGTCGATCAGGCGGCAGGTGAGGATCGCGTCCTCGGAGGGTCGCCCTTCGCGGCGGAAGAACGAGCCCGGGATGCGGCCCGCGGCGTACATCCTCTCCTCAACGTCGATCGTCAGGGGGAAGAAGTCGAGATTTTCCCTGGGGTGCTTGCCAGCCGTGGTGGCGGAGAGCAGCATCGTGTCGTCGTCCAGGTAAGCGGCGACCGCGCCTGCGGCCTGACGAGCGAGCAGGCCGGTCTCGAACTTGACGGTACGAGTGCCGAACTTGCCGTTGTCGATGACGGTTTCAACCGTCGAAATGATGGGTCCCTCCATGGGATACCCCTCTCTTTCTCGCGGAGCGATCACGCGAGGGCACCTCGATAATCGATGCGCGCGGCCTCCGATTGGAGGGGCCGGTCTTCGATCGAGGCCCGCGGCTGGCCGGCGTACCTGTGAGGTACGACGAGCTCCCGAAGGCCACTACCGAGGACCGGGCCAGACGTCCGCGGGTCGCTCCTGTGAATGGTTCTCTGTTCAGTTGTGGAACTGCGTCAGACGGTAGCCGGACACAGCCTCGTGATGGAGCACCGATATGCAGCAGAAGCGGCCGCCCGACACACTGCGGGCGAACCGCTCCTGCTAGAAATCATCGGCGAAGGCCGAGCCGTTCGATCATCGAACGGTAACGGCTGATGTCTTCCCTCTGCATGTAGTTCAGAAGGCGACGACGCTGACCGACGAGAAGCAGCAGACCACGACGGCTGTGGTGGTCGTGCTTGTGCTCCTTGAGGTGCTCGGTCAGGTGGGCAATGCGGTGCGTCAACAGCGCGACCTGAACCTCGGGTGACCCGGTGTCACCTTCGGTGGTTGCGTAGTCAGCGATGATCTTCTTCTTGGTCTCCGCGTCAGTACCAGTGGACACGCGAGCTCCTCTCGGGGTTCATTCGTTGCGCGGCGCGCCGGGGCCTGTTCACCCGGGCACTCTCATTCCGCGGCCGTTAGACGGCAACTGCACAAGATTATCAGCGCTACCCGACTTTCTCCGAATCGGAGGATCCACCACCGTGGAGCCCTGCCGACGTGTTTCGACAGGCTCCGTCGACAAGATCGCGGCCCTCGTCGAGCAGGATCTCGACGCCTGATCCGGATCCACAGGGTTTGGGGAGTATTTCCGTCACCTGGTGACGGAAATACTCCCCAACCTCGCTCAGCTCGCTGATTCGTCGGGCTCGCTCCGCTTTAACGCCTGGTAGACCGCACGCACCCCGATCGCTCGTTCGAGCTCGTTGGTGATCGCGGTGAAGAACTGTCTCCGGTAGTTCTCGTCGGTGACGGCGTACACCGTGAAGTACAGGCCGGAGAACGCAGCGAGGAACACCGCTACCTGGGTCAGCTCAGTGGTCAGACCGGGGAGGCCGGGGATCAGCGGACTTGGGTAGTGGTCAATCCAGGACCGCACAACGGCGCCCTTCATCACCACGCTCCCGAACACCACGAAGAACAGGAATACCGCGAAGGACAGCAGCATCACCTGGACGATCTGCGAGACGAGAAGCACCAGGATGAGGTTCGCCTTCTGGAACCCGGTGATCTCGGTGTCCTCAGCGAGGTCGAACAGGTCGTGCTCACCGTCGACGAGATCGGCCGCAGCGTGCTCCAGCGGGGTGCCTTCGCAACTCGAGACCAGGCGGGAACCATGGATCTCGTCGTCGACGTCGTCGAGCTCTTCGGGGAGCCGGGCCAGCAGGAATCCCACCGCAACCGCCCCGAAGAGAAGTACGGCGCCCCAGAGGATCCCGCCTTCAAGCGAGGTTGCGACCTGCCAGACCTCGGTGTTGATGAAGAGGAACGTGATGAACAACAGCAGGAGGGGCAGCGCACGGGTGACCAACGGGAACAACATCCCCAGGCTGCGAAAGGTGCGCGCGACCGCCCACACGGCGATGGGCCAGGCGCGCAGGGCGGTCGCGGCATAGACAGCGGCCACGACGCCGATCGCAGCCGAACCCGCAGCGGTCCCGTTGGTCGAGCCGCCGTCGAGCCAGCCGACTAACGTGCCCAGTCCGATTGCGACGGCAAGCGCGAATACGATCGAGGGGACCAACCTGCGAGGCGACAGCCCACGTCTCGCCGCGGCGCGTTCACCGTCCACGAAATAGGGCAGTCCGTGCCGGATGAACCACTGCTCAGCAAGCTCGAGGTCACGCACGCGGTCGGTGCTCACCCCTGATCCGCAACGCCGAGCACAACCCGCGCACGTGCCACGTCGTCGCCCATGGTGACTACGAGTTCATCCACGGAGTCGAACTTCACCATCTCGCGCACACGAGCCACGAACGAGACGTCGACCCTGACGCCGTAAAGCTCGAGGTCGTCCCGGTCGAGGACATAGGACTCCACTCGTCGATCCCGCGCGCCCTCGAACGTCGGGTTCGTACCCACGCTGATCGCGGCGGGCATCGGCTCGGACCCATCGTCGAGGCGCCGCAGCCAACCGGCGTACACCCCGTCTGCAGGTGCTGCCTGCATGCCGTGCGTCGGGACGTTCGCCGTCGGGAAGCCCAGCTCGCGGCCACGCTGGTCACTCTTGACGACCTCACCACGCACCGAGAACGGATGCCCGAGCGCCTCCGCCGCACCTTCTACGTCACCGGCCGCGAGACAGTTTCGGATGTACGTCGAGGACCACACCTGCGGGCCGCCGTCGAGCGCGATGCCCTCCGTCACGAAGTCGCCACTGTGCCCAGCAGCTCGCAAGGTGCTCGTGTCGCCGGCGGCCCGGCTGCCGAACCGGAAGCTGGCACCGACCACCACCGCCTTGACGTGAAGTGCATCGACAAGGATCTCCTCGATGAACCGCTCGGGGGACCAGCCGGCGATCTCCCGGCTGAAGGGGATCACGAGCACGTCGTCGACACCGGCCTCAGCGAGCAGCTCGATGCGTGTCTCGATCGTGGTCAGCGTCGGAGGCGCGTGCTCGGGACGGAGCACGGCGATCGGGTGCGGGTCGAATGTCACTGCGACGACACGCTCGACGCCGACCTCTGTCGCGACCTCGCGTGTCCTCGCGATCACATGTTGGTGCCCGAGGTGGACACCGTCGAAGTTGCCGATCGTGACCACGGTGCGACCGAGGTCCGCTGGCACTTCATCCAGCGAGCGCCAGATCCGCACGATGGGTGTGCTCCTCCACATGGCAGAGTTGATTGCGATACCGGAAAAGACTGCCACATCCGCAGTGGCCATGTGCGTCAGCCCACGAACACGGCTACCGCCGCGGCAACGGGGCCCTGTTGTTCGTACAACGCCAGGAAGGAACCGCCCTCGTCGAACATCGCAACCAGACCGGCCGCACCGAGGTCGATCTCAAGCTTCCTTCCGAACGAGACTGCTCGTGCGTCGCCATCGTTGAGGGCGTACGACGGGAAGCAGCGCGCCGCGACTTCGGCGATCGGCACCATCTCGAACTTTTCGGCGAGCTGCTCCAATGTCGAAGCACCGGCCAGGTCGAACGGACCCACTGATGTTCGTCGGAGCGCGGCCAAATGTCCTCCGACTCCCAGGGCTGCGCCGAGGTCACGGGCAATGGCTCTGATGTAGGTGCCACTCGAGCACGCCACGGAGATGTCGACGTCCACCACGTCCTCATCACGGCGGATCGAGCCGACCTTGATGGAGTGGATCGTCACCGGGCGGGCCGCGAGGGACACCTTCTCCCCCGCCCGCACCCTGTCGTAGGCACGTTGGCCGTTGACTTTGATCGCGGAGACCGCCGACGGCACCTGCTCGATGTCACCGACGAAGACGGCGAGCGCCCCCCTGATCGCCTCCTCGGAGACTCCGGCAGCTGAAGACTGCGAGACAACCTCACCCTCGGCATCGTCGGTCGTGGTGTTCACGCCTAGCCGGATGACACCGTCGTACCCCTTCTGCGTCAGCATCAGGTGACCGAGCAACCGCGTCGCACGGTTGACCCCAATGAGGAGCACGCCGGTGGCCATCGGGTCGAGCGTGCCGGCGTGGCCTACTTTGCGGGTGCCGGCCAGACGGCGAATACGAGCGACGACGTCGTGCGACGTGATGCCGTCGGGCTTGTCGACGACCACGAGCCCCGCAGCGCCGTCAACAGTCACGCCGTGTCGTCAGCAGGGTTCTCGTCCGCCGACAGTTCGTCCGCGGAGCGCTCGTCCGTGTCCTCGACATCTTCGTGAGGTTTGCGGTACGGGTCGGCCTCGCCGGCATACACCGCACCTGCTGATGCGGCGGTGACCTTTGCGTCCGACTCTCGCGCCTTGGCAAGCAAGTCTTCGAGTTGGCGGGCGTTCTCCGGCAGTGCGTCGTGGATGAACTCCAACGTCGGCACGGTGCGCATGCCTAGCTGCTTGCCCACCTCGGAGCGCAGAATGCCCTTGGCGGACTCCAACGCGGCCGCGGTGCTGACCAGGTCGTCGTCCTCGCCCAGGACGGTGTAAAAGATCGAGGCGTTCTGGGAGTCGCCGGTGACTCGTACGTCGGTGACGGTCACGAACCCCAGACGCGGGTCCTTGATCCGGCGTTCCAGCATCTCGGCCACGATGACGTGGATCCGGTCAGCGACCTTGCGAACTCGAGCCGAGCCCATGGTTTCTCCTTCTGATTTCGAACCGAGTTGTCAGGCGCTCACAGGGCTAGCGCACCGCGCGCGCCTGACAACTCTGCGCTCATGCGCGCGGGATCTCGCGCATCTCGAACGACTCGACGGTGTCGCCGATCTTGATGTCGTTGTAGCCACGCAAGGTGAGACCGCACTCGAAGCCCTCGCGGACCTCGCCGACGTCATCCTTCTCGCGCCGCAGTGACGACAGGTCGAGGTTGTCGACAACCACGGCACCATCGCGCAACAGACGCGCCTTCGCGTTGCGGCGCAAGAGTCCGCTGGTGACCATACAACCGGCGATGTTGCCGATCTTGGAGGAGCGGAAGATCTCCCGGATCTCGGCGTGGCCGAGGGAAACCTCTTCGTACTCCGGCTTGAGCAGACCCTTGAGAGCTGCCTCGACCTCGTCGATGGCCTGGTAGATGACCGAGTAGTAACGAATCTCGACACCTTCCTTTTCGGCCAGCTCGGCTGCCTTGCCCTGCGGGCGGACGTTGAAGCCGATGATGATCGCGTCGGACGCAGCGGCGAGCATCACGTTGGTCTCGGTGATCGCACCGACACCGCGGTCGAGAACCCGCAACGAGACTTCCTCGCCGACATCGATCTTGGCCAACGAGTCCTCGAGGGCTTCGACAGAACCGGACACATCGCCCTTGAGGATGAGGTTGAGCTCCTGGCTCGCGCCCTTCTCCATGCTGGCCATGAAATCCTCGAGAGTACGACGGCCGCGACGCTGAGCCTGCATGGCTGCACGTTCACGTGCCTCACGCTTCTCAGCGATCTGACGCGCCATTCGGTCGTCATCGACGACGAGCAGGTTCTGTCCTGCACCGGGCACAGCCGTCAGGCCGAGCACCATCACCGGACGTGACGGGTCTGCCTCTTCGACAGTGTCACCGTGCTCGTCGAACATCGCACGGACACGACCGTAGGCCGGACCGGCGACGATCGAGTCGCCCACACGAAGTGTTCCGCGCTGCACGAGGATCGTTGCCACCGGACCACGACCGCGGTCCAGATGTGCCTCGACGACGAGTCCCTGTGCGTCCTGATCGGGGTTGGCCCGCAGGTCCAGTGACGCGTCGGCTGTCAGCACAACTGCTTCGAGCAGACGATCGAGGTTGAGCTCGGACTTGGCCGAGACGTCGACGAACATGGTGTCGCCGCCGTACTCCTCGGGCACCAGGCCGTACTCCGTCAGCTGGCCGCGGACCTTGGTCGGGTCAGCGTCCGGCTTGTCGATCTTGTTGACCGCAACCACGATCGGGACGTTGGCGGCCTTGGCGTGGTTCAACGCCTCAACCGTCTGCGGCATCACACCGTCGTCCGCGGCGACCACCAGGATCGCGATGTCGGTCGCTTGCGCACCGCGAGCACGCATGGCGGTGAACGCCTCGTGACCCGGAGTGTCGATGAAAGTGATTCGACGTTCCGTGCCATCCACGTCAGTTGCCACCTGGTAGGCACCGATGTGCTGAGTGATGCCGCCGGCTTCTTTCTCCACAACGTTCGCGTTGCGGAGGGCGTCCAGCAGACGAGTCTTACCGTGGTCGACGTGACCCATGACGGTCACGACCGGAGGACGTGCGGCGAGGTCAGCCTCGACGCCCTCGTCGGTGCCGTAGTCGAGGTCGAACGACTGCAGAAGCTCGCGGTCCTCATCCTCGGGTGAGACCACCGTGATGACGTAGTTGAGCTCCTCGGCGAGAAGCTCGAACGTCTCTTCGTTGACCGACTCGGTCGCAGTCACCATCTCGCCCAGCGAGAACAGCATCTGCACCAGTGCTGCGGCGTCGGCATTGATCTTCTCGGCGAAGTCGGTCAGCGAGGAGCCTCTGGCCAGTCGCACCGTTTCGCCGTCACCCTGGCGGACGCGCGCGCCACCAATGGTCGGGGCCTGCATGTTGTCGAACTCTTGACGACGCTGACGCTTCGACTTGCGACCTCGACGCGACGGGCCGCCGGGGCGACCGAAGGCGCCCTGAGTCTGGCCGCGCTGACCTGGACGGCCCGCGCCACCAGGACGGCCACCGCCTGGGCGACCACCCGGTCCGCCACCGGGTCCACCACCGGGAGCGCCGCCGGGAGCGAACCCTCCGGGACGACCGGGTGCACCCTGGCCACCGCGGGCAGGGGCACCGCCGCGACCGGGAGCACCTCCGGGTCCACCTGGTCCACCGCGACCGGGAGCACCGCCTGGTCCACCGCGACCTCCGGGACCACCAGGTCCGCCGGGTCCACCACCGAAGGCGGCGGGGGACTTCGGCATCATTGCTGGGTTAGGACGTGGCATGCCAGGACGTCCCGGCGCGCTCGGACGGCTCGGAGCGCCGTCGCGACCTGCCGCTGGACGTGCCGGACGGTCCGTGCGATCCGGACGATCCGTGCGATCCGCACGGTCACCGGGTGCCTGGTCCGGGCGTACCGGAGCCGGGCGGCGGCCCATGCCCTGAGTGGCGGCGAAGGGGTTGTTGCCGGGACGCGGCGCGCCAGGGCGGGCACCTGGTCGAGGTGCGGCCGGAGGCGTATCGGTCTCTGGGGCTGCGGCCTCTGTGGCTGCGCTGTCTGGGGACGCACCGTCGTCGGTGCCGGCCGCGCGTGCTGCCGGTGCCTCCACCGCTGCTGGCTCAGGCTGGGGCTCGGGTGCCGGGGCCTCTTTCGGACCTGGCTTCGGTCCGGGCCTGGGCGCGGCTTGCGCTGGTGGCGCGTCTGCTTCGACCTCAGGCGCCGCGGCTACTGCTGGGGACTCAGTTTCCGCCGAGGTCTCGGCTGCCTTCGAGGCGGCTTTCGCGGCTGCCTTCTTCGCCGGGGCCTTCTTCGCGGCTGCCTTCTTCTCGCCGGCGGCCTTCATCTCGTCGCCGAACGTATCTGTGAAGCGCTTTACGACAGGAGGCTCAACAGTCGACGATGCCGACTTGACGAACTCTCCCATTTCGCCGAGCTTGGCCAGAACGACCTTGCTCTCAATTCCGAACTCTTTCGCGAGTTCGTGGACTCGGACCTTAGCCACGCTTCTCCTTCTGGTCCGAGCCGCTTCTCTGGCGGGGTCGGACCGTTAGCTGGTGTGCATGCTCATCGGAAAGTACTCATCGAGTGCTCATGAGCTGCTGCTCCATTTTCTTCTCGGTCAACACGGTCAGATTCATTGCTGTTCGAGCTGCTGCACATAGTCTCGCAGCGAATCAGTGGCGAGCCGTTCCGTGACCCGAAGGGCACGAGGAAAAACTCGCCGGCTGAGCGCCAACTCAAGGCATTCCGGCGTGGGATGCACGTGCGCTCCCCTGCCGGGCTCCTGTCGAGTTGGATCTGGAATCACGGCCAGGCCGAACCCAAGATCTCGCGCGACAACTCGCAACAACTCTTGCTTGGCGGCTCGCTTTTTGCATCCCACACAGGTGCGGACGGAGTCTAAGGACATAGGCCAGCGCATTCGTGTGTGCTGTGTTGGCGAACCACCGTGGATAAGTCTACCGGCTCCGGAGCGCAGCACCGAACCGGATTACGCCTCAGCTGCTGTGTCGGGGGTCCCGTCCGCCACCACGACCGGGGGCGGTGCCACCGGGGGCTCGTCCGAGCGGATGTCGATCCGCCATCCCGTCAGGCGCGCGGCGAGTCGTGCGTTCTGCCCTTCTTTGCCAATCGCGAGCGAGAGCTGGAAGTCGGGTACGACGACCCGAGCTGATCGCGCCTCGAGGTCGACGATCTCCACACTGGACACCCGCGCGGGTGACAATGCATGCGCGACGAGCTCGGCGGGATCGTCAGCCCAGTCGACGATGTCGATCTTCTCGCCGTGCAACTCGTGCATGATGTTGCGCACCCGCTGCCCCATCGGCCCGATACAGGAGCCCTTGGCATTGACGCCTGGAACGGTCGAGCGGACCGCGATCTTCGTGCGGTGACCGGCCTCGCGCGCGATCGCACAGATCACGACCGTGCCGTCGGCGATCTCGGGCACTTCGAGGGCGAACAGCTTCTTGACCAGATTCGGGTGCGATCGGGACAGCATCACCTGCGGTCCGCGGATGCCCTTGCGGACGCTGATCACGATGCACTTGATCCGTGTCCCGTGGTCGTAGCGCTCGCCCGGCACACGCTCCCCGGAGGGAAGGAGCGCTTCGAGCCGACCGAGGTCGACCATCACGTCCTGCGGGTCCCTGCCCTGCTGGACGATTCCCGAGACGATGTCGCCCTCAGTTCCGGAGAACTCGCCGAACTTCCGCTCGTCCTCGGCGTCGCGGAGCCGCTGAAGGATGATCTGCTTCGCGGTGGTCGCAGCGATCCGGCCGAAGCCCGTCGGGGTGTCGTCAAACTCCGTGACGGTGTTGCCTTCTTCATCGGTCTCGGCTGCGAGGACGGTGACGTGACCGGTCTTGCGGTTGAGCTCGACCCGCGCCTTCGGCTGGGCGCCGGGACTCTTGTGGTAGGCCGTGAGCAGTGCCTGCTCGATGGCATCGACCAGAACGTCGAAGGAGATCTCCTTCTCGCGTTCGAGCGAGCGCAAGATTGCCATATCTATGTCCATGCCGCTCAGCTCTCCTTCCTGTTGAACTCGATCTCGATGCGGGCCTTGGCCACGTCGGCGTACCCGACCTCACGCTCGTCACCGTCGATTTCCAACGTGACGCCCTGCTCGTCGCTGCCGACGATGCGGCCGATAATGGTGTCCCCATCGGTCCCAGTGACCTTGACGAGGCGACGCTCGTTGCGTCGCCAGTGCCGGGGCAGAGTCAGTGGTCGTTCGGTGCCGGGCGAAGTGACCTCGAGTGTGTACGGGTGCTCCCCCATCACATCGGACTCATCAAGAAGCCGGGAAACCTCACGTGTGGCATCGGCAATGTCGTCCATCGTGACCCCACCGTCCTTGTCGACGGCGACACGGAGGACGCGGCGCTTGCCAGCCGGTGTGAGGTCGATCGCCTCGACGTCAAGCCCTACAGTCGCGAGAGGGGCGATCAACACCTCTGAAAGTCGGTCCCGGGTTTGGTCGATGCTCACGGGCGTCCTTCCTATTTGCTCTTGTCGGTGTGGACACCCTAGCCGACGCGACAGCTGGTCCTACCGCTCCGTTCGAGGACCAATGGCAACCGACGTAGCGGCGGCCGCGCTAAAGTCTGGGCGTGCCAAACCCTCCCTTGCCCTCGCGTGTGGCGGGGCTCACTCGCCGGACAGCGATCACGACCTTCGCGGTGGGATTCGGCAGTGTCTGGGCAGGCTGCACGAACAAACGAAGCCCGAGCGGGTCTCCTCGTCACGACCGGTCAGGCACCGGCGAGGAGCGCCCAGATCGGCTCGGCCCTGATGCCACCGTCGCGTCGATGGCACTCGCGGACGAGCAGTCCACTTTGGATGCCATCGAAGCCACGGCCGCCCGGCATCGCGAGCTGGCCGGGATCCTGTCGCCGGTCATCGCCGCGCACAGCGAGCACGTACGGCTACTCGCCGAGGCAGTCCCCGCCGCATCCGACACTGCATCCGACACTGGGGCATCCGCCTCACCGTCACCGAGTGCGAGCAGTCCCACTGAGCAGGGCGTACGCCGCTACCGGGTTCCGCGCGAGCCGCAGGCAGCGTTGAGCCTCCTCTCCGAGAACGAGCAGGACCTGAGCACTTCCACCAAGCGGCATGCATTCGTGGCCAAGAGCGGGCCGTTCGCCCGGTTGCTCGCAAGCATGGCCGCCTCCGCGGCACAGCACGCGGTGCTCCTCGACCGACCGCTTCCCACCAAGCAGGCGGGCCGATGAAACCGCTCGAGGCGCTGCAGTCAGCACTGGCCGGGGAGCACGCGGCTGTCTACGTGTACGGCGTGATCGGTGGCCGCGTCTCGCTCTCGTCCGAGTCCGCATTGTCGAGCCAGGTGCGGACGGCGTACACCTTGCACCGTGGCCGTCGAGACCAGCTGATCGCCATGGTTCGCGCCGTGGACGAGGAACCGGTCGCTTCTGAGGTGAGCTACCAGCTCCCCAACCAGGCCTCAACCCCGGGCCAGCTGACGGCGGCGGCGCTCGAGCTCGAGCTGCGATGCATGGCTGTCTACGCGGACCTGGTCGGGAGCACATCGTGGGCCAACCGGCAGTGGGCCATCGACGCCCTCAACGACGCCGCGGTCCGCGAGCTCGGGTTCGGCGGCAGCCCCGAGGCGTTCCCCGGCATCGCCGAGCTCTAGTCGGTTCGACGGGCTAGCCGCGGTAGGCGGTCCACATGTTCGCCGTCCGCGTGGACTGGTTCGCGGTGAACTGGTTGTAGCAGGAGTCGTAGCTGTAGTCCATGTAGTTGTGGATAGGGTCGAGTCCAGCCAACGCGCAGGAGTCACGTCCCATGGGGCAGCCATTGGTGGGACTGCTCTGCGCCGGGGTGTCCGCGACCTCGTCGTTCAGGTCGGTGCAACCGCCCTGGAAGGTGTGGTAAAGCCCGAACCAGTGTCCGGCCTCGTGCGTGGCCGTCTCGCCGAGGTTGTAGTTGGCGATGCCGCCACCGGGCAGGGAGTCGTAGTGAACCCGGATCCCGTCGATGGCGCCGCTCCTGCTGTAGTCCCAGGGGAACGTGGCGATGCCGAGGTACTTGAAGTCCACGAGCCAGATGTTGAGCGCGTTCTTGCCACCCAGACGAGTCTGCGACCGGTACTTCGTGCTCGACTTGTCCTGGTGCCAACTGTTGTTGTCGTACCTATTCACGCCGGCAAGATTGAAGACGAAACCGGTGTTCGCCGCTGCTCTCGATTCGCCACCCCCGAAGGTGGTGTTCAGGACAGTGATCTGGTCCGCGATCTGCGTGTTCGTCACGTCACCGGTCACGCCATCGGATGCACGCATGACATGGATGTAGACCGGGACCGTCGTACCTGCAACGCGAGCCTCCGCCGCTCCGCCGCCCCGCGCACCCTTGGCCGCGAGGAGGTCGGCGGTACGACGCTCGATGGCCCGCTGCTCGGACACGCTGACGTCCCGGTGGTCGACGCCACGAACCTGACCGCCGCTTCGCGCCCCTGCACCGAGGTCATCCGGTTGGACACAGGCCGGTCCTCGCTCGGAGGTCGGCATGGACGCAGAGGCTGGTAGGACGGAGGCTGCCATGGTGAGGGCGACAGCGCCCAGCAGCGCGGCCGCACGCAAAGTGGGTCTCGTCATGGGTTTGCTCCAGATCCTTCAAGGGGCCGCGCCGGTGAGTGCCCCATGGTCGATCATGCGCCCGGCCAGCCCTGAATAAACGAGAACCGAGAAACCCGCGACGGAGTTGTCTCAGCGCCAGGAGGACACGATGTCGTAGACCTCGCTGAGCCGGTGCGCGACCGCATCCGGCGTGCCTTCGGTGTGGCCGGCCTGGTCGCGAGGGATATCGCTGTGCGGGACGAGGATCGTTCGCATCCCTGCACTCGCGGCACCCCAGACGTCGTCGAACAGTCGGTCCCCGACGAACACGCACTGACCCGGGTCGTGCGCACCGACCGCGTCCATCGCCGCTCGGAACGCCTGCGCCGAGGGCTTGGTCCAGGCGATGTCGCTGCTGTACACCGCTCCGTCCAGCATGTCGAGGATCCCGTCGCGGTCGAAGATCTCCTCGTGCCAATGCTTGGGCCACACGGTGTTGGAGAGCACGCCGATCTTGATGCCGTCGACCTTGAGCCGGCTGAACAGGGGAAGTACCTCGTCGTCGGTCACGGTGGCGTGCTCCCAGAACGCGCGGTACCCGGTCAGGTGGGCCTCCTCGAAGGCAACACCGGCCAGCTCGCAGATCTCGACCATCGTCGCCGAGCGGTGTTCTTCGCGCGAGCGCTTCCACACCATGTCGGCTGCGTCGAGCAGGGCAATGGTGGCCTCCTCGACCCAGTCAGGCGCGGCCACTCGTGCAACGGACGCCCACTCCTCATTTGGGTCGATGTTCCTCCATGGGGTGAGCGTGCCGCCCCAGTCGAAGATGACCGCGTCGATGGAGCTAACCACGCACGACACCGACCACGTGCTCGACGATGTCGTCCACGGCGATGTCCTGCTTAGTGCCACCGACCCGGTCCTTCACCTCGATGACGCCGTCGGCGAGGCCCCTGCCCACCACGACGATCGTCGGCATCCCGAGCAGCTCCGCGTCCTTGAATTTCACCCCTGGCGAGACCTTCGGACGGTCGTCGTACAACACCGTCAGACCTCTCGCATCGAGATCGGTCGCCAGCTGCGACGCTGCCTCGAAGATCGCGGGGTCCTTGCCGGTGGCGACCACGTGTACGTCGGCCGGGGCGACAGCACGCGGCCAGATCAGACCGAGCTCGTCATGGGAGTTCTCGACGATCGCAGCAACCGCCCGGGAGACCCCGACGCCGTAGGAGCCCATCGTCACGGTGACCAGCTTGCCGTTCTGGTCGAGCACCTGCAGGTCGAGCGCGTCGGCGTACTTGCGACCGAGCTGAAAGATGTGGCCCATCTCGATGCCGCGGGCAGTCTCGAGCGTTCCGTCGCAGTGCGGGCACGGGTCGCCGTCACGCACCTCGGCAGCCTCGATCGTGCCGTCGGCGTTGAAGTCGCGGCCGGCAACCAGGTCGAGGACGTGCTGCCCGTCCACGTTGGCGCCGGTCACCCAGCGGGTCCCCTCGACCACCCGCGGGTCGACCAGGAACCGGATCTTGCTCGCGCTCTTCTCCCCGAGTGCCCCGGGCCCGATGTAGCCCTTGACCAATGCCGGGTGCTTGGCGAACTCCGCCTCGTCGAAGGGCTCGACCTCAGTGGGTTCGAGCTGGCCTTCGAGTCGTTTGGTGTCCACCTCGCGGTCCCCGGGGATACCGATCGCGATCGGTTCACGGGTGCCATCGGGATGGCGCAGCATCACGAGGACGTTCTTCAACGTGTCCCCGGCGTCCCACGGGCGGTCGTCGCGCGGGAACTTCTCGTTGAGGTGGTCGACCAGGCTGTCGATCGTCGGCGTGCCCGGGGTGTTCTCCGCATGCGCGTTCGCCACGCGTTCGTACGACCGGGGCTCGGGCGGGCGCACCGCAACGGCCTCAACATTGGCGGCGTAGTCGCAGGACGTGCACCGGACGTAGGTGTCCTCACCGTTCTCCGCAGTGGCCAGGAACTCCTCCGACTTCGAGCCGCCCATCGCACCCGCGGTCGCCTTGACGATCACGTAGTCGAAGCCGAGCCGGTCGAAAATCTTGATGTACGCCGCACGGTGGGCGGCGTACGACGCGTCCAACCCTTCGTCGGACACGTCAAAGGAGTAGGAGTCCTTCATCACGAACTCGCGACCGCGCAGCAGTCCGGCCCGGGGCCGCGCCTCGTCGCGGTACTTCGACTGGATCTGGTAGATCCACAGCGGGAGGTCCTTGTAGGAGGAGTACAGGTCCTTGACCAGGAGGGTGAACATCTCCTCGTGGGTGGGCCCGAGAAGGTACTCGGCGCCCTTGCGGTCCTTGAGCCGGAAGAGACCGGCGCCGTACTGCGTCCAGCGGCCCGTCGCCTCGTAGGGTTCGCGCGGAAGCAGCGCAGGAAAATGGACCTCTTGCGCGCCCATCGCGTCCATCTCGTCGCGAATGATCGCCTCGATGTTGCGTAGCACGCGGTAGCCCAGCGGCAGCCAGGAGTAGACCCCCGGGGCGGCACGGCGAATGTAGCCGGCGCGCAACAACAAGCGGTGGCTCGGGACTTCAGCGTCGGCAGGGTCCTCGCGCAACGTGCGCAGGAAGAGGGTCGACATCGCCATGATCATGCGGGCAAGAGTACCGACCGGACTCTGCGGGCCGCACACCCGTTTCCCTGTCTAGTCAGGAAACCACCTTCGCTTTTGTGTGGGCACACATTGGGCATGATCGAGTCGTGCCTGAACAGTCGCCAGCCAGAGCCCTGGCGGAACTCCGCGCCCGGTTCTCCGCGACCCCGGACAGCGTGCCTGGGGCACGACGTTTTGTCTCCAACACTTTGATCTCGTGGGGTCGCACCGCACTCCTGGACGACGCGGCTCTGTGCGTAAGCGAACTCGCAGCGAACGCGGCATTACACAGTTCGAGCTCCTACATGGAGGTTGCGCTGCAGGCACGAGAGGCCGGAGTCCGGATCAGTGTCGAGGATGACGGCCCTTCCCCGGCGGAGGCGCTGGCGCCCCGTTCCAGTTTTCTGAGCTCCGACGAAGCCGGCCTCGCGCACGAGGACCACCCGACGACGGGTCGCGGACTGGCAATCGTGTCGGCCCTGGCCCGCACCTGGGGAGTCGAGGAACTCGAAGGTGGCAAGCGGATCTGGGTTGATCTGGCCGAGCCGCCGCCGACGCCGAATGAGGCTTAAAACATGATCGTGGCAAAGACACCGGTCTGTTCGAAGCCAACTGCCTCGTAGGCACGCCGAGCGGCCTGGTTGTGGTCGTTGACGTACAACGACACCACCGGCGCGATCTCGCGGATCGCGGTCGCCACTACAGCCGCCATCCCCGCTATCGACAAGCCTTCGCCACGACGGTCGGGGTCGACGTACACACCCTGAATCTGGCAGGCGTACGGCGAGACCGCAGCGACCTCGGCTTTGAACAGGACCCGCCCTTTCTCGATCCGCGCGAAGGACCAGCCCTTGCTGATCAGCTGGGCGATGCGCGCGCGATACATCCCTGCCCCACCACCGGCTTCGGGCGAGACACCGACCTCCTCGGTGTACATCGCCACGCAGGCGGGGTACAACGCCTCGAGGTCAGCCGGCGTCGACCGTATTACTAAGGGATCTGCCTCGATCGAGGGCACCGTGCTCATCTGCAGGTGGGGCTGGTTCCACCGGAACTCGCGGGGTCGCGACCAGTCCTCGGACAGCTCTCGCCACAGGGCGGACACTGCGTCGACTGGACCAACGATGGTCGAGCAGCGGCGGTGCTGGGCGATCCCTCGAGCCGCGAAGGCCCGGATTGCTTCCGGGGTCGCCTCCACGGGAACGAGGTTCGCCGCGGCATGACAGGCGGACACGAGTTGGCCGTGCTCGACGTACCCCCACATCTCTCCACCCATCACGCGCGGCTCGAGATTGGTGAGTCTGCTCCGGTAGTCGGCGAACACGTTGGGTATCGGGTCGCGCGCCAGCAGATCCAACATCGCGGGGAGGTCGGAGGGCCCCAAAAGGCGCAGTCCGTGATGTGTCCGGAGCACGTTGCGGAGCCTACGCGACCGGGTCGGTTCTAGCCGACCGAAACTGTCGGTGCTCCGGACTCGCCGTCGACGGGCTCGCCCATCTCCTCGGCGATCCGCATCGCTTCCTCGATCAGGGTCTCGACGATCTTGGACTCGGGCACTGTCTTGATGACCTCTCCCCTGACGAAGATCTGCCCCTTCCCGTTTCCGGACGCCACACCGAGGTCGGCCTCACGCGCCTCGCCGGGGCCGTTGACGACGCAGCCCATGACCGCCACACGCAGCGGCACCTCGAGTCCCTCGAGACCGGCGGTAACCTCGTCGGCCAGTTTGTAGACATCGACCTGGGCCCGTCCGCAGGACGGGCAGGACACGATCTCGAGGCGACGCGGCCGAAGGTTCAGTGACTCCAAGATCTGCAGACCGACCTTGACCTCCTCGACCGGAGGGGCAGACAGCGACACCCTGATGGTGTCGCCGATCCCCTTGGACAGCAGCGAACCGAACGCCACCGAGGACTTGATCGTGCCCTGGAATGCGGGCCCAGCCTCGGTGACGCCGAGGTGGAGCGGCCAGTCGCCGCGCTCGGAGAGCATCTCGTAAGCGTTCACCATCACGACAGGGTCGTTGTGCTTGACCGAGATCTTGAAGTCGTGGAAGCCGTGCTCCTCGAACAGCGACGCTTCCCAGACAGCTGACTCGACGAGAGCCTCCGGGGTGGCCTTGCCGTACTTCTCGAGCAGACGGGGGTCGAGCGATCCGGCGTTGACCCCGATCCGGATCGACGTACCGCGATCACTGGCAGCCTGGGCGATCTGCTTGATCTGGTCGTCGAACTTGCGGATGTTGCCGGGGTTCACGCGCACCGCAGCACAGCCGGCGTCGATGGCCGCGAAGACGTACTTCGGCTGGAAGTGGATGTCGGCGATCACGGGGATCTGCGAGTGCGACGCAATCGCGGCCAGTGCGTCGGCGTCGTCCTGCGAAGGGCAGGCGACCCGGACGATGTCACAACCAGATGCGGTGAGCTCAGCGATCTGTTGCAACGTGGTGTCCACGTCTGAGGTGAGCGTGGTGGTCATCGACTGCACCGAGATTTGCGCATCACCGCCGACAAGCACCTTGCCGACCTTGATCTGTCGGGTGGGTCGCCTCGGTGCGAGCACCGGGGGCGGTGCAGAGGGCATTCCCAGGTTGATCGACGTCATCGAGTCTGTTTCCTTCTTCCGAGATCAGTGGGGCCGGGGTTCATCAAGACGCTACCCAATCTGAACAGGCGCGACGATGTCGGCGTAGATGAGCACCACGCTCATCAACAGGATCACCCCAGCCATCACGTAGCCCGCCGGGAGCAGCTTTGCGACATCGAAGTAGCCCGGGTCGGGGCGTCGGAACAGTTTCGCGAACCCCCGACGAACCGCCTCATAAAGGGCACCCGCGATGTGTCCGCCGTCGAGGGGCAGCAACGGGACGAAGTTGAACATCCCGATGAAGAGATTGATCGCACCGAGCAGCATGATCAGGC
>Ga0136633_1000974_pt1 | contig 21334 bp, 24 predicted proteins | sample AntDrymeUQ832206_2_FD_105494 | JGI IMG/M metagenome (GOLD analysis project Ga0136633, IMG submission 105494) | Polar desert sand microbial communities from Dry Valleys, Antarctica - metaG UQ83 (22.06) | ecosystem: Environmental > Terrestrial > Soil > Desert | place: Antarctica: Dry Valley...
CGTCGAGCCCGATTAGCTCCATCAACAAGTGGCTGATTTTGCCGCGCGACATCGCGACGAAAGCCTCGCCGTCGGCGTGAGCCGCCATCTCACGCACCGAGCCACCCTCGGAGCCGAGATGCAATCGCCCGTCGATCACACCGCTGCTCTCGTCTTGGAACGCCGTGCTCTTGAACAGAGCCCATAGCGGGACGTTGCGAAGGACTCCCTCGACCTCGGCGCGCACCGGCTTGCTATCGGCGTGCAGGGTCACTGCAAGGTCGATCGCTCCTTCGCCGAGCTTGAAGCGAGCCGGCTTGGCCTGCAGCACGCCGTCTTCGACCACGATCGCGAGCGATACGTTGTCGATGGGGATCCGCTTCGTGATCACGTGCTTCGCGTCCAGTTTTGCGTGTATGTCCATGGCGTGCAGGCGCTCGAGCTCGATCGCCGTCGCGGGAATGATTCGCTCCTCGGCTTCCTGCTGCTTCGCCTCCGCCTTCTGCTCGGCTGATGCGGTCTCTCCTTCTCCAGTTGAGGGCGGCGCGCCTACCAAGCCCGCGAGATCGTCGAAGTCGAGCTTGTCGGAAACGAAGCGTGCGTCCATGCGCGGTGGATCGGCAGCGGAGCGAATGGCGAGGTCTCCCGCTAGATCGCTGTCGCCCATACGACCCTGAAAGTCGTCGAACCTCCACTCGTCGCCTTTGTTACCGAGCATGCCCGTCAACGAGTACGGCGGCGTCTTGGGAAGCACGACGCCCGCGAGTGGATAGAGCTGAGCCATGTCGGAGCCTTCGACCGTGAGCTTCAAGCCGAAGCGGCCCTCCTCGAAAGCGTTGGTAAGCGTACCCTTCGCGTGCGCCGCGAACCTCTCCTTGGGTGTGTCAGGGGGGGCGCCGGTCTCGAGCTTGATCTCGATCGGATAAGGCCGGTCCGCAGCCCACAGTCGCCCGACGGAGTCTCCATCGACTCGCAGCTGCGACGGCCGCTCCTGATATTTCCCCTGCGCTTGGAGCACAACCCCCCTGTTGTCGCCGTGACCGGTTGCCTTGTCGATCTGCACGTCCCTCAGCGTCTTGCCGGCGACACGATACACGACGCGCGCATCCCGCACGCTGAGCTCGCCGATGGCGGGGAAATCTGTACGGCCCTCGGGCAGGATCGTCTCGGCCGCGGCCTCTGCCGGCGATGCGCCGGTGAACTGCCAGTTGGCCTGGCCCTCCGTGCCTTTCTCGAGGTTCACTCGCAGTCCCTCGATCTTCAGATAGGGCATCACCACGCGGCCGTGAAGCAATTCGAGCAGCTTGATGCGGAAGCGAAGCTTCTCGATCACCACGAACTCCGGATCCTTCGCCCACTTTGCGTTCTCGAACCGGATGTCAAAGGTCTCCACACTCGGGGTCAGTGACTTGCGAACGTTGAGATCGCCGCCGATCTCGAGTTGGCGTCCCGAAAAGTTCGCCACTCGCGCCGTGATGAGCGGTTTGAGCCGGTTGAAGTCGAAAACTGCGACGACGACCACCAGCGTCGCAACGGCGCCGGCGAAGAGGATGGCTACAGCGATTGCGACCTTGCGAAACATGTAATCCCCCGGGCCCCGGCAAGCACAAAAAACGGGAAGTGTGAAAATATGTGGGTTCCCGTCAACCCATCATAGACCTGCCGCGAGAGGCGATCGATCGATGTCTGCGAGCAACGCGGCCGGATCGTCGTAGATCGCCACCGCGCCCGCGAGCGCTGCATCGTCCCACCAGCCGCCACAGCGTAGCGCAATCGTCAACACGCCGGCGCGTGCCGCCGCCTCAATGTCGTAAGGCGTGTCTCCGAGCATGACTGCCCCCTGCGGCCGGAGCTTTCCCTTCTTCAGCGCCGCTTGAATGATGTCCGGGTCGGGTTTGGAACTTTCACCATCGCTGGAGCTGGTTGCCTGCTCGATCAGGTCATCGACCCGCGCCTGGCGAAGGAGCTGGTTCAGCTCATCGTCGCTGGAGGAGGTCGCTACCACGACACGGGAGCCGTCGTCGCGCAGCCGCTTTACGAGATCTCTCGCTCCATTCGTCGGACGCAGCGACGGAAGGTAGTCCCGCAGGAACAGTTGCTTGCGCTCCTCCGTCAGTTGCTTTCCTTTGCCTGCTTCGGAATCGAGCCCGGTGAGCTCAGGCAGGAGCTTGTCGCTGCCCTTGCCGATCAACGGCCTCAGGCGTCCGAAGGGAACGTCGTAGCCGTAGCGGCAGAAGATCTCGGCCCATGACTGCGCGTGCGCATCGTTGCTGTCGAGCAGCGTGCCGTCGATGTCGAGGAGCACGCCGGTCACACGCCGGGAGGTAACGCTCATCCGGGCGGATTGAATCGGGTCGATTCCATGACCCCATGGACTCCAGGCGGCGTCTGCAGTTCCTCGACGCAGCGTACTGACATCTGTCAGGGCGTCTCAGATAGCCCAGATGAAGCGTCCCAGACAAGGCGTTCCTGGAAATGCTCGTCTCAAGATCCTTCCTACCCCGGCTGCGCGGAAACATGCGAGCTAGACGTCGACGATGACCTTGAGACCGCCCCAGAACATGCGCTTGGCGTCGAAGGGCATTGCCTTCGAGTTCCTCATCTTCGCGATTCGCGGGTCCTATCATTACCTTGGCGTTGACGCGGTCTCGTGCGCGCGGGACTTGTACACGATGTAGGCGAACACGACCGTCTCGCCGCGTTTCAGCTTGACGCTTTGCGGGAACGCAAAAAAAGCGCACAAGAGTCAAGTGCCGGTGATTTATGCCAACAACAACTTTGGTCATTGGCGCAGCGACTTCAGGCAAGCGGTTGAGCATTGTTTACACGGCGGCGGACGCGGGGCTAAGCTCGCGGAAACGTTGCTTCCCGACGCCGAAGATTACTTTATCCTGAAACCAAAAAATTCCGCATTCTACGCGACCCCGCTAGCGGAGTTGCTGCAGTTCCTGGACCTAAAGACGCTCGTTCTGACCGGCATTGCTACCGATAGCTGCGTTCTTTTCACTGCCAAGGACGCTCATTTGCGCAACTACTCCGTTGTTGTACCGGCCGATTGCGTGGCGGCGATCAATCGAGAAGACGGAAGACACGCGCTCGGCTACATGCAGCGGGCGTTGAATGCACGGGTCGTGGAATCGGCTTCGATCGACTTCGAAGCGTTCAAGTCAGGTAAGGGTTAACGCCTTGAGCGCTGAGTTCTTCAATTCTTTCAATCACGGTTTCGTTCGTGTCGCGGTCGCTGTCCCCGAAGCACGGGTCGCCGCCCGAAATTCAACGTCGGACGAACCGCACTGGTGCATGAAGCCGCTGAAAGCGCCGCTTCACTTGTGGTCTTTCCCGAACTGGGACTCTCAAGCTACACCTGCGACGATCTGTTTCACCAACGCGCTTTGCTCGATGCGGTGATAGCCGGGCTCGCCGAGCTTCTCTTAGCATCTGAGCAACGTGATCTCCTTGTTATCGTGGGCGCACCACTCGTGGTCGAGCAGAGGCTTGTCAATTGCGGCGTTGTCCTGCAGAAAGGCCGGATACTCGGCGTGGTGCCGAAAGTATATCTGCCGAATTATCGTGAATTTTAGGAATCGCGCCAGTTCAACCCAGCCCAGAACGCGACCGTGCGCGAAATCGAGCTTTGCGGCCAAACCAACATTGCGTTCGGCTCGCATGTGATTTTCAGCGCGCCCAATCAACCTCTGCTGCGGATACACGTCGAGATCTGCGAGGATTTATGGACTCCAATCCCGCCTTCCTCCTACGCCGCCCTCGCCGGCGCGAGCGTACTCGTCAATCTTTCCGCGTCGAATATCACCATTGCAAAAAGCGAATACCGGCACGAGCTGGTCGCAAACCAGTCAGCGCGATGCCTTGCGGCGTATCTTTATACCGCGGCCGGAACGGGCGAATCAGCAAGCGATCTCGCCTGGGATGCAGGCTTTGATTTATGAAAACGGCAACTCGATCGCGGAATCGGAACGCGATCGAGCCCAGCCAAAAGTCCAAGCTAAAGGCAAGCTCCTGGCACAGGAATTGGTTCATCCTCGACATGCCGTCTGAACTCCAGCGCTATCAAGAAAAATTAAAGCATGACCTTACGCGGGAAGGCGCAAAAAACCTTATTCTGATAAGCCGCAAGTGGCGCGACCGGACGGGGGTGATTTCGCGGCTGATTCTCGAATTAAAAAAATCGCCCGTCCGCGTCGAGGGCTTTTACACCGAGGATATTTTCGAGAACCGCAAACGCGTGGGTTACCTCACGAAAACACTGCACGGAGAGAGCCGGATCCTCGCCAAAAGCGGCCTTCCCTCAGAGCTCTGCGTGGACCGGTTTGGAGTCGATCTTCAAACGGTAGAGACTCTTGTAGTTCCTGCCATTAAAACAGCTCTGCGTTCTGCGGATCTTCTCATTATGGGCCAAATCGGAAAGATGGAAATCGCATCTCCGCGCTTCCGGGATATCACAGGACAGGCATTAAATTCCCCGCTCAAAATAATTGCAACGGTACCGAATTATCCGTTGAAATTCTTAAATGAAATCCGGAACCGTCCGGACGTTCTTCTGGTGGAAATCACGAAAGAAAATGAAGATGTTTGGCCCGAGGCGATTCTGAAGGGCTTCGTTCCTGCTCAAAAAAGCAAGCGGCTTAGTTAAAAAAAGGGCAACGAGACTTTCGACGGACGTTCCAGAACATCTCGACCCGGGGCCACTCGGATCTAACGCCATCTCCAAACACCATGGTTATGTACAATACACGCTCAACTGCGATATCTTTCTTTCCAAGGGTCGTGGGGTTCATCTTCGGTCTTCTTTGTTCAGGATTAGTCGATATCACCGAAGGGTGCTCAAGCCTCCTACATAGTGAACCCAACGTTCTCTTACAAGCCCTACTATATGGAACCGCAGAAAGGCGACGACAAAGCCAACGCGCGTCTCCGCGAGGCGCTGAAGAAATCCAGCAAGATCGGCGGCGCGAAGGTCGTCAGCAAAAGGCGCCAGTATCTCGCGGCTTTGAAGCCGCATAACCGGTTCCTCGTGCTTGAGCTGATGCACTTCGCCGACGAGCTGATTGATACCCGGCAGTTCAAGGTCGCCGAACGCTACGTAGGCAAGAAGGATCTGAAAAGGTGAGCGCGTTGATCGACAACATGTCTGGCGAATGGGCCCCGGAAAAGCATCGCGACGAATATCGCGAAGTGCTCGAGCAGACGATCAATGAGAAAATCGAGCGTCCGGAAAAGATTTGCCGAACAAGGCCGCGCTGAAACGTTCGCCGAAAGTCATCGGCCTGGTGGCGGTCCTCCAGAAAAGCCTGTCGAAAGCCGGCGGGCGCAGGGCTGCCGCGAAACCCGCGCGCCGCAAGAAGACGGCATAGAACCGGCATGAGAGCCTGGAGCTCGAAACTGCGCGCCACCGGCAGTCTTCTCAAGGAAATGGCGGACGATTGGATGGAGGACAACGTTTTGCGGCTGAGCGCCGCGCTCGCTTACTACTCGATCTTTTCCATCGCGCCGCTCCTCGTGATCGCCGTCGGGATCGCCGGATGGGTGCTCGGACCGGACGCCGTGCATGGGCATCTCGACGATCAACTGCGCGGCATGATGGGGCCGGAAGCCGCGAAGGCCGTGCAATCGATGGTGCAAAGCGCATCAAAGCCCAGCGATAGTGCATGGGCAACCGCGATCGGCTTCCTGACGCTGCTGCTCGGCGCGTCGGGCGTTTTCGGACAGCTCAAGGATGCGCTGAATACGATCTGGGAAGTGAAAGCGCTTCGCAGCAGTGGCCTGCTCGGCTTTGTGAAAGAGCGACTCTTGTCTTTCGGCATGGTGCTCGTCATCGGTTTCCTGCTGCTCACCTCGCTCGTGCTCACCACGGCGCTTGCGGCGCTCATGAAATATTTCGGCGGCATGTTTCCGATTCCGGAAGCGGCCGTGGGCATCACCGGATTCGTCGTTTCCGCGGGGATAGTCACCACACTCTTCGCGCTTATTTTTAAAGTGCTGCCAGATGCGAACGTCTGCTGGCGTCATGTCTGGATCGGCGCGGCAGTCACTGCTCTGTTTTTTGAGATCGGCAAGTTTCTCCTTGGCTTCTACCTCGGCCACCAAAGCACCGCATCGAGCTACGGCGCGGCAGGCTCTGTCGTGCTCGTGCTGCTCTGGGTGTACTACACGTCGATGATTCTTTTGACCGGAGCGGAATTCACGCGGGTCTATGCAAAGGCGGCTGGACACGCGATCGCGCCGGAGGGAAATGCGGCTCCGGTCACCGCCGAGATGCGCGCGCAGCAGGGACTCACCGCGCTGGCGCCGGAGCGCCCTTCTTCCACATCCCGCGGGGGCGAGCAGTCGTGAGCGTTTTCGAGTCGGACGATCGCGACGGCATGATGCGCGGCGAGATCTTCGGAATACTTCCGGGGCATTTGCGTCGTTTAGCGCCACGCTGCGGCAGCTTCCTACATGGTGCAAGCTCCTCACCTTGCATTTCAATATCAAGGGGTGCACGTATCGCACGGAATCAGATACAGGGGTGCTGACGGTTTGCAGTGGCGGCAAACGCTACGAAGACCCGAGGGAAACGTGCCGCTATGAATTTCTATACCGTGCCGGCGGCGAGCCGCGATTATCTCCATATCGTGATCACCTCCGCGGACGGACCGCTCGATACGTACGATTACCGCATCGAGGACGAGGCCATGCCGCTCGGTGAACAGACGTTTGCGTATGTGCGCTTTACGTATCGTTATCGGACGCTCACGCGCATGATAAGCTCCATTTACTTCATGACCGTGGGTCGAGATAAAGTCGGGTTCAGTGTGGTTGGCGGGGACAAAGCGGGCAATCCTCTGTATATCAAGGGACGCGGCGGCGCGATCGAGCGTAGCGTTATGCGGTGCTACCTTGGTACTGCAGGCGTTGCTCGAGAGTCGCGCGCAACCCGAGGTGCAGCGTTTTGAGTAGCGTCTTCAGCGCTGGTACCCGCTCACGGATAAGTGATTAGCGGGCATTGCGCCCGCGGCCTGGGCGCCCTTACCGTTGTGACCCTAAGCAGCGCCGATCTCGGTACGGACATCGAAAAGTTCGGGGAAAAACGTTAGGTCAAGGGCCTGTTTCAGGAACGCGACGCCTGAAGACCCTCCGGTGCCGCGTTTGTAGCCGATGATGCGCTCCACGGTTTTAACATGGCGGAAACGCCAGAGCAGGAAGTTCTCTTCGACATCGACCAGTTTCTCGCACATGTTGTAGGCGTCCCAATGCTCATGCGGGGCATCGTAGATCGCCTTGAACACGGGGATGAGCGCTGGATTGCGCTGATAGGGTTGTGACCAGTCGCGCGCGATGCAAGCATCGGGAACGGCATGCCCGCGGCGCCGTAAGTGCATGAGAAACTCATCATAAATGCTCGGGCTTTCGAGAACGGATTTAAGCGCCTGGTAAGCCCTTGCGTCATGCTTGAAGATTTCCAGTAGGGCCGCGTTTTTATTGCCGAGTATGTACTCGATGGCCCGGTACTGCGCCGATTGCAGCCCGGAGGCCGGTCCTAGGACATGCCGGAATTTCCCATATTCGCTGGGCGTCAAGGTCTCCAACACGCCCCATTGCTCGAACAGTTGCCGCTGGATCATCTTGACCCGCGCGAGAATCTTGAAGCACGGATCGAGCATATTCCGGCGTATATGAGCGCAAGCCGCTCTAAGCTCATGCAAGGTCAACTTGAACCAGAGTTCCGAGGTCTGGTGTTGGATGATAAACAGCAATTCATCATGATGTGGTGGATCGCTCAAAGGGTGCTGTGCATCCAGTAGACGATCCAGGCAAAGATAATCCGCATAGGTTCGGCGTCCCTGTAAATCAACATGGATGCCCGCCTCTAATTCGGTGGTCATAGGCATATACGGCCTCGAGGTTGATCGCTTAACTATAGCAGTGAGTCGGCGCGTATCCCATTCAGGGGCGTCGAAAAATGTGCTCCAACGCTTTGCGACCGCCGTATATGACCGGCTAACGCGCGGAAGATTGTTTTCGACCCTTAGAGTCCACGGTTTACCGCTTCGCCGCTGACATTCCCGATGAACGGCAGGGTCAGCATGCCCCCGAGCCGATCCACCTTCAGGGGATCGCGAAATGCCTGGATCCCGAGGACCATCTCGGTATGACCCTTCCTCGGCGCATGGCGGTAAGTCCCGAACAGGCGATCCCACCAAGGGAGGTTGAAACCGAAGTTGGAATTGGTCTCTTCCTCTTCGATCGAATGATGCACCCGGTGCATGTCGGGCGTCACCACCAGCCAACGTAAGCAGTGATCGACAGGTGCCGGCATGCGTACATTGCTGTGATTAAACATCGAGGTGGCATTGAGTAGGACCTCGAAGGCGAGCACCGCCGCAGCCGAGGGCCCGAGCACCACGATCACCGCGAATTTGATCACCATCGATAATAGGATCTCGAGGGGATGAAAGCGGGTCCCGGTGCTCACGTCGAAGTCAAGGTCCGCGTGATGGACGCGATGCAACCGCCACAATAGGGGCAACGCATGAAACATGACGTGTTGGAGATAGATGGCGAAATCGAGCACCATCACGGAGATTACGAACGCGAGCGCTTCCGGGCATTCGATGTAATTGAGTACTCCCCAGCCCTGCCGCTCCGCGAAAAGCGCCATGCCGACCGCCGCCCCCGGGAAAACCAATCGCAACAGAACGGTATTCAGGGCGACGACGGCGAGATTGGCGCTCCACCGCCCCGCTCGCGCTAGCGCGAGCGCACGCTTAGGCGCCTTGAATTCCCACAGGCCCATGATCGCGAACACGCCGGCGAAAAACGCCAGGCGGATCGCGGCTTCGTGGCTGATAATGAATTCCTGCATGTCTTCACGATGGTCGCTGAGCCGTCGCTTATCCGCCACGCACATGACCCTGCGCCTGCAACTCGTGCAGCCTGCGGATGGCTTCTTTATACTGGGCGGGAGTCAATCGCTTGGCGAGCCGATCGCGCTCGACCGCGGCATCCTTATCGTCCTGTTCGGCGGCCATGGCATACCATAAATAGGCGAGGGTTTCGTCCTTGGATACGCCCGCCCCATCGCGGTACATCCCGGCCAACATGACTTGGGCCTGCTTGAGGCCAAGTTCTGCGGCCCGTTTATACCATAGGACCGCTTCCGTCACGTCTCGGCGCACCCCCTTGCCATCGTCGTACATCAGGCCAAGATTGAACAGGGCCTCGGAATCACCTCGCTCACCGGCACTCTTGAACCAATGCGCGGCTTGCTCGTAATCCCTGGGTACGCCCTGGCCCTCGAAATACATGATGCCGAGGTTAAACTGTGCGCCCGGATCGAGCACGGCGGTGGCTTTTTCAAACCACTTCGCCGCCTGTGTCTGGTCGCGAGGGACCCCGCGCCCATTGGCATACATGAGAGCCAGCTGGTACTGCGCTTCCATATCCCCGCGCTCGGCAAGCGGCGTCAGATCCCGCACGACCTTCGCATAGTCACCTTTTTGGTAGGACTCCTTGATGGCCCGCATATTCGCGCCGGAGATGGGTTCCACCTCTACCTGCGCGTAACCGGGACCGGCAAAGACCCAGAGGACAATGATCGCGCGGAAAAAATGGCGGCCGGTCCGAGTGGACCGAGCGTGGATTTCTAATATCATTCCAAAACCTGAAAGCAGCGCTTGCAAAGGATCCCCGACTATTATACCCACACCGAATTAAGCCGTGCGCCTGGACAACGCGGGACTCGCATATCGAACTGCTTGTGCTACTATTATTGGAAACAATCGTTTTCGCCTGTTTGACTCGCGACTAGCCTCGAAACGGACCTCTCGCCGGCTCATCCCGATGTTGCTGATTCCCGCGATTGACCTCAAGGACGGTAAGTGCGTGCGATTGCGGCAAGGCCGTATGGACCAAGACACCCTGTATTCGGAAGACCCGCTGGCCATGGCCAGGCATTGGGTCGGGGCGGGAGCGCGCCGGCTCCACGTCGTCGACCTGAATGGGGCGCTGGTCGGTAAACCTGTCAACGCCGCTGTGATCCGCGCCATTTGTCAAAGTCTCCCGGACGTGCCGGTCCAAGTAGGAGGCGGGATCCGCGACGAAGACACGATTCAATCCTATCTCGACGCCGGGGTGCGATACGTCATCATCGGCACCAAGGCAGTGACGACACCGCATTTCGTCTCGGACATGTGCATCGAGTTCCCGGGGCATGTCATGGTCGGGCTGGATGTCCGCGACGGCAAGCTCGCGCTCGAGGGTTGGTCGAAGCTTTCTCATCACACCGCGGCCGATCTCGCCCAGCGTTTCGAGCAGGAAGGCGTTACCGCCATCGTCTACACCGACATCAGCCGCGATGGGATGATGAACGGCGTCAATGTCCAGGCCACCGTGGCCTTGGCGCGCGAGATCACCGTGCCCGTCATCGCCGCAGGCGGGATCCGCAATCTGGAAGACATACGCGGCCTATGCGACGTCGCGCACGAAGGCATCGAGGGGGCGATCACGGGACGGGCGATCTACGAGGGCAGCCTTGATTTTAAGCAGGCCCAGCGGCTCGCCGACGGTGCACGGATTGCGGATGATGGGGCTTGCTAAACGCATTATTCCCTGCCTGGACGTGGAGGCCGGCCGGGTGGTCAAGGGGGTGAAATTCGTCGACATCCGCGACGCCGGCGATCCGGTCGAGACTGCGCGCCGCTATGACCAGCAAGGCGCGGACGAAATCGCGTTCCTGGATATCACCGCCAGCCGCGACGCGCGCGACACGCTGGCGCACGTGGTCGAGGCCGTCGCCGCTCAGGTGTTCATTCCGCTGACGGTCGGCGGGGGGATCCGCAGCATCGAGGATATACGCCGGCTCCTGAACGCGGGCGCCGACAAGGTCAGCATCAATACCGCGGCGGTGCGCGATCCTGAGTTGGTGCGTCAAGCTTCGGACCGCTTCGGTTCCCAGTGCATCGTGGTGGCCATCGACGCGCGGGCGTCAGCGGCCGCGAGCGAGGGCTCGCCCCGGTGGGAGGTTTTTACGCATGGCGGTAGAAAAGCGACCGGGATCGACGCCCGCGCATGGGCCGCCAAGATGGAACAACTCGGCGCCGGAGAGATCTTGCTGACCAGCATGGACCGCGACGGGACCCGTGACGGATTCGATCTCGCTCTGACCCGAGAGATCGCCGAGGCGGTAGGCATCCCCGTCATCGCCTCGGGGGGCGTGGGCAACCTCGATCACCTGGTGGACGGCGTCTGTATCGGCAAGGCCGATGCGCTGCTCGCCGCCAGTATTTTCCACTTCGGTTTGTATACGGTGCGCGCCGCGAAGGAACGGATGCGCGAGGCTGGCATCGAGGTCCGCCTTTAAGCTATCGTGAGCACCATGCAAAGCGAGATCACGTCGACAGAGTGGCTGGATCGCGTCGCCTGGAGTGAAGACGGCCTGGCGCCCGTGGTGACGCAGGAATCGGGCTCGGGCAAGGTTCTTATGCTGGCATGGATGAATCGCGAAGCGCTGCGTCTGACCGCCGAGACCAAGCAGGCCTTCTACTGGTCGCGCTCCCGGAAGGCACTTTGGCGCAAGGGCGAGCAATCCGGCCACACCCAGCATGTGGTCGAGATCCGTCTGGACTGTGACCGCGACGCCGTGCTCCTGATCGTGGAACAAGCGGGCGGCATCGCCTGTCACACCGGTAGGCACAGTTGTTTCTTCGAGCGCCTTGAGCGTGATCATTGGATTGCCGATGCCGCGATCATCAAGGACCCGGCAGGATTTACGGCTCGGGATAACAGCGTGCGGCGGACGCTTGATCGGCGCTAAGATGCAGCATGAATCATGAGCACTGTCCTGGACCGGCTCGCCGCCGTGATCGAGGCACGCAAGGGCGCCCCGCAAAGCGCGTCCTACGTCGCGAGCCTGTACGCCCAGGGCCTCGACGCGATCTTGAAGAAGCTCGGTGAGGAAGCCATCGAAACCATACTCGCGGCTAAGAGCGGCGATCGCCGTCAGCTTATCCATGAGACCGCGGACCTCTGGTTTCATAGCCTGGTCATGTTGGCGGCGGCCGGAAGCGGGCCCGGCGAGGTGCTGGCCGAGCTTGAGCGGCGTTTCGGACAGTCGGGCATCGATGAAAAGGAAAGCCGGACGAAGCGGGGGTAGAGTCGGCGCACGCATGCACGTCCGGCCGCGGAGATCTTAATCGTTCATCCTAGAGGAGAACCGCCCCATGGGCATAGGCGTTTCGGAACTACTGATCGTATTAGCGATCGTGGCACTGCTGTTCGGCACCAAAAAACTACGCAGCGTCGGCACGGATCTCGGAGCCGCCATCAAGAGCTTCAGGAAAGCCACCGCCGAGAGCGAGGAGGCCGCCGACGCGCCCCCGAGCGGCTCCGATCCAGACACCGGCCCGGCCGAGAAACGCAACGACCGGCCCTAGCCTTATGTTCGACATCGGGTTTTGGGAGCTATGTCTGGTCGGGGTCGTGGCGCTAATCGTGCTCGGACCCGAGAAGCTTCCGCGCGCCGCGCACACGGCCGGATTGTGGCTCGCGAAGGCGAGACGGACCCTGGCGACGGTCAAGGAAGAGGTCAATAGAGAGCTGGAGCTGGAAGACCTCAAACATATCAGCGCAAGCTACCCATCCAAGACCGGCCGGGCCGCAAATACGCCCCAGGATCTCGCTGCACCATCCGGCCCGGCATCGGCGCCGCGCGTGCTCGCGGAGCCAGGGCGCCAGGAAAATGCCGACAACGCCCCCTGACGCTCCGCAGGAGGCGGAGGAACAGCCCTTCCTATCGCATCTGGTTGAATTACGAACGCGGCTCCTGCGCGCGCTCACCGCGGTGTTGTTGATTTTTCTCTCGCTCTGCTATTTCGCCAATGATATCTATCACCTGCTGGCGCTTCCGCTGTTAGGCCAAATGCCGCAAGGTTCGGCAATGATCGCGACCGAGGTGGCCTCTCCCTTCTTCGCGCCGTTTAAGCTTACCCTCGTGGTCTCCGCTTTCGTGGGAATGCCCTTTGTCTTGCACCAGGTCTGGGCGTTCGTGGCGCCGGGTCTTTATCGCCATGAACGGCGGCTGGTCCTACCGCTCTTAATGTCGAGTTCGGTGCTGTTTTATTGCGGCATCGCGTTCGCCTATTTTGTAGTCTTCCCGGTGATGTTCGCCTTTTTCTCCGGCTCGGCCCCGGAGGGGGTCTTGATCATGACCGACATCGGGCGCTATCTGGACTTTGTCTTGACCCTGTTCTTTGCGTTCGGGGCCGCGTTTCAAGTCCCCCTGGCCACGGTGCTCTTAGTGCATACAGGCTTCGCCACCAAGGAAGATCTGAGCGCCAAGCGCCCCTACGTCATCGTCGGGGCCTTCGTGGTGGGGATGGTGCTGACGCCTCCGGATGTCATCTCACAGACCTTGCTGGCAATACCGCTGTGGTTACTCTATGAGCTCGGCCTGGTCCTGCTGCCCTTGTTCAAGCGCGGCGAGGCGGCCGCTGAGCCGCGGACGCCGAAGGGCTCGGATGCATAAACAGGCACCCACCGCCGGCGTTTAGGAGCTAAGGTGGGGGCCGTGTACACTATGCGCCCGCACCGGATGCTGGAAACAAGAAGAATATCGTCCGCGGGGTAGTAGTGAATTTAACGACCAGACACTGCCGTCTATTGATCCTGGGTTCCGGGCCGGCCGGTTATTCCGCCGCGATCTACGCCGCGCGCGCCGCGCTCGACCCCGTGATCGTCGCCGGCCTCGAGCCGGGAGGGCAGTTGACGACCACCACCGACGTCGACAACTGGCCCGGCGATGAGCACGGACTCCAGGGACCTGATCTCATGGAGCGTATGCGCAAACATGCGCAACGCTTCGCGACCGAGATCATCTTCGACCATATCGCCACGGCGGATCTGGGGCAACGGCCTTTTCAGCTCGCGGGCGATAGTGCAATCTACACCTGCGATGCGCTCATCATCGCCACCGGCGCCTCCGCCAAGTACCTCGGTTTGGCTTCGGAGCAAGCCTTCCGAGGCCGCGGGGTGTCGGCCTGCGCCACCTGCGACGGATTCTTCTTCAAGGGCCAAGCGGTGGCTGTCGTCGGCGGCGGTAACACCGCCGTCGAAGAAGCTCTATACCTATCCAATCTGGCTTCCCAGGTCACCGTGATCCATCGCCGGGACAGGTTTCGCGCGGAGAAAATTCTGAGCAAGCGCCTCATGGAAAAGACCGAGAGCGGAAACGTCAGCGTGTTGTGGAACCATACTGTGGAGGAGATCCTCGGCGATGAGGGCGGCGTTAACGGGCTCAGAATCAAGAGCACGTTCGACGCAAGCACGAAGCAATTAGCGCTGCGCGGCGTCTTCATTGCGGTAGGGCATGTGCCCAACACGGCCATGTTCGAGGGACAATTGGAGATGGAAAACGGGTATATTGGCGTCAACGGCGGCAGCCGCGGAGCGGCCACAACGACGAGCATTCCCGGTGTCTTTGCCGCCGGGGATGTGAGCGATCCGTTCTATCGTCAGGCGGTAACCTCGGCCGGCTCGGGCTGCATGGCGGCCCTGGACGCCGAGAAGTTTCTGGAACACCACTCGCGCTAGAGGCACTATGTCATCCTTTGAATCACTACGAAGCCAACGCATCGAGTCCTTGAACATCAAGGCCCAGGAGTACCGGCACGGGATCACCGGCGCCCGGCACTTGCATTTGAGCGCGAACGACAACAACAACGCCTTTATCGTCGGATTTCGCACCCTCCCCCGGGATTCCACCGGCGTGGCTCACATCCTCGAGCACACCGCGCTCTGCGGCAGCCGGCGCTTCCCGGTACGGGACCCTTTTTTCATGATGACGCGGCGTTCGCTCAACACCTTCATGAACGCTTTCACGAGCAGCGATTGGACGGCGTATCCCTTCGCCACCCAGAACAAGAAGGACTTCGACAACCTGCTACAGGTTTACTTGGACGCGGTATTTTTTCCCAACCTCGATGAGCTCGACTTTGCCCAGGAGGGCCACCGCTTGGAATTCGAGATTGCCGATGATCCGGCGAGCGACTTAGTTTATAAGGGCGTTGTTTACAACGAAATGAAGGGCGCCCTGAGCGCGCCTACCACTCGCCTCTGGTACGCGCTCAGCGCCGCGATCTTCCCGACAACTACTTATCATTACAATAGCGGCGGCGATCCCGAAGCGATCCCGGACTTGACGTGGCCGCAGTTGCGGGAGTTCCACGCGCGTTTTTATCACCCCTCGAACGCTTATTTCTGCACCTACGGTGATTTTGACGTCCGCGAGCATCAGGCACATTTCCACGAGTGGGCCTTAAAGCATTTTACCGCCCGCACCGTGGCGAATGGGATGCACGACGAGCAGCGCTACGGCGCGCCGCGCGCGCTCACGATCCCCTACCCGGTCAATGGCGAGGAACCCACACGGAGCAAGACGCATATCGTGCTCGGCTGGCTGCTCAACAACACCACGGACCTGCAAAAAACAATGGAGACGCAGCTGCTGGCGGGCGTATTGCTCGACCATAGTGCTTCACCCTTACGCCACGCCCTGGAGAGGTGTTCGCTGGCCACGGCGCCCTCGGAGCTTTGCGGGCTCGACGCAGGCAATCGCGAGGCGATGTTCGTGTGCGGGGTCGAGGGTTCGGATCCCGAGCACGCCGAGGCTGTCGAGGAGGCGGTGATGAAGGTGATTCAAGAGGTCGCCGAGAAAGGTGTCGAGCGCGAGCTCGCGGCCTCGGTCCTCCATCAAATGGAGCTTTCGCAGCGCGAGATCCGCGGCGGCCGCTATCCGTACGGACTACAGTTGCTGGCGGCGTCCCTTCCGGTGGCCTTGCATGGGGGGGATGCGATCGCCGCCCTCGCCATCGATCCCATCTTAGAGCACCTGCGGGTGGCGATCGAACGGCCCGGCTTCATTGAGGGCTTGGCCCGTGAGTTGCTGAGAAACAATTCGCATCGAGTGCGGGTGGCGATGATCCCGGATACCGGCTTCAATGCGCGTCATGCCGCGCAGCTCAAAAGCCGGCTGGCGGCCACCAAGCAGTCGCTCAGCGTTGCCGAGAAAACCCGGATCATCGAACATACGGCGGCGTTAAAGGACCGCCAGCAGCAAGCGCCCGACGCCGCCTTGCTGCCGAAAGTTGGTGTCGAAGATATTCCCGCCGATTTTAAGGTCCCCGCGAGTGAACACACCGTCCTCGGCAGTGTTCCGGTCACCTGGTTTCGCCAAGGCACCAACGGCCTCGTGTATGAAGAGATCACAGTGGAGCTCCCGGCGCTCGGGCCCGGCGAGCTTGGATTATTGAGCCTCTATTGCAACTGCGTGACCGAGCTCGGTTACGGTGATAAGGATTACCTCGCGGCGCAGACCCATCAAGCCGCGATTAGCGGGGGTATTGCCGCACATTGCGCGCTGCGCGCCGAGATCCAAAACGTGCAGCGGACTCTTGCCTACTATCAGCTTTCATCGAACTGCCTAGCCCGCAACCACGGAGCGCTCGCGCAGCTGTTGCACGATGCCTTTTATAAGGCCCGATTCGACGAGCTGGCGCGGCTGCGGGAGCTCATCGCGCAAATCCGGGCCGCGCGTGAATCGGCGGTGACCGACCAGGGTCACGTGCTCGCGATGACCGCGGCCTGCGCAGGATTCGGGCCCGCGGCGGCGCTTTCCCACCGCTGGGATGGCCTCGTGGGACTACGCGATCTCAAAGCCTTGGAGCGGGCAATCGAGAACCGGGATAAACTGGAAGAATTCGCAGCCGATCTAAAGCGCATCCATGAGCGCCTCACCCGCGCCGCCCCGCAACTACTCGTCGTGGGCGAGGACCAGCACCTCGCGGGCGTAGGTGCAAACCTCGCATCCCAGTGGGCCGCCGTCCAACCGCCGGTTCACGACGCGAAGCCATTTTCGCTAAGCATCGAGCCGTCCCGCGTGAATGAGGCCTGGATCACGAACACCGAGGTAAACTTCTGCGCGCGCGCCTATCCCACCGTCCCCTCCGACCACGAGGACGCCGCGGCGTTGATCGTGCTCGGCCGCTTCCTGCACAACGGTTATCTGCACCGGGCGATCCGCGAGCAAGGCGGGGCCTACGGGTCCGGCGCCGCCTACGACGGCGATACCGGGGCCTTCAAGTTTTTCTCCTATCGTGACCCGCGAGTCATGGAAACCTTGGAAGCTTTTGATGCCGCGCTCGAATGGCTGCACCGCGATGGCCACGGCTACGAGAAGCTCGAAGAAGCGATCCTGGGGGTCATCGCTGCACTCGATCGCCCGAGCTCGCCGGCCGGCGAGGCGATTCGAACCTTTGCCGCCGGGCTTTTCGGACGCTCGCCCGAGTATCGGCGGCGCCTGCGGCAACGGGTTCTCCGAGTCACGGTCGCGGATTTACAACGCGTAGCGCAAACCTATCTCGTCAAGGAGGTCGCGAGCACGGCGATCGTCACCAGCTCCGCATCATTGCGCCCGTGCGCGGGCTTGAATCTCGAAACCCATGCGCTTTAGGGAAGATACAAGGCCGGCGCGTCCGCGAATCGTTTCAACGCCATGCGGTGGGGTAGCCATGCGCGTATGATACTGTGACCTTTACCGAGCTCGTCACCGGATCGGAATATAAAGCGTTCAGCGAACCAAGGCGGCGGGATGCTGACGACTTGGTTCGGGCTAGCGCCGCCGCAAAATAATCAACCGGAGATCGCGCATGGAACTCTTCTTACTTTTCGCTTTCTTTTGCGTATCGTTTATCGTGTTCATCATCCTCATGATATTGGATGCTAGAACCTTGATCATTCGGCCCCCGAAGCTTACCGTTGCCGAGGGCAGCGCGGACAGCAGCTCCCCCGCCAACAGCGCCACCCACGAGGAAGACGCGACCAGCGGGCAGATCAAGGTCTCGGCAAGCGTCACCGGGGCCGGGCGAGCGCAAGCGACATCCCTGCTTGGTCATGAGTTCGAGGTCAAGGCAAAGAAACCGGGGCGTTACTATGTCGTGGGCGTCTACGACTACCGCGGCCGTCACAACGACGCCCCAAGCGGCGGTCAGGCGAAAATCACGGTTGAGTTACGCACTAACAGTAAGACGAAAACGATCGCTCAAGCAACGCAAAATTCCTCGGGCAACAAGCGTAGCCCTACTTCCGGGGAATTCGCCTCAATAACGAAGAAGCACTTAATCTCACTCCAGCCCGGGCAACAATGCAGAGCGTCGCTGGCGGTTACCGCGGTAGCTGAAAGCACGCAGGGTAATGAAAATGCGAGCTGTGTGGCGGAGGCTACGCTGAAGGTCAAGGAAATCCAGTTGAAACCGAGCGTCTTCAACTTATTGGTCATCTATTGAGCGCCCATGCTCGGAATCAATTTTACTTCGCGGGCGGGGTAGGAACTCCGCGCTTGACCAAAGAGGAGAGTTGCACTACTCCCCTTTGGAAACCCCAATGCTAAAGTGCCCGCCATAAACGGCGGGGTATTCAGAATAAACATGCCGGGAAGCGTAGCTCTGTCCGATCCGGTTAGCCTTCCGGTAGGGAAAGAACCGACCTTGAGGATCGTACCCATGCCGGCGGATACCAATTACGCCGGCAGCATCTTCGGCGGCTGGATCCTCTCGCAGGTCGACATCGCGGGTAGCATCGCCGCTATCCGGCGGGCGCGCGGACCGATCACCACGGTAGCCGTCAACTCCGTGGAGTTCCATGAGCCAGTGTTCGTCGGCGATCTCGTGAGCTGTTACGCCGAGGTGTTGCGCGTCGGGCGCACCTCGATCACGGTCCAGGTCGAGGTCTATGCCGAACGCAACCCGTCCCGGGCCGAATGCATCAAAGTAACCCAAGCCGTGCTCACCTACGTGGCGCTGGATGAACACCGCCGCCCGCGCGTGGTGCCTCCCGAAAACATCTGAGTCCATGGAGTTGCCGTAACGCCGAAAGGCGACACGTCCGCTCACTCATGACCGCTCATCTGCTCGAAGTTTCAGACCTGCGCACCTGGATCGGCACCGGACCAAGTCCGGTACACGCCGTCGATGGCGTCGATTTCCACATCGATCAGGGCGAAACTTTCGTATTACTCGGTGAATCGGGATGCGGTAAGTCGATGACGGCCCTCTCCCTCCTAAGATTGCTACCTCCCGGCGGACACATCGTCTCGGGCCGGATCCGGCTCCACGGGCAGGATCTGCTGCAACTCACCGAGGCCGAGATGAGCGCTATCCGCGGGGCACGGATCAGCATGATTTTTCAAGAGCCCCAGACCTCGCTCAATCCGGTCATGAACGTGGGAGCGCAAATTACCGAAACACTCGCGCGGCACGGGGGACTGCGCGGCCGGGCGCTCGATGCGCGCGCACTCGAGTTACTCGATGCCGTGGGGATCCCGGACCCGCAGCGGCGCTTAGGCGATTACCCGCATCAGTTGTCGGGCGGCATGAAGCAGCGTGTCATGATCGCCATTGCGATCGGCACGGCCCCCGATCTCTTGATCGCGGACGAACCGACGACCGCGCTCGATGTCACCATTCAAGCGCAGATCCTCGATCTATTGAAGGCGCTACAAAAGGACCGGGGCATGGCGATTATGCTCATCACGCACGATCTCGGCGTCGTGGCCCAGGTCGCGGACCGTGTCGCGGTCATGTATGCCGGGCAGATCGTCGAGCAAGCCTATCGGGAGTCGTTTATTCAAGCCCCCGCCCACCCTTATTCCCAGAAGCTCTTCCATTCCGTTCCGACGCTGTCGAAGCGCGGTACGGAGCTGGCGGTGATTGCCGGAGCCGTGCCCCGGTTAACGCAACGCTTCACCGGCTGCCGTTTTGCACCGCGCTGTGGCTACGCATGGGATGAGTGCCGTCAATCGGTTCCCGCGTTAGCGGCGATCGACGGCGAGCGCACGGTTCGCTGCCACCTTTACACCTCCGCATCCGCGCCGAATCAACGCCCGTCGATGGCGACCGCGAAGGCGTCGGACGCGGATTTACCGGGCACGGCGGATCTCGGCCCGGCGATGCTGTCGGTGGAGGATCTCACGATCTTTTTCCCCATCCGGCGCGGGCTGATGCGCCGCACCGTGGGTTATGTGCGCGCCGTGGATGGGGTGTCCCTCAGCATCGGGCGGGGAACGACGCTCGCCTTGGTCGGAGAATCCGGCTGCGGGAAGACCACCGCGGGCAAAGGGATCCTGAGGCTGGCGCCCATCACCTCGGGGGGCCTGCGGTTCGACGGCGAGGACCTGCGCGCGCTCAGCGGAGAGGCGCTCCGGCGGCGGCGGCGCGATATCCAGATCATTTTTCAGGACCCCTACGCCTCGCTGAACCCACGCATGACAGTCGCCGAGATCATCGAGGAAGGCATGCGCGCCCAGAACACCGGCGGCCGAGTGCGCGAGCGGCGTATTGATGAGCTACTGCAACAAGTCGGACTCCACCCCGACGCCAAACAGCGTTATCCGCACGAGTTCTCGGGCGGGCAGCGCCAGCGGATCTGCATAGCACGGGCGCTCGCCGTGGAACCCAGACTCATCATCTGCGATGAACCGACCAGCGCGCTCGATGTCTCGGTGCAGGCGCAGATCCTGAACTTGCTGCAAGAGCTACAGCAGCGCTTCAAGCTCTCCTATCTCTTTATTTCCCATAATATCGCCGTCGTCGAGTATCTCGCCCATTACGTCGCGGTGATGTACCTTGGACGCATCGTGGAACAAGGCCGTGTCGATGAGGTCTTGGAGAACCCGAAGCATCCCTATACCCAAGCCCTGCTCGCGGCCGTACCGCACATCGATACAGTCACCCAACGCGAAACGGTGCGCCTCGGCGGGACACTGCCCTCCCCCGCCGACCCGCCCGCGGGATGCTACTTTCATCCGCGCTGTCCCAAGGCCTTTCCTCCTTGCCGGCGTGAGTACCCGCCGGCCACGGCGTTCACGCAGTCTCATCACGCCCACTGCTTCTTGTACCCTGCCCCGGCGCCGTCCGCAAACGTCGCTTCGAGCTGACGCGGATGGAGTCCTCCCCGGCCGCTGGCGCTCAGCGTACCATGATGTACATGGGCCCAGGTCTCGGCACAACACGTCACGGGGATTTAATCCGGGGGAAGGTCTCAGAGCGTCATGCGGAGACGATATTCGACCACAACGAAGTCTCCGCAGGCTTTAAATACCGAACCCCGTGCTACACTTACACTATTGCTCGCGCGGGAACATGGGAGGGGAGATGTCAGGTTTCTATCTGCGAACAAAGTGTGTTGCGTACCTCGACGCGAGGCGTGGGCGGCGGGCTGCACTCGCGCGTTGTCTTTTGGGCGGGCTTCTGCCTCTCCTGCTCTGGCCTGCGGGCCCGGCCAGCGCTGACTCTACCGTACGACCGTA
>Ga0136633_1000975_pt1 | contig 21319 bp, 18 predicted proteins | sample AntDrymeUQ832206_2_FD_105494 | JGI IMG/M metagenome (GOLD analysis project Ga0136633, IMG submission 105494) | Polar desert sand microbial communities from Dry Valleys, Antarctica - metaG UQ83 (22.06) | ecosystem: Environmental > Terrestrial > Soil > Desert | place: Antarctica: Dry Valley...
ACGGAGGGGCGCCCGATCACCGCGCGCGCCAGCGCCAAGCGCTGCCGCTGCCCGCCGGACAGCGACAGTCCCTGCTCGCCGATGCGCGTGTCCAGCCCCCAGGGCAGGTCGCGGACGAAGCCGGCTTGGGCGATGTCCAGCGCCTCAGCGACCTCGGCATCGGTGGCGTCGGGATGGCCGAACGTGAGGTTCTCCCGGACGCTGGCCGAGAACAGCGTGGGCTCCTCAAAGGCCGTGGACACCAGTCGACGCAAGGACTGCAGCGTGCAGTCGCGTACGTCGACGCCGTCCAGCAGCACCCGGCCCTCGGTCACGTCGTGCAACCGCGGCACCAAGGACGTCATGGCCGTCTTGCCACTGCCGGTGATGCCGACGATCGCGACGGTCTCACCCGGGTGCACGACGAGGTTGACATCGCGCAGCACCTGCACGTCGCTGCCCGGGAACCGGAAGCCGACGCCCTCGAACCGCAGCTCACCGGCACCACGAACGGCGTCCGTCGCACCCGGCTTGTCGACGATCGCGGACTCGGTGTCGAGCACCTCGTAGACCCGGTCAGCGGCGGTCATCGCCTCTTGCGACATGGTGAGGATCTGGCCCAGGGACTGGATCGGCCAGGACAGGGTCAGCGTCAGCGAGATGAAGGCGACCAGCTCACCGAGGGTGATCCGACCCGAGGCCACCGACCGCGCCCCGAGCAGCAGCACGAGCGCCAGCGTGACGTTGGGGATCAGGTCGTACGCCGACCACGACCGCGAGGTGACGAGCGCTTTCTCCACCGACGAGTCGTGCAGGGTGACCGCCGTACCGCGGAAGCGGGCACCGACGTGGTCTGCGCGGCCGAACGAGCGGATCGTGCGTACGCCGACCGCAGACTCCTCGATGAACGTTGCCAGGTCGCCCTGCTCGTCCTGGACCCGGCGACTCACCAGTAGGTAGACCCGCGACAGCCGGCGGGAGACCACGAACAGCGGGACGGCGGAGGCGGCGACGAGCAGCCCCAGCGGCAGCGAGATGCGCACCAGCAGCACGATCACGGTCACGAAGGTGGCGAGGTTGACGACGAGGAACACCAGGCCGAACGACAGGAACCGACGGATCTGCGACAGGTCGCTGGTGACCCGCGACAGCAGCTGGCCGGTCTGCCACTGGTCATGGAACGCCATCGGGAGCCGCTGCATGTGCTGGTAGAGGTCACCGCGCAGCGCCGACTCCATCCCCAGCGCGGCGTAGGACTGGACCCAGCGCCGGACGAAGATCAGCGCGGCCTCGCCCACGCCGAGCAGCAGGGCGAGCAGTCCGAGCAGGTAGAGGCCGTCCTTCTCCCGCCGGGCCACCGGCCCGTCGATCACATGCTGGGTGACGAGCGGGATCACGAGGGTCGCGCCGACCGCCAGTGCAGCGGCCACGGTCATCGCGCCCATCTGCCGCGCGTACGGCCGGACGTAGCCGCGAACCCGCCACAACGAGTGCGCCGGCCGGCCCGCCAGGCGACTCGCGGCGGGGGAGGGCGGCATTTGCCCCAATCTAGGCGATCAGCCGGACAATCGCCGGTCCATTTCGCCCCGTCAGAGCCGGAATTGCGGGTCCACACCGGTTGCGCCGGCCGACTCGGTGTCCATCTGGGCCTTTTGCAGCTTGCCGGCGTAGTCCCAGTTCATCGACTGCCACCGGGTGAACTGGTCGAGGACCCAGATGCCGCTCTGCCGTGAGCCGTTGCCGGACTTGCCGTTGCCGCCGAACGGCAGGTGAGCCTCGGCGCCGGAGGTGGAGTTGTTGACCGACAGCATCCCGGCGCTCACGCGGGAACGGAAGTCCCAGACCGTCTTGGGGTCGCTGCTGTAGATCGCCGACGACAGGCCGTAGCCGTGACCGTTGGCCAGCCCGACCGCCTCGTCGAAGGTGGAGAAGCGCAGCACCGACACCAGCGGTCCGAACGTCTCGTTGCGGTAGAGCGCGTCCTCTGGTCGCACACCCGTCACGACGGTTGGGTGCACGTAGCAGCCCGCGTCGGGGTCGCCGACGAAGCCGGCCCGGGGGTTCTCTGCGGTGATGCGACCGGTGCCGGTCGAGCCGTGCACCCCATGATGGGGCTGGATCTCGCCCAGCCATTTCTCGAAGCCCTGCAGGAAGCGCTCGCCCAACATCGGCCCGTACAGGACGTCGCCGGTCGGGTCACCGACGACCGCGGTCTCCACCCGCGCGACGAAGCGCGACAGGAAGTCGTCGTACACGTCGTCGTGCACGATCGCGAGGCCCAGTGAGGTGCAGCGCTGGCCGGCCGTGCCGAAGCCGGAGAACAACGCGCCCTCGGCGGCGAGGTCCAGGTCGGCGTCGGGCATGACGACCAGCGGGTTCTTGCCGCCGAGTTCGAGGCAGGGGCTCTGCAGGTGCCGGCCGCACAGCTCGCCGATGCGCACACCGACCTCGGACGATCCGGTGAAGCCGACCTTCTGCACGAGGCCTTGCTCCAGCGCCTGCGACAGCCCGTCGTACGTCGTCGGCCCATCGGCGTGCACCGTGTTGAGGACGCCGGGCGGCAGACCACCGGCGACGAAGATCCGGGTCAGTGCGTCGCCCAGCGCGGCGGCGTACTCCGCCGGCTTCCAGACCACGGTGTTGCCGCACAGCAGGGCCGGGACGAGGTACCAGGACGGCACGGCAACCGGGAAGTTGCCGGCGGTGATGATGCCCGCCACGCCGACCGGAACGCGGAAGGTGAACAGCTGCTTGTCGCGCATCTCCGACGGCACGGTCTGGCCGTACAGACGCCGGCCCTCGCCGAGGAAGAAGTCACAGGTGTCGACGATCTCCTGCACCTCGCCGAGTGCCTCGGCCCGCGGTTTGCCGACCTCTCGCACGACGAGGTCGGCCAACGCCTCGGCGTTGGCCTCGACCAGCCGACCGATCTGAGCGATGACCCGGCCGCGGACCGGCGCGGGCGTGGCGGCCCAGGCCGGCTGCGCTGCCGCTGCCGCTCGGAAGGCGTCGACGACCTGGTCGGGGCCGGCCAGCGACACCTCGGCCACGACATCGGACAGCTGCGCCGGGTTGGTGCTCTGCAGGGTGCCGGCCGTGCCCTGGAGGGCGGCGCCGTCGACGTACGAGCAGATCATCTGGAGCACTCCCTGGTGAGTACGCGATCCAGCGCCGCCACGCCGGCCTCGAGGTCGGTCTCCGTCACGGTCAGCGCCGGACGGAAGCGGATGCTGCGTGAGCCGCAGCCGAGCAGCAGCACTCTCTCGTCCTCGCGGAGCCTGGTGAGCATCAGGTCACGCAGGTCCCCGTCCGGCAGCGAGAAGGCGCACATCAGGCCGCGACCGCGGACGTCGGTCACCACCGTGTGCCGACCGGCCAGATCGACGAGCAGCAGCTGCAGCCGGGCACCGACGCGCGCGGCCCGGTCGACGAGCTGCTCGTCCTCGATCACCTCGAGGATCCGGCGGGACCGCACCATGTCCGTGAGGTTGCCGCCCCAGGTGGAGTTGATCCGCGAGCTGACCCGGAAGACGTTGTCGGCCACCTCGTCGACGCGCCCACCCGCCATGACGCCGCAGACCTGCGTCTTCTTGCCGAACGCGACGACGTCGGGCTGGACGCCGAGCTGCTGGTAGGCCCAGGACGTCCCGGTCAGGCCGCAGCCGGTCTGGACCTCGTCCAGGACGAACAGCGCGTCGTGCTGTCGGCACAGCGCCTGCATCGCCTGCAGGAACGCCGGCCGGAAGTGGTGGTCGCCGCCCTCGCCCTGGATCGGCTCCATCACGAAGCAGGCGATGTCGTGCGGGTGTGCCGCGAAGGCGGCGCGCGCGGCCGCGAGGGTCGCCTGCTCGCGGGCCACCACATCCGTGCCGGGGGACAGGTACGGCGAGGGCAGCCGTGGCCAGTCGAAGGCCGGGAAGCGGGCGACCTTGACCGGGTCGGTGTTGGTGAGCGAGAGCGTGTAACCGCTTCGGCCGTGGAAGGCGTGCTGGAGGTGCAGGACCTTCGTGCCCAGGGCCGGGTCGATGCCGTGCGCCTCGTTCCAGCGGCTCTTCCAGTCGAAGGCGACCTTCAGCGCGTTCTCGACCGCCAGCGCCCCGCCCTCGACGAAGAACAGGTGCGGCAGGGCGGGGTCGCCGAGCACTCGGGCGAAGGTGTCCACGAAGCGCGCCATCGCCACGGTGTAGACGTCGGAGTTGCTCGGCTTGTTCAGGGCCGCCGTCAGCAGCTCGTCGCGGAACAGCGCGTCCTCGGTCAGGGCCGGGTGGTTCATCCCCAGCGCGCTGGAAGCGAAAAAGGTGAACAGGTCGAGGTACGACGAGCCGTCGCGGGCATCCACCAAGCGCGACCCCTGACTCGCCTGGAGGTCGAGCACCAGCTCCATGCCGTCGACCAGCAGGTGCCGACTCAAGGAGCTGTGCACATCGCGGGCGTGCAGCGCCTCCGGGACAGTTATCGTCATGAGTGCAGGATAGCGGGCAAACATCCTGGCAACGTGGAGGCGCACGGGTGATCTTCCCGTCACATTCCGGCCGATAGCGTCGGAGAGGTGACGACGACGCTGTACCGCGGGGGACGGGTGCGCAGCCCGGTGGACCCGTTCGCCACGGCGCTGCTGACCGACGGCGGGACTGTCGCATGGGTGGGCAGCGACCAGGCCGCGGACGCGCTGTCCGCCGACAGGACGGTGCGGCTCGAGGACGCCTGGGTCGCCCCGGCGTTCGTGGATGCGCATGTGCATGCGACCAGCACCGGCCTGGCGCTGACGGGCCTTGACCTCACCGACGCGCCGTCGTTGGCCGTGGCCTTGAGCCGGGTCGAGCAGGCCGCCCGGTCGGCCCGCGGGGGAGCCGTGCTGGGCACCGGCTGGGACGACACGCGCTGGCCGGAGCGACGGGCACCCACGGCAGCCGAGCTGGATCGGGCGTCGTACGGCGGCGTCGTCTACCTGGCCCGCACCGATGTGCACTCCGCGGTCGCCTCCAGCGCGCTGCTGGCAGCGGCGCCCGAAGCGCGCACCGCCGCGGGCTTCCTCGCGGACGGCCTGGTCCGCCAGGACGCGCATCACGTTGTCCGCCGCGCGGCATACGCCGCCGTCACGACCGGGCAACGCCGGGACGCCCAGCTCACGACGCTCGATCGGGCCGCGGCGCTCGGGGTCGCGTGCGTGCACGAGTGCGGCGGGCCCGACATCGCCGGCGAGCGTGACTTCACCGACCTGCTGGCGCTCGACCACGGGGTGCAGGTGATCGGGTACTGGGGTGAGCTCGACGGCGTCGACCGGGCCCGCGAGCTCGGCGCGGTGGGCGCGGGTGGTGACCTGTTCGCCGACGGAGCCCTGGGCAGCCACACGGCCTGCCTGCGGGCGCCGTACGACGACCTGGACGAGACCGGCCATCCGTACCTCGACCAGGAACAGGTGGCCAGGCACGTCGCCGCGTGCAGCCTGACCGGGATGCAGGCCGGCTTCCACGCCATCGGGGACGCGGCGCTCGACGCCGTCCTCGGGGGGATCGCCCAGGCCGCCGACCTGGTCGGCCTTGACGCCGTCCGCGCCTTGCGACACCGGGTCGAGCACGCCGAGATGCTGGGGCCGGACCACATCGCCCAGATGGCCCGCCTGGGCGTCGTAGCCAGTGTGCAGCCGGCGTTCGATGCGCGCTGGGGCGGGCCCGACGGGATGTACGTCGAGCGCCTCGGCGCGGAGCGGTCCCGGACCATGAACCCCTATGCCGCCCTGGCCGCCGCGGGGGTTGCGGTCGCGCTCGGCTCTGACACCCCGGTGACGCCGCTGGATCCCTGGGGAACGCTGCGCGCCGCCGTCCACCACCGCACCCCTGGCAGCGGCCTGTCGGCCCGCGCCGCCTTTGCCGCGCATACCCGAGGCGGCTGGCGCGCGGCCGGCATCGACAGCCACGGCGAGCTCACGCCCGGCGCCCCTGCGACCTTCGCGATCTGGCAGGTCGACGGTGAGCTCGTCGTGCAGACCCCGGATGACCGCGTGGCCGGTTGGTCCACCGACGCCCGCGCCGGGGTGTCTGGTCTGCCCGACCTGTCCGGACCAGATCCGGTATGCCTGAGCACTGTTGTGACCGGTGTGACGGCGTACAGCCGGGAGGGAAACTTCTCGTGAACTCCACCCAAACGGCCCTACCCCCTCTGACCTGCACGAACGTGTAAAACCCCAGGTCAGAGGGGTGTTGACAGGGCACCCCTACGCGCCAGTAGTCTCCCGCCGTCATCGACAGACGGGCCGTCAGCGGCCCGGTCCTGCCGCCCCTGATCCTGGGCATCTGACGCGGCGAGACGACCTCTCCCGTGGCCGGGCGCCAGCTCCAGGACGAGGTCGTCAGCCCGGGTACTGCTCCACGGCCGGAGGGGGACACAGATCCCGGGTGGGGAGCCCGACGGCCCAGTAGACAACGGCACCTCGCCGCCAGCCAGACGTCGAGGGGTCGGTCCGAAGGGTCGTCGGGCTCCCACCTGTCGACAGCGCAGCACCCGGTCACGTGCCTGAGAATGTCCAGGTGACGTCGACCGCCCCCGTCCTGAGCGCGGACGCCACCCCTGCGCCCGAACCAGGGCCTCGTCGGCCACTGCTGCACCTGCTGCTTCGCCGCCTGCCCGCCGCCGTCATCGCCGGATTGCTGCTCGACGCGGCCTTCCCGCCGCACGACCTGTGGCTGCTGGCGCCCGTCGGTGTCGCCGTGCTCACCCTCGCCTGCCGCGGTCTCGGCGCCCGGGCCGGTGCCGCGCTGGGCCTGGTCGCCGGCCTCGCGCTGTTCCTGCCCCTGCTCGTGTGGTCGGGAGCGGTTGCCGGGCCGGGGGCTTGGATCGCCCTGGCGCTCCTGCAGGCGCTGTTCTTCCTGCCGCTCGGCGCCGGACTGGCCTTGGTGAGCCGGCTGCCCGGCTGGCCGATCTGGACCGCCGCACTGTGGGTGGGGGAGGAGGCGCTGCGCGACCGGCTGCCCTTCGGCGGTTTTCCCTGGGGCCGCCTCGCGTTCAGCCAGGGACACACCTGGCTTACCCCGCTGGCGGCCCTCGGTGGCGCGCCGCTGGTGACCTTCGCGGTGGCAGTCCTCGGCGGGGCGCTGGCCGCGATCGTCGTACGACGAAGCCTGCTCCCGGGCCTGGCGGCCGCGGCCGTTGTGTTGGTCGCCGCCCCGTTGGTGCCCACGCCGACCAGCGGCCAGGAGGTGACGGTCGCCGTCATCCAGGGCAACGTCCCGCGGTTGGGTCTGGACGCCTTCGCCCAGCGCGCTGCAGTGCTGAACAACCACGCGCAGACGACCCGCGACCTCGCGGCGGCGGTCCGGGCCGGTCGGACGGCTCGGCCAGACCTGGTGATCTGGCCCGAGAACGCCTCGGACCTGGATCCGTACACCGACCCGGAGGCTGCCCGCATCATCGATGCCGCCGTTCGGGACGTGGGGGTGCCGGTCCTCGTCGGCGCGGTCCTGGACGGACCGGGCGACAAGATCCGCAACGCCGGCATCGTCTGGGATCCCGTCACCGGAGCCGGCGACATGTACGTGAAGCAGCACCCGGTGCCGTTCGGTGAGTACATGCCGTACCGCACGTTCTTCCGCAAGATCACGGACAAGGTCGACCTCATTGCGCGCGACTTCGCCGCCGGGACCAGGACCGGCGTGCTCGACGTCGGACCGGCTCGACTCGGCGACGTCATCTGCTTCGAGGTCGCGTACGACGGGCTGGTGCGCGATGCCGTACGACGAGGCGGCAGGCTGTTAGTCGTGCAGACCAACAACGCGACCTTCGGGCGCAGCGGCGAAACGGTGCAGCAGCTCGCGATGGGCCAGCTGCGGGCCGTGGAGCACGGCCGGACCGTCCTGGTCGCGGCGACCAGCGGGGTCAGCGCCGTCATCGGCGCCGACGGTGAGATGGTCGACCGCTCCGAGGTGTTCACCCGCGACGTCTTGGTGCAGCGGGTGGCCCTGCGCGACGACCTGACACTGGCCACGCGACTCGGCCTGATGCCAGAGATCGCGCTCGCTGGGCTGGCTCTGCTCGGCTTGCTGCTCGCGCTCCGGACAGGTGTGCGCCGGTGAGCCGCTCGTCAACGATCGGCCCGGTCCTTGTCGTCGTCCCGACGTACAACGAGCGGGAGAACCTGGAGATCATCGCCGGCCGGCTGCACGCGGCCGTTCCCGACGCGCACCTGCTCGTCGTCGACGACGCCAGCCCGGACGGCACCGGAAAGATCGCCGACGAGCTGGCGACGGCGCACGACTGGGTGCACGTGCTGCACCGGACCGGCAAGGCCGGACTGGGCGCGGCGTACGTCGCCGGCTTCGGCTGGGCCCGCGAGCACGGCTATGACGTCGTGGTGGAGATGGACGCGGACGGCTCGCACGCACCCGAGCAGCTGCCCCGACTGCTGGCCGCGCTGGAGAACGCCGACCTGGTGCTGGGCAGTCGTTACGTCGCCGGGGGAGCGGTCGTCAACTGGCCCAAGTCGCGCGAGGTGCTGTCGCGCGGCGGCAACCTCTACACGCGGGTGCTGCTGCGTCTGCCGCTGCGCGACGCGACCGGTGGCTACCGCGCCTACCGCCGCAGCGTCCTCGACGACCTGCCGCTGGGCCAGATCTCCTCGCAGGGGTACTGCTTCCAGGTCGACCTCGCGTGGCAGACCTGGCGCAAGGGCTACCGGGTGGTCGAGGTGCCGATCACCTTCGTCGAGCGCGAGCGCGGGGAGTCCAAGATGAGCCGCAAGATCGTGGCGGAGGCGCTCTGGCGGGTCACCGTCTGGGGTGTCCGTCGCCCGCGCACGGGCGCGCGCCCGGCCAGGCCGGTGGGCTGAGCCATGCCCGTGCTGCTGTTCCTGGCCTTCGTGGTCGTGCCGATCGCCGAGCTGTACGTGCTCATCCAGGTCGGCCAGCTGATCGGGGTGCTGCCGACGATCGTGCTGCTGCTGGTCGACTCGGTCGTGGGCGCCTGGCTGCTGCGCCGCGAGGGGAGCAAGGCCTGGCAGTCGTTCCGGCGCGCCCTGGACGACAAGCGCGTACCGGCCCGCGAGGTGGCCGACGGCGCCCTGGTGATCTTCGGCGGTGCGCTGCTGCTCACGCCGGGCTTCCTCACCGACATCCTTGGCCTGCTGTGCATCCTGCCGCCGACGCGGGCCGGTCTGCGCGGGGTGCTGACGACACTGGTAGCGCGCCGACTCGGTGTCGTCGGCATGGCCGCCGGCCTGGCCGCTCGCGGTGCGCGCCGACGTGGCGCACCCGGCCCGCAGCGGCCAACCCGCGGTACGTCGTACGACGTCGTCGACGGCGAGGTCCTGCCCCCAGAGACGCCGAAAGGGCCGCCCCCCATTGGGGAACGGCCCTCTCTGTAGCTGACGTAAGGGTTAGGCGCTCTTCTTGCGGTCCCGAGAGGCCGTTTCCTTGGCCGCGGCCTTGATCCGGCCCTGGTACTCGTGGAGTACGGCGAGGCGCTCGGACAGGACCTCTTCGAGCTCGGCGACGCTGCGACGCTCCAGGAGCATGTCCCAGTGGGTGCGCGCCGGCTTGGTCGGCTTGGCCTCGGGCTGCTCGCCGTCACGCAGAAGTGCGGGGAGGCCACAGACCTTGCACTCCCAGCGCGGCGGGACGTCGGCCTCGGCAGCGAACGGCATGTCCGTCTGGTGACCCTCGGGGCAGTCGTAGACAGCCCGAAGACGCGGGGCGAACTCGGTGTGCCGATCGCTCTCGTAGCTCACGGACCCGAGACGGGTGCCTCGCAGAACGCGGTCACTCATGATGTGCCTTCCGGATCAGGGGCGGTCGATGCTCGTCACGGTCGACGTCCTCACAACGTTCGACGCCCTGCAAGGATTCCCTTGTTCACGCCGCCCAATCCGCGGTGAAACTCGTCACTCAGGGAGCGCTCGTGGCACTGCTGAAAACCGACCTGCTGTCCGTGGAGCGGCTGGCGCTGGGCCGAGCCGCAATCGGTGTGAGCATGCTGGCCCGCCCGACCCTGCTTCCGCGCGTGCTGGGCGTGGACTCGGCGACAGCCACCCGGATGGCCTGGAGCTCGCAGATGCTGGGCGCCCGGGAGGTCGCGCTGGGGTTGGGCACGTGGACCGCGCTGCGTCAGCAGAACCCGCGTGCCGCCCGGCTCTGGCTGATGGCCGGTGTGCTGTCCGACGCGGTCGACGCCCTTGCCGTCGGGGCCGCGGCGGCAGGTGGGCGGTTGAACAGGCTGGCCGGCGCTGGCGTGGTGGCCGTCGCCGGGGGAGCGGTGGCAGCTCAGATCGCCGCGCTCACCGAAGCGCCAACGGATGCCTGAACCCCGACAAACCGGACAGGGAGGGACGAGTTTCCTCAGGTCAGGCGAGGCCGGTGCCGAACAGTGGTGGACTACACCATCTGTCCCACCAGTACCAGGAGGCGCGCCGTGCAGCACCGTCGACCGACGGATCTTCCGTCGCGCCTGCGGGGGCTGTTGCGGCCGGTCGGGGCCTTGTGCGTGGCCGCCGCTGTGGGCAGCACGCTGCTGGCCGCGGCCGGGGGGAGCAGGAAAGACGTGGGTGCGGACGTCGTCCAGATCGCGCGCCAGCAGATCGGTGACACCTACCAGTGGGGCGGCAACGGGCCGGACGCCTGGGACTGCTCCGGCTTCACCTCCCGGCTCTGGCGCGAGGTCGGGGGAGTCGCGTCGATCCCCCGCGTCTCCCGGGACCAGCAGGCCTGGGCCGTCCCGATTCCGCTCGAGCAGATCCAGCTCGGTGACCTCGTCTTCTGGGGCAACCCGGTAACCCACGTCGGCATCTACAGCGGCATGGGCAAGATGGTCGACGCGTCCTCGGCCAACCGCGGCGTCGTCGAGCGGCCCATCTGGCGGACCGGCTTCTTCCGCTTCGGACGCGTGCCGAGACCAGGCATGCCGAAGGTCAAGCCGTGGACGCCGCCGCCGCTGCTGCCACGGCTCGACCCGCCGGTCACGAGTCGACCGGCCGACCGACCTGCCGACGCAGCCGTGCCGGTCCCGGTGCCGTTCGCCGGCCCGGCCCTGTCGCGCAAGGCAGCCGCCTCCGTCGCGCCCCTGCAAGGGCTGCCCGCGCCGACCCTGCCCGCCGCATCCCGACTCGCCGCGCGGGCGGCGTTCAACGCCAAGACGGTCAACGGCTCGCGGGCCTACGACGACCTGTCGCTGGTCCGCGTCGCCTGGCACCACTCCGGCGGCGGGATCCTGCCGGCCACTCGCCCCGCCATCGAGGCTGCCGGCGTCGCCGTACCGATGAAGCACGTCCGCGTCGGCGACCTCGTCGTCTACGGCCGCTCCGCGTCCCACCTCGGCATCTACCTGGGGCACGGCTACATGGTCGACGCGTCGCCGAGCCTGAAGCGGGTCGTCACGAGGCGGGTTTTCAGCAGCCCGACCGTGCGTTTCGTGCGCCTCCCTGTTCGCCGATAATCGACACTATGTCAAGTAGCGTTGATCAGGCCGACGTGGGGGCGATCCCCTAGCGCTGGATCGAGTCCTCCGAGTGCAGCCGGCTGGCCAAGCCGATGAGCAGCTTGCGGCTCAGTGAGGGCGCGGTGGCCAGCAAGCTGAAGAACTCCCGTTCGGACAGGATGAGCACCTGCCCGGCGGTCGTCATCGTGACGGTGGCGTTGCGTGGCTGCGGGTTGAGCACGGCCAGCTCACCGAACCACTGGCCGGCCGACAGGCTGGCTACCTTCGCGCCGTCACGCACGACGTCAGCGGTGCCCTCGGCGATGACGTAGAACTCGTGGCCCCGCTGGCCCTGGGTCACCAGGACCTCGTCGGCCTTGACGTCGACGACCTCGATCACCTTGGCGACGGCGGAGAGCTCTTTGTCGGCAAAGGCGGTGAACAGCGGTACGGCGCGCAACGCGGCCGTGCGGGACGTGCGGCTCATCGAGGTCCTCCCAGGTCGGCGGTCTGCCGTCCCCGGGATCCTCTCACCGCGCTGCTTTAGAGGGTGAGGAAGTCCTGCGTGCCGTACCAGCGGCCGGAGTCTGAACGGGCCATGCCGACACCGATGTGCGTGAAGGTGGCGCGCAGGATGTTGGCTCGGTGACCAGCGGAGTTCATCCACATGGTCATGAACTCCTCGGCGGACGCGGCGCCGTACGCGATGTTCTCCCCCGCACCGCGCGCCCCGCAGCCGGTCATGACCGGCAGGAGCGACTGGTGCGAGAAGTCGCCGGTCGCAGCCATCGTGCGCGACCAGCTGACGGCGAAGCTCTGCGCGCAGGTCGAGACCTGCAGCCCGGGCAGGCCGGCCTTGGCCCGTTCGACGTTGACGAGCTCAGCCACCCGCTGCGCGAAGGCCACGGACGGGTCGGTGACGGTGACAACCGGAGCCGGAGCCGGCCCGGTGGCGACGGTGAGTGCCGGAGCGACCGTCGTACGACGAATGCCCCGAGTGAGGGTGGACTTCCACGGCGAGGCCTTCGCGGCCCGCATCAGGGCGCTACTGGTGGGCGCGCTGTCGGCAGCCTGAGCCGCCGGAAGACCCATGCCGAAGAGGCAGAAGCCGGTCGTCGCGGTCACGGTGAGTAGGCGCCAGTGTCGCATGCATGGGTATTCGGCCCGTCTCCGCGAAACCTGAAGGGGGCTCTCCGGGTGACGCTCTGTAACAGGGTGCCGCCGCTACGCTTTGCCGGTGCTGACGCGGGGCGGGCGGCGGGGCCGGACTGCAGCGACAGTGGCCTTGGGCGTACTGCTGCTGCTCGGCACGTTCGCCGGGCAGGACGACCACTTCCCCTTCGGCCCGTTCCGGATGTACTCCACCCGCGAAGACCCGGACGGACTGGTGCTCAGCACCCGGGTCGAGGCCGTGGACGCCTCCGGCCGCGTCCTCGTGGTGCCCGACGCCGCGACCGGGTTGCGCCGGGCCGAGATCGAGGGGCAGGCCGGCCGTTTTCGGCGCGACCCCGCGCTGCTCGAGATGCTCAGCCGTGCGCACGACCGGATCCGTCCGGAGGAGCCGCGTTACGTCGAGGTACGGGTGGTGGAGCGGCGTTACCGACTGCGCGACAGCCGACCAACGGGTGAGCAGACCGAGCAGGTGGTGGCCGCGTGGAAACGCTGAACCGCTGGCTGTACCGGCCCGCTCCCCTGCGCCGCGTGGCGATCCTGCGCGTCATCGCCTACCTGTTCATCCCGGTCGACGTCCTGCTCACGACACCTTGGGTGGCCGCCCACGCGCAGGTGCCCGGCGAGCTCTACCAGCCGCTGCTGATCGGGCGCCTGCTCCCCCTGCCGACGCCTGGCCCGTGGGTCGAGGTGCTTCGCTGGGTCCTGGTGGGCGCCGCCCTGCTGGCGGCGACCGGCCGCCGGCCGCGGGCCCTCGGTCTGCTCGTCGCGCTGCTGTACCTGCAGTGGATGGTCATCGCCTTCTCCTACGGCAAGGTCGACCATGACCGGGTCGGTTTCCTGGTGCTGCTGTTCGCGCTGGCGACGGTCAGCAAGCGCGGGGGCGAGGAGGCGGCCGGCTGGGCCGTGCAGGTCACCACGCTCGCCGTCGTCGCGACGTACTTCCTGTCCGCGTTCGCCAAGCTGCGCTTCGGCGGTCTGGACTGGGTTGACGGCGCGACCCTCACCCGCGCCGTCGTACGACGGGGCACGGCGCTGTCCACTCCCCTGCTCGATCTGCCGTGGGTGCTGCATGCCTTCCAGTACGTGCTCGTCTGCGTCGAGCTGTTCCTCTCGCCCCTGCTGCTGGTGCGCTGGCGGGACGAGCGCATCGGCTGGCTGCTGGTCGCGGCGTTCTACGGCTTTCACGTGATGACGTTCCTGACCATCTCCATCGTGTTCCTGCCGCACTGCGTCGCCCTGCTCGCGTTGCTTCCGCTGGAACGGGTTCGGCTGCGCGGCCGGGCCGCGGATCGGATGGTGCCGGCATGACGGAGCGGCCGCTGGCGGTCTTCGACATCGACGGCGTCCTGGCCGACGTACGGCACCGGCTGGTCCACGTCGAGTCGCGACCCAAGAACTGGGACGCCTTCTTCGCCGCGGCGGTGGACGACCCGCCGCTGGAGCAAGGCGTAGCCCTCTGCCTCGAGAGCGCCAAGGACTGCGAGGTCGTCTACGTGACCGGCCGACCGGAGCGGTGCCGTGCCGACACGGTCGCGTGGTTCGCGCAGCACGGGCTGCCCGAGGGCGCCCTGTCGATGCGCAACGAGCGCGACCGCCGTCCCGCCCGCATGGCCAAGCCCGAGCTGCTCCGCCGCTTGGCGGACGGCCGGGTGGTCGCCGTCGTGGTCGACGACGACCTGCAGGTGTGCGACGCCTACGAGGCGGCCGGCTGGCGGGTCCTGCGGGCCACCTGGATGAACAGCGCGCCCGCCCTGGAGCAGGCGCAGGAGTCAGACGGCCGTACCTAGATCGCTAGAGTGGATGGGTGGAATCGCCGGCGCTCCCACAGCTGGCGGAGCTCGTTCAGGCTGGTGATGACTCCCTCCATTCCTGGGTGAGGGACCGTTTTTCGACCGAGCAGCGGCAGCTGGCATTGACGGAGCAGCTGCGCTTCTGGTTGAAAACAGCCGCCTGCGACCTGGACTGGGCGACGAAGTTCAAGACCAACTCACCGCCGGTCGGCGAGCCCGCGGATTCGTACCTGGCCAAGTGGCTGCCACTCGATCGTGGTGGCCACGTGCTCGTTGGACCGAGATATTGGGGTCTTGATCCGCACCGGCCCTTCGTCGGTGTAGCCGCCTCAGATCGTCCGCTGGTTCCCGATGATCGGGAGAGTCTTATCCGCATCGCACAGGAGCGATACGGGGCCTTTAAGCCCGGATTCGTCAAGATCAGTTCGCCCGAGCCGGTGGGAGTTTGGGCGAAGACGCTTCCCGGTAAGCGGCTCGTCGCCGGTCTCGTCGGCGACTTGAGGGACCGGGCGACGCCGCCTGCGTTGTCGACGGCTCTCCGAAGTGACACGGCGTACTACGAGCAGTACGAGGCTATTCACGCGACTCATGTCCGTTTGGATCCTCAGCACGCCACCTATTCCCACTGTGAAGAGCGCAGCGATCTCCAGGACCTTGCCGAAAGGGGACTCGTCTTCGACGTGCTCGTCAGCGGGGTTTGGGCTGGGCTGCTAGCTGCCCAGCCCGATATCGCAGAGGGGATGAGCGGCGCCACGGTTGTCGAGCTGATCCTCGATCATCCGTATAGACAACGGGGATTCGGTGCTGCCCTCAGCGGGCTACTCGCCAAGGCGATCGACATGCCCGCAGAGCAAGCTCTGTTTGGGACGATCCATTACGAGAATCGCCCGGCGTACCGGGCGGCTCTCGCCGCCGGCAGGGTGGACATTGGCGGCGACATCCTCATTCCGGTGTGAATGGGGGTGGTTACGCTCGCTAGGACTTCGGGGAGGTAGGGGTGGCGGCGGAGTTGCCTTCGGGGACGGTCACGTTCTTGTTCACCGACATCGAGGCTTCGACGCGACTGCTGCACGAGCTCGGTGATGCGCAGTACCGGGACGTGGTGAAGCGTCATCGGGTGGTGTTGCGGGCTGCGTTCGACGCACACGACGGCCGCGAGATCTCCACGGAGGGCGATTCGTTCTTCGTGGCGTTCGACGGGGCGGCTGGCGCGGTAAGCGCGGCGGTGCAGGGCCAGCTGGCGTTGGCGGCCGGGGGCGACGGGGTGCGGGTGCGGATGGGCGTGCACACCGGGCAGGCGCTGTTGACCGACGGCGACTATTACGGGCTGTCTGTTCATCAGGCGGCGCGGATCGCCGCAGCCGCTCACGGCGGCCAGGTATTGATGTCGGCGGCGACCGCGGAACTCTGCGAGGGCGGGCTGCCTGTTGGTGCGGGTCTTGAGGATCTGGGTGAGTACCGGCTGAAGGATCTGGAACGGCCTCAGCGGCTGTTGCAGTTGTGTCATCCCGGCCTCGACTCAGGCTTCCCCGCGCCGCGCTCGCTGGAGTTGGTCCGTCACAACCTGCCGGTGCAGACCTCGAGTTTCGTGGGTCGGGATCAGGAGCTGGCGGAGGTGGCCAAGTTGTTGGCCGCAGCCCGCTTGGTGAGCCTGTTGGGGCCCGGTGGCACCGGCAAGACCCGCTTGGCCTATCAGGTGGCGGCCGGGGCGGTCGGGGACTTTCCCGGCGGTATCTGGGTGGTGGAGCTGGCGTCGGTCCTCGACGAGGGGGCAGTGCCGTTGGCTGCGCTGATGTCGATGGGTCTGCGTGAGGAACCGTCACGCGAGCCCACCGACACGGTGGTGGGCTATCTGCGCGATCGCCAGGCCCTGGTCATCTTGGACAACTGCGAACAGGTGATCACCGCGGCCGCCGAGCTGGCCCAGACCCTGCTGAGCCGGTGTCCGGTTCTGCGGGTGCTGGTGACCTCGCGTGAAGGTCTGCATCTACCTGGGGAGGTCGTCTACCAGGTGCCCGGACTGAGCTTGCCGTCCGCGGACCTGCCGGACTATCTGGAGGCCTTGGCCGGCGTCGATGCGGTGCGCCTTTTCGTGACCCGCGCAGCCGACGCTCGCTCCGGGTTTGCGTTGACCGCCGGTAACGCCGCCGACATCGCAGCGATCTGTGCCCGGCTCGATGGGCTGCCCCTAGGCATCGAGCTGGCGGCGTCGCGGGCCCGGTCGCTGTCCCCGGCGCAGATCAACGTGCGCCTCGGTACGGCGCTGGACCTGTTGTCCAAGGGAGCCCGGGGCGCCCAGGCCCGCCAAGCCACCCTGCGCGGCGCGATCGACTGGTCGCATCGTCTGTTGGACAACGACGAACAGGTGCTTTTCCGCCGGCTGGCTGTCTTCGTCGGCGGCTGGCAGCTCGAGGCGGCCGAACAAGTTTGTGCCGGGGCGGGCCTGGAACTCGGCGACGTGTTCGACACGCTCGACTCGCTCGTCGACAAGTCGCTGGTGGCCGTCACCGAGGACGAGCGCGGCCAAACCCGCTACCGGCTGCTCGAAACGATCGGTGCCTACGCCGCCGAACGCCTCCTCGAGGCCGGCGAGGCCGACACGGTGGCCGGCCGCCACAGCAACTGGTGTGCGTCGCTGGCCCTCGCCGCGTCGGAGTTCCCGCAGGGCAGCCTCGCCGAAGCCGGCTGGTTCAACCGTCTCGAAGTCGACCACCCCAACTTGTTGGTCGCTCTTGGGCACCTGCGACGTCGCGGCGACCCCGAAGCCCTTGAGGTTGCCACTCGGCTTCGAAGATTCTGGCTGAATCGTGGCCACGAGCGGATCGGCCACGATCAGTTCCACGCTGCGCTCGCGGCCGCCCCCGGCCCATCGACCGCCCGAGCCAGCGTCCTGGGCGCCTTGGGACAGGTGGCGCTCAACCGAGGCGACTACCCCGAAGCCCGAGCCCGCTTCGAGGAGGCGCTTGCCCTCGCCCGCGACCTCGGCGACCGGAGCAGCGAAGGGAACTGGGTTGGCGGTCTGGGCGACATCGCGTCCAGCCTGGGCGACTACCCCGAAGCCCGAGCCCGCTACCAAGAGGCCCTCGCTATCGCCCGCGACCTGGGCGACCGGAGTAGCGAGGGGCGCTGGGTCGGCAGCCTGGGCGACGTCGCCCGGAACCTGGGTGACTACCCCGAAGCCCGAGCCCGCATCGAGGAGGCGCTCGCCATCGGCCGCGACCTCGGCCACCGCCGCAGCGAAGGGAAATGGATCGGCAGCCTGGGCAACCTCGCCAGTTACGTGGGTGACTACCCCGAAGCCCGAGCCCGCTACCAAGAGGCGCTCGCTATCGCCCGCGACCTCGGCGACCGGTACAGCGAAGGGAACTTGGTCGGCAACCTGGGCACCAACGCCGCCAGCCTGGGTGACTACCCCGAAGCCCGAGCCCGTACCGAGGAGGCGCTCGCCATCGCCCGCGACCTCGGCGACCGGAGCAGCGAAGGCACCTGGATCGGCAACCTGGGCAACATCGCCTGGCACAGGGGTGACTGCCCCGAGGCCCGAGCGCGCTACCAAGAGGCGCTCGCTATCGCGCGCGACCTCGGCGACCGCCGCGACGAAGGGATCTGGGTCGGCGGTCTTGGCAACATCGCGATCAGCCTGGGTGACTACCCCGAAGCCCGAGCCCGCTACCAAGAGGCGCTCGTCATCGCCCGCGACCTCGGCGACCGCCGCGACGAAGCGACGTGGATCGGCAACCTGGGCGGCATCGCCAGCTACGTGGGTGACTACCCCGAAGCCCGAGCCCGCTACCAAGAGGCGCTCGCCCTCGCCCGCGACCTCGGCGACCGGAGCAGCGAAGGGATCTGGGTCGGCAGCCTCGGCGACGTCGCCGGCGTCCTGGGCGAGTACCCCGAGGCCCGAGCCCGCTTCGAGGAGTCCCTCGCCATTGCCCGCGACCTCGGCGACCGCCGCAGCGAAGGGACCTGGGTCGGCGGTCTGGGCAACATCGCCGCCAGCCTGGGTGACTACCCCGAAGCCCGAGCCCGCTACCAAGACGCGCTCGCCATCGCCCGGGAGCTTCAGAACCCGGATCTGTCGGTCAGCACCATCGACGCGGTTGCCGTGCTGCTGGGCCGGGTCGGCCGGCATGACGAGGCGGTGGGTCTGGTCGCCTGGGCCGACGAGGCCCACCGGCGGAGCGGAGCTGTCCGTCCCAAGGCCGAACAAGAATCTGCCGCCGAAACCATCGCTGCCGCCCGCGACTCCATCGGCGACGAAGCGCTCGGGCACGCCAGCAACTTGGGGGCCGCACGCTCGGCCGCGGAGACCTTCGATGTCGCAGCGGACAGCCTGGCGGCTATCGCGGAGCAATGAGCTTGCTAGCGCCTGTCCAGAGGCCGACCCAGCGCCCGCAGGACCGGCGCCGCCTTGGCGTGGGCCTCGTCCACCTCCGCCGCAGCGTCACTGCTCCAGGTGATCCCGCCGCCGGCCCACAGGTGCACGCGGTCCTCGTCGGCGGCGACGGTCCGGATGGTCAACCCCAGGTCCATCCCCCCCGGCCAGACGAAGCCGAACGCACCCATGGCTGGGCCGCGCCCAACGGGCTCGAGGCCCGCGAGCAGCTGGAGGGCGGCTCGTTTCGGGGCGCCGGTGACCGAGCCGCCGGGGGCGATGGCGCGCAGCACGTCCAGCACCCCCACGTCGGGACGGAGCGTTGCAGCGACGACCGAGCCGGCGTGCCACAGGCCGGCCCACTCGGTGACGTCGTACAGCCGCTCGACCTCGACGCTGCCCGTGAGCGCGATCCGGGACAAGTCGTTGCGCTCGAGATCAACGATCATCACGTGCTCAGCTCGGTCCTTGACGCTCGCCAGCAGCTGCTCGCGGCTGCCGGGCTCGACCCGACGCGTGCCCTTGACCGGCTGCGTCGTGATGCGCCGGCCGGACACCTTGACCAGCTGCTCCGGCGACGCGCACCCGACCGCCCACCCCTGTCCTGACACCAGGCCGGCGTACGACGAAGGGATGCCAGCGACGGCGGCCGCGACGGCCACGGGGCTCGACCGGTGCGGCGCGCTGCGGTGACCGACCACGTTGGCCTGGTAGACGTCGCCGCGGGCGATTGCCCTGCGGACCTGCTCGACCGCCGCAGCGTGCTGGGCATCGGTCCAGCTGGTCGTCCACTCCCCCACGCTCGGTGCGGGCGACGGCTGGGCGGGTGGCGATGCGCGCCGTACGGCGATGGCGACCAGCTCGGGCACCGCGGGTACGGGCGACGCGGCACCCTCGGGAAGACCGGCGATCCGGGCGCACGCCAGGGCTCCAGCCAACAGCACCACGCCGGTATCACCGCCCTCGGCGGCCGGCCAGCTGCCCAACGAGTGAGCGGTCAGGAAGGCCTGGAGCAGCTCTCCCGGGTCGGCGGTGTCACCGTGCCGCCACTCCATTCGGCCGATCTCTGCGAGCCCGGACTGCCAGCCGTCCGGCCGACCGGGCGGAGCGCAGACAGCCCTACCAAAAGCGTCCACAACCCCCCGAAGTGACCATGGGCTTTACGCCCTCATGAACCGATACTGATGTGACGACGTACACAAAGAGACGTTCCCCACTGACCGGAGCACGACGATGTGCGACCACAGCCCGACCTGCCCCTCGGCCTCTGCAGCAGACCATGACGCCGCGAAGGTGGTGTCCAGTCACCCCGAGCAAGGCTGGAGCCTGCTCTGCAACGGCGTCGTCGTCTTCGAAGACACCGGCGAGATCCTGCCCGACCGTCAGGTCGTGGCCCCGCACCGTCCGACCTGCCGACGGTGGTTCCCCGTGGTCCGCGCCGCTTAGCGCTCTTCGAAAGCCTCCGGCGGAGGGCACGAGCAGACCAGGTTGCGGTCGCCGTACGCCCCGTCGATGCGACGAACCGGCGGCCAGTACTTCGTCGCCGGCCGCACGCTGCCCGGGAAGGCCGCCGTCTCGCGGCTGTACGGGTGCGCCCATTCCTGGGTCGTGACGCTGGCCGCGGTGTGCGGCGCGGCCAGCAGCGGATTGTCGTCGCGCGGCCACTCCCCCGCTGCCACCAGGTCGATCTCCTGGCGGATGGCGATCATCGCGTCACAGAACCGGTCCAGCTCGGCCAGGTCCTCGGACTCGGTCGGCTCGATCATGAGCGTGCCGGCCACCGGGAAGCTCATCGTCGGCGCGTGGAAGCCGTAGTCGATCAGTCGCTTGGCCACGTCATCGACGGAGACCCCCGTCTCCTTGGTGATCTGCCGCAGGTCGACGATGCACTCGTGCGCGACCAGGCCGCCGCGCCCGGTGTAGAGCACCGGGTAGTGCGGCTGCAGCCGCTTGGCGACGTAGTTGGCGGTCAGCACGGCGATCTGGGTGGCGCGGGTCAGTCCGTCGGCGCCCATCAGCCGCACGTAGGCCCAGCTGATCGGCAGGATGCCGGCTGAGCCGTACGGCGCGGCGCTGACCGGACCGGGGCCGGTGCTGGGGCCGGCCGTGGCGTCGAGCGGGTGGTTGGGGAGGTACGGCGCCAGGTGCGCCCTGGCCGCAACGGGGCCGACGCCCGGGCCGCCGCCGCCGTGCGGGATGCAGAACGTCTTGTGCAGGTTGAGGTGGCTGACGTCGGCGCCGAAGTGCCCGGGCTTGGCCAACCCGACCAGCGCGTTGAGGTTGGCGCCGTCGACGTACACCTGACCGCCGGCCTCGTGCACGGCCGCGCAGATGTCGCTGATCGTCTCCTCGAACACCCCGTGCGTGCTCGGGTAGGTGACCATCAGCGCGGCCAGGTCGTCCTTGTGCGCGTCGATCTTGGCGTGCAGGTCGTCGACGTCGACGTCGCCGGTCGGCGTGGTGCCGACGACGACCACCTTCATGCCGGCCATGACCGCGCTCGCTGCGTTGGTGCCGTGCGCACTGGCCGGGATGAGGCAGATGTCGCGCTCGCCGTGGCCGTTCGCGAGGTGGTAGCCACGGATGGCGAGCAAGCCGGCCA
>Ga0136633_1000976_pt1 | contig 21317 bp, 19 predicted proteins | sample AntDrymeUQ832206_2_FD_105494 | JGI IMG/M metagenome (GOLD analysis project Ga0136633, IMG submission 105494) | Polar desert sand microbial communities from Dry Valleys, Antarctica - metaG UQ83 (22.06) | ecosystem: Environmental > Terrestrial > Soil > Desert | place: Antarctica: Dry Valley...
CCGCAACGAGCAAGAAGAGTGGGACGACCGGCACCTCCGGCACGACCGGAGCGGGCTCGACGTCAAGCGGCACGTAGGCAAAGTTAGCTTCGTACTCGAACTCCGTGTCGAACAGCGACGCTGCGGGCAGCCGAGTCGTGGGGCGTGGGTCGAACAGCCAGATCCGGCTGGCGCGCGGCATGGTGAACCGGATCGCATCGTCGGTTGTCGGGGTACCGCACACGACGGCGCCGACAGTCGGGATGTCGTAGGCGAGCGCCCACTCGTCGGTCGGCTTCACGCCGACCCAGTCGAGATCGACCACGAAGGTGCTGACGGTCGCGGGTACGACGAGCGGGTCGTAGGCACGGCCGCACGCGCCGACCGGGCCTACCTGCGCGGAGCTCGACACGAGCGAGCGCCATCGCATCGAGGCGAGGGTCCGCTCACCGTGGACAGCCACGACGTGCAGCACGTACGGCGTGTCCTGCGACACGGCGCTGCGCCGTACCGTCGCGGTCAGCGGCCCCGCAGCCACATCGCGGGCGGCGCGAGCGGATGCCCCGCCGTCCCCGAGGTTGGTGCCGGCCCGGGACAACAGGATGCTCGGGTGGTCGGTGATCTGACGTGGGTCCACCTCCCCGGACGCAGCGTCACGAAGAACCGGTCCGTCGTCGTGCTCGGTCCAGGCGTAAACGGCAACAGCCGGCCGGGTCAGCTCGACGTCGAAAGCGCGGATGGTCGTGAGGTCCCCGGTGAACCGCCACGACGACCAGTCGTCGTCGTTCAGGACAAACGTGCGCTCCGCTGTCTCGTAGCGCCCCGGTGCCGGCGGCGCCGGGGAACGAGCGATGAGCTCGGCGGTAGAGAGCGCGGTGACCGGCGCGGCCACGTCGACCCAGCTACGTCCGCGCGTGCGCAGCGCCATGGCAACGGTCGGGCCGGGCGCGCGCACCCGCACACCGAACTGGACGACCAGGTCGGACGAGGGCTGACCCACCGTGGCCAGCTCTGCTACCCAGACTCCCGGCTGCGGCTGTGTCGCCGGCGGGGTCTCAACCTGAGTGCCGCCGTACTGGACGAAGAACGTCACTGTCTCCCCGGCGGGGGCATCGATAGCGAGGTCGGCATGAAATCGCAGCGGCTGGCTCGGCGACCAGGACAGACCAGGGGTGACGGCTGTCGCCGGGAGAAAGGTGAACTGGCACAGTCGCGTGGCCTGCGCGCTGAGGAAGATGTTGCAGCGCTGCTCCAACGAACCAGCGCTGAGCTCCGCGTCGTCCGCGTCGGGGCTGTAGTAGGTCGTGCCGCCGTCGTCGGCGAGCAGGAAGAGACGGGTCTCACCTGAGCCGGGCGCCGACGCACCAGCGGGAGTCGCGGTCGCCATCGCCATGGCCGAGCCCAGCCCCATGACGGCGGCCGCAGCCGCCGCGAGCACGCGGCCACGTCGCGTCACCCTGCTCATGCTCCCCCTTGTCGCGGCGTCGGCACCTGGCGCCTCGAACCGTTCGGCAGGTCAGCTCCCCGCCGCCGCAGTGACCGTACCGTCGCAACCAGACGGGCACCAGACCTGGTTCGCCGCGCACCCAGACACGGTTCTCGCCCCGCGGCGGGTCATGGCGCGACCTGCGGTCCCTACTGCAGCGTCGCGAGGAGGGCCTCGGCGAGGTTGGGCACGAGGTCAGACCCCACCAGCACCTCGTCGTCGTCTTTGCCTTCGCCATTGCGCAGCCGCAGACAACCAGCCCGGGTGCCGTCACGCAGCACGGCGACGGCGAGCCGGATCTCCTGGCGACCAGGGTGCTCGGCGGCCCACGTGGCCTCGTCGACGTCGGCCGGCATCGCCTCGGCCAGCTCAGCCGGCAGCATCGTCACCTCGTTGACCAGCGCACAGCCGATGACGTCATCCGGCCACGCCAAGTCGGCGAGCACGTCATCCAGCACGCCCTCGGGCAGCGCCTCCTGCTCGACCGGAGTGAGCGGCCCGGTCGGGCTCACTCCGAGCGTGGACGACAGGTGGGGCTCACGCTCGAGCAGCTCACCGGTGTCGACGAGGGCGTAGAGCCGGGGCGGCTGGTCCCAACCGCTGACGGCGACGTGCTGCTCGATCTCCATCACGACGTTGGTCAGGGTCAGGTCATCCACCATCGTCGCGCCTACGGCTCGGTAGTGAGCGGCATGGGCAGCTCGACGAAGGCCACCGGATCGCACTCACGGAGCAGGTCAGCGCATCGTGTCGCCTCGGCCTTCTCCTCGATGTCGGAGGCCGCTCTACCCAGCGCATTGAGGGCGCGCAGGAACCCTCGGTTGGGTTCATGCGCCCACGGCACTGGGCCGTAGCCCTTCCAGCCGTTGCGGCGCAAGGCGTCCAGTCCCCGGTGATAACCGGTGCGGGCATACGCGTAGGACTCGATGACCCGGCCTTCGGCGTACGCCCGATCGGCGAGCACGCCCCACGCCGCACAGTGCTCAGGGAATCGCGCAGCGACCGCGGCCGGATCGTCGCCTCCGCCCAACGCCGTGTCGGCGTCGCTCAGCGGCGGGAGCAAGGTCGGCGGCGGACCGCCCAGGAGGTCACCATGGATTGTCATATCCGCATCATCCCCTCCCTCGCCGCCGGGAATCACTTCGTGACCGAGGGGGTGGCGGGGTCGAGGCGACGCAAGCGGTGGGCGTCGTCGAAAAGCGTGCGGCCAGCCAGCCGGCCGGCGACCAACGCGGCGATGGTGCCGGCGCCCAAGTACATGTACATCACGATGATCTGGTAGCGGATGGCGACCACCGGCGAGACCCCGGCGATGATCAGCCCGGTCATCGCGCCGGGCAGGGTGATGAGTCCCACCACTTTGGTCTGGTCGATCGCTGGGGCGATGGCCGCGCGCAGTGCCAGCCTCAGGTGTGGCTCGAACGCCTGCTGCGACGGCAGTCCCAACGCGAGGCGCGCTTCGACGATCGCCCGCGACGACGACACCTCGTCAGCGACGCGAGCCATCGACAGCGACGCGCCGGTCATCGCAGCCGATACGACCATCCCGCCGAGCGGCAGCACGATGCGCGGGGTGGCCTCGATGACGTGTGCCCCGACCAAGAGCCCGATCGTCGCGACGGCAGCAGCACCGATGGCGAGCGTCGCCGTACGGCGTCCGTGCGGCAGCGTCATCGCCCGACCGCGGGCCGTCTGCCCGGCGAGCAGCACCATGCCGGCCACCCAGCCGAGCGAGCCGGGCAGCCCGGTCTCCTCGAACAGGAAGCGCAGCGCATAGCCGACTGCGATGAGCTGCACCGCGGCACGCACGGTCGCGACGATGAGGTCACGGGCAAGCCCGAGTCGTTGACGCAGTGCGACGTATGCCGTTACCGCGACGAGCAGCAGGGTCAGTGCCACACCCCAGATCGGCGGCACTGGCACCGATGTGCGCGTGGTCTCGGCCGCTAACAGCAGGCTCACAGCGCGCCCCGCAAGAATGCCTGCGCCCGAGGGTCCTCGGCGCCAGCTAGCAGGTCGCGGGCCGGGCCCTGCTCGGCGACTTGGCCACCGTGCACGACGATGAGGTCGTCCGCGAGGCGGGCGGCTTGTCGCAGATCATGAGTGACCATGACGACCGTCATGCCGTCGTCGGCGAGGGCACGCACCGTGCGTTCGACGACCGCCACGGCAAAGGGGTCGAGCGCCGAGGTCGCCTCGTCGAGCAGCACTACCTCGGGCCCGACTGCCAGAGTCCTCGCCAGGCACATGCGCTGCGCCTCACCGCCCGACAGCTCCGTCGCGGTGCGAGTCACGAAGCTCTGATCGAGACCTGCCCGCACCAGCAATGCGATGGCCTCGTCCTCACTGAGCGCCGGCCGGCCGGCCCGCAGGTTGTCTCCCACGGTCCCGGCGAATGGCGTGGGCACCTGCTGCAGGAGACCTACCCGACGCCGCAGCTCGAGGACGTCGTACGACGCCAATGGCTGGCCGTGGAAGGACACGATGCCGTCGTGTGCCTCCTCGAGCCGGTTGAGCAGTCGCAGCACTGTCGTCTTGCCCGAGCCGGACGGGCCGACCACCGCCGTGACGCGCTGCGCGCTGATGTGCGCCGTCAGGCCTTCGAGTGGATGCACGTGGTCGCCGTCGGACCCTCGCCGCGTCGAGACGTCATCGAGGGTGAAGAGAGCAGGCACGTCCGCAGCGTATGACGCGGTTACCGTCTGCGGGTGACCTCCTACTCGTCGGCCGCCGCACGGTGGCTGCTGGGCGCCTCGGCCCACCCAGGCGGCGCTGACCTGACCCGCAGCGCCGCGCGCCTCGGTGGAGTACGGCAAGGCGTCACGGCGCTGGATGTCGCCTGCGGCAGTGGCACGACGGGTGTCCTGCTGCAGGACGAGCTCGGCGCTCGGGTCACCGGCGTCGACCTGGAGCTCCGCTCGGTCCGCGCCGCCCGGGCCCGTGGAATTCGTGTCGTGCGCGGTGACGCGCTGGAGCTGCCCGTGCGCGACGGCACGTTCGACGTCGTCCTCTGCGAGTGCGCGGTGTCCACATTCCCGGTGCCCGCACGCGCCATCGCCGAGATGGCTCGCGCGCTCGCACCCGGTGGGCGGCTGGTCCTCACCGACGTCGTCGCCGAGCTCGACCTGCGGCGATCGCACCCGTCGGTGGACGCCGCCGTACGACGGCTCACCGGGCCGTTGCCGGCGGCGGGTTACGCCGACCTCGTGGCCCGAGCGCGGCTCGAGCTCGTCCACCAGGAGTCCCGGTCAGCTGACGCTCACGACCTGGTCATGCGGGTGCACGACCGCCTGCGACCACTTGCGCTGTTGCCCGCTGCACGCCGGCTCCGGTCAACTCTTCGTGAAGCGCGCGACGCCATCGACGAAGGCAGCCTCGGCTACACCCTGCTCGTCGCCCGCAAACCCACTGTGCCGGCGAGGTGAGCGACTAGCGGTCCTCGAGGCGGAAGCGGATCCGACAGGTCGCCTGGTACTCAGCGATCGCGTTGTCGCGGACCACGGCGGTCTGGTCAAGGATCTCCATCCCCTCGATGCCGCGAAGCGTCTTCGCCGCCTCGGCGAGCGCACGGTTGGCAGCGTCGGCCCAGTCGGTGGCGCTGACGCCGACCAGCTCGATGGTCTTGATGACGGCCACAGGCGCGCTCCTCGGGCTGGGAACCGGACAGGCAGCACGAAGGTACCAAGGCCTCGCAGGTGACCGAGCACCGGTGGCGAACCTCTCGAGCACCGCCGGACCCGAGGAGACGCCATGCGCCGCCACGTTCTCACCGCCACCGCGTTGCTCGCAGTCGGGGCGCTAGCGCTGCCGTCCTCCGCCGCCCCGCCGAAGCCGATCACCAAGACCTACACGGCGACCGCCGCTCCCAGCGGTCTCGGGCTGACGGCCTACTGCGACACCGTGCCGACCACTCACGACAAGCACCGTGAGGCGTTCAAGGCACCGGCGAAGGGCACGCTCAAGGTGACCCTCTCCGGCGCCATAGGCGACTGGGACGCCATGCTGCTCGACGCGACCGACGGCAAGCTCACCGAGTCGGCCAACCTCGGGCCCGGCGACGAGACCTACAGCTACAAGATCAAGAAGGCCGGCGCCTTCACGCTGCTGTCCTGCAACGGGCTCGGCGGTCCGACCGCGACGGTGACCTACACGTTCACCTTCACCAAGTAGGTCTACGCCGCCGAAAGAATCGACGTAGCCCGATCGGCTGCGGCATGCAGCGCCCCGAGCAGCTCGGCCTGGACGTCGACGGAGCGTCGTACTCCTCGACGAGCACCCGGCGCACTTCGGCGTACCCGGCAACGAGGTCGCTGATGGCCTCGGCGAGCAGCGGCACGCGCGGGTCAGGAATGGTCAGCTCTGACATGGAACCTCCGGTGACGGCGGACTCCCTAGATGTCGGCCTCCAGTAGTGCCCTGGTGCACCCCGTCCGGGTGAATCGTTGACCACGCCGGGTGTCTGTCATCTGGCGACAACACGCCATTGACAGAACTCGAACATGTGTTCGACACTCGATCGATGGCGCCCGTCGACACCGCAGTTCCGGAAGCGGCGCATCTGGCCGCTCCTCGGGGTGGCCGACGCGAGCCGCTGCCCGTTGTCCCGGCGCTCGCTTCGCTGCTTCCCGCAGGGGTGCTGCGACCGGGCACCGTGGTCTCCGTCACTGGCTCGACATCGCTGGCTCTCGCGCTGCTCGCCGCGCCGTCACAGGCCGGGTCCTGGTGCGCTGCGGTCGGAGTGCCCGGTCTCGGGCTGCTGTCTGCCGCCGAGCACGGCGTCGACCTTGAGCGGCTGGTGCTGGTGGCCCACCCGGGTCGCGCGTGGGCAACGGTCGTCGCGACGCTGGTCGAAGCACTCGACGTCGTGCTGGTGCGACCTGGACGAGGTGGGGCGGAGTCCGACGTACGCCGGCTCGCCGCGCGAGTGCGAGAGCGCGAGGCCGTCGTGGTGTCCCTCGGCGAGTGGGCCGGGGCCGACGTACGGCTGACTCAGACCCGGTGCCGATGGGTCGGGCTCGGCCTCGGGCACGGGCACCTGCGGGCCCGGCGAGTCGAAGTGCAGTCCAGTGGCCGCGGCGCTGCAGCCCGGCCGCGGTCCGCGGTGCTGTGGCTCCCGGCAGTCGGCGGGCGGGCCGAGCCGGTCGTGACGGCTGGCCCCGGAGCCGCGCCGGTCGTCGTACCGGTGGCCGAGATGGATGCGACGCAAAGCGCATGACCCATCCCGTGCGCACGCTCGTCGTCGACTGTCCTGACTGGCCGTTGACCGCCGCGGGAATCGGTCCTGACACCCCCGGCGTCGTCATCGTCGCCCAGCGGGTGGTCGCCGCCTCCGTCGCCGCCCGGGCGGCCGGCATCACGACCGGACTGCGCCGGCGGCTGGCCCAGGGCCGCTGCGCCGATCTGGTCCTGGTGCCCGATGACCCCGACCGCGACGCGGCCGCATTCGAGCCGGTCGTCGCGGCGCTGGAAGATGTCGCTCCCGCCGTCGAGATCGTCCGGCCTGGCCTGTGCGCACTCGCCTCTCGTGCCGCGTCACGCTACGTCGGCGGCGACGAGGCGCTGGCCGCTGCGGCCATCGCGGCCGTAGGACGAGGGGCTCGAGTCGGCATCGCCGACGGACCGTTCGCCGCCGAACTCGCCGCCGCCTCCGTCGTACCGTCGTACGCCGGCTCGCCTGGCACGAACTTTGTAGCCCCGGACCGGTTCGCTCGCGTGCCAATCTACAAAGTTGGCGGAGATGCGGGTGGGGAGGTGAGATGGGTGGTCGTGGCCGAGGGGCGGTCGCGGCAGTTCCTCGCGGGCTTCTCCGTCGACGTGCTGCGCCGACCGGCGTTGGCCGACCTGCTGCACCGTCTCGGGGTGCACACCCTCGGGGACCTGGCCCGGTTGCCGTCGGCCAGCGTGGTGTCGCGGTTCGGACCCGACGCAGCCCTGGCGCACCGGCTGGCTCGAGGCCTCGAGGAGCGTCCGGTGACCGCACGAGTGCCGCCGCCCGAGCTCACCGCGCAGCTTGAGATCGACCCACCCGCGGCCCAGGTGGAGCACGTGCTCTTCGGCGCCAAAGAGCTGGCCGACCGCTTCGCCGCCGGCCTTGCCGACCACGGGCTGACCTGCCAGCGCATCAGCATCCAGGCCGAGACCGAGCACGGCGAGCAGCTGGCCCGGCTGTGGCGCCACGACAGCGCGCTGACCGCACCCGCCATCGTCGACCGGATCCGCTGGCAGCTCGACGGGTGGCTCTCCGGTACGGCGCGCTCCCCCGACGGCGCCCCTACTGGCGGTCTCGCGTTGATTCGCCTGGTGCCCGACCAGGTGGCCGCCGACACCGGACGTCAGCTCGGGCTGTGGGGTCCCGAGGAGGCGCTCGACCGGGTAGCCCGCGCTCTCGCCCGCGTGCAGGGCGTGCTCGGGCCGGACGCCGTCACGACCGCCGTGCCGACCGGTGGCCGGGACCCCGGCGAGCGCGTCGCGGAGATCCGCTGGGGCGACTCGCGCGTGGCACCCAAACCGGCTGACCGGCCGTGGCCGGGCCGGCTGCCCACCCCCGCTCCTGCGACGGTGCTGGCCGACGCGCGGCCGGTCCGCCTGGTGGGCGCGGACGGCGCGTCGGTCGAGGTGAGTGACCGGTGCGAGGTGAGCGCCGCACCGGCCCGGCTGTCGGTCGGCAGTGGCGGCTGGCTCGACGTCGTCGGCTGGGCCGGGCCGTGGCCGGCCACCGAGCGTTGGTGGGACCCCCACACCACCGACGTACGCAGCCGCTTCCAGCTGGCCACCGGCGACGGCGCAGCCTGGCTGGTCACCGCCCGTTCCGACGGCTGGTGGGTCGAAGCGGTCTACGACTGATGGCGTACAACAACCCGCCGATTCCGTGGAGCGAGCTCGAGCGGCGGCTCTCCGACCGACCGTTGCAGCTGCCGCAGGTGCCCGACGGCGGCGACGGCCCGGCTTGGTCGCGCAAGCGGGCGCCGTACGTCGCACCTGAACTAGCGACAGCACCGGCTGCACAGACTCCGTACGCCGAGCTGCACTGCCACTCCACCTTCAGCTTCCTCGACGGCGCGTCCTCGCCGGAGTCACTCGTCGAGGAGGCCGCACGGCTGGGCCTGCAGGCATTGGCCATCACCGACCACGACGGCTTCTACGGGGTGGTGCGCTTCGCCGAAGCCGCTGCGGCCGTGGGCATGCCGACCGTCTACGGCGCCGAGCTGTCCATCGGCCTGACCACGCCGCGGGCCGGCGTGCCCGACCCGGAGGGCCACCACCTCGTCGTCCTCGCCCGCGGGCTGGAGGGCTACGCCCGACTGTCCCGCACGATCAGCAAGGCGCTGATGGACGGCGGCACCAAGGGCAAACCGGTGTACGACGTCAGCGCGCTCGCCGAGACCAGCGGCGGGCACTGGCTGGTGCTGACCGGCTGCCGCAAGGGGGCAGTGCCGCAGGCGGTAGCGGCCGGCGACATGGCGGTCGCGGCCCGCGAGCTGGCTGACCTCGCGCAGGCCTTCGGCCGGCGCAACATCGCGGTCGAGCTGTGGGACCACGGCGATCCGGCCGACACAGTGCGCAACGACGCGCTGGCTCAGCTCGCGCACCGCGCGGGCCTGCCCACCGTCGCGACCAACAACGTGCACTACGCGACCCCGGCCCAGCAGCCGCTGGCCGCCGCGATCGCTGCGGTGCGCGCCCGCCGCAGCCTTGACGAGATCGAGGGCTGGCTGCCGGTGCACGGCGGCGCGCATCTGCGGTCCGGCGCAGAGATGGCGCGGCGCTTCGCCCGTTACCCCGGGGCAGTCGAGCGGGCAGCGGCGTACGGCGCGCAGTGCGCCTTCGACCTCACCCTGGTCGCCCCGAAGCTGCCGCCGTTCCCGGTGCCGCGGTGGCACACCGAGATGACCTACCTGCGCGAGATCACCGAGCGCGGCGCGATGCACCGCTACGGGCCGCGGCACGCACCGAGAGTGAAGCGCGCCTACGAGCAGATCGACCACGAGCTCGCGCTGATTGATCAGCTCGGCTTCCCCGGCTACTTCCTCATCGTCTGGGACATCGTGGAGTTCTGCCGACGCAGCGACATCCTCTGCCAGGGTCGCGGGTCGGCGGCCAACTCCGCGGTCTGCTACGCGATCGGCATCACCAACGTCGACGCCGTCGGCTACGGCCTGCTCTTCGAGCGCTTCCTGTCACCGGAGCGCGACGGCCCGCCGGACATCGACGTCGACATCGAAAGCGACCGGCGCGAGGAAGCCATCCAGTACGTCTACGCGCGATATGGACGCAACCATGCCGCGCAGGTGGCCAACGTCATCACCTACCGGCCGCGCGGTGCGGTGCGCGACATGGCCCGTGCACTCGGCTACCCGACCGGCCAGCAGGACGTGTGGGCCAAGCAGATCGACGCGTGGGGACGCACTCCGGTCGGCGGCCCGGACATCGACGTACCCGCCGACGTCGTGACGCTGGCTGAGCAGGTGCTCACCTTCCCGCGCCACCTCGGCATCCACTCTGGCGGGATGGTGATCTGCGACCGGCCGGTCGTCGACGTCTGCCCGGTCGAGTGGGCCCGGATGGCCGACCGCTCGGTGCTGCAGTGGGACAAGGACGACTGCGCGGCGATCGGGTTGGTGAAGTTCGACCTGCTCGGCCTCGGCATGCTCTCGGCGCTGCACTACGCCATCGACCTCGTGCGAGATCACCACGGTGTGCAGATCGACCTGGCGACGCTGCCGCAGGAGGACGTGGTCTACGACATGCTCTGCCGCGCCGACACCATCGGGGTCTTCCAGGTGGAGAGTCGCGCGCAGATGGCGACGCTGCCTCGGCTGAAGCCGCGGTGCTTCTACGACCTCGTCGTCGAAGTCGCGCTGATCCGGCCAGGTCCGATCCAAGGCGGCTCCGTGCATCCCTACATCCGCCGGCGCAACGGGCAGGAGCCGGTCACTTACCTGCACCCGCTGCTGGAGAACTCGCTGGCCAAGACCCTCGGCGTGCCGCTGTTCCAGGAGCAGCTGATGCAGATGGCGATCGACGTCGCTGGCTTCACGGCGGGCGAGGCCGACCAGCTGCGATCGGCGATGGGGTCGAAGCGCTCGAAGGAGCGGATGGAGAGGATCCGCGACCGGCTCTACGAAGGCATGGCCGAGCGCGACATCACCGGAGAGATCGCCGATGTGATCTACGACAAGCTCGCCGCCTTCGCCAACTTCGGCTTTCCCGAGAGCCACTCGGTGAGCTTTGCCTACCTCGTCTACGCCAGCTCGTGGATCAAGCTGCACTACCCGGCGGCATTCTGCGCGGCGCTGATCAACGCGCAGCCGATGGGCTTCTACTCACCGCAGACTCTTGTCGCCGATGCCCGGCGACATGGCGTCACGGTGCTCGGGCCCGACCTCAATGCGAGTGCCGCGCCAGCGACCCTGAGTGGTGCGCTCGACGCGCCCGACGTACGCCTCGGCATCTCCTCGGTCCGGCTCATCGGCGCCGCCTTGGCCGAACAGATCGCCACCGGGCGGCCGTACGTCGACATGGAGGACCTCGCGTCGCGCGTCACCCTCACCGCGCCGCAGCTCGAGGCGCTCGCCACCGCTGGGGTCTTCGCCGGTGTCGGTCTCGACCGGCGCGCAGCGCTGTGGTCAGCCGGTGCGGTCGCCGGCACGCGACCCGGGCACCTCGCTGGCACCGTCACCGGCGAGGTCGCGCCGGAGCTGCCCGCGATGACTGCGTTGGACACAACCGCAGCAGATGTGTGGGCGATCGGCCTGTCGCCGGACTCCTCCGCGACGGAGTTCGTCCGGGCCGACCTTGACGCACTCGGCGTGGTCACCGCTGTCGGACTGGCCGACGTACCGCACGGCACGCGGGTCCTTGTCGGCGGAATCGTGACGCACCGGCAGCGGCCGGCGACCGCGAGCGGGGTGACGTTCCTCAACCTTGAGGACGAGACCGGTCTGGTCAACGTCATCTGCTCGGTCGGCGTGTGGCAGCGCTTCATCCGCATCGCGCGCGATTGCCCCGCGCTAGTGATCCGCGGCCGGCTGGAGAAGGTCGAGGGAGTCATCAACATCGTGGCCGAGCACTTCCGCCCACTGGAGCTGCCCTTGTCGTCGCGCTCCCGCGACTTCCGCTAAGAGCGCGCTACGCAGATCAGCCCGAGAGGACCGGTCGGCGTTTCGGTCGCCCGCTCTTTGGGCGAACGACACGCCCACCGGTCCAGTCGCGAGGCGTTTCGCCCGCCGGACCGGTCGCGAGAGCCGTCCGGTTCCGTCGCCGATCTGGCGGAGCAGCTCAGCTGTCTGCCTCCACCGCTTCCCAGGCTTTCCGCGCCGCGATCAGCACCGGGTCCCACACCGGCGAGAACGGCGGGGCGTAGGACAAGTCCAGGTTGAGCATCGCGTCCACCGTCATCTCGTGCCACAGCGCCGTCGCGAGTACGTCAATGCGCTTGGCCGCACCCTCCTGGCCGATGATCTGCGCGCCGAGCAGCCGCCCGGACCGCTTCTCCGCGATGAGCTTCGTGGTGATCGGCGCGGCACCGGGGAAGTAGCCGGCCCGGGTCGTCGAGTCGACGACGACACTCACGAACTCGAACCCGGCGTCGGTAGCCTCGCGCGAGCTCACGCCGGTCCGTGCGATCTCCAGCGAGCACACCTTCGTCACCGCCGTACCGATCACGCCGGGGAAGGTGGCATAGCCGCCACCGATGTTCACCCCGACGGTGCGGCCCTGCTTGTTGGCATGGGTGCCCAGCGCCACCACGACCGGCTTGCGGGACACCCGGTGAAAGCTCTCCACGCAGTCACCGGCAGCCCACACCCCGTCGACCTGGGTGCGCATCTGCTGGTCGACCGCGATGCCTCCGCTCGGCCCCAGCGGCACCCCGGCGGCCTGCACCATCGCGACGTTGGGCTTCACACCGAGACCGAGGACGACGAGGTCGGTCGGGATCACGTGGTCGCCCGCGACGACGGCGGTGACGTGGTTGTCGGCGTCGACCTCGAAGGCGTCGACGCCGTGCCCCATGACCAGCTGCACGCCCAGACCGGTGAGTGCGTCGGCGACGAGTCGGCTCATGTCCTCGTCAAAGATGCCCAACGGCACCGTCGACCGGTCGACCAGCGTGACCTCGAGACCGCGGGTCACCATCGCCTCGGCCATCTCCAGCCCGATATAGCCACCACCGACGACGACAACTCGTCGTACGCCGGGATCACTCACCAGCCGGTCGCGCAGCGCGATGCCGTCGCCGAGGGTCTGCACGCCGTGGATGCCGCGCGCGTCCGCGCCTGGGATCGGTGGGCGCATGGGCACCGACCCGAGACCCAGGACGAGCTGGTCGAAGCCCTCCCACGACTCGGTCGCAGCGGCGAGGTCGCGCACCTTGAGAGCCCGGCGGTCGAGGTCGATCTCGACAACCTCGTGACGCATCCGAACGTCGATGTCGAAGTCGGAGCGGAAGACCTCCGGCGTACGGCTGATCAGCTTCGCCGGGTCGTCCACGACGTCGCCGACGAGGTACGGGATGCCGCACGCGGAGTACGACGTGAAGTCGCCGCGCTCGAAGGCCACGATCTCCAAGTCATCGCGCCCGCGGCGCTTCCGCGCCTGCGACGCGGCGCTCATCCCCGCAGCGTCGCCACCGATCACGAGCAGTCTCTCTGTCATTCGCAGATCATTGCCTCCACGACGGAGCAACCGCCAGCGCCGGGCCGCCGCGTAAGGTGACCGTCATATTCCCCGCTGCCAGGAAGGTGTGCCGTGACGCTCGCGATCGGTCCGGAGATCGGCTTCGACTCAGCGTCCGCCCTGGCGATCTATCTCATCGTGTGGAGCATCGTCTTCATCGAGTCGGGGCTGTTGATCGGCTTCTTCCTGCCTGGCGACACCCTGCTCTTCGCCGCCGGCGTTGCCTGCTCCGGCGGGCGCGCGGACATCACCGTGCTCTGCCTGGGCGTGGTGCTAGCCGCGATCGTGGGGGACTCGACGGGCTACGCGATCGGCCGTCGGATGGGCCGGCCGCTACTCGAGCGACGAGACGGCCGGGTGCTCAACCAGACCAATCTCCGACGCGCGACCGCGTTCTACGACCGCTTCGGCAGCCCGACGATCGTCATCGCGCGCGTGGTCCCGATGGTGCGTACGTTCGCGCCGCTCATCGCCGGCTGCACCGAGATGCCCTACCGCAAGTTCCTCACCTGGAACATCCTCGGCGGGCTGGCGTGGGGCATCGGCGTACCGGTCGCCGGTTATGTCGTCGGGGAAACGGTGCCCGGGTTGGAGAAGTACGCGCTGGCCGCAGCCGGGTTCATGGTCGTCGCCTCGATCGTGCCCGCCGTCATCCACTACGTCCGCTCCGGTCGGCACGGCGAGCCCAGCATGATCGAGGAGCAGACCGAGCTGATCGAAGAAGCACTCGACGGCTGACCTAGCAGTGGTGGACGGCCGACGATCGCCGACGCGCCCAGGTTAGGTGGCTAGCGGGTCGGCCTCGGACCGAAGTCGGCCCTGGTCTCACGGCCGTCGAGCTCTGTGGTCAGCGTCGGCGTTGGGTTATTGCTGGCCGCGGCGGCCTCTTCGCCCGCGAGATTGCTAGTGCGAACCTTGCGCAGGATCGGCAACATCAGTTCGCCGCTGGTCAGCGTGATGGTGCCGCCCTTGTACGTCGGCTGGTACATGAGCGCATCGTCGGCCGAGAGCTGCACGGCAATGCGGTGGCCCTTCGGGAGCAGCCAGTCCTGCGGCCACATGTCGAAGGACACGCCATCACTGGCGCTGGTCACGGCGGAGGCGCCGCGGGCGATGAGCCGGCTCTCACCGTCGGCAGCGACGTCGTAGACCAACGCCACGAGGTTGCCACCCGCCGGGTTCGCGACGGTGACCTGGCCAGTGAGTCGCATGAGACCGGCGAGCCGGACGTCGTACGGCGCAGGCTGCGACACCGACCAGGTGCCACCCTCGGGGCTACTTGCGCTGTTACCGCTCTCGTCGGTCCAAGATCCGGCACGCAGCTTCATGGCGCGCATCACCGCATCTGCCGGCGGCCAGGCCTTCTCGGAGCGCCAGGCGCCGTCACCGTCCTGGATTTCGACAGCAGGTGCCTTCTTCAGCGGCATGCCCTTGAGCCAATGGTCGAGCCAGTTCATCGCCTCGGCCATGAAGCCCTCGCGACCCACGAGATCGGCCTGGTTGCCGCGGATGTGGTCCCACTGCCCGAACCATGCGCGCTTCGGGCCCTTGAGCGCGCTGTAAACCGGGAAGACGTTGGTGGGCTTGGTGTTGACGTCGTTGAAGCCGTGCGACCACAGAGTCGGGACCGTCGACTCGCCCGCCTTCTTGACGATGTTGCGGGCCCGCCAGTACGCCGTACCGGGATCGGGGTTGACCGACTGCGCAGCGTTCGCGGCGTAGCAGTCCGGTTTGGTCACCGTGCCAGACAGCGCGTGGACGAACTCCTGCGGGTCGTCGTTGATCGTCGGCGGAGTGAGGTCGTAGCCGGCGTAGAGGCCGGGCGTGGCGTACCAGCCGGCGTCGTAGTGGACGCCGTTCTCGAAGAAGCCGCGGTAGCCCTCGATGAGCGGTGACTGGATGACGGTCGCAGCGAGGCCCTTCGGCTTGGCGGCGAGCGCCATCACCTGAGTCCAGGCGTCATAGCTCTTGCCCCACATGCCAACCTTGCCCGTAGAGAACGGCGCCTTGGCCGCCCACTCGACCGCCGCCTTGGCGTCGGACTGCTCACCGGGTCCACCGAGGTCGTTGCAGCCACCGCTGCTGCCGAACCCACGGCTGTCGACGAGGATCAGCGCGTAGCCCTTCTTGAAGATCTGGCCCTCTTCGACCAAGTCGTTGAAGCGGTCGCTGGGGCCCTTGCCCATGGGGTCGTACGCCGGGAAGCCCTGGCTGCCGGAGCCGTAGTAGGGGCCAATGGACAGGATCACCGGGTGCTTGCTGGTGCTCTTGCGGTTCTTCGGCAGCAGGACGTCGGCATGCAGCTTCGTGCCGTCGGAGCTGGTGATGTAGGTCTCGGACCAGGTGGCGTCCTCGGGCACGGGTGCCGCATCGGCGGGCGCGACGATGAGGATGCCGGCGGCAAGGGAGGCAGCGGACAGCAGGCGCAGGACAGTAAGTGACATACCCCGGACTGTTCGCCGCGCCTGCCCGGACTCCTGCTCAGGGCACGTCAGGGCCGCGGAGTGAGGACGCGGAGCAGGCCTTCTTGGACGACGGAGACGAGCAGCCGGCCGTCGGCGCCGAAGAGGTGCCCTCGAGCAAGGCCGCGGCCACCGGAGGCAGTCGCGCTCTCCTGGTCGTAGAGCAGCCACTCGTCTGCGCGGAACGGGCGGTGGAACCACATCGCGTGGTCCAGGCTCGCCCCCCGGATCTCCCCGCGCCCCCACGACTTCCCGTGAGCGAGCAGCACCGAGTCGAGCAAGGTGAAGTCCGACGCGAAGGTGACTGCGCACACGTGCAGCAGCGGATCGTTCGGAAGCTCTCCATCGGTACGCAACCACACCTGCTGGCGCGGCTCGCGGACCTCGCCGCCGGCGATGGTGATCGGCGGGGCGCCGACGTAGCGGAAGTCGATCGGCCGCAAGAGCTCGAATCGCTCGCCGATCTCCTCGGCATAAGGGCCTAGCCGCTGCGCGAAGGTGGGCAGCGACTCGGGATCCGGAGCGTCTGGCATGTCGACCTGGTGCTCGAGTCCCGTCTCGGCCACGTGGAACGACGCGGAGAGGTGGAAAATTGCCTCGCCGTGCTGGATGGCGACGACTCGGCGGGTGGTGAATGACCGACCGTCGCGGATGAGATCGACCTCGTACACGATCGGGACGCTGGGGTCGCCGGGACGCAGGAAGTAGGCGTGCAGCGAGTGCACCGGGCGGTCAGTAGGCACTGTCCGGCCTGCGGCGACGAGCGCCTGCGCAGCGACCTGGCCGCCGAAGACTCGAGGCAAACCGGTCTGCGCCGTACGGCCGCGGAAGATCGTGCCCTCGACCTGCTCAAGGTCGAGCAGGTGGACGAGCGCGTCGGCGTGCCCGCTCACGAAGTGCCGAAGTCGACCTGCACAGGCGCCCGCACGGCCTCGTCGTTCTCCTCGAAGTAGTCGGCCTTCTCGAAGTGCCAAACGCTCGCGACGATGGACGACGGAAAGGTGTCGATCCGGGTGTTGTACGCCCGCACGTTCGAGTTGTAGAACCGCCGACCGGCGGCGATCCGGTCCTCGGTCTCACCCAGCTGCGACTGCAAGGCGGAGAACTGCGAGTCGGCCTTGAGGTCGGGATAGGCCTCCGCGACGGCGAGCAACCCGCGCAGCGACTGCGTCAGCGCGGCCTCGTCCACGGCCTGGTCGGCGATCGACGCACTCGGCGAGCTCGCCTTGGTGCGCGCCGCAACCACGGCCTCGAGAACCTGCCGCTCGTGCGCGGCATAGCCCTTCACCGTCTCGATGAGGTTGGGGATGAGGTCGTAGCGACGTCGTAGCTCGACGTCGATCTGCTTCCAGCTCTCCTCGATGATGTTGCGCTGGCTGACGAAGCGGTTGTACATCACGATGACCGTGACGACGACCACGGCGATCACGGCGATCACGATCAGCAATCCGGTCATGGAGCGCCCCCTGGAGCCGTTGTGTCCTGGCCGGGATCGTAGCCGTGGTCCTTCCACACGAAAGAGGGCACCGCCGCGACGAGCTGTGACAGCGTCTCCACCCTCGCGATGAGCTCGCCCGGGTCCGATCGCTCGTCGTCCCACCCCATGATCTCGGTGCCGGTGATCCGCAAGCTCGGGCAGCCCCCTCGGAGGAGCAGCTCCATCACCCGTGGCGTGAGCACGTCATGCGCGAACTTCGGCGCCCCACCCACCCGGAAAGCTCGGTTGAAGTCCTCGCTCTCGAGCTCTACGTCATCAAGGCCGAGCGCATTGCCGAATCGGGTCAACACGTTCTCCGGGAGCACGTCGAGGCGGGGCAGGTATGCCGGCAGCCCGATCACGCTGACCCCGAAGTGGTAGGTGCGCGTCGACGACGACTTGCCGTTGGACGTCGTGATCTTGTAGCGGTAGTCGAACGCAATCATCGGCCGTCCACCGATCGTGCCCGTGAAGACATTGGACGCTTTACGAGAGTGGCCCTGGCCGAACGGCGCGTCCGACCAGCGCTCGGCCAATCCGCGAGCGTCGACCGGCTCGAACGTCCAGCCCTTCGACATCGCGAAGAGGGCCAGCTGCTCCCGGCGCTGCTGCTCCTTCTTGTGCTGGTAGAGCAGCACTGTGACCGCGACCACCACGAAGGCAACCAGCGCCAAGAACGGGAACACCGCTACAGGCCGAGGTCCGCGGTGGAGAAGGCGTGGACGTAGGTCAGCCCTTCGGCGGACACCGCCGTCGCAGCGCCGCGCTCGACCAGTACAGCCACGCCGACCACCTCAGCACCGGCCTCGCGCAGCGCCGCGACGGCCGTCAGCACCGATCCACCCGTCGTACTCGTGTCCTCGACGGCCAGCACGCGACGCCCCGCAACATCTGGGCCCTCGATCCGGCGTTGCAGCCCGTGTGCCTTGCCTTCCTTGCGAACGACGAATGCGTCGAGGCTGCGCCCTTGGGCCGCTGCCGCGTGCAGCATCGCGGCCGCAACCGGGTCAGCACCCAGAGTCAGCCCGCCGACCGCGTCGAAGTCGAGGTCCGCTGTCGCATCGAGCATCACCCGCCCGACCAGTGGCGCCGCGGCCGCCGCCAGGGTGATCCGCCGGAGATCGACGTAGTAGTCGGCCTCTTGGCCGCTGCTCAGGGTGACGCGACCATGCACCACGGCGTCACGGCGGATCAGGTCGAGCAAAGCGCTGCGGTCGTCGGCCACACCGGAACCTCTCGATAGGCGGATGCCACCGGGGGGCACCCCGGGCGTCGTGGCGGAGCCTACGGCGGGTGACGGAGTGCTATCTCCCACGGTACTTCCGGCCACTATCGGTTTCGGACAAGTCGGACCGGACAACCCATGAAGGGGAATAGAGACGAGGCGAAGGCGTGGCAGTGCGCGGTCAGTCGGCACATGTCGAGCTCCCGGCCGCGCGAACGTCTGCTCGGGACGCCCGTCGGTTCCTGACGCGCACCATGGCGGATTGGCATATTCCCGCGGAACCCGCAGACACCGCCCGCCTGCTGGCGACCGAGCTCGTCACCAATGCGGTGCTCTACGCCGTCGCTCCGATCGAGCTTGTCGTCGAACGGTGGGACAACACCCTGAGGGTCGAAGTCTGTGACCACACCAGTCGGATGCCGGTCACCCGCTCCCCCCGCGACCCGATGGCACTGACCGGCCGCGGTCTGTCGTTGGTGAAGGACCTCTCCGACACCTGGGGCGTCACGCCTCGCCGCGATGGCAAGAGCATCTGGTTCGAGCTCTCCACCGTCGACGCCTAGACCTTCGCCCGGCGGATCCGACCGGCAACCCTGCGGGTGAGGGCGCGCGGGGCGAGGCGGGTGACGACGGCGATGGCCTTGTACGTCGCACCGGGAACGCTGACCGCCTTGCCGGCGGCGAGATCGCGCAGGCCGTCGCGCACCACCTGCTCTGCCGTCAACCACATTCGGTCCGGGCTCGAGCTCGTGTCGATACCGGCTCGCGCGTGGAACTCCGTCCGGGTGTAGCCGGGACACAGGGCCATGACGCGCACCCCTCGGTCGCGCAGCTGCTCGTGCAGCGACTCGCTAAAGGACGTGACGAAGGCCTTCGACGCGCCGTACGTCGCGTTGGGCAGCCCGGGAACGAGACCCGCGACGGACGAGACGTTGATGACGGCCCCGCGACGGCGCTCGAGCATCGGCTGAAGGGCTGAGTGAGTGAGCCGGACGACAGCCAGCACGTTGAGCTGGACCTCCGCATCCTCGGCCGCGATGTCGAGGTCGACGAAGTCGCCGTGGTTGCCGAACCCGGCGTTGTTGACGAGCAGGTCAACTCCAGTCCGCAGCCGGTGCTCGACGACGAGCCGTTGGGTCTCGTCAGTGAGATCCGCCGGCATCACCTCGACGGCGACCCGACAGCGGTCACGTAAGTCGGCGCCAAGCTCCTCGAGCCGGCCGACGTCGCGGGCCACCAGGACCAGGTCGTGCCCGCGTCCCGCGAGCTGTCGGGCGAACTCCGCGCCGATGCCGCTCGACGCGCCGGTGACGAGGGACGTAGGTCGGGTCATGGTGGAGATCCTGCCCCTAGGCGGCGAGGCGCGCGCTGACCTTGCGCCGGCGCAGCGCGACACCGCCTACCGCCGCCATCGCGACGAGCAGCAGGACGGCGTACGGCGCTTCCGGGACGACAGCGGCGGGGTCGAACGGGTTGTTGTCTCCGGCCTGGACCTGCCAACCCTGACCTGCGGTCGCCCGTGCGCCCTTGTAGTCGAAGGCGAAGTACGGCGCACCAAGGCAGGGGTTGGTGACGACGCCGCCAACTCGCAGGAAGTTGTTCTTCATCACCCGGCCGCACGGCGTGCGACGGGCGGCCTCGTGCGGGTCCTCGCCGACATGCGGCGGGGTGTCCTCGGTGGGCGGGGCGGCAGTGCCCCTGGGGTTCGTCGCGCTGACGGCTCCGGTGTCGAAGTAGACGATGGCGCTGCCGGCGTACGGATACGACGGGATGCGCGGCACACCCCACACCGGCTCGACGTCGGGTGAGCGCCCGGCCTCGAGCATCTGCGCGTCGACGGCGGAGCCGTTGCTGCGCGCAGCCGTGTCAGCCGTGACGTTGGCGACCTGGTGGTCGCCGAATGCGACCTGGTACATCACGCGGTGCGCGATGGTGTTGGGCAGTGGCGAGTCGGTGACCTGGTTGACGTAGCCGTTGGGGTCGGAGCGGTCCCACAGGATCTGGATCACCGAGAGCAGCAGCGGCCGCTCCACCTCGCTCGGGTAGGTCGTGTAGAGCGGGACGGAGTAGAGCGCGAAGTCGGAGCTGCGGCGCAGCAACGTCGAGTAGTTGATGCCGGGCACGCCCAGCACACCGTGGTCGACGTCGGGGATGACCGCCATGAGCGTCCCGCCGTAGATGCCGCCCTGGCTGTTGCCGTCGTAGTAGGCGCGCGTCGTGTCAATGAACGTCTTGAGCCCGTCACCCTTGTTGACTTGGAACGCCGCGTTCGACGCGAAGCCCTGCGGGTGGATCATCAGGCGGGCGAGGTACATGAAGTTGAGCACGCCCTGCTGCACGTGGTCGGTGAGCGCCGGGAAGCGGTCCATGTCGGCCAGCGCCTGGGCGGCGGTGGCGACGTCGACCGAGGCCATGCCCTCCCAGTCAGTCGCGCAGTACATGAAGCCGTGCTCGGAGACCATGTCGCTGACCTGGCCCTGCCCGACCTCACCCTGTCCGCCGAAGAGACCGTGGCCGTAGAGCGAGGGCCGGATCAGCTCGAACGGTGTCGTCAGGCTCACCGCGCGCTGCGGGATCTTGCAGGTGAACTTCGGCTTGGAGACGTTGCCCGGGATCTGCAGCGGAGTGCGCTGGTCGAGGTCCGTCGGCGCGAAGGAGAACGACCCACCCGGCGCGCAGTTGGGCGTGTTGACGTAGCACGGGACCGTGAACGTGCCGGTGACCGTGCGCCCGACCTTGGGGTCGGCGCCATTGCTCGGGGCATTCACCGTGAACGTCGGCGCGCTGCCCTGCACGAGGCGGTCAGCCATCGTGGTGTCACCGAGCTGGGCGAAAGCGTCGTTACGCATGTGCAGCTGGCGCGAGGCGATGCTCATCGGGGTGGCGATGGAGAAGTCCCAGGCCTGGTAGAGGTCGCCGCGGGCGAAGCCGGCCTCGGTCAGAATCGGGAAGATGTCTTGCTCGAAGTGCGCCCGCCGGCTCTCCAACGCCTTGACCGGAGCCGGGGCGTCA
>Ga0136633_1000977_pt1 | contig 21310 bp, 22 predicted proteins | sample AntDrymeUQ832206_2_FD_105494 | JGI IMG/M metagenome (GOLD analysis project Ga0136633, IMG submission 105494) | Polar desert sand microbial communities from Dry Valleys, Antarctica - metaG UQ83 (22.06) | ecosystem: Environmental > Terrestrial > Soil > Desert | place: Antarctica: Dry Valley...
CGAGCCGTCGGGGCGGCGGCGGGCGTGCCGGAGCGTCCCGTCGTACTGCGCGCCCAGCTTGCGGATCGCCGCCTGCGAGCGGGCGTTGAGCCGGTCGGTCTTGAGGGTGACCCGCTCCGCGCCGAGGGCGTCGAACGCGTGCGCCAGCAGGAGCAGCTTGCAGGTCGGGTTGACCGACGTCGCCCAGAGCGCCTTGGCGTACCAGGTCCAGCCGATCTCGATCCCGCCGACGTCGAGGTCGACGTCGAGGTAGGCCGTGGAGCCCTGGGCCCGGCCGTCCACGACGACGGCGAAGGCGAGGTCGCCCGTGTGGCCGGCCACGAGCGCGCGCACGTCGGCAGCGGTGCGCGGTCGCGCCACCGGCAGCCAGCGCCACACGTCGTCGTCCTTCGCCGCGACGGCGAGCTCCTCGGCGTGGTCGGCCGTCAGCGGCTCGAGCCGGACGCCGGAGCCGGACAGGACGACGGGCTCGGGCGGGCGCACGACGCGCAGGCTAGCCGTGCGGCGGCTCACGGCTGCGGCCCGACGGCGCACCCCTCCGACCCCGCGGGCACATGCCGACGGGGTCGAGCGTTGTCCCGGGGCATGGAGGAGTCACGCGCCCGGCGCGTCGTCGAGGGCCTGCGCAGCCACGGGGTCCCCGCCTCGCTGCGCAAGGCCGGGGTCTACCAGTTCGGGGTGGTCGTGGCGCTGCCCGACGGCCGCGAGGCGGTGTGGGACACCGACGGGACCGCCGGGCTCGAGGCGACGGTGATGGCCGACGGGATGCTGCGCGGCTTCGTGCCGACGATCCCCGGCTCCGAGCACTTCACCGAGGAGCAGGTCGTCGAGGCCATCTGGCACACCGACTACGACCAGCCGATCGCCCGCCGGCGCCAGACGACCCCGCCCACGGCGCCGCCGCTCCCGCCCGAGGGCGGCGTCTTCCGGCGCTTCCTGGACGGCTTCCGGCACTGAGCCCCAGCGGCTAGCAGAGCCGCCGGACGAAGTCGTACGGGTTGACCGAGCGGCCGCCGACCTGCCGCTCGAAGTGGACGTGGTTGGTGCCGCCGGCGTTGCCGGTCGAGCCGACCTTGGCGACCAGGTCCCCGGCGCCGACACGTTGGCCGCTCGAGGCGACGTTGGCCGAGTTGTGGGCGTAGAAGTAGGTCTCGCCGTTGTCGCCGTCGAGGTAGAGCGAGATCCCGCCCAGCGAGCTCGACGCGGTGCGAATGCGGCCGGAGACCACGGCGTAGACGGGCGAGCCGTACGGCGCCAGCAGGTCGGTGCCCTGGTGCGAGCGGCCGCCGGAGCGGGCAGCGCCGTAGGTGTCGGTGAAGCTGGCGTTCGGCACCGGGCAGGCGCCGCCGCCCGTGGAGCGGACCGCGGAGGACGACGCCTTGAGCGACGCGGCGGCCTCGGCCTTCGCCTTGGCAGCCGCCGCCGCCTTGGCAGCGGCCTCGGCCTCGGCCTTCGCGGCGGCCTCGGCAGCGGCCTGCGCGGCCGCGGCCTCGGCGGCGGCCTGCGCGGCCGCGGCCTCCGCAGCGGCCTTGGCGGCCACCTCCGCCTCGGCGATGCGGCGACTGCGGGAGGCGCGCGCGACGGTCCGCTCGCGCGCGACCGGCGCGAGGACCGGCACCGGCTCGGACTCCGCGTACGCGACGACGTCGGGCTCGGCGGGGCCCTTGACGGCAGCGGGGGCGAGCACGACGAGGCCACCGAAGGCGGCGGTGCAGGCCCCGAGGAGCAGGACGGGCAGGACGCGGCGGCGCAGGGCCGGGCCCGGAAGGACGTGCAGCACGGAGGGACCCCCAAGGGGTGACGACGGACGGGCTTGGCGGCGACGTTACCAAGTCGTCATCAGACCGTCGTGCTCCGGGAGGGGTTCGCACACCCCCGGGCGCCCGTTCCGACGGTGGCCGCACACTGGGAGCATGTCCCTGCGCAGCCGCTCGTCGCGACGCCGGTCGGACCCGCCGGCCGCCCCCGTGCCACCCCTCCCGCTGCCGCCCGGCCGCACCGTCCTGGTCCCGGGGCGGGGCGAGTTCTTCGTCCGCGACACCGGCGGCGACGGCCCGCCGCTGCTGCTCGTGCACGGCTGGATGTTCCCGTCCGACCTCAACTGGCTGCCGTCCTACGCGCCGCTGCACTCCGCCGGGCACCGGGTGCTGGCGATGGACCTGCGCGGGCACGGCCGGGGGCTGCGGTCGAGCGCGCGCTTCCGGCTGGCCGACTGCGCCGACGACGCGGCCGGGGTGCTGGAGGAGCTCGGGCTGCCGCCCGCGCTGGTGGTCGGCTACTCCATGGGCGGCCCGGTCGCCCAGCTGCTCGCCCGACGGCACCCGCAGCGCGTGGCCGGCTTCGTGCTCTGCGCGACCGCGCTGGACTGGAGCGACCCGCGCCAGAAGCTCTTCTGGCGGGCGATGGGCGCCCTGCGCCTGGTGCTGGGGCTGTTCCCGACCGGGGCGTGGCGGGCCGGCATGCGCCTGGCCGGGGCGCCGTCACGCGAGAGCTCGTGGGTTGCGGCGGAGCTCTCGCGCGGCAGCGCCCGCGACCTGGCCGAGGCGGGCCGCGAGCTGGGGCGGTTCGACAGCAGCGGCTGGTCCGGCGAGCTGCCCCAGCCGCGGGCCGTCATCGTCATGTCCCGCGACCGGCTGGTGCCGCCGCGCAAGCAGCACGACCTGGCGCGGGCGCTGGGGGTCGAGCCGGTGCTGCTCGACGCCGACCACGACGCCTGCTCCTCGGCGCCCCGTGCGTTCGTCCGGGCGCTGCTCGGCACCCTGCGCGCGGTGGACGGCCGGGCGCGCCGGAGCGCCTAGTCCGGGCCTGCGTCTGCGGGCAGCGGGTCGACGCGCTGCAGGAAGCCGCGGACGTCCAGGTGCTCCGACAGCGAGGACCGGTGGTCGTCGCACGCCACCCACGTCTTCTCCCGGTCGGGCGCGTGCACCTTGGGGTTGTTCCAGACCAGGACATGCCGAGCGGGCGCACGGCACCCCTTGGCCGAGCAGACGACGGTCTCGAGCTCCACGGCCGCAAGGCTACGGCGGCGGGCGGACCGCGGTCAGCCGGCAGGTCAGCCCGTCGTCGGCCCACGCCACGTCGAGCGACGCGTCGCCCCGCGCCCGGCGCAGCACCCGCAGCGCCCGGGCCAGCCGCATCGCCCACGGCGGCAAGGGAGTGCGCCAGGCGTCGACGCCGCGGTGGGCGCGAGTGCGCCGGCCGTGCAGCACCGGCACGAGCAGCTCGCGCACGTCGCCCTCGACGCCCGCCTCGTGGGCCTTCACGACGTCGGCGTCGCGGCCGGGGCGCAGCTCGGCGGTCCCGCGGTGCACGACGTCGCGGACCGGGCCGCGGCCGGGTCGTCCAGGGAGCGCCACGCGCGCGACGCTAGCCCCCCGCCTAGAGTCTCGGCCCGTGGACTGGGAGCGGCGCAAGATCGAGGTGCAGTGGACGGTGGCGGAGTACCGCCAGCGGGCCCGAGCGAGGTGGTCGCTGCGCCGGACCGCGCAGGTGGGCCGCAAGGCCATCGTGCTGGGCCGCCCCACGATCGACGCGACCGACCTCGAGGTCGGGAACGACTTCAAGGTCTGGTCCGGCCACCGCAAGACCCTCATCAGCGGCTGGGGCCGGATGCGCATCGGCGACCGCGTCTTCATCAACTGCGGGTCGGTGGTCATCTCGGTGCTGGAGATCACGATCGGTGACGACGTGGCACTGGCCAACGAGGTCTACATCATGGACAGCAACAGCCACGGCGTGGAGGGCCGGCCCCACGTCGAGGCGCCGGTGCGGATCGGCGACGGCACGTGGGTCGGTGCGCGGGCGATGATCCTGCCGGGCGTGACGATCGGCAAGCGCGTCGTCGTGGCCGCCGGCTCCGTCGTCACCCGGGACGTCCCCGACGACGTGCTGGTCGCCGGGAACCCAGCCCGGGTCGTGCGCCCGCTGGAGTACCCGCCGGGCTGCAAGCGCGCCTGGCACGACGAGTGGGGCTGCGCCTGCCCGAAGCTCGTGGCGATGCAGTCGGCCCTCGACACCGCCGCGGCGGCGGAGCAGACCGCCTAGGCCAGCCTCTCGAACGCCGTGGCCGGGTGCTGCTGGCCGAGCGCCCGCGCGGCCATCGCCCGGCCGCACAGCGCACCGATGACGTTGCCCGTGCCGCAGTAGCCGCCGGCCGCCCACACCCGCTCGCGCACCTCGCCGACGTACGGCAGGCCCGTCGTGGTGAAGCCGACCGCGGCCGCCCAGCGGTGCGTCACCGGGGCGGTCACGCCGAGCCGGTCCCGCAGCAGCGCCTCCAGCGCGTCCTGCACCGGCGCCGCGGCCCGCGCGTCGGCGGTCTCCTCCGCCGCCCCGCCCACGTCGCGAAAGCCGCCCAGCGCCAGCCGGCCGTCGGGCAGCTGCTGCCAGTACTCGTAGCCGCCGCGCAGGTAGACCGGGCGGGGCACGCGCACCTCGTCGGTCGGGGCGGTGCCGAGCATCTGCAGCCGGACGGTGCGGACGGTGCTGGCCAGCTCGGGCAGCAGCAGGTCCAGCCGGCCGTCCACCGCGACGACAACGGCGTCGCACCGCACCTCGCCCTCCGCGGTCAGGACGCGGCAGCCGTCGAGCCCGGTCACGGGGGAGTGCTCGAACAGCCGCGCTCCGCCCGCGGCCGCGGCCGCGGCCAGCACCCGGCAGCGGGCCAGGGGCTGCATCGCCCCGTCGTCGGGGAACAGCAGTCCGCGCCCCTCCGGCCCGTCGTGCTCCTCGACCGCGAAGCCGTCGGCCCGCAGCGCCGCCGCCTGGAGCGCGCAGGCCGCGAGCCCGGCCTCGTCGTCCTCGACCCGCAGCGACCCGACCCGGCGCACCGCGCCGGGTGCGGCGGCGGTCATCCGGTCCATCTCGGCCAGGGTGAGCCGGTGCAGCTCGGCGGCCCGCGCGCGGCCCAGCCGGTCGACCGCCACGTCGTACGGGTCGGCGAGGCCGGCGAGCAGGAAGCCGCCGTTGCGGCCGGCCGCCCCGCCAGCGACCGGGCCGGCGTCGACGCCGACCACCGACGCGCCGCGGGCGAGCAGCTCGTCGACCGCGGCCAGGCCCGAGCCGCCGAGCCCGACCACGCAGACGTCGGCGGTGACGGTCCCGCGCAGAGCCTGCAGCGGCGACCCCCCGCCGTCCTCCCACAGCGGCACGTCGACGGCGGGGGCGCTCACGGCGGCGAGCGTACGGGCGGGACCGGCTCCGGACATCCTCACCCTGGGGGCCCCCAGAATGACTATGCCCCCGGCCCGCGAACGCGTCGATGATCCCCCGATGAGCGACCTGACGCCGCCGCGCCCGCGTCAGCTCGTGCCGCTCGCGCTCTGGTCGTCGCTCTACCTGCTCGCCGTGCTGGTCGGCCGCAGCGCCGTGCACGAGGACGCCCAGGTCTCCGTGGTCTGGCCGGCGGCCGGCGTGTCGGTGGTCTGGCTGCTGACGGCCCGTCCCGGTGCCGGGCTGCGCGGCGCGCTGCTCGCCATGGGGCTGCTCACGCTGCTCGGCAACGCCCTGACCGGCGCCGACCTCACCGCGTCGCTGCTGTGGTCGCTCATCAACCCTCTCCACGGGCTCGTCGGGCTGGCCGTGCTCCGGCGAGCGGGATGGCGGACGGCGGGGCCGCTCACGCAGGTGCGCGACGTCGCCGTGCTCGTCCTGGCCGCCGTCGCCAGCAGCGCCGTCAGCGCCGTCGCGGGGGGGCTGGCGGCGGCGTGGCGGTTCGACATCGACCTGCCCCACGTCGTCGGGCTGCTGGTGCTGCGCAACGCCGTGAGCACCCTGCTCGTGGGCACCGCCCTGCTCGCCGTCCTGCAGCTGCTCGCCGGTCGCGACCCGTACGCCGGCCCGGCCGGCCGCACCGAGCGGGTCCTGGTGGCCGTCGCGACGGTGGCGGGCACGGCGCTCACCTTCGACCGGCTGGCCCCGGCGCTCGTCTTCCTCGTGCTGCCCTTCGCCGTCTGGGCCGCGATGCGCACCGGCGTCGTCCAGACCAGCCTGCTGGTGGCGGCGCAGAGCGTGCTCGTCGTCGACACGACGCTGCGGGGGCACGGCCCGTTCGCCGCGGCCGGGGGAGTGACCGGCCGGGTCCTCGAGGCGCAGACGCTGCTCGCGGTCCTGTGCCTCGTGGGGCTGTGCCTGGCCCTGGCCGAGCGCGAGCGGGCCGAGGCGCACGAGCTCAGCCGCGCGATCCGGGAACGGCTGCAGGACAACCTCGACGCGGCGCTGGTGGGGCAGGCGACCCTCGCGCTGAGCGCCGGCGGCGCCCGAGTGGTGGCGGCCAACCCCGCCCTCACCGAGCTGCTGCAGCGGACCGCCGACGAGCTCGTCGGCACCGACTGGCTGGGCCTGGTGGTGGAGGACGACCGCGACGGGTTCGTGCCCGTGCTGCGCGAGCTGGCCGACGGCACGGCGGCCGGCTGGCACGGCGAGCTGCGGCTGCGCGTCGGCGGCGGCACCGCGTGGGTGCAGGCCGTGCTCGGCGTCGTGCCGGACGACCGCCGCGGACGCTCCGCGGTCGTCACCGCACAGTTCGTCGACATCAGCGCCCGCAAGAGCGCGGAGGCGCGGCTGTCGCACCTCGCGCTGCACGACGAGCTCACCGGCCTGCCGAACCGCGCGCTGTGGCGGGACCGGGCCGAGGACGCGCTGGCGGCCGCCGTGCGCAGCGGCCGGCGGGTGGGCGTCCTCTACGTCGACCTCGACCGCTTCAAGACGGTCAACGACGAGCACGGCCATGAGGTCGGCGACCTCTTGCTCGTCAGCGTGGCGGGGCGGCTGCTCAGCGCGGTGCGCCCGAACGACACCGTGGCCCGGATCGGCGGCGACGAGTTCGTCGTCGTCTGCCCCGACCTCGAGGACGAGCGCGCGCTCGCTGTCGTCGCCGACCGGCTGCTCGCCTGCCTCGGGCCCGAGCTCGACGTGGGCGGGCGCCGGCTCACCGTGACGGCCAGCATCGGCACGGCGCTGGCGCCGCGCGGCGCGACCCAGGTGCACCGGCTGCTCCGCCAGGCCGACGGCGCGCTCTATGCAGCCAAGAACTCTGGCCGCGCCCGCGTCACCGCCTTCGACCGGCTGGACGGGGAGGAGTCCCGGCCGGCCCCGCTGCTCGACGAGCTGAACCGCGCGCTGGCCCGCGGTGAGCTGGTCGTGCACCACCAGCCGGTCGTCGACCTGGCGACCGGAGCCCCGGTCGGGCTCGAGGCGCTGGTGCGGTGGCAGCACCCGGTCCGCGGACTGCTCCCGCCGTCGGAGTTCCTCGACCTGCTCGAGACCAGCGACCTGGTGTGGGCCGCCGGGCTGCAGGTCCTCGAGCGGGCCTGCGAGGACGCCGCGCGGCTGCAGGACCGGTTCGGCCCGCTGACCCTGCACGTCAATGTCAGCGCTCGGCAGTTCGACCGGCCAGGGCTGGTGCAGGCCGTCCAGCGGACGCTGGCGCGCACCGGGCTACCGGCCCACCTGCTCACCCTCGAGCTCACCGAGACCCGGCTGCTGGCCGTGCACGGCCGGCTGCTGCAGGACGTCGACGCGTTGCGTGCGATGGGCGTGCGGCTGGCCGCCGACGACGTCGGCACCGGCTACAGCACGCTGGCCCACCTGGTGGAGATGCCGATCGACGTGCTCAAGCTCGACCGGTCCTTCGTCGCCGGCCTGGGCCGGCTGCAGAGCGCCCACGCCGTGTGCAGCGGCGTCATCGCCATGGCCCGCGGGCTGGGGGTCGCCTGCGTGGCCGAGGGGGTGGAGCACCCGCTCCAGGCCGCGGTGCTGGAGCAGCTGGGCTACACGACCGGGCAGGGCTGCCTGTGGGGCCGCGCGCTGCCGTTGGACGAGCTCGAGCGCTGGTTGGCCGCCGCCCCGGCGGTCCGGCCGGTGCACGACGTCGCCGCGCCCGCGCCGCTGCCCGAGCAGCGGCTCGGCCCGGGCCGGCCCACCCGCCGCTGAGCCGGCCCGGCTCAGTCGTCGCCGGGGAACAGGTCGTCGAGGGCCTTGCGCTCGAGGTCGCGCCAGCGTCGTACGTCCTTGCGCGCCGTCGCGATCTCCCGCTCGGTGAGGTGGTGGGCACCGGCCTCGGTGATGGCGCAGACGTCGATCTCGAGCCCGACGCTCGGTGAGGAGACCCGCAGCGCGTCGATCACCCGCACGATGCCGACCACGCCGTGCCGCACCGAGCGCTCCACCAGGTCGATGTGGGAGAGCAGCGCACCGGCCTGCTGCGCCATGGGGGCGCCGCTGCCGACGGCGTGGAAGCCGATGTCCTCGTAGCGCCCGACCATGCCGCTGGGCGTGATCTCGACGATCCATGGCCCGCCGTCGGTCCACCCGACCGCGTGCACCCAGGCGGACGGGCCGCCCTTGAGGTCCTCGCCGGGCACTTCCGGGATGAAGTTCTCGTAGTGGTGCTTGAGCACCGGCAGGGTGCGCTCCTGCAGCGCCCGGCCGACATCGGGAGCGGCGCAGATCGCGTCCGCCTCCGCTTCGAAGATCTTCTCGAGGTCGGTCAGGACGGCGCGCGCGCCGCTGCCGCCCCAGGCGGCGTGCCGACCCATCTCCTGCAGCTTCTGCCCGGGGAAGCTCATGCCCCGGTCGGAGTCGGTGATCTGGGTGTCGGCCCCGATCACCACCCCGTCCGAGCAGACGACGGACACGACGACGGTCATGCGGGGCTCCGGGGGCTGGAGGTCAGGACCGCGCGTCGAGGACGAGCTTGCCCTGGCTGGCCCGGGAGCGGAGGTCCTCGTGGGCCCTCCGGGCCTCGCTGAGCGGGTAGGTCCCCCCCACCACCGGCGTCAACCGGCCGCTCTCCACCATCGACAGCAGCTCGGCCATCTGCGGCTGCAGCATGTCCGGGCGGGCGAAGCAGTGGGCCAGCCAGAAGCCGACGACCGCGCGGCTGCGCGACATGAGCTCGCCGGAGTGCACCGGCTTCGGCGCCTCGCGCGAGGCCATGCCGAAGGTCGCCAGCCGGCCGAACGGCGCGAGGGCGGCCAGCGACGCGTCGAAGGTGGTGCCGCCGACCATCTCGAGCACGACGTCGACCTTGCGGCCGCCGTTGGCCTCGACGAGCGCGGCCTTGAGGTCGTCGGCCCCGGCGTCCACCGTGACGTCGGCGCCGAGAGACGCAGCCAGCTCTCGCTTCTCGGGCGAGGAGGCAACGCCGATGACGGTGCCGGCACCCCAGGCCTTGGCCAGCTGCACCGCCAGGGTGCCGACCCCGCCCGCGGCGGCGTGCACGACGACGGACTCGCCGGCCTGCAGGTGGGTGGAGGTCCGCAGCAGGTGCCACGCCGTCAGGCCCTGGACCATGAGCGAGAGCGCCTGCCCGTCGCTGACCCCGTCCGGCAGCGGGAAGCTCATGGCCGGGTGGACGAGCGCCTTCTCGGCGTAGCCACCGCCCATGGCGAACGACGCGACGCGGGTGCCGTCGGGCAGGTGGCCGACGACCTCGCTGCCGGGCACGAGCGGCAGCTCGGTCTTGGACAGGTAGGAGTCCTCGACCTGGTGGGTGTCGGCGTAGTTGACGCCGGCCGACGTCACCTCAAGCACCTGCAGCCCGTCCGCCGCGACCGGGTCCGGCACCTCGACGACCTCGAGGACCTCGGGTCCGCCGAACTGGGTGATCTGGACAGCGCGCACGGTCGGCTCCTGGGTCGGGGGGCGATCTTCCCCGAGGAACCTAGCCGAGCAGCGCGGGCTGGCCCGCTGCGGTCAGAGGCTGACGGCGGCCGCGCGGCGGCGGCGCAGCTCGGCCACCTGACCGGCGCCCGCGGCACCGACGGCGACCGCGGCGACGACGACCACGAGGGCGGGCAGGCCGCCCGGCGTGCCGCCGGAGCGCGGCGTGGACGCCTGCACCTCGACGAAGGGCGCGGTGAGCGGCGCGGGCAGGCCGAGGACGTAGTCCGGGGCGCCGGCGATCATCGGGCTGCCGAAGGACAGCCCGCCGGTGCGGCCGGTGCCACCGAACAGACCGGGCAGGCTGCTGAAGCCGTCGAAGGTCGGCGAGCCGGCCGTGCCGGTGCCGCCCGACGTGCTCGTCGTGCCCGCGCCCGCACCCGTGCCCGCGCTCGCGCCGTCGGGGGCGGTGCCCGTCGTGCTGCTTCCGGTGACGGGGGCGGCCACCGGCTGCGGGCTGCTGCCCTGGCCGGTCACGGGGGCGGGGGCGGGGGCCGGAGCCGGGGCCGGGGCCGGGGCCGGGGCGGTGACCGGCGCGCTGCCGGTCACGGCTTCCACGACGGGGTCGACCACCGGCGCGAGCGCGTCCGGGACGATCGGCGCGACGGGCACCGGCGCGGGCGCCGGTGCCGTCGTCGGGCTCGGGCTCGGGGTGGGCGCCAGGACCGACGTGACCGGCTCGAGCACCTGCCCGACCGGGTCGGTGAGGCTGTCGACGGTCGTGGTGACCGGCGCGGTCAGCGTGTCCAGGCCCAGCGCGTAGGCGGGGGAGCCGGCCAGGCAGAGCGCCAGGGTGGCGACGCCGACAGCGGCGGCACGACGGGTGGGAGTGGACGTCCGGACGAGCACTGCGCCTCCTGGGGTCTGCGCGGCCCGGCGGGGGCGGGTCGCTGCGATCTCCTTCCCCCTCAACGAGCCGGGACGCAGTCGGTGACTGCTCCGAACGGGCGAACTCGACCCGATCAGCCCCGGTGCCCGTTCCGTCCCGGCACGGGGGTGCGGACCGGCGCCTTCGTCCCGGCCCACCACCGGAGCGCGGTCCGCACCGCCCACCGGGTGCCGAGCACGACCGCGACGACGAGCAGGACCGAGGCGACCCACCCGAGCGGTCCGTGCGCCGACAGGGCCACGACCGCGGTCGCGAGCATCAGCAGCGGCCCGACGAGCACGAAGGGCAGCAGCAGCGTCACAGCGCCAGCGTGACCGACCCCCGGGCCAGGCGCACCTCGACCGGCGGCCGCCGGGACGGGGAGGGAGGATCGTCCGGTGACCGCCCCTCCCGCACCGACCTACGACGGCATCGACGCTCGCCCGCTCGAGGCGCCCCCGGTGGACGCGCTGCTGCTCGTCTCCTTCGGCGGCCCGGAGGCGCCCGAGGACGTGCTCCCGTTCATGGAGAACGTCACCCTCGGCCGCGGCATCCCGCAGGCCCGCCTCGAGGAGGTGAGCCGGCACTACCTGGAGGTCTTCGGCGGGGTCAGCCCGATCAACGCGCAGGCCCGCGCGCTCAAGGCGGCGCTCGAGACCGAGCTCGCCGCGCACGGCCCGGACCTGCCGGTCTACTGGGGCAACCGCAACTGGCACCCCTTTCTCACCGAGGCCGTGCAGGCGATGACCGACGACGGGCGGCGGCACGCGCTGGCCGTCGTGACCAGCGCCTTCCCGTCGTACAGCGGCTGCCGCCAGTACCGCGAGGACTGGTGGCGGGCCCGGGCCGAGGTCGGTCCCGGGGCGCCGCTCATCAGCAAGCTGCGCCACTACTGGGCCGAGGAGGGCTTCCTCGGCCCGGTGGCCCGCGGGGTGGCGGCCGTCGACCCGGCGCCCGACGCGCGACTGGTCTTCACCGCCCACTCGATCCCGCTGTCCATGGCTGAGAGCAGCGGCCCGCCCGAGGTGAGCGGGGCGTACGTCCAGGCGCTGCGCGCCGCGGCTGCCGGCGTCGTCGAGCGGCTCGGCGGCACGCACGCGTGGGACCTGGTCTTCCAGTCCCGCAGCGGCCCGCCACAGGTGCCGTGGCTCGAGCCCGACGTCGGCGACCACCTCGTCGCCCTGCACGCGCAGGGGGTCCGCGAGGCGGTGATGGTGCCGATCGGCTTCACCAGCGACCACGTCGAGGTCCTGTACGACCTCGACCTGCAGGCCCAGGAGCAGGTCGCCGGCCTGGACGGCTTCACCGCGAAGCGGTCGGCCACCGTCGGCACCGACCCGGAGTTCGTCGCCATGCTGCGCGGTCTGGTCGTCGAGCGGCTGGCGGGGGAGGAGCTGCCGTCCCACGGCGCGCTCGCGACCCACGACCGCTGCCCCGTCGGCTGCTGCGCTGCGCCTGCTCGCCGACCCGCCGCCCGCCGGTAGCGTCGCCGCGCATGGTGCGCGAGTGGTGGCGGGACGCTGTCGTCTACGAGGTCTACGTCCGGTCCTTCGCCGACAGCGACGGTGACGGGGTCGGCGACCTCGAGGGGATCCGGTCGCGGCTGCCGCACCTGGTGTCGCTCGGCGTCGACGCCGTGTGGCTGACGCCCTTCTACCCCTCGCCGATGGCCGACCACGGCTACGACGTGGCCGACTACTGCGACGTCGAGCCGCTGTTCGGCGACCTGCCCGCCTTCGACCGCCTGCTGGCCGAGGCGCACGACCAGGGCCTGCGGCTCATCGTCGACGTCGTGCCGAACCACACCTCGAGCGCGCACCCGTGGTTCCAGCAGGCGCTGGCCGACCCGTCCTCGCCGGCCCGCAGCCGGTACGTCTTCCGCGACGGCCGCGGCGATGGCAGCCTGCCGCCGAACAACTGGCAGAGCGTGTTCGGCGGTGACGCCTGGACCCGCGTGCCGGACGGCCAGTGGTACCTGCACATGTTCGACGCGGGGCAGCCCGACCTCGACTGGGACAGCCGCGAGGTGCACGAGGAGTTCCTGCGGATCCTGCGCTTCTGGCTGGAACGCGGCGTGGACGGCTTCCGGATCGACGTGGCGCACGCGCTCTACAAGAACCCCGCGATGGACGACTCCCGCGACCCGGAGCCCGGCGAGGACCCGGGCGACGTGACCAGCGCACACGTCTGGGACCGCGAGGAGGTCCTCGCGGTGTACGAGGAGTGGCGCGCGCTGCTCGACGGCTACGCGCCCGACCGGATGCTCGTCGGAGAGGTGTTCCTGTTCGACGTGCCGCGCATCGCGCGCTACGTCAGTGACGAGCGGCTGCACCAGGCCTTCAACTTCACCGTCATGAAGACCGAGTGGGACGGGCCCGCGCTGCGCACCACCCTGCGCGCCGCGCTCGAGCACTTCTCGCCCGGCACGTGGGTGCTCAGCAACCACGACCTCGTCCGGCACGTCACGCGCTACGGCGGCGGATCGCTCGGCCGCCGCCGCGGCCTCGCGGTGACCGCGCTGCTGCTCGCGCTGCCGGGCTCGCCGTACCTCTACCAGGGCGAGGAGCTCGGACTCGACGAGGCGCAGGTGCCGCGCGACCGCAAGCAGGACCCGTGGTTCCTGCGCACCGCGGGCGCGAACCCGGGCCGGGACGGCTGCCGCACCCCGATCCCGTGGGACTCCGCCGCGCCCGGCCTGGGCTTCACGACCGGCGAGCCGTGGCTGCCGTTCGGCGAGGACGCCGCCGCGCTGGCCGTCGAGCGGCAGGAGGCCGACCCGGCGTCGACGCTGCAGGCCTACCGCCGGCTGCTGACCGCCCGCCGCGCGCTGCTCGCCGCGGGGCTGCCCGACGAGGTGGAGGAGCTCGCGACCGCCCCGGACGTGCTGGCCTACCGCCGCGGGACGCTCGTGGCGGTGCTCAACACCGCCGCCGAGCCGGTCCAGGTCGAGCTCCCCGGCGCGGAGCTGCTGGAGGCGACCGCCGAGGGCGCCGCTGTCGAGGCCGGCCTGGTGACCGTCCCCGCCGCTGCCACCGTCTGGCTCCGCGCCTGACCGGGCGCCCCCTCCCTTCGGTTCGGTGATCCACGTGAGGTTTCAGGTGCATTCACGGCCCAGAAGCACCCGGAACCTCACGTGGATCACCGGGTGCACGGGGGCTCGGGTCAGCGGAGGGCGTCGGCCGCGTCGGCGGCCTCGACCTCCTCGCGGGGGACGCCGAGCAGGAACAGCACCGCGTCGAGGAACGGCACCGACAGCGCGGCGTCGGCGGCCTCGCGCACGACCGGCTTGGCGTTGAAGGCGATGCCGAGCCCAGCGGCCTCGAGCATGTCGAGGTCGTTCGCGCCGTCGCCGATCGCGACGGTCTGCGCCATCGTCACCCCCTGCGCCGCGGCGAACTCGCGCAGCGCCTCGGCCTTGCGAGCCCGGTCGACGACGCGTCCCAGCACCCGGCCGGTCAGCCGGCCGTCGACCACCTCGAGCGTGTTGGACAGCGCGTGGTCCAGGCCGAGCTCGGCGGCGAGGTCGTCGGTGACGCAGGTGAAGCCGCCGCTGACGATGCCCACCGCCCAGCCCAGCCGCTTGAGGGTGCGCACCAGCGTGCGGCCGCCGGGGGTGAGCCGCACCTGCGCCCGAACGGCGTCGACGGCGCTCACGGGCAGCCCCTCGAGCAGCGCCACACGGGCGCGCAGCGAGGCCTCGAAGTCGAGCTCGCCGGCCATCGCCTGGGCGGTCACCCGCGCCACCTCGGCCTCGCAGCCGGCCTGGGCCGCGAGCATCTCGATGACCTCGCCCTGCACGAGGGTGGAGTCGACGTCCATGACCACCAGCCGCCGGGCCCGGCGCCAGAGGGTGGCCTGCTCCACCGCCACGTCGACGCGCTGCGCCACCGCCTCGGCGGCCAGCTCGGACCTCAGCCGGGCGGTCTCGCCGCCCGAGACGAGCAGGTCGTACGCGGTGATCGGGTAGCTCGACAGCCGCAGCACCCGCTCGATGTTGGCGCCGCAGGCCGCCACCCGGCGGGCGATCCCGGCCAGCGCCGCCGGGGCGAGCGGGGCGCCGAGCACGATCACGTGGTGGCGGTCCCCGACGAAGGGCGGCTCGTCGTCGTCGAGCGGGGTGAACTCCACCTCGACGTCGAGCTCGGCGGCGCGGGCCTCCAGCGCTGCGCGCAGCGGCCCGCCGTCGCCCGGTCCGGACACCACGACGCCGAGCAGCAGCCGGTCGTGCACGACGACCTGCTCGACGTCGGAGAGGCTCGCACCGTGCTCGGCCAGCACGTCGAACAGCGCGGCCGTCACCCCCGGGTGATCGCGCCCGGTCACCGTGAGGAGCAGGCTCACGAGCCCTGGCCGTAGGAGTTGTAGGCGGCCACGCGCGCCCTCCGCACCAGCCGGGCCAGCTCGCGCAGCGCGAGCTCGCGCCCGGCGACCTCGCGGGTGTCGACCGCTCCGCCGAGGTCCTGCCCGGCCAGGTGCAGCACCGCGGCGAGCGAGCGCGCCTGCACGAGCAGGTCGTGCGCGCGCTGCGGGTGGCCGCCCGGCAGCTCGTCGTCGTCGAGGCCCTGGCGGGCCTGCCGGCGCAGGCCGACGAGCGCCTCCGCCACGTCGGGGCGCCACCGCGCGACGTCCAGGTCGCGCAGGGCGGCCAGGCACTCGAGCAGGCCGCGGCGCAGGTCGTGCTCGGCGTCGTGCAGGAACGGCCCGGGGTCCGGCCCGGCGACGACGACGTCGTACGCCGTCCAGGTCACGGTCGTGACCGTGCCGTCGAAGGCCGAGCCGTGCGAGACCAGCCGCGGCACCAGGCCGGTACCGGTGCCGTCGGGGCGCAGCGCGAGGACCCCCTCGCTGGCGTCGAGCGCGGCCGCGGTGAACGGCCCCGGGCCGGGCAGCCCGACCGCGTCGCCGGGCGCCGGCAGCACGACCCGCAACCGCACCACCCCGGCCGCGCGCAGCCGGGCGACCCCCCGCTCCAGCGGCAGGTCGTCGACGGCCAGGCCCACGACGCTGTGGTGGTCGTCGTAGGCCGCGACGTGCTCGACGAGCTCCGGCAGGCCGGTCTCCCCGGCCAGCCAGGCGTTGCCCCAGGCGGCCAGCAGCGCACTGCGCGGCGGGGTCCCGGCAGCGGTCGACACGCTCCGCGAGCCTAGACGGCGGGCGGCGGTCCACGGCCTACCGTCGCCGGATGCGCAGCCGCCAGTACGACGCCTCCCTCGTGACGGCCCGGCCCCCGCGGCGGGTCGTCGAAACGGTCGCGGCCGACCCGGGGCTGGTCGTCGAGGAGGCCGGCACCGGCTTCTGCGGCGCGGTCGTGGAGTGCGACAAGGAGCGGGTCTCGCTGGAGGACCGGCACGGCAAGGTGCGGGTCTTCCCGCTCGACCCGGCCGGCTTCCTGCTCGAGGGCGTCGCCGTGACGCTGACCCGTCCGCTGGCCGCCGCGCCGTCGGCCCCCCGCCGTACGGCCTCGGGCTCGGTCGCCGTCCAGGGCCTGCGGGCGCAGGTCGCGAAGGCCAGCCGGATCTGGGTCGAGGGCAAGCACGACGCCGAGCTCGTCGAGCGCGTGTGGGGCCACGACCTGCGGGTCGAGGGCGTCGTCGTCGAGCCGCTCGACGGGGTGGATGACCTGCCGGCGCTGGTGCGCACCTTCGCGCCGGGGCCCTCCCGCCGCCTGGGCGTGCTCGTCGACCACCTGGTTGCCGGCACCAAGGAGAGCCGGGTCGTGGCCCAGGTCACCTCTCCGCACGTCCTGGTCACCGGCCACCCGTACGTCGACGTCTGGCAGGCCGTGAAGCCCTCGGCGGTGGGCATCGCGGCCTGGCCGGTCGTGCCCAAGGGGCAGCCGTGGAAGGAGGGCGTCTGCGCCGCCCTCGGGTGGGGCGAGCCCTGGGAGGGCTGGAAGCGGGTGCTGGCCGCGGTCGACTCCTACGCCGACCTCGAGGTCCCGCTGCTGCGCTCGGTCGAGATGCTCATCGACTTCGTCACAGCGCCGTCGGGGTCGTCGTAGCCGTCACCTAGCCTCGAACGACCCCCTCGCACGACCTGACAGAGAGCTCCGTGACCGCACCCCTGACCAGCTCGCCGGCCCCCGCCGGCCGTCCGCTGCGCGCCTGGCAGCGCGAGGCCCTGCAGGTCTACCGCGACGCCGGGGCGACCGACTTCCTGGTCACCGCGACGCCCGGCGCCGGCAAGACCGCCTTCGCGCTGTCGCTGGCCGGTGAGCTGCTCGCGTCGCGGGCGGTCGACCGGGTCGTCGTCGTCTGCCCCACCGACCACCTTCGGACCCAGTGGGCCGAGGCGGCGCTCGCCCTCGGCATCGGCCTCGACCCGACCCTGCCCAACGACGTGGGCCCGGTCCGGCCCGACCTGCAGGGCTACGTCACGACGTACGCCCAGGTCGCCGCGCGCCCGGCGATCCACGAGGCGCGCACCCGCGCGAAGCGCACGCTGGTCGTCCTCGACGAGGTGCACCACGCCGGCGACGGGCTGTCCTGGGGCGAAGCGGTCGCCCACGCCTTCGACGGCGCCAAGCGGCGGGTCTGCCTGACCGGCACGCCGTTCCGCACCCGGCCCGACGAGCGGATCCCGTTCGTCCGCTACGAGCCGGACGGCGACGGCGGCCTGGCGAGCACCGCCGACTACGGCTACGGCTACCGCGAGGCGCTACGCGACGGCGTCGTCCGGCCCGTCGTCTTCGCCGCCTACACCGGCGTCTCGCGCTGGCGCAACAGCGCCGGAGAGGTCATCAGCGCATCGCTGACCGGGGAGTCGACCAAGGCCGTCGAGGCGACCGCGTGGCGGACCGCGCTCGACCCGGGCGGCGAGTGGGTGCCCCACGTCATCGCCGCGATGGACGAGCGGCTCACGCACCTGCGCGAGGCCGGGATGCCCGACGCCGCCGGCCTGGTGCTGGCGAGCGACCAGGAGGACGCCCGCGCCTACGCCGCGATCGTCAAGCGGGTGACCGGGCACAAGCCGGCGCTGATCCTGTCCGACGACCCCAAGGCGTCGTCCAAGATCAGCCGGTTCGCCGACGGCGACGAGCGCTACGCCGTCTGCGTCCGCATGATCTCCGAGGGCGTCGACGTGCCGCGCGCGGCCTGCTTGGCGTGGATGACGTCGTACCGCACGCCGCTGTTCTTCGCCCAGGCCGTCGGGCGCGTGGTCCGCAGCCGGCGGCCGGGGGAGTCCGCGACGGTCTTCCTGCCCGCGGTGCGGCCGCTGCTCGCCCTCGCCGCGGAGATGGAGACCGACCGCAACCACGTGCTGCCGCCCCCGTCCACGCCGAGCGACGAGCTGTACGACCCGCTGCCGCCGGCCGAGGCCTCCGACGAGCCGGGGCTCGACGGGTGGAAGGCGCTGGGTGCGGAGGCGGAGTTCGCCCACGTGCTGCACGGCGGGCGGGCGGTCGTCGCCTCGCTCGAGCTCACCGGCGAGGACGAGGAGTTCCTCGGCCTGCCGGGGCTGCTGTCGGCCGAGCAGACGGCGGCGCTGCTCGCGCGGCGCGACACCGAGCACCGCCGGCGGGCGTCGTCCACCCGAGAGGACGACGCGCCGGGGGAGATCGCGCTCGACGACGCCGACGCCCGCTCGTGGCGCGCAGCCGGCGACCTGCGGCGCGAGATCAACTCGCTCGTGGGCCAGCTCGCGGCCCGCACCGGCGCACCGCACGGCGTCGTGCACGGCCGGGTCCGCAAGGCGGTGCCCGGTCCGCCGTCGGCGGCGGCGCCGGTCGAGGTGCTCGAGGCGCGCCGCGACTGGCTGCTGGAGCAGACGGTCCGCTAGAGCGCGTCGGGGTCGCGGGCGACGACGAGCGCGATCTGGCTGAGCAGCTCGCGCGGCTGCAGGCCCTCGTGGTCGGCGGCCATCGGGAGCAGCAGCGCCGACAGGTTGAGCAGCCCGTAGTAGCCCTGGGCGAGCGCGCCGACGCCGTCCTCGTCGACGAGCTGCTGCAGGTAGTGCCCGACCGACCGGGGGGAGCCGGCTTCCATCTCGACGAGGAAGTCGGTGAGCGCCCCGACCGCCGCGGAGGTGGCGGCGCGGCTCTCGGGGGTCGTCATCGCGCTAGTGCGCGTCGTCCATCACCTTGAAGACGACCAGCATGACCACGCCGATGACGCCGATGACGGCGCCCACGACCCCCAGCAGGATCGACTGGAGGACGAACGCGACGCCCAGGACGATGCTCGACACGATCAGCACCAGCACGGTCAGCCAGGACTGCACGGCGTGCTTGTGGGCCGTGTCGGCCTGAGACGTCTTGCCGAGGTCAGCCATGGTGTCCTCCGGGAGTGAGCAGCGGTCGGCGAGAGCCTACCGGCGGCCCCCGGCGGAATCCCCGGTGACCGGTTGTGAGTTGCTCGTCGCATGAGCCGACTGTTCGAGCCCATCACCCTGCGCGGGGCGACCGCCCGCAACCGCGTGTGGGTCGCCCCCATGTGCCAGTACTCCGCGACCGACGGGATGCCGGCGGACTGGCACCTGGTCCACCTCGGCGCGCGGGCGGTCGGCGGGGCGGGCGTCGTGATCAGCGAGGCCACCGCCGTCAGCCCGGAGGGGCGGATCAGCCCGCAGGACGTCGGCATCTGGAACGACGAGCAGGCGGCGGCGTGGGCGCGCATCGTCGCCTTCGTGCAGGCGCAGGGCGCCCTGGCCGGGATCCAGCTCGCGCACGCCGGCCGCAAGGCGAGCACCCGCCGGCCGTGGGGCGGCAAGGGCGCCGTGCCCGTGGACGAGGGCGGGTGGGTCCCGGTCGGTCCGACCGACGAGCCCTTCCCCGGCCTGGCCGACCCCGTGGCCCTGGACCTCGACGGCATCGACAAGGTGCGCGCCGACTTCGTCGCCGCCACCCGGCGGGCCCAGTCGGCCGGCGTCGACGTGGTCGAGGTGCACGCCGCGCACGGCTACCTGCTGCACGAGTTCCTCTCGCCGCTGTCCAACGACCGCACCGACGGCTACGGCGGCGACCTGGCCGGCCGGATGCGGCTGCCGCTCGAGGTCCTCGAGGACGTCCGCGCCGCCTGGCCCGACGACAAGCCGCTGCTGCTGCGCATCTCCGCGAGTGACTGGACCGAGGGCGGCTGGACCCCCGAGGACTCCGTCGTCCTGGCGAAGGAGGCCGCCGCGCGCGGCGTCGACCTCGTCGACTGCTCCTCCGGCGGCAACGTGCTGACGCCGATCCCGGTCGGCCCCGGCTACCAGGTCCCCTTCGCCTCGGCGGTCCGCAGCGGCGCCGGGGTGCCCACCGGCGCGGTGGGGCTCATCACCGGCGCCCGGCAGGCCGAGCAGGTGCTCGCCGAGGGCCACGCCGACGTGGTGCTGCTGGCCCGCGAGCTGCTGCGCGACCCGCACTGGCCGCTGCACGCCGCGATCGAGCTCGGCGACGACGTCGCCTGGCCGGCGCAGTACGACCGCGCCCGACCGCGTGGCTGATCCGCAGGCCGTCGAGGCGCCGGACGACCCGCGCGTCGCCGACTACGTCGGGCTGACCGACGGCGCTCGCCGGATGAAGCACGAGCCGGGCGCGGGCTTCTTCATCGCCGAGGGGGAGAAGGTCATCGCCCGCACCGCCGTCGCCGGCTACCCGCCGCGGTCGCTGCTCGTCTCGCCGTCGCGGCTCGCCGACCTCATGCCCGCCGTCGAGGCGCTGGACTGCCCGGTCTACGTCGCGTCGTACGACGTGCTGCAGGCCGTCACCGGCTTCCACGTGCACCGCGGCGCGCTCGCCTCCTTCGGCCGGCTGCCGCTGCGCTCGGCGGCGGACGTCCTCGCGCAGGCGCGCCGGGTGGTCGTCATGGAGACGGTGACCAACCACACCAACCTCGGCGCGGTCTTCCGCAGCGCCGCGGCGCTGGGCATGGACGCGGTGCTGCTCAGCCCGAACTCGTGTGACCCCCTCTACCGACGAACAGTGAGAGTTTCGATGGGACAGGTTTTCTCGGTCCCGTACGCCTACCTCGAGCGCTGGCCCGAGGGGATTGACGAGGTGCGCGCCGCCGGCTTCCGGGTGCTGGCGCTGACGCCCGATGCCGGGGCCACCGACCTCGGGGAGCTGGCGGTCGGGCCGGACGAGAGGGTCGCCCTCGTCTTCGGCGCCGAAGGGCCGGGCCTGACAGAGGAGGTCATGGCCGCCAGCGACGAGCGGGTGCGCATCCCGATGTCCGGCGGCGTGGACTCTCTCAACGTCGGGTCGGCCGCGGCGGTGGCGTTCTGGGTGCTTGGCCGCCGCCCTGACCTCGCTGCTCCTGGCACAGTGGACTCATGAGACGCGCTGCCAGCTCCTGGTCTCGGCCGCCGACGTGATCACCTCTAGCAGCTGACGTGCTGCCGCCGTTCGTGACCGCCCGGTGGCTCGCGGAGCACCGCGAGTCGGTCGTCGTCGCCCTCGTCCGCCGCGGTCCGCAGGACCCGGAGCCGGTGCCCGGGGCGGTGGCGGTCGAGATGGAGGGTGTGCTGTCCGGGCCGTCCTCGGCCGAGACCGGCCGGCACCCGCTGCCGGACCCGGCGGTGTTCGCCGCCGGCCTGTCCGCCGCGGGCATCGGCGACGACAGCACGGTCGTGGCGTACGACGTCGCCGGCGGGGTCTTCGCCGCACGGCTGGTGTGGATGCTGCGGGCGGTGGGCGTGCCCGCCGCGCTGCTGGACGGCGGGCCGCCTCCGGTTGCGGAGGTCGGGCCGGATGCCCCGACCGTGCTCACCCCTCGGCCGTGGCCGGTCGACCGACTGGCCGACCTGCTCAACGGCCCGGACGGCGCCGACGTGGTCCTCGACGCCCGTCCCCGCGAG